>Ga0181612_101803_pt1 | contig 36849 bp, 14 predicted proteins | sample HoacroProtozoa21_FD_119630 | JGI IMG/M metagenome (GOLD analysis project Ga0181612, IMG submission 119630) | Hoatzin crop microbial communities from Cojedes, Venezuel. Combined Assembly of Gp0051906, Gp0051904, Gp0051908
ACCAAAAGCTACTATTCAAGAAATAAGGCATCAAGGGTGGAGCTGAGAAGGATGAACCCTGTAGGCTGCCTGTTCAACAGAAGACAGCTCTGGTATCTGAGAAGGGTGGAATCAAAATGGGGCTTGTATCAGAAATAGCTTACATCTGCAGATAAAGGTGGATTTTGACCTGACTCCATGTGCTGTAGAAAATGCTACTTTCAGCCTGTATTGAGGAGCCCCCAGATGTAAATTAGTCATCTGGCTAGAATCAGAGTTGAGTTGCACTCATAATCAATACACCTTGCCTTGGAGAACCAGAGACAAATTCAGTGAGTTGAGCCAGCAGATTTTTTTTTTTCCTATCTCTAAGAAGTATGATCTTCAAGAAAATCTTTTGAAAGTGTAGGAAATCTTCTTAAAAGAAAGACATTGACAAGACTGCCATTACCTCCTAGAATATTAGGGTAAATCTCTCTAATCTGAAGTACAATGTATTTTCTGTTAGTTATCTTTAGGTGGCAGTAAGGTAAAAGCATGGAGCAGAAAGTTAAGAGAATTCTCTAACACATTTTTAGAGACCTTTTTCTCATGTACTGTGCTGGCTATCACACAGAAAGAGACTTCATAAACCCCTTGCATCTTCAGCAGATATCCAAAAAGCAATTATTAGTTTGCTTCATCCAGATCACATTCAGATGCAAACTTGTTGAATGCTGGCAATATTAATACAATGACCAGACTCTATATTAGGTATGCAGTCCTCAATCCAAGAATCCCTGAGAACAGAGGTAGGGTTCACAGGTAGAGACACACTCATATGTCCCTACCAACAAGATGCAAGTACACTAAAAAAAAAAACCCACAAGAAAAAAATAACTCCATCAACAAATAAAAGGTCTAAATTAAGATTAAAACAGGGTTTCAAGGAGTAGTTATTGATATAGAGGTTTATAGATTTTATTTTTCCATTTACACTGTTCATGTATGCATCTCTTCCAACACCTTTCCTGAAGCTAAAACATGATGATGTTTGTTGTCTCAAATCAACTTTCTGCTAGAAAAAAGGCCAGTAGGATAAAAACATACTCAAAATTTTTATCAAGGAATATAATTAGCTAAGTAACGCAACAGTGTCACGTAGAGTGCTAAGGCAAGTATTATGTAGCCAATAAAGGTCTACCTTATACCATTAATATTTACAGTTGGAAGCACGAGATGGCTGCAATCGAAGTGCTGCACCCAACAAAGGCTAGCTGTTGACTTGATACCTTGTTGTCTGACAGTGTGAAACAGTCAAATAGCTACTTACTTCATCACCACTTGACAGCATAATATTAATGCTAGGTAGCAACACATGGCTGTTTTGCAGAAGCTTAGCACCAAATAGGAAGAAGAATTTCATGGAAGAGTTTTGAGATTGTAGGGTTAGTTTATTAGCAGAGAAGTAGGGACAGAAAGTGTTTGGCAATTACAAAATAAAACAGGAATCATAATTATGTCTCCTTACACTGCGGACCCACCTATTATACATCACTGGACAGAGCAGTTTCTTAGTCCCACAGAAAGTGGGAAGAGGTAAGACTGACAGTTTCAGCACAAGTTGCATGAATTCTTATGCAGAACCAGGACCCAGTGGAGACAGACAACCCTGCTTCACACTGTCACAGTCAGAGACCAGAGCCCACAGAAGGTGGCTGCATCTGTATGTGATGCAAGTCTTTGATGGGTACTTAGCGCTGTTCTCAAAGATCTGATTACAGAAATAAAAGAACATCTACCACTAGCATCACTAATTGAGGAAGATCTCTTTAACCTCAACTATTGAGTGGAGTTTTGAGCAACCTGTTCTGTGCCCACAATTCAGATTGTGAAACTCCATTAAAGTTAATCAAAGCTGATAACGCAGAACACCAGTGAATCGTGCCTGGTAAAAACAATGCACACGGAAATTTATTAGTGAGGAGAAACAGCGTGCAGGTATTCACTTAGATGGGCTTTGTGCTTCCAGATTGCCAGTACCTCAGCAAAATTTCTTTTTTCCCCCTAATACAGAAAAAAATAGAATCTAAAATGGGAGAGAGAACGTGCCAAATTCAGAAAATCGGAAGTTTGCATTAGAAATGGTTTAGTTTCACCCTAGACATAGCTGTTGACACCCTACGTTATAATTTCTTGCCCCATTCTCTTATCCAAACATTGCCATTCCCATCAGCCCCATCTTGAACGTTATATCATCATCCTTCACATGCCAGTCTGCTCAACACCTGTGCTGAAAGCAGTTTCGAAATTCGTTCTTCTTTCTCATCATTTGAACTGTTTCACTCTGTCTGTTGAATATCTCTTCACTTCTTTTCCTTGGGAACTGCCCTGCCCCCATCTTCAGCGCTGTAGCATCTTTTCCTGTTCTCCTGCTTATGGGTTTAACCTACTGACCCCCTCCCACCCACTTCAGTCTCCCATGACAACAGGAGCACACTTCCTCAAAAGGCTGCTACTGTGTGTTCTTCCAAATTCCTCTTCAGGAGTCACTTCTACCGCGGCAGCTGTAGGGATGCAATAGAGTCAACCTGGCTATATGCAGGGCAATGACAGAAGGCTACTGTTCTTGGTGATAGTCTTTTGGTTTTAAATATCATCCATTCCTTCCTGCAAGATGCTTGCCTGATAAGGCTTTTATCCACCACCAAGAGTTATTCATATAGAATCTGCTCTATCAAATCTGCAATGCAGTTATCCCCTATGGAGAAACACCACCTGATATACTGCGCTGTTATCCATGTACAAAAATAATTCTATATGATACCCCAAAGCATTTCCCAAACTGGAAAGCGATGTTATACCCCAGAGACTGACACCTTTACTAAAACATTTGTGTAGTTTGCGATTTAGCAGCCATGGGACAAACTCCTCCTCGGCATGGTTTGCCTGGATTTGCACCAGCTATAGATTTTCCCTCTTATCCTTTGAGGTTGCAGCAGATGGTTGAGTTCCTACACCAGAGGCTGTCAACAGAATTTTAAAAAGCATCTCATAACAACACATTGGAGCTGCACATTTAATCTGTGCTGCACCACCAAGATGATCTTAAAAAGAGCTGGAGCTCACTTACAAAATTAGCACTGGCAGTTGCTGCAGAAATGCTATCAAGGAGTCTTCTCAAAGCCCACAGCTTAATGAGAGCTTACCTCCCAAACTGCCAGACAAATCACTTCTCCGTGCATAACCGACACTCTGCTGGCTGAGCAAAAAGGCATTTAATACTCTGACCTGTGAGATACTGATCCAGCAGAATATCTGATGGAGATTTTAAGGGGCTACTTATGTATTTCTGGCTTTGTTTGGTCCATGGCTGAGCTCATGTAAAGTACAGTGGCCAAAACCAGAAATATTATTTCTTTTGTCTGAGACAGACTTACTAAATACCACTGTTTTCATGGCTGGACCTCTTCCATTGAACAGTTACTGTAAGTCAGACATCAATACTACAAGTAGTTAAAGAAATTATAGGTGCCATATGTAGCCTGTTCTTTAGAGATTAATTCCTAAAAGTGAGCTTTGGGTCTGAAAAGCTACATCCAAAAGGCTAGTATTGTAAACAGAAGGCTACCTGAGGCACATATTACTGCAAGTACCAGCATTGAGGACAGGGCAAATCGTTTTGATTTAAACATGGCACCCTTTCCAAGTGATCCAGGAACAGTCCTGCAGCCTAATGTGGGGAGAGGGAGGACTGTGTATGCTGATCTGACTGGAAGATCAAGACTAATGTGAAGAACACCCTTGTTTAATTGAAGTTTGCTTTAAAATTTAGTTGCAACCCTTTAGAGATCTCCATCTCCAATTTCTTGCTCCACTATAAATAGAACAAACTTTCTCGTTAACTTCTGTAGTGTCACAACAGTGTGACTTCACGTGTCAGGAGGAAGGCTGTCAGCATTTCTTAACAAGGCACTTACCTTACAAAGCCCAGCTAAATCCTAGATTTCAATCATTTCTGACTTCTTCATTTTCTCACAGGACACCAGAGAGGTAATTATTCCTTGATTAAAAAAAAGATTGCATTTTTCTGATCTAGAACTGTTCGATCCAGATGATCAATTCATCATTATAGCTGCTAACACTAATCCTCTCTACATTTGCGCTTTGATTTCAAGAAGAATTGCCAGGTTGACATTTTCGAGGAAGGAATTCATTCAAACTGTCACATTTCAACTAAGACAAACTATTCAAACTACATTTTATAGATAAACCTATATAGAAAGAGGTGGTAGTGAATGTAATTTCTTCAGAGACATTTGAAGAAAATATTCAGACAATAATATGCACCAGAAAATAGAGAGTAAAAAAAAAAAAGACTGCTTACAGACCTGCTTCTTCATGGTGAGCTGCACATAGATCTATTGTACTGTGGATCTGCTGCACACATCAGAAGTCGTCACCTACGTTTTGTCTTCAGCAACGTCCACAGAGGTACGTACAGGACTCGGGGTCTCATTCAGCCCCTCCAGCAATGGGATTGTCTTTTCCTGCGGATATCAGGAAAACCACTCAGAGGCCGATGGCAGAAACAGCAACGGCAATGATGAAAATTCAAGACTATCTACAACTCTGCCTGTAGTATAGACAGATTTTTCAGAGGACTACAGAGATACATGAGGGATGGCAGGATAGCCTCCTCCCAGTGGACATGGTGTCAGAGGGTGAAGGTCCCAAGATGTGGAGAGAAAATCAGTCATGCTTACCTTGGGGTGTCACGTGGCATGCAGAACACAAAGCCACCTGTGACCAGCAGAAAAGCTGATGTGTGGCAACTGCAGACCAGCCTGAACTGGAGCTACGGGCTGGCTGATTGCCGGGAGAGGAGTCACATCTTTAGGCAACAGAGATCTTCAGCAGGTATTCAAGGCTTTGAGTCCAAATCTGGTCCTTCTATAAACCAGTCTTGTGTTTAAACATTAAGGAAACAAAACTAGAGAGAAACCCTGCAGCAGTCTGTCTAGGTCCATTTTTTCTCTCACTTTTTGCTTCTTAGTTTCAGAGAATTCAAATATTTTTCTTACCAGATAATCCTGAAGCTTGTTAGGCAGCAGGTTTAAAGTACAGCAAACATCCCGCCTTTCAGGAACGACTTCCTTCACACACAGAGGTGAGAAGAAGGGCTGTTCAATGTGACTGCCATAGAAAATGCTCTGTTAAAGGCCACAAGATAAACTGCAGAGTTGTGAGGTGTGCAGAAGGAAAAGGAGCTGGTGGCCTCACTAGTGATAAGCAGCTAAGGTGCACCACAGACACGAAGTGCTGCCTCCTTTGCTGCCAGAGGTAACAAAGCAAAAAGGAATAAATTATTCAATTACGTGAATGAGAACTGTGTGTAGGCCCACTCAACACAGAGGAGTGCCCACACGGACAACAGCATGAAGAAGGAAACCGGGATAAAACATAAAGACGATAAAGCAGTGACAGGTAATAGATGATGTGTATAGAATTTGAAAAATAATTTGCCATTTCCAGTGGCCTGTGCAGTGTTTGGCTCAGCTGGACGTGAACGTGTTCTCTTTAAAGAAGTCCAGAGTGGGTTATTGGTTCAACTCAGCAGCCCAACAACTAGGTCAACATGGTTCTTGGCACCCGCTGGCTGGTGTTTAGCACATGCAGAGCAGCTACTTTTTACTGATGATGTGACGGAGAGCAATAGGTACTGGCTTGTGAAGGTGAAAAAAAAAAATCATGGAAAAGAGACTTCATGTGCCATTCTTTTAAGGTTCTTATATTGGAACAAAGTCAATCTAGAGATTTATGGCCACTTTACTGCTGTTGAAAATAAACTAGTCTCACAGGCTGGGGTTATCAACGCAGATTTCGTCTGGAACTACTGGGATTCTTATTTGAATTCAGCCTTTAACAGAAAAAAGATCTGATAAGATGGCTGTAAATCCTCAACAAAATAAACTCAGCATATCTATGGGCTTTTTAATCAAGTTAATGACCTTTCTTCGGCTGCTCAGTATTAGCCCTATGTGCCCCCAAACTTTTCAAAGTAATTCTGATGTGGATTAGGGCCACTCAAGCCAATCGTCCCTCATTACTGTAGCAAATGGTTTTGATTTGGGGGCAGTAAATCTGGATGGCGTGGATCAGATGTTCTTACCGTGAATTAAGTGATAACCTCATGAGCGGTGTCAGGACTCAGGATCCGGAGGCTTTGCCAGTGAAAGCTCCAGTGCACACGAGCAGCTGCAGAATTCCCAGCAAGCCCCACACGTGGCAGAGAAGGGAATGCTCTGGCGTTTGGCAATCCCTGTGTTTTAAAGCTTGTGCTGATGTCTCTGTCTTGGGAAGCATCCAGAATCAGGCACATTTCTATGTGAGTGCTGAAATGAAGGCTATTAATTTTTAATACCCAGCAACAGAGGCATGCTTCTGCTTTCAGAGCACATTACGCCTTTCACATCCCACAGACACACACCCTTGGTCCAAGCCACACTTTCCCATGCAAAGCTCATGCCCAGGAAGCAGCGTCCTGAGAAAGCTCATGCTACTTCTCCCACACCTACGGCGATTGCTCCACTGGCACCGCAGCTTGCTCTTCTCTCTCCCTGATCTGGCTCAGCCCTTGGTGTCTGTGGCCATAATTCTCATTCCCCATATAGACATAAAGCAGGATTAGATCAGCTAAGTCATGCTGATGTAAAACACGCAAGAGGAAGAGGCCCTGTGTGTTTTGCTGGCTCTCTTGTGCTATTCCACTTGCCTTTGACATTTGGCACACATGGAAACGTTCACATATAGTAATTCCCTAATGTGCCTCCCTTATAGAAAAACTGTTTGGAAGACTGCTTGTTTAAAGATAAGCATACATGTACTGGGTTGATAAATGCTACTGAGCTTTGACTTGTGAACTGGGCCCTCGTAATCCAAACTGTTCATCTACAAAGCAAATCAAGGAACCAAGGCTGAACAATCAATCTGTTTCTATAACCAAATGAAAAGCAAAACCCATCCCTACAATTATTTTTCACTCTATCCAATGATTTATTTTATCTAATGTAAACATTTTAAATCATTATTATTTAATAATTTTAAAAACCTAAAAAAATTATCAGCTTTGAAATGAAACCATCGGCAAAAATCCAAAAGACTTTGTTTTAAAAGAAAGAAAAAAATAAGTTTTTTTCTGCATTTCCTCCTGTCTTTGAAGATGAAGCTATTCACTACATGAAAACTAAATTCAAGAATATTTTCTTTTTCTTCTTTTTTTTTTTTTTAATTTTGCCAAAGTAATTTCACCTTGCTCCAGCTGACATCCAAAGACATACAAATAGAACATGCTACATAAAATATCTTAGGGAGAATCACATTGGCCTTCTAATGTTAATAGACTTCATTTTTTCGGTATTACCATGGCACATGGCATCATCTTGCCATCAGCATCCATTACCCTTAAGGATACAGCTTTACTGACAGCTAGTGTATATTAGGGGCAGGGGAACTCTCACAATTGTTATGTCACTGACTACCTATTAAACAGGCTGATATGATAATTCAGGTGGGAAGAGCTCTCAGAAGGTCTCCCAGTCCAAACTCCTGCTCAAAATGTGGCGAGAATCTCTAAGGTATTGCCCAGCCAGTAAATTAACCCTCCTGCAGTTACCCTACATATATTTAGTTATTCATAAGCAGTGCTGAAGTTACATTCAGAAAAGCTGTGATCACCATGTGGTATTTGTTAGCAAGTATTATTTCTCAAAGGCTATCACAGTCTATGGGGGTCTCATAGGCTTTCCTGACAACAAAGGTCTTTAGCAAAAAAATTCAGTATCTTGTTTCTCTTCATAAATTTCCAGCTGTCCTGTGGCTTTTTTTTTTTTGTTCGTGCTGAGAAAAAAAGAAGTTTGCCTCACTTTGTCCTGTCCTTTCCTTTCCAGAGCTTCCCGCTTCTGCTTTTGAAGCTCTAGGCCACCTCATGCATGGGGTTCTCCCACGCTTTCTGATAAACACACCAAAAAATTGTATATTCGTAGCAAGTGGCCATCTCCCACGCAATCAGTTCAACAACCAGATCTTAACAAGCTAACACGGGGAAGTGAATAGCAGCCTGTGTGCTAGCAAGCTGAAAAGCGATGTTGTAGTGTGGTGGTCTAATCAAGGAGACATCAGCTGTGCATTGCTCACCACCCAGTGCCTTACAACACCCACAGACTCACAGCCACGGGTGACCCGCTACGCGGCTGTGAACACCGAGATAAGCAGCCACATTCATGAGCAGTCCCACGGCGGTCAGAGGGGCTCTGCTCTTTGAAACGTCAGAGAGGTTCATAGCCTAAATCCATCTATGGTGGAAGCAACAGGCAAGGACTTACCTGAAGAGCCTGAAGCAGTGATATGGGACCTTCACATTCAAACTGCTTTTTTAAAGCCCACTCCCTATTATGCAAAATAGGGTCAGTAACAGAAAACCTCTTTTTCTGCTGTCTCAGCAACACCGTGTTTCTAAAAATGCTGATCAATCCTTTTGCTTTTTGGGATCACCAGTTACAATTATTTCAGTCTATCATCATCACCAAATACTGCAATGAACACACTCCGAGGTGACGGGGGACTGAGGGACAGAACTTTTCAGATTTTTTTTCCCAGATCTGCCAGTTGATTTTCCAAATTAATTTAAATGTTCATCCATTAATTACTAAAGAAGCAGTTGAGTTTGATGGGATCAGACTGCAGAGCCTTCTGGCAACTCTTGTTACCAGTTCAGCACTACTGCTAAGGGGACTACCTATACTGTAAACTTGGGCAGTGACCTGTGGGCTGATAAACCAGGGGACAGCATTTGAATGGTAGGGGCTTTTTGGATCAATAGAATCCACCCAAAAAGATGATATAAAGGCCATTTTTTCATATTTAGAAATTAGAAGCAACATAAACACAGAAATAAAGTTAGCTTATATATCTGAAAATAGTAAAAAAACCTAGCTCTCTAGATTTTAATCAGTGGGGTAAGTTTTTTTACATACTGGCTTAAGAGGAAGCAATTTGTCCAACACAGATACAGGCAATATGGGCAATTTTCAGTAGTTTTCTTTAAGTTCAGGTTACTGGCTGACCAAACCATATCCAATGAATGAATAATAGTTATTAAACAGAAAAAATAATTAGTAAAAAATGTGTAGTGAATTGCTATGGGTAAGGTTTCTGTACTAAATAACTCTTGTAGAATGAGCAAAAAGCCCTGGTACAATGATTTTAACTTGAGAATAAGGTTTAAATATGTAACTGCACTTTAACAAGTTACAGCAGTTTTTTCTCCCCAATTCCTTTGCATAACATTTTTCTTTAAGAAATAAAATTAATTTGAAGGATATCATAAATGAAATTGTCTCCACAGATATAGATGTGCTTACAACAGGAATGGAAAGAGTATGGACTGGAAAATAGGAGAATAAGTTTAGAAATTTCACATACCAGAGACCAGGCAGTACCATCCATTTGCCTATGGTAGTGAATTTCTTTCACAAATGTCCTGTTCAACCCTAGGATCAGACTTCACTCAGACTATCTTGGTCTTCAGTTTACCAGAGCAGAAAATGAAATAAAAGACAGCTTCTGAGAATAAAAAGTCCATTAAAATTTTGCAGCCTCTCTGAGGCAAGAGGAACAAGGGTCATACAGTCGAACACTGTACAGAGAAAAACTAAGATCTCAAACACATCTGTAACACCATCTAAAGATGACCTTCCCAATCCAATACAATTTTATAGACCAACATGTTTCATGCCACCTGGTTTTACAGTTGGAGTCATGTGGTCTGTCACCTGCACTGACTATTTCTATTGGAAAAAAATGTTTTTAAAATTATAGGAACAATATATTTAGCCATCGAGGACAGAGGAAAATATCCTAGCTGGTCATGCATCCCCTAGAGAGAATCCCTGAGCCAAACTTCCTTTTATTATTATAGTAGGACCTTTTATATCAGCATGGAGGTGGAGAGAGAAAAAAAGAAGAAAGATTGTTTTAACATTTTCCCTCTGGCATTGTTGCTCTTCTGCAAAGGCACGAGTCCAAGCAACGTGCGCACAGCAACAGCAGCCGCTTACAGTACACCCATCGCTGAATGCAAAGCCGTCACTGTTCTCGGGACTGTAATTGCACTTGCTTAGAAACGACCAGTTAGCAGGTCACTAAAATATCCTGTAACATGCAGTATCTAACTGGGAAATGGGCCTTGACCTGCTTTTTTCCATTTCTAAATATTTCGGGATTTGAAAGTTCAGCCTCAAGCACACATTCATCTATGGCAGTTCAGCTGTCACTCATAATACCAATCAAAAGATGACGGATGGCAGAATCTGCCCAGAAGTTCAATTCCTACTAGGGTCATTCTGTCCATAGTGACCACGTTTCCACACTAACCCCATCACTTCATTGGCTTACCTCACCGTAAGCACTTTTTACAGATAAAAGCACATATGTACACGTGTATAAAACATTCATCTACCAACTATAAAATTTCTCTGGTCTAAAGCTTTTCATTTGGCAGATTTGTTTATGCGCACTGTACCTGACTCTATTACATTTCCCACTGCCACATAAAAACAGGAAAAAAAATATCAGAGCATCCTTACGTTCATCCTGTACTGTACTGCTTGTGTTTGTGCAGATGAAGCTACAAAGCCTGTGTGTAGAAGGAGAGCTGGATGAATATTTTAAAACATGTTTGTGAAAATATACTGATTAATTTCTCATTGAATAGATTTCAGTTGCATTCTTGGGCAACCTCTATACACTTCTGCCATGCAAACATTTTGGTAGAAAAGTTTACTGGCAAGAAAGCCTAGAGAAATAGTACATCTTACAAAAAATATTTACAGTAAGCAAATTTTCTATGTATAAATACAAGTATTCACATAAACATTACTTCTCCAGCAAGAGAAACAGAAATGTGACCGAGTATATATCCAGTCAGAATAGCTTATGTTTAACTTGCAGTAGCAAAAACTAGCAATAACAAATTCACAACCAAACTAGGGATAATGAATTATTATTAAAGGAATTAAAGAAACAATTGCTGAATTACTATTACAATCAACAGACATATTAACTCAGAGGTTGTTTTCAAGCACAAGGGAAGCCATCAAATGAAATGGGTCATTATGTGAAATTCATCCATCTCTTCCTTGTATATTAAATATTTAGCACCATGTGTGTATTTCGCTGAAAAGTCCAAAGAACAAAATTTGGAGGACCTAATGTACTTCTCTACCCATAAACAGTGCTTCAGCAGTAGGTCATCTACGCAAAGCTCTATCCATAGAATTGTTTTTGTTTTCCTTCGATGGACATAGATCAAGTATGTCTCAGTAATCTCTTGACATAAATTATATTGCAATTATTTCAATCCTTCCAGTTGACAGCTGACTTGATCTCGAACATATTCACCTCCATTGGCTCAGTAACGCTGGCCTTGTTATTGATCCTCTTCTTGGCAGTTGTGGTTTCAGTCATCGCTGCCAATAAACGGGCGACTCAAGGGACCTACAGCCCCAGCCGGCAGGAGAAGGAGGGATCCCGGGTAGAGATGTGGAACATGGTGCAGCCACCGCCAATGGAAAGACTGATTTAGAAGAATGCTCTCCTCTACCCTGGAAGATGGCTGAAAGGGGACAGTGTACATATGTTTGATATGTTCATTTTCATTCTGATACCAGGAAGACTCACTATAAAGATTACAATGACTTTGGGCTTACAATATTTTCAATATTTTCCTTTTAAGTTCAATAACATTAATATTCTCTTAGCACTTAAGTGAACCAATGCCATTTATCATCGGTTTGGACCAACCTGTCCAAGGACAATTCTTATTTGCACTGGTGACTCCAGCCTTGATAATCACCAGTAGGCATTACAGACAGTAATGGCTCCTGGGCTATGTGTAAGTGCCTGTCTCAGACGCAACACGAGTAACAGCTGCTTGTTTGTGCTTTCCTTTGACTGCCCGGCAATCACTACTGCAGAAGATGATGCAGACAAATCAAATAAGCCTGTACAATAAAGACATTCTAATTCTGTTATCAAAGGGTTTAGTACTAGAGCTGTGTCTCAGCAATAGCTACTTTCATCTGCTAATCAGGGATTAAAAGGAAGCTGTGCGAAAACTATAAAAAAATAAATGCTTCAAGTTTAATTGGTTTTCCTTCCTCCAGTTCTCTCATTTTACCAGCTGCCCTCCACCTTCTACTGAAAAGAATTTCAGTTTCCACAAAAGCATGTATTTCTCTAAGTATAAAAGACTGTGTCCGAAACTGTCCAGTGGACACAGTCTGACCTCTTAGGAAACACAAAACCTAAACATCCTAGGTAAATTCTGCACATCCACACTACTGCCATTTTCTGATTACAATACTACCTGAAGGTCCATTTTATAAAACTGTTGCTTCTCACCGTGCAAACATACACTGGCTGCCAAACAGGCAAGCTTCTTCAAAAATGGTTCCCAAAGTTTATGGAAAATACCAGGAAAGAGGGAGAAGCAGCCTACAGGTAAAGCACTGGCTTGGAAATAATTACAACAGACTTGGAGCTCAGACTTCTCATATGATCATGGGCAAATAATTGTTTGTGCCTCAATTTTCCTCCTCTAAAACAGGGATAATCCCATTTAACTACCTCGTAAACCTCAGCAGCAAAAGGATTGCATCTGTTTGCTGAAAAAGAAACAAACATAGAAAAGGTAATGTAGTAACAGGAGAAGTTTAGAAGAAATCTTGTAATGAAATAGATATTTGAAAATCTTCAAGATATTTAATGATCATTCTTGTAGTAGGAAAGGATCTGCCAAAAATACACCCAGGTCAAAGGGGTGTTTTGAAGAGTAGCGGCAAATTTTAGCACTAACTCATCCAGTTAATTTTCACATGTAGTCAAGAAATTAAAGCATAAACATTGCTCCCACACAAACTGAACACGCAATAAAGAGCAACGGAGTGAAAAGTCCATGATGGCATTTCTTTCTTCCTGCAGTTCAGCTTATATATCCCCTCGGTTGTGAAACAGCCCTGAAATACGCATCAAACCCCAGACGGTTGTTCCAGGAGGTGCATAACAGAGCACGCACACAGTATCCAAGGGTTTAACTTATCTTTTTAATTAATGATCAATTCATAATTCATTTTGAATGAACCCCTTAAGGGATGACTGAATATCAATGTCACTCACATTTATTTTTGTATTAGATAATTAGCAGTAACTATGATAGTAAGCCCATTCTGGACTTCTTGCAGTCCTCACAGATATCTTCCAAAACAACGCACTACAGAAAATGTGAGCGGACGGTAGGATTCAAGCCAAGTTCAAAGAGCAAAATGTAGTCCCAGTGAAATTGCACAACAGATTTTATTCTAGCCCAATTTACAGCTTTACTACTGAAGCTTCTTATTTTGAATGCAATCGTTGTACAGACACAGTCTAAATCCAGAGAGTTCAAAAAATGGCAGCTAAGGGAGTAATGGAGCAATAAGTGACCGATAACATGACAGTAGATAAGAGGTTAGCAGAGATTCAGGGAAGGTCTTTTCGAATCATGGCATTATGCAATTACAGATGTAATAGCTTTTAGTTGAAACTCTTGGTTTAGCCCAGCATTTGCCCTGTGAGACACTGCTAAGGGATAATAAAAAAGTACTGTAAAGTTTGTGAGGCATGATCATTTTTAGAAAGATAAAGAAATACCTGAAAACAGAAGAAATTGAGTCAAAGAGCTTACAGTTTGAGGTAGACACTGCTCAGCAAACGAGACAGCAAAGAGCAGTGTGTGAGGATGAGAGACAACAAGTGACGCAGGAGTGATTTGTGCAGATTCTCAAACACCTTGCTGTAGCCTCACCCAAAACAGCTGCATGAGGCCCAAGGCCAAGGCCGCTTTCTAGGCAGAGATGGCAAAGTGGGCAAAGACACAGGAACCTGTGTGAACAAGCAGGCAAGCAAGAAGTAAGGGGATGAGAAGAGCTGTGAGGCTGCAGGCTGGGAAGGGCTGTGGGACAGAGAGCTCTGAAAACCAGGGGGAATCCAGAAGCACCAACTGGGCACGAGTAGCAGAAGCAGCAGTGAACTAGTAAAGCAGATGCAAGGAAGATGCTTCCCCACACCTGCTTTATGTTCTTGGATTTCTGGTCAGTGAGCTAAAAGGAGGAATAAAATTGATAGAGATCTCAGTGAATAGCAGAGATTGAGAAAGAAAAACAGAAATTCAGTGATTTCAGAAGAAGCAGTAGAATGGGTATGATAAAGACCTAAGTTCAAAGTTCACCGTTCTTTGAGCAGGAGGTTGGACTAGATGACCTCAGCAGGTACCTTCCAGACTAAATTATCATATGATTCAAAGTAAAAGGACAAAAGAGAGAAAGCAGCTGAACATGGAGGCAGTTTGTATGGAGCACTAACTTGAAGGAAAGCGTTATTGATCACAGTGAAATTCAGAGCAAGAATCAGGCAGTGGCTGGAAAGTAGTTCTGCTCTCCTCTGTGGTTTCACTTTCCAGATGAAATTTTGGACACAGTAGAAGAACAATCTGTGCAGAGGTAATCAAATATTCGAGGAAGTGTTGTCACACAGAGAATCTACAGGGCTGAGCAAGACACCCAGGAACAGAGGAAGGAAGAGGCAGAGAAGATGAAAGCCTGAAGAGTTTTCATACAGCTCTGGAGGAATATGCTCCAAAGAATTATAAAGACACCCATAAAAGCACAACAAAGGGAAAACCTCACAGTGAAATAGGAGTGTGGTTTGTAGAAGGTAAGTCAAGGAGACAGAAGGCAGGGGAAAAACCTTTAAACTAAGATTAGAGTAAGTTGTGATTGCTGTCAGTCTCAGTGGAGAGGAAGCAATAAAAAGAAGAGTGGTGAAAATTCATGCAGAAGTGAGAGAAGAAAAGGAAATGAAAGTGGATGGCACTTGAGGAAGGTGGAGGCAAAAGCTGTATTGCAGCAAGAGTGAAGCTGGGCTGCCACAGCAGTGAGGCCATAGGAAAGGGAGGGAGGGTGATGGTGAGTCGGGAATGAGAATTATCTCCTGAAGCAGACCTGAATGAGATAACTTAGACGGAGCATGTTTTATTGCAAATAGGGATTAAAATGTGAAATATTCAAAACTCTTTTTACAATCTCATAAGAAACAAGAAAAGGCCCAAAAGGCACAAATGTCAGTTCTAAATACACTTTCTGAAAAGCTAAATTAACAAAGCAACATCCAAAGAAGGCAGGGAGGCAGACACTGCAGCTGGAAAAGCCCATCAGTAGCCTGGAGATCCACAGAAAGTCACAAAGCTGTTGTTGTATTAACATGCTATAGTGACCGTGAAACACGCGGTAAGGAAGACTGACCCTTCTGGGCCATATCTCAACCAGGGAACAACAGTTAAAACAACAGAGAATACATTATAACGAGTGTCTAATACCATCTTTGCTGAAATTTAAACCACATATTAAGACTGATATAGCAGATGTCAAGCTATTTAACGCTTCTCAGCCCAGAGGTTATAATAAAATGTGTACAGAACCACAGACGTTCAGGAAGGAGCAATAACATCTAAGAACTGTGGAGATCATTCATGCTGCTATAAGGAAAACAATATCGAGATTGACTTCTGGTTTCCCAAAAAGCACTGATAAACTCCATTAATATGGAGGTATCTCCACGCAGAAGACCTAAAATATTTCACAATTACATTTGTTTAACCTATCTTACTATTTGACTCAAAAAGCTGAAAGTAAAATAATTTATTCACAATCTCTTGCAACCCACCCATTAAAGAAACAAATGCACACTATGCTCCCAAACTCACACATTTAAACTTTCTCTTCATGTCTAACAGCTTTCTACAAAGAAAGTGAAGGCGCTAAGTCAGAGCACATGATCTGCTCTGCACCAAATCCCTCTGAAGGTACTCAGAAGCAGGAGAAGGATGAAGCAACTTACTCCCCTTTCACAGTCCACTCCCTTTTCCCTTGGAAAGAGGTGCCACCCACTGTGAAACAGTGAGGAGTACCTTCAGAGTCCCAGAAATATTTACACTAGCCTGAATACAAATATTGCAGCTGGAATATGGCCGGCTCAGAATGATCCTAGTGTAACACTGCATTAATTATGTGCCTTCTCCACCATATGTAAAATTAACTGTTCCGTCTCTGTATGTACACAGTATGTTTATAGCTTAGATGGTGTACTCATATTACTGTTTTCCTGTGTACAGGATCAAAATGACCAATAAATATGGATTGAATCGAGCCGTGGGCAACCTATATTTTTTTGCTTCATGGGATTATTTCATTATGCATTTACAAAGGAAATTAACCCCAGGCCAGAACTATATTTGCTGTTTAAAAAGCTGAATTTGCCACTTGGAATCAAGTGATCCAGAAACATTTGTCATACTTGGAAATGAGATGCATGTGCTTTGTGCTATGGTCGGGGATGCTAGTCTCAGCATTGCAATCTGCACCATCCTCCAACTGCATCCACGCCGACTGATTGTCCTGTGTCCATCAGTAGGAGGTGTTTTGTGCCAGAACTCAAGGTGGTATGGATCAATCAATACAGCTTCACCGGAGCTAGTTTATGGAAGCTGAGAATCACATGCTCTTTTTGAAATTACTACTGTTTTTCCAGCACTGTGGACAAGTGCAGGTGGAAAAATGGCAGAGTGTTAAGAATTTTCTTCGCTTCATGTGAGTCCCATTTTCACACGGGGCTTTCTGGTCACTTCAAAAGTTTCTCTGTTACTTTTCAATGAAGATCAGTAACCTCAGAAACCAAGAGTCCCATTGTCCCAAAGGCATCAGCTAATTGTAACTGAAAGGGTCCCCTGGAGGAAGTCAGCTATACTGACACTTGCAGCTGCGCTGCAAGCTTCCCTCCAGCCTGGCTTGCCATCACTCCATCCCCAGGACACCCCCAAGTAAGACAGATTTAAGACAAACGAAACACTATTCCTTCACTTTCACATGCCTTCTCCGAGCAGTGCCCAACCCTGCCCCGATGGCCATCTTAGCAGCTGACTTCCTGAACAGCACAGAGCGTTGAAGAGGCAGCACTTAGAAGAAATGGCTAGCAGCCGTGCGAAGATGCTTTGAGGCAATGGATACCAGCCCATTCTGCCTCACTTCTGGTCACTTCCCATAGTCTACACAGTCTCCCTTTCCCAGCTAAGATTTGCCATTCCCACACCTCTGTCCTCCAGCCCTCTTGGAAGGGGCATCTGTGCTCATCCCAGCCCTCTAAAGGACTGTCATGAAGGTAAGTAGGTTGCTACAAATTCTCTTGGCAAGAATGGCTTGTTTTGCAGAAATGATACAACAACAATAGTAGGGGAGCCCAACCTAGGGGGAGAAATTATGTTCTCCGCATAACCGACCAAACTCAGGCACCAGCAGCCTGTGCTACCACACTGGGGAATTACTCCTATCTCCTCCTTTGATAAGTGTGTACCAGCCACTGTGGCCCCATCACATATTCCCCATGAGGAACTCTGTTCCAGGGGCTATGCTAAACATCATTAGTTGTTTTTAAATAACTGTCCAATTTTTTGTTTCTCAGAAGTTGAAATAAAAGTTTATTTATTCTTCAAAAGCACAAGTGAATGTGGGAGAATCCAAATATGTCATGGGGACTTCTGGGGAAGTCTATTTCACTGCTTAAATCAGTAGCACCTCTTAAGCCCGAACCTGAGGAACATCTCAAAACCCATGAAACTCCAGCTTTGTCATTATTTTAATAACTGGATGCTGTAAGACCTCACTCTCCCAAGCAATTAACACTATGCTCATGATGTGACCTTGTGGGTTTTAAATAAAACACATTGCTTTTCTGTGTTCTCTGGAAGATGAACACCATGATCACCAAGGACATATTTCACAACGCCATGAGGAAGCTCAAGAATTCTGACTTGTTTCAACAAAATATGGTAATCTTTCCTGTTTGGTACAACTGAGCGACTTGAAATTTTGATATTATATGACTTACAGCTATGACGCCACGCTAGTTTTCCAGCCACGACAGGCCATTCTCAGCAGAGGGTTCTCAGATGGGGAATCCTCTCCCTTCTGAGGTCTCCAAACCTCGCGCCTGCTGGCCCTTGAGGAAGCAAGAAAGCTTTCTGGTCAATGAAGAGCTAAGCTACAATCTATTGTCATTGTCTGTGTCGGACTTCCAGCTAGTGATTATTGTTCAAACAGATGCTAACTAATAATAAACATCATCTAAATGACGGTATTAAACAAAGAACATAGTTGATACTCATTTTAAACAGCCCTAATATGTAAAGGTCCACAGCAGAAAGCTTGGCTCCATGTAAGAGACACCTAAGTCTTTTTCCCAGCCAAAAATTTCTGTACTATGTTTTATTTAACGTAAGCCCCGAGTCTCCTGCAAGTCTCACTGCAGGACAAACCTTACATGTGTAATGTCACATAACGTCAGGAATCACGGATCGGGGGATTTTGGCCAAGTTCCTTTTCCTGTGCTCTTCAGTCGCCTCTCAGCTAAAGAAAACTGACACCTCTGAAAACAATTCAAAGAAAGAGCATCAGATTAGACATCGTAAGTCAATAAAGTTGAACAGCGAGCAGCTGACATTAAAATTTTGCCTATTGCAAAACGTCACAGTTGAATGAATGGATGGGGCTTTCATGCCCCACTGAAGCACGCACAGGCTTCAAACTACTGGCATGTGTCAAGATGCTGCAAAACCCTACATTTATAAAAGATACATCTGGTGTGTATTTACTGGGAACAGAGTAAGGTCTTGTTTAAATTGCATACATGAATTTGATGCGGAGAGCAGGCAATACCCTGTGCCTCGCAGCAAAAACATGTTTAACCTAAACTCCTCCATCTATAATGCATGCCACGAGGTGTGAAGACCTCTTGCACATCGAAAAGCCAGAGTATAAATTATGAATCAAGGCACAGGTGGGGTCCTGAAGGCCAGACAGTTCTCAGTTCAGTGGTGCTTTTTCTAGGTTTTAGGTTCCTTCAAATGGTATTTATGGGATAAAAATGTATTGGAGATGTTATCTTGTAACCAAGTTGAGCAACTTTGGTACATTTTGCCTCAGTTTCGCAGAAGTTGCTTTTAATTTCTGTGTTTATCAGGGTGCAATTTTTCTTTCCCCAAAATTATTTGCTAAAGCAATTGCATTTACCAGCAATTAATCTAACATTGTCAAACAGCAACAAGACTGACGTGTCCAAATCATGATTTTAAATAATCTTTTTTGATCAAACTACACAGTCCTTCATCTGGTTTTATGCTGTTCATGGCACTGTTTAAAGCATGACATTTTTCTCAGCTCAGTGTTGCATATGACCTTTCAGACTTCACCTGTAGTTTCAGCAAAAGCGCAATTTTCATTGGCATGTATTCTAATAACTAGCGATGACAAAAATGTGTGGTTCGAATTTAAACCCACTTGGTTTCATTTGGCACCTGCACTAAACTTTACTTGGCAGTAGAAATTCAGGAACAGTGACAGCAACGTAGGCACAGGAGTAGCGAGAGCAAGGTGGAAGGGCAGGCTCTGCATGGCAACCTTAATTATACGTGAGAGTTTGGGCTGCGAGCCTGCTTCACCCGTACGAACAGCTACTTGCACCGCAGCATGTTTGCCTTGTACAAGCAGTCACAGCACAGGGCAGCCTCAGGCTAAATAGCTGCCTTCCGTCCCACAAAATAAATAACTTCATGTCTTCCATGCAGCTAGGACAAGGTATTAACAGAATTTCAGGTGTTACCCCTAAGTAATTTCACAATCTTTAGGCAGATTAGAAAAGCATAGGTCTGCAGGGAAGATGTGTGGGATGTTTCCACATATTTTTTCTCCAAGTGTAAAACAGCTTAAGCAATTAAATGCAGCTTTAGTTGTTTCTAGTCATCTCCTCAGCAAGGAGGCAAAGGATGCCCAGAGGACAAGCTGCGTGCGCCCAGCGGTGACAGGCCCCCTGCCCATGCCGCAGCCAGCTCGAGACCAGGCAGGCGCCTGGGCGGTATTCGGGAGTCGATGGCACAAGGCTTTCCTTTTGGGCTGCCTCCAGCACCACCATTCACACACCGCTTCAAGCCTTGGACACAACGACCAAGAACGATCCACAGAAGGGGTCACCGCGACTCAGATCGCGGCAACAGAGCAGAAAACGAGCCGACCAGAAGAGCAAGTGGGGGCGCTGCTTTCCTTCCTTCCTCGGTTTCTGGCAGCGCAGCCTCATGTCCTGGTGACCCCAGCTCATCTAGCGATTTAACCATTTCCTTGGGCACACCATTATGTCAAGTGAGGGTTGTCCGAAGTGAATCAGCAGGTTGACATTTCTCTTCCTAAACCTCAGTGCCCAGCTGAACTAGCCCGGTGCCGACGAGTTTCCTCTCAGAGGGCTCCGTCGCAGGGCCTTTGCCAGCTCTGCTGGAGCTGACCCCACGGACAGGGCGGCTCTAGCAGGTTTGTACATGAGAAACAAGCCCAACAGAGAAGGTGCAGGTCTGCCTTTCGGGGGTGGTCCGGTGCTGGCACAAGCAATTAAATCAGCCCAAGAAAATTCCAGTTCAAAGTTGTAGGCAACGGTGACCGCCGGGCAGAAAACCACGTGGCTGTGCTCAAGACCTGCATGGAATAGATTAGCCTGTGTTTGTCACTCAGTCCTGGGATGTATTTTTCTTGTGTAGCCTGCCCAAGATGTAGAAATCGTTTGTCAAATTTTCTGACATTGGGGAGAAAAGAAGTAAGGGGAAAAAAACAATTACACTAGTACTGGTCTGCTGACATTTAAAATGAGACAATGATGAGCATTAAAAAAAAAAGGTTAATAAAAAATCCTGGGCCAGCAACCCAAAGGACCAAAGACAAATCACAAAATAGGATGCAACTAATTAGGCTGAAATGCCAACAATGTTCAGTATATCGTTCAAAGTATCCACGGTGTCAGACTGCTACCGTGACCCCCAGTTCGAATATGCCAGGGGGAAATGTAGAAAAGGACTGAATCAGATAAGTTAAATACAAATATTTTAAAATGACATTTTAATTTCTACCTCACCATTTTAACATTTTCAAAATCGTTAAATAAGCATGTCGCCTATTCTCAGAGCAGGCCAAATGTCAGATGTTTGTATGTATTATTCAGCTGAACATTTTAAGTACATAATCCTTCTCATTGCTAAACAGGCGGTATAACATTAACGGGCTATTTTCTTAGCAGGGCCAATGAATCGAGAACTGCCAATAGCATAAAATGGTATCTTACCGCATGCAGAGCCAGCGCTGGTATGGAACTGAACAAAGGTCTGCAGGGAGAGCACGAAGAGCAGGAAGAGCAGGCAGCCACAACTTTCTATCTACAATTTCTAAAGCACATTTCAAGGCACCGGGACCCAGAGCCTCAGAAGTCATCTACCACAAATTACATTAAGTCACCAGCGCTAAACCACTCTCTAAAAAACTGGGCTCTAGAAAGTTTTAAGATGAACACGTCAAGGCTAAAACCTGAGAGCGTTTTTTAACATTTGGCCTTCGAACAGTCCAGGCTGAGAAAAGCACCCTCTGCTCATCTTGAAGACGCAGAAGCGTTCCTCTTCATCATTTAGGAAGCGTCTTAAAATAAAGTGATTTTACACCAGGATAAAAATACACACCTTGGAAAGTGTATTAGTTGAGCTATTCCTAGAACTAGACTTACCTGAAAAACAAACTTTTGGAGGCAGATGAGTCTTGTGTAAGCTCTACGTGGCAAAGTACATCTTTAGGGTGTCTCATCCATGATATTGAGTATTTCGCAGGACTTCACAATTAAAAACAGATAACAGATCTAAAAGGAAAAGGTCTGCAACCAAATTTGATAGATTCTTTGTAGCCCATGTTGTACTGTTCTTTTTCAGGGTTGTGTGTCGGGTTTTGTTGCAGTTTTGTTCCCCATATTTCAGCGACAATTATTTGAGGGAAGAAGCAGACCTGAAAAGAGGAAATCAGTGGAGCAGTACATCGTCAGGAACCTGGCCCTTTGACTTTCAGGAGGAATGTGAAATACGCAGCCACAGAAAAGAAATCACATACGGCCCATAGCATATTCCAAACGTGCTTCCCAAACTTTGCTTTCAGAACAAGTACTTGTTTATGTTTCATACAGAATTTGTAACAGGATTGACAGCCTCTGGGGTTTTGAAGCTTAAGAAGCTGCTAGCATTTTTTCTGACTGATGAAAATCTGCAGACTGACTCTACTTTGCTTTAGCTGAATACCAGCAAACCCACAACATCACTTCAGGCATTGCTTAGGTTTTTTTGTTGTTGTTGCTGCTGTTGTTATCGCTTGTCACATCAAATAAAAATCTAAATCCATGAATTTGATAAAGCTACTTTTCCTCTTGTGAACATGAGGTTAACACACAGTGAGTTCTGGAAAGAAATGAAACGCTTTGTCCATCACTCAGGTATGGCTGCAGCTGCACCGTGCAAAGCTCTTGCAAACACACGCAGCTGCTTTGGAAACACAACCAACCAAAAAGCTACTAATGAGCAGGAGTGTTTATGATTTCTCCTCCTAAACCAGTCCTCAACAAGACACTGCTCCGAGTTGCATTTTTCTCTCAAGTACCACAACTTTTAGTAAAGATGCCAGCTTTCCTACTCAGGGTGCTACCCTGTGGCTGGCACACCAAACCCCTCTGAAATAATTTTTCACAGACACTTGGTGCAGTTTTGTTGACAGGAACAGAGTCCTGCTGTTCTGTCTGTGTAAAACTTGCTAACTTCACTTAGACTGTCTTACTACCTCCTCTTTTTCAATCCTTTCTGATGCTTAGGTTTGAAAGATCTTACTGAACTGAAACATCCATAGAAAGCAATTTGCAACAGCACTTTCAGTGCCCTGAGGTAACAAACTAAGGAAAGCAGAAAAACTTAAACCTGAAAGACTTGATCTTCATACTTTCTCGCTCCTTCTGCAAAAATTAAAGGTTTCTACATTTTTATAATGTCCACCCTTGGCCCATAATCTGGACCTGTGGAAGGAAGTTGACTGTCACAGCTCTCTTTTCAACAGCTGAACACACGTGGGCATGTCTACTGGCAAAATGGAGACGTAACTGCAAGATGTGCTACGCTCCATCTAGCAGGGCAGATCTCTACACTACCAGTCTTTGCAGCATGTATCACTCCACTGGCTACAATAAACTAGCACAAGTCTAATAGCAAGCATTAAAATCACAACCTCATTGTTTTGTATGAACAAAATTTGTAATTTTTTCACCAGTTGTGGATTGAGTACAGCAATATCGAAACCACAGCCTTTATGGTTTGTCTGCATAAGGTATCAAAATGCATTTATTTAGAAGAGCGAATCACAGATCAGATTACACTGCACAGCCATTTAATGTCAAAAACCTAACGGAATTATAGTCATACACGTGCACAAAATGACTCAGCAAGCAACTGTATTCAAAAGCTAAGTCACATCTGAAAACATAGTCATGATGTGTTCTTGTGTTAGATGTTGCTTAGCCTGCCTAAGCTACCAATAAACCGTACCTTCACCTTCACCCCGGCTCTCCACCGAAGCCAAAGGGTGCTTTCCGTGCCAGCCTCTCCCTGGCAGCAGCGAGAGGGGGAAGGCAGCAACCCCGGTGCGCCAGCGTCGCAGCCCGGCGGTGCCGGCGCGGAGGGCAGCGAGGCCAGGGAAGTTGGCGGGCAGGCTGGGGGCTGAAAGGCCAGGTCCCTGCCACTCTCAGCAGCACACAGCCCGGCCCTTCCGTCAGGGCCCAGTACGAGTACCAGAGGAGGCTGGGCATCCCTCCTCCCTTGCTATCAGTATCCGCGAGACCTCTCCGATACTTACAATACTGGATGATATTGTAATTATTTTTTTTTTTTAATATCCAGTGTTAAAGGTTCAAGCCATAGCACCCATCAGTTATCACTACTGTAGCTTCTGCATGCAGTTTCCCCTTAAGAGCTCAATTCTTAATCTATAAAATGAGCTAATATACTTACTTTTTTTGCTAAGAACTTGAACAGACCAAAAAAAGAGCTGTTTAACAAATAGGCATGATCAGCTAAGATTTTTAAAAGAAGCAAAATACCATTGGAATTACAAAGGACATCAGCATTTACCTTTTGTACTGTATAAACAGTAACTAATAAGGAAAAACAGTCAGCTTTCTCTATTGGGAAACTGAAATGATCATTCAAGGGAGAAAAATGTCCAATATAATAAAATCATTGTAGTATTTTAACCTATATGCCTGACAAGCCTTGAAATGCTATTCAAATTGATCCATCAAACAAGAACCTGCACCACCCAAGGAATTTTGATATTGTTAAGTTTTATTTTATAATACAGTGTTGGGCACTTTATGGTAATGTGGAGTTCACCAAAAACTTCTACTAACGCCACAAACTTATAAGAAAAAAAAAAACCCACAACAAACAAATAACAAAACACACCACACATCACAGCTCATTTACTACATTTACACAGTGCACTACTGACAGTAGTCTAAGGTCTGAATTACAGTTCTCGAGATGACTTTGAACAGTAGTCCAGAGGGTGCAAAAGCATGGAGTAAATTCTTAGATTTGGTTCTAGTTTTACTGAAGATCAGCGACTAAATTTTTAAAACTGTTAGGACAATGTTGGGTTGTTTGTTGTTTTGTTTTTTTTTAAATCTCTGAAACTATTAAAATGATCTATAAAACCTCAAAATGTCCTGTATTTCACCCCTCTTTTATAAGTAATAAAGGCTTACAACAAGGACATTATCAGGAACAGTTTTCAAAGGTCACTAAAAAAACATCCTGAAAAAAAATTAGAAGCATTGGGATACATAATGTTGCTTTTTTCTGTATTGAGGCATTTCTCATTGTGTCTGACACAGATCTAAAAATAACAACCACAAACTGTCAGTTGGCTAAATGTATAAGGATTTCAAATTTCTCTTGCTCCTCAAATATCATGAAGTAACAGACGTGATGTGCTTGTGCGAAACCGCACCAAGACTAGTTCCACAGTGCTTTATTGCCTCATTCAAGTATATTAATTTAAAGAAGTTCTCAAGGGAAAACCAAAGGTTAGAACAAAATGTACCTCAATATACAAAGAAATTAATTTACAAAAAATTAAAAGGATACTGGCAACATTACTAGATATTTTAAGTAATGACTTGTGATAATTAGGGATGTCACAAACTAAATTCTTAATACATACAGTCATCACCATGAACTCTCACCTCACTGGTGGTACTGAAAAGCAATGCTTAACTCCTCATCTTTTTAGCAATGATAAACAATAAACATTGCAAATTCTAATATTTAACCCTACTTCAATTTAACCACGTTATAGTTTTAAGAATTACCTAGACCTACTGGTATGTGAACATTGGCTTAAGCCTTCTTATTTCCATAGAATGCAACATCCATAATCATTCCCAGTCATTGGAAAGATACAATTGCCTCATTTGAATATATTCTTCATGTTTTTATCATACAACCATATTCCAAAGGTATATGTAATTTTACATTTTTGAAAAATATCATTTCAAGGATCTGCTTGAAAAGCAGATGTGCACTACTAAATTACTTTGAAACAAGGAGAAATATTGCACAAAATTCACTGAAGATTTGAAAGTGAACATATTTTCCCCCCACAACCAAGTAGCTCCCTTATTTTTAACAGAAACAGAACATCATTTCACACAGAATCATAACAAACGTCAATGTTACTTGAACTCAACTTCTTTTTCAAATGCTAATACTGTTACTGGACTCTAAATACAAATGTCGTTAGTATTGACCTAAGTAATAGTAAAAGTTAATTGAGTACCCTTTACTACAGTAAACCTTGGTGTAACTTCCAGCTGTGTTACCTGCTTCATACTCCAACCCAGCAGAAAATGGCAACAGCCCTGCCAGGATAATGGATGGTCCTCTAGACTAAGGTGGCTGTGGACTCATCAGGCAACTCTATTTAATAAAGAAGCTTAGCAGCTTCCAGGAAAGACCTATCAAGTACTTTCAACTGGCCACTGACTAAAACTGTAGAACAGACATTACAAAGCAAATCAAGGAAGGTTTTGCACAAAAAAAACATACCGTCCCTTTTCCATTCCTTTATTTTCAACCACCCTGAAGATCATGAATCCTAGACCCGCTGTGGTCCATGCCCTTGGGGTGAAGTTGAGGACACCTTCTATTCAGCCCAGACTCTCTTATCGGGAAAACAATGCTTGTCAAAGACATACACATCTAATAGCAGCAAAGAAGTTACTGAAGACAAGTCACACCACCATTCATACTGTTCTTGCTGGTGCATTTATTTCTACATTCATTCTCCAAAGATTTACTGCGATACCATGGGAACAGACAGCCTTCACCATCCTGAGCTTTGCCATAAGGAAGCTGCTTGCCTCAGGTGTGATTTTATTAGCCACATTTGTTTAGCCTGAATTTTCAGGCTGTTGGTAACATGCTGGCTGGAGTCTCACAGCACCTGGACTCTAGCCTGGCACCAAGAGAGAAGATGGTAACTCCCTTGGGAATAAAGACCTCCCTTGACCTCTCCCTGAGAAGTTGAGGAGGTCAGTGGTGATGGGGCTCCTTTCTGCAGGACAGCGTACTACAGTCAGTGTTACACAGGGGGTGCGTTTGCAAAAGGGCCTCATGCTGGCACTTTGATTATTGCATGAAATGTTTCTTCAGTTAATTACATGCATAGAGAAAAGATTTTAGATGCTCCTAGCAATTCCATTAGACAGCTGCACCAATGAAAGATTGTTCTGTAGGACTCAATATGACTGATTGTAGGTGGAGAAATAGAAGCTGTTTTTAAAATTTGGTTTAACTGTTCTTTTACCTAGACTTTACATCATTTACAAAAACACAAGGTTGTAAACTAGCTCATTCTAAAACCTGAAAAGACATCTAAAACAGATTTTTGAGATCTAAAGCACTCCTCTAATAGATTGGGTGGGATTTTCAAAAGCACCCAGCATTGTGCCTAAAGCTCTGGCTGAAGTCTATGTTACAGTGCCTGAGAGGGTACTTCGGCCAGTGCCGAGAGCTTCTGGTGACCCCACCCAAACAGCACCAGTATCACTGAAATCCTAAATGACAATGAAGGGTTCAGTCAACAAGTTCTATGACAACATCTGCAACTACATTTTTTTCTTCAGAACAAGTCTATTTTTTGGAGCTACACAACGCCCAAATATGTGGGATGAAAAGCAAACCAGTGCCTACTCTACACAGACTGCCCTCTGCATGCATAGAGGGTGGGCAGGCATCACCTCTGCACCTGCAGCACTGTCCTTCCCTGGATACCTGCTCTGTTCTTCACATGTTGCATCTCTGTATACATGGATAGGAAGGCTCTGACTGGGACAACACATTATCCCTTCTGCAAATCCCACGGGATTAATTCCATAGGCAATATTATTTTTGCCTATGTGGCTGGGTTGTAATCACTACAAATGAGCTAGAACATTAAACAATATCCTGAAACCTGGATTTCCTCAAAGTTATTATCCCTTCTGAGGACTCCCAGCCTCTGCTTCACCACACCCCACTAGAACAACCCAGGAATCCCTTTTTCTTTCTACTGCCCTTACTTTTTTCCTCCCAAACCAGATGAGTGATACGGCTCATTTCAGGCAGACATCTACGCAAAACAAAGTCAAAGATATTCAAGTTCTAGTTTGACTTTCTACATCAGAAATTTGTTCCTATGTGTAAGTAACAGATTACAAAGCTTCTATCTCCCTTAAACAGGAGAAATGGAAATATTTTTGAGATCCTGAAGAAGAGATGCCTCTGAAGAAGACCACAGGAGCTCTGACTGAGCAGAATTCAGTTCTCACCAGCAGGTGGTGATAAATGTTGATAAGTTTTAAAGACATCAGAAGGATTTCCACAAATAAAAAGCATACAAGTATAAAACTTGTAAAAAGTACTGGACCTGGACAATTTATCTTAATATAGAACCCAATGCAGTAATAAAAATATCTTATATGTAGCCAATAAACACTTTTATATTATCACAAAGACAGAGAACAACAGTATTGAACCAGAAATATCAGTTTGGACTCTTATCTATTTGGTAGCTGATAATTCTGTTTAAATAAGGCACAATACTAGCCTTTTTAAAAGATGATGGATAGTAAGTGGAAAAGACTCTGTAGTATTACAGACTTAAAAATGTACCTACAGTTAAATTCAACATAGATATAAGACGAGTTATTTTTTAACCCGTACAAGGTTCAAAACCAAAAAAGACATACTATTTAATGACTGTAAATACTCTATGTGCTTTATAAATAGTAAGGAAACAATGTGGCATAAGCACAGTAACTAACATTTTGGCTGAAAAAGAAATAATTCTAAGTTGAATTTTACCTTCCATCTTCTAGTTAATCTGTTTACTTCTTTTCAGTCTGCATTTTCACTCAGTGAAACAGTGAATTATTACTACAATGCCTTGATTTTGAAAGATTCTACTATTAAACTTCCAATTTTATGATCCTTATAGTAACTGTAAGAATATTAGCAGCTTCACATGGCTTCCATATTTCTCCCACAAAGGTGAGAATGGCGCAATCTATGTGATAACAGGAGTTCAGTGTCTAACTCTCATGTAAAGCCAGTAAGATTTATTCTATCAGAGAGGCATTTTTGAAAAGCATTTTCTGGCAGCATTCCTGAACTTCAGCGTTGGATGGTTTTGAAAGTAACAATGGCCATAATTTCTGAATTTTTTTCTATTTTGCTATTTAAAACGTTAATACTGTTTATTACCTTTAATAAATGAAGAAAACAAAATATCATCTTAGATGGAACCATGGACAGAAACACCACGCCAGACAAAGAGGGAAAGAAAAAGGTGAATCTTGAAATTCTCGTCAACAAAATGCCAGGACACGAATGAGGACAAGTGAGAAGTGCTACAAGAACAAAAATGTTTGTGTGGCCTGTCTTGTCTTGGACACGCTTGACAGCACTACGTTTGGGTAATGTTTAGTACCGGCAAAGGCAAAGAACATCCTCTGCAGAGTCATTAACACTACCTTCTAAACAAGTACCCATGAGGTTGCTCTGCAGCTTTCTCATCTGAACAGCACCTGAGCCACCTGGAAAATTTAGAGCGAAGAATTTAAATAATTTTTATCATCCTTTTAATTTTTAATAGAGCAAAATATTTTGCCAAATTACATTTTTATGCTATTAAAAAAATCCACAACATACCATGTTGATACACAAGGGGAAGCCAAAGGATAGATAAATACTTTGGAGTACAGACCTCTGGACATACAGTCTCTGACTCTGGAATATTGAGATTCTCCAGCAATGCAGACTGCACATGCCCTCAAGAACGTTCATGCTCTCATCAGACACAGACATTTCTGTAAGATTTGCACTTTTACAATCTTTTACCTTCATGAAACCAATTAAAAAAAGGTATGGAGGCTCATCCTCAATGACAAAACTGGGCCAGCCTTTCTCATTCAGGAACAAACTGAAACTTTTTGCATTAACGAAGCCAAGGTCTCACTCTACTGCATCTCCTTGGCAAAACATCAAACATTGCCTCTGCAATCATATGGATCCATTCCTTTAGGTCAGCTGCCTTGTAGTAAAGCAGCCAAAAAAACCCTTCCTATCTGCATTAGCTAGAAGGAAAATTCATTCATAAATCTCAGTGTGGCAACCGATACTAAACTTTGCTACAAACTACTATTAAGATACTAAAGCACAATCTGACCCAAATACTGACCTCATGAACATGCTCACTCAGGCCTATATTGACACTAAGACTAACCATTCAAGCCAAAGAGGGAAAAAAAGAAAAAAAAAGTTTCTGACATTAGTTCAGAAAAGCAGGAAAGCATTCTTCTCAGGAACAGTTCATTTTATACCCATGTGTTACTTCCACAAACTGTGTCACAAATATCCTTCAAAGTTTACAACTCCAATCTGCTTAAACTTACTTCATGCCTTTCCTGTCTTGAGCTACTGCGAAGGACAATGTATGTATAGTAAGGTGTAGAGGTGGAAAAACGGGAGCAAAATTAAAAAAAAAAAAAAAAAAAAGGAAAAAGCTGCTCCATAAAGCAGAAAAAATTTTCAGACTTTAAAAATCCAAATATTCCTCAGGAATGCTGCCAGAAGGAGGATAAATGCTTGTTCTAAACATAATAAACATTAAGTCCATTTAGTCTCCTTCATTGAACTTAGAGAGAGATTTTTGGTTGTACAACTTGGCTAAAATGAGAGTTGGACATACGCAGTCTCAAGCTGAATCTGTAATTTTACTTTTCTAGTGTTACAAGTAATTTTCAGTCATGATTCTCTAATAATTTAACTAAATATGACTTCTAAGTAACAGTAATTCAGTCTACCTTCAAAAAGGTCGGACTAAAAATGGAAAGAAAATAATTCAGAAGAGGCACAAATTAATTTTCAAACACTATTAAACTGCAGAGAATAAAAAACAATAGAAATCTATCAATTCCACTTACACTTTCCTTTCTGAAAATTTTTAGGTGAAATAGTCTGCCTAGGGAAACCAGAAAATATGTCTTTAAAGTGTCCTAGTTGTAAACAGAAGTTAATAAACATCACATTATAATTCAACACTTCATGTACTTTACAGGAGAGAGAAAAGCATGCGCTACTTTTTTGTAGCCTGGAAGACAGGGCCACAGTTTTAGTTTGGAGTAAATTCCAAGCTATATTCACAAGAAATTCCTTAACCTAAAAAAAGTTTCCTTCCCCCCCCCCCTTTGCTGAAGCAAATTCTTGCCATGGAAGGTCATTATTGCTGTTTTGTAGATTTGCATTCATCTTCTAAGATAGTTAAACCTCTTCTCAAAAGATTAAGGCAATTATAATTCATTACAAATATTAACATTTGTACATTTCAGGCAAATCAGATTGCTCGGTTCATTTCATGCTTAATAGGATTAATATAGTACCTTCAAAACCTGGTTACCTGTTACGTGATACCTTTCCTGCTGCTTAGAGGAAGCAAATGCTAGGAAGCACCGTACATATGCTGTATTTTTAACGCAGAGACTAACTAGTACCTGATTTAAGAGTGCATTCATATATTTAGTTCCATTTTGTGGACCTAACTACAGCCAACAAATGAACTGGGTAAACACAGAAGCAGATGTCCCAATGGCAGAAAATACATACTCAACTGAAGAGAATTATTTGTATAATCAAAGACCTCTTATTCCTTTTTCATCTTTTGGTTATCATGTTATATGGAGTTATATGGAGTCCTGAGTAGTCTCCCTTTAACTTCTGATGGGAGTCAAGTTACTCTTCTCATTGTTTTCTTACGTTTTATTTCCACTGCTACTGCTGGATAAGCTATCCTTTGAAATATTTAAACCATAGTGAAAAGCAGAACTCAGTTTACACAATGACACCACTTCCTGAAGAAGCCCACCCTCTTCCGGAGTTTCATTTCCTTCCTTCCCATCTTTCTCCCAGGGGACCAGAATGGATGGATGTTGAGCAAGACTTGCTGTGAGCTGATCTTCTGAGGTATTGCTTAGTGTTTCATTCTGCTTTGCATACTTATAGGAAGAATAGCTTGCTTTCAAACTTTCTAGAGCTGGCTGGGCACTTGACTGTACTGGAGATGGGTTCTGGTGGTATCCTGATGTCGTACTGGTGGTATCCACCTTGCCAGTAATACAGGTTTTGTCACTACTTTCTTCTTCCAGCCTTGAGAGAGATTCTCTCTGGCCACCAGAAGAAACTTGCTTCCTTGGTGATGGAGGGAGCTGCTTCCCATGGAGGACGCTGTCATCCTGACCAAGGTTCCACTCTGCTTGATCATTAGCACTGCTGCAGAGCAGGGTAAGGTTGCTCTCACTCGGTGCATTTGACTTGTTCTGAAAGAAAGAACATGTATTTACAGTTAATGTCACCAGAAACATCTCTACACTGTCACTTTCGAAACAAAAATACTGTAACAGATTTTGTGTGTTCCTAAATCATGGGTCCCCTTTGGGGTTCCATGTTACAAAAAAACAATCCCAGGAACAATGTAAGATCAAGTATTTTTACACTTCCTAGCCAGAACCCTCTGTCTCTTACCCTAAGGATCACCTTTTGTACAGAGGAAGGACTTCCGTCTCCCCTGTCCGTTCAATCCTTGCACAAGCAGTTTTCACAGTGAACAAAGGCGCACTTTGCTGGTTTGTACCTATAATATGAGAAGGAGCTGGACTAAAACTAAAACCAGATGGAATTTCCTCTTTGCTTCAGTAATTAATGATACCAACTTTCAATATTAATTTTTTTTTGTCAAACAAACAAAACCGGGCATTTTATTAATGTGACCCTTGTGTGACACTCCTAATATAAAATTTTACAAACTTTTTAAACATTTGCATCAGAATTTGCTGTTCCAGTAACAAATCTTCTAGGATCCCTTTCAGCAAAAGTAAATGTTGGACATTTGATATGAGCTGGAAATCAAAAACATTGACCATTTTTTTTGGCTAACATCACAGAAGTAACTTGGTGAGGGTTTTGAAGTTGTAGGCAAGCAGTTTGTTTACACTACAGGTCCTGTGCAACTCTGCCTAAAAAAGGATCAAGGAGCCCTCTTAAAAAGCTCTGGAGTACTATTCTAGCAGTGTTTCAGGTGCAATCACCACATGGATCCCATAACTTAATCAAGACAGAAACATCACCATATCATTATAACTACTGTGAAAATGGAAATAAACACTTTCTAAATCACACTAAAAGAAAGAAAGATTAAAACCAGCTGTAGGAATACCACATTGAACAGCTAAATATAATATTAAACTATTTGATTAAATAAATCATTACATTATTCACAGCTCTGTATGTGGTTACTGTTACAAGGGACAAATACTGTTCCAAGATGACTTGGTAAACCGGGCAAAGGTGTAACCAAATCTCTTGGCTGGTGAAAAACCACCATGCAGTGACCAGCCTGGGTGTACTGTTACCTAGCCCTAGGAAGACACATTAGCAATTCTAAGGACTACGCTGCAGCATCTGAGCTGTATATCGTTGATTCCACAAGTGCACGATTCCATTATAAAGGGACTGGAGTCGTTTTTCAGTGAAAGCAGAAGACTAACCGCAGTCTTGTAATCAATGTCATCCATTGACCTAAAGAAATCCAGGCTCTTTGCTCCTGAGAGCTTTCCTTGATCTGAACTGTGTGTGCTCAGTGTGTCCAAAATCTCTCCAAGCAAGTCCATTTCTCCTTGATGCTGAGGAGTTATTCCAGTTTCACCAGAATCATCACTATCGTAAAAGTAAGCAGAAGCTTCTTCACTGTCTTCTGATGATAACCTAAAAACAAAAACTTTTCCATCAGCTAGGAACACAAAAGCCATTTTATTACAGCCACTTCTGAAAGTAAGTAGGGGAATGTGTTCCAAGGCTTTTGAAATGGAACATAAACCTGGAATTTCATTCTACTCAAGGATTTTCCTAAACACAGATGTACGATAGCTATGGAGATGCAGTTACCATTAGCTGTTTTTCCTGTCTCCTGTCTCTTCGCCAACCATTTATAACTGTTATTTTAATATGACTTCCCAAATCTTCCCTCCAAATTTTAGTTATTCCAAAACTGGTTCCTCTTTTCCCTTGTCTACACCTTATATTTAGGACAGTGTAGCTACACCTCTCCAGCTGACCTAGCCACATACTTTGTTCTAGTGGTAACGCTCTCAAACTGCAACTCTTCTTCTGTCATATGTCCTGTGCATGTAGTCTATCTTTTTATCTTGAGCCTGTGAAGACTGAGGATGATGTCAAGCTCTTCTAGACACTATAAATAATAAAAAGATATAACAGCCTGTCCCTCTTTTTAAAAGCAGATTTAATCCTAAACTGCTTGACATCATCGAGATCAAGAATCAAGCTAGCAGCCTGGACAGGCATCACTTGAACTTAATTCTGCTGAAAAACACTAGTTACCCTTTCTCCCTCCCATACACACACACAAATCCAAACAGGCTTCTTACTTGCTTGTTCTTTCCATTTCATCATCACCATCTTCATCCAAGGAAAAATCCTGGTTACTGAGGCGCTGGTTGAAACGAGTCTGGAGGACAAAAAAATTAACATTATAATTTTTGTTTATTTTCTCTATTTCAGCATTACTTATCTGGAGACTAGCTGCCACTTTACTCATTAAGACTTCCCGAGGACTTGATGAGGAAAACCATATATCAATCAAGTCTTCTAAAGGTTGTTGTAAGAGGATGTGAAGTCCTCAAGCGTCACCAACTAAAGAGCAAGAGAAACATTTTTCTTCATGGCCTATGGAGGACCTTCTTATTTATGCAAAGCCTGGAGTGCCTTTTTTTATGCAAAGCTTTGATTAGCAGAAGACTGACTATTGGAGGAAAAGCATCACTCAAGTCTATTACTTACCCTTTTTTGCAAGTATATCACAAAAAGCACTGTGGTTTACTACTTTCTGATAGAAATACTTGCTGAGTTTTGGTTGATGTGGTCTACTGAGAATGAAGAAAAACAAATTTTTGCAGTAGCAAATACAAAAGAAGTCAGGAATCTTTTTACATAGTTATATTTATGTTAGAGTGCTAAACAGAATGGCAGAGTAAGCAGTACACCAGCTTGAAAACTATGCACTAAGAATGCAATTGTCCTGCACAGAGGTGCAAGACAATTTACTGTAAATTACAGTTAACTCAAAGTTGGCATACACGCAGAGCATCCCATGGGGAGTCTGTGCAGAGTAGATAGTGTGCTGTAAATCCACACACTACCATACTGAGTACTCACTAACCTGTTATATCACATTATTATTTAGCAAACAGAACCAGGCTATTTCTTCTATTTTTCAAGTATTTCTACAATACTTGAAAAAAAGTCTCTATCTTGACCAGAACATTTAAGTCAGGAATTTTAGTCACTTGTGCTTCACAAATGACTGTCTTAAGGTCTGTGCATCTCTTGCATTTGTTTTGCATCAAAAGTCTGCAAAGATTAACTATGCAGTCAATCAGGCCACTGAAGAGATTCTGAACCTTGGAAAACTTGCCATAATTTAAAGACATATGGATAGAATTTGTGCAAAGGGAAAACAGTGTTAGCTAACTTTAAAGAAAATCACACGGAAGTAGAAAGAAGTGCTACTGCCCACATCTCATCATGCAGTTCACCAAATGCCTAAATCTACCACAAGACCTGATGGGGAAGAAATATGGCCTTAATTTCAGACTACAAGGAGCTGGGATATCTTGTACTGTAAGGATTTCAGTACGTCACATATTACAGATGTTGTCACTGTTTCACACGTACCAGGACACTCTCTGTAACTACTTTCCCCCCGTTATTGTCAGGAACGTCTCAGTGTTCACTTCTTACAGACTGACACATTTGTCATTGCTCAACAAGAGAGGATTTAATTAAAGAAGCAAGTTTTGATAAGACTTTCCATAGTTCTTCATCCACAAAGAGGAAACATGGTTCTTAATGTGTTAAACCAAGTAACAGTTGATAGAAAATGAGAGAAATACTCAGAGTACTAAAAATTATGAAAAATCCCAAACTAAGCTTCGTACTGTGCAGAAGTTATAGGATGGAACACAGAGAAACAAACTATTTATATTCCTAACTCTTTCCCAGTTTTGTGAGTTCTTCACGTCATTCCCATCAGTGTTGTAATCAGTCACATCCCTGCTTGTAACTAAAGGGAGGTTAACCACTCTGTCTTAAGCGATACCGTTAATAGGTTGTCTTACTGATTACTGCCACAACTGCAGTCACTGTTTTCATTTTAAAAGTTGCTGCTTTAAGTATTTATCTTCACTGGGACAATTAAAATACTTTGTTTCTATAACACTGGTAATTCACTATTTCCCCAAGAAAATTCTGACGTGACATTCATTGCAATTAAAGCTCTAATCCCGGAACTGACTCTTGGAGGGCAAAAGCCTGTCTCTGTCTCACTTTCTTGGAATTTGCATCAGAATTAGATGTTGCCATCACATTTGCTTCTACTAACCTAAAGATTTTGCAGGAAAGAAGGTTCTTGAACGATGTTGAGAAATTTCAGAAAACAAAACCAAACCTGAGGCTTGCTCATCTGTAGCTGGATTAACTGTCAATGGAATAAAATCCCAAAAGACAACGCTCACTGATTTGTCAAAATAATAAACAATGTTTCAAAGAGAATAGATGGCAAATTTAATAACATTAAAAAAGAAGAAAATAAAAGAAAAACAAAAAGAAAAAAAGAAATTAGAAAAGAAAGGATGTGCCTTTGAGAAACAGGAGCTGAAAAAAATTAATCAGAACCAGCAAACGCCACAGGCATAGCAGTGGCCCCTCACAGCATCTACAAACAGTATCATGCAAGTGTGCCAGTGAAAGCAAGAGTAACATCACATAAAGGAATATAACAGAGCATATGTTGATAAATGTAAAAAAAAAAACAAAACACCACACAAAAAAAAAAAACCCAACTCCAAAACCTTCTAGTTCCTGATGGTCAGAATCACTGTTTGAAAAAATATTTTTGTTACCAATTTAAATGTTTAGGGGTACAAAATTATACAGGGAGACTTTCAAGAACTAAACCCAATAAAATGGGATTTACATACAAGGAAAAAAGCAAAATGCAAAGGGAAGGAAAATACGTGGCTGTAAATAATAACATTCTCCAGAGTTTACAGCTCTGTGAGCTAGCCACAGAGACAACAAGCACCACATGTTTTTGAATAGGTGACTTCCCTCTAGGAGCAGTAATAAAAACAACTGCAAGGGAGGGGTATGTCCAGGCTACTTTGCAAAGAAAGAAAAAGAAAGAA
>Ga0181612_149252_pt1 | contig 36837 bp, 17 predicted proteins | sample HoacroProtozoa21_FD_119630 | JGI IMG/M metagenome (GOLD analysis project Ga0181612, IMG submission 119630) | Hoatzin crop microbial communities from Cojedes, Venezuel. Combined Assembly of Gp0051906, Gp0051904, Gp0051908
AAGCGGTCGCGCCGCCAGTGTCCGTTGCTGCGGAATGTTACCCGTGGTATCTGTTGTCTAATAAAAAAAAAAACCACAACTGTGAAACAACTTGTGGATTGGAACGACACAAAGTCGGAATGCTAGCAAAAATTCCAATTTTTTTCCCTTTCATAATAAAGGGGGAGAAGAAACACATGAAAAAATCTGCAGCGTTTACTGTGGTTGGTGTTTGCTCACTCTCTGTCTGCTGGTACAGATGCAGATTTGACTAAATCCCTTTAATTTGCCCAGCGCTGCCTTCCCTCTTCACTGCTGCTCCTGCTCTGGCTCTCGGTTTGCCTGGGGAATTTTTTGGTGTCTCGATATAAACAAGAGCTATTTAGCAAGACGGACTGTGTCTGCATGTTACCTGTGCAGAATCCGATGCAGATGTTAATAGGTGTTTGCATAACGGATCTCTGTCCGTACTGCGTTAGTCTTAAGTGATTAAACACAAATACCTGCTGTTCCTTTCACAGTTTGTGAAAATGGATATTTCAAACTAGAATAATAGAGTTGTATTTCCATCGCACTTTCTCTGAAGGCAGCACAGAGCTGGGCTGTGTCCTCTTTTTTGGTGATTCAGCCACTCGGAATCGCAGTTCCACTAATCAGTCCTTCAACTTTTAACCTGTGATTTTATGTCAAAGCTGGCCTTCATATATTGCTTTAACTTAGATCTTTTTTTGTTTTTCTTCCCTCAGCTCTATTCTTCCTCTCTTGATGGCAGCATTAAGCTGTGGGACTTCATGGATGGGATTCCCATTAAAGTATGTTGAGATATTCTTGTTGAGCGCGTGTCAAAATTATTCCTGACGCATTGATAGCAGAATAAGGATTTCTGCAGCCGGGCACAAATCGGTCTGAGGCGCGTTGTTCTGCCATTAACACAGCCTGAGACCTATGGCAGCGATAGAACGTGGCAGTTGCTGTCAGTGCCACTGCAGAAATTCATGGTGATGCAGAATCTTTTGGGGAAAAAGATGGGATACGTACCGACACGCTAACTCTGCTACTTGCTGCAGTCTGGAGTGCAGTGTAGCTCTTGGGGAGTGTGCTGCTGCCCGTTGTGATGTGCCAACAGGAGTTAATACGATGGCTTGAAAATGTGGGCCGCTCCCTGTCCTGTCACTCCCATTTTCTGCTAGGTAGAGGAGCTTTCCTATAGGCGGGCCTTCTGCTTTGTGTTAGGGGTAAGGTGCCTTCAGGTTTTCCATAAAATCTGATGTCTGCTATTTTGTTACTACTGTTTTAACATTTGTATTAGTCCTAGCTAGAATAAAGGTCTTGTTCTTTATCTTAGAATTGTGAATTTTAATTAATACATCAGCATTTCTTTAAAGCACATGGGTTTCCTTCAGTGCAAAAACTTAGCGTTTTCCACTGTTGAAAGCCACACACACAAATGTAATAATTGTTGACCTCTTTCTCTTTGTTTCTTCAGACTTTCACTGTAGGATCCAAACTTCTGGCACTGTATGCACTTGCTAGTTCTGAGGACTTGGTGTTTGTCATTATTCCAAAGAGAGGTGAAAGAGGTACGGTGTGATTAGCATTATCCTTGCCATCTCGGTCACGCTGTGTCTAAGCCACTTTATGTCAGTGCAAGAATGAGCTTTAATACACCAATTTTGAAAGTAGTTATTAACTCCTGTGACAGATGTCTGCAGTCCTGCTTTTTGTGCCTTTTTTCTGTTCTCGTTCCATGACATCTGTTTTTTATTATTTGCCTAAAAAAGTGCTTTTCTTCACTTTTGAAGCCTATACTGCACGTATGTGATGTTGTAGATGTGATAAATCTTTAAGCAGTGCTTACTGTGATACAGGGTATGCTACAGTACTTGAGATTAGTCTTACACCTTCAGCAGTACTAACATAAATAGACTTGTCCTATTTAATGACATGCCTAGATATTTTTTCCTATGATTCTGTCTGAAATATGTATTTATATAGCTCTACCTTACTCTTACTATATGGCTACAAATGTCACTTTGGAGCAAGAGCAAATATTGTGCAACTTTGCTTGGTTTCTGCTTATAGTTGCACTGGTATCCACTATCTAGTCTTTAATCTTCAATATTATTGTTTGAATCAAAATATCTGAAGCAGTTATGTTTTGAAAGGTATTACAGACTTTTTCAAACTTACAGAAAATATTGGACAGTACCAACGTGTTAGTTTCAAGGTAGAAGGCATGTAAAACTCTTTTGTAAGGGATGTACATAAACTTGCTGGTAAAAGCCTTTCGATAGCAGATTTTTCTTTGGTCAGATACGTTCCAGCTGGTCTCAGTGAAGCTGCCGAAAGCAGCAGGCCAAGATTTGGAAGCCAAGGAACTGTCGGTGGTTTTGGACGGTGTGGATGCATCACCGAAGCGTATTGCGTTTGGAAGAGAAGTATGTTCACCTTTTGGGGTTTTTTCTTCTGTTGGGGGTTGGTTGGTTGGGGCTCTTTTTACTCTCAAATGAACTATATGCTGTTTAGGCTTTTACACCAGTACAGCAGCACTGAAACTAAACTTAAATGAATCGGTGTAAGACCCCTATGCTTTCTTTTATTAAAAAAAAACCCAACAACACTTACAATAGGAAATTATTTACTTAACATCAGCTTATATGTTATTTCCAATTTTAAGTACTTTGTAGCGAAACATGATTTTTTTTTTTTTTATTTCATATGTAAGAACATAACCTGTATGTCCTAAATTGTTATTTTACTATAACAGGGTGAATATGTGGCATCAGTGAAGGAGGTTAATCTCCAAATTTATTTTTTTAAACAGAAACAGCTGAACAGGTAAGATTGAAAATGTCAGATATTGATTCAGTCTGACACATCATAAATGTTTGTTAACTGGTGAGGTGTGTGCATGTTATTTTATATTTGTCAGCAACCATTTGGTTTTATGCTGGAGGGGGTGTAGTGACTATGTAGAAGCCCCCTGTAGAGGCAGACAGCACGGTGCTGCAGTGGCACTGGTAGCTTCTCTTCTCAGCTCGGGCGTGTGTTTTTCTCAGGTAAATGCTTAGCCTGATGCCGGACTGAAACAAGTGACAGATTGGGCAGGGCCAAAACAGGGGCAGGGGGAGAAAGAGGGCATGGAAGAAAAGGGAGAGAGAAAGGAGGAAAAAACTTTCAGCTTGATTGAAGGCAAAGAACTAATGAACTAGAGAGAAAAATAAGTCTGTCGGTTTGTTTTTTTGAGAGCACACATAGCTATAACAACTTGGAGATGTTTAATTCTGCTAGTCAAAATAATTTTTATGTACGTTAGCTGATCCTTTTGAAGCTTTGTTGAAACCAAACCACCGCCTCATATAATTAAAGTTACTTTCTTTAACTTTTGAAGGTTTTCTGTAAGTGCAACAAAGACAAAAAGCGGAAACAATCACTTCACTTGCGTAGCGTGCCATCCTACGGAGGACTGCATTGCAACCGGCCACGCTGATGGAAAGATTCGCCTGTGGTATGCACGTTTTGATTCAGCTGTGTGCCCCATAAACTGGTGTTTACCACGGGAATTAAGTGACACCTGAGCAGTCTAATTCGTCCTGAGTGTTGCTGTTTTCAGCAGTCATAATGAGCCAAGAATGGCAAGCCTTGTGAACCTGCGGTACTGACATGGACTTCAGGGTGCAGCCCCAGCTTAGTGTCACATATTGCTGTTAAGCTGTGCGCTGCGAATCTAAACTGTACTTGAGAAAGGTAATGCAGGAGCAGCAGAAATAACTCTTTGTGGGCAAGAGGAGTCCCAGGGAGAGCACGCTAGTGGAATTGTGTGTTTAAGAATGATGTGCTCTGCAGCGCTAGGTTGCTCCAAATGTTGAAGATGCACGGTGTGCACCAGGAAAGTGCCAAAGACCTGCTAGCATGGTTCCTTCCCTCCCTTTCCATCTACTGAGCGTATAAGCAAGTGGAGTCTAGAAATCAGAGTAGAGGATGCTTGGTTCAATTCAGTATTTCCTTTTCTTTGCTCTGTTGTTGATTTTGTGCTTAAAGAGCTGCTCTGCTCTTCCCCACGTAGGAGGAATTTCTACCACAAGAAAGAGTACACGTTTTCCACGCTGCACTGGCATCATGATACGGTCATGGATCTAGCTTTTTCTATGGAGGGTGAGTCGGGGGGGGGGCCACAAAAACCAAAACCCACAACCCAGAACCCCCAAAAAACCTTTCAAAGTCAAAGAGTTGCAGCAGGGAGGGAAAAATCAATAGAACTTCGAGTTTGTCCACTTACTAACAAATTAATTCCTAGAATTTTAAATATGTCCAGGAAGGATCTGAAATAAAATGGAAGCGGTTGTTACTTTTTTATATATTTTGATTGGCATTTATAATGTCAAATATCTACCTTCTGTGGTAGAATGTAAAATCCAACCCCTCCTCTTACCTCTTTTCCCCCACCTCGACACCCCCCTTTTCATCAGTGATAGTGATGAGTGCTTGCCATAGTCTTATTTGCATCCCAACAAGACAGGCCAGTCTTGTTTGAGCTCAAACCTAGTGGCAAAAATACAGTTAACTTTTATCTGAATTGTGTGATCTGAACTATTCTTCTTAGGATATTTCTTACTGCAAAGTACTGCTGATAGAAGAAGAACAATTCAGCTCTATTCTAACACAAATACGCAGCTGATTGAGAAAGTGATGGGATCTACTACTCCTAAAGCATTTTTTAAGTTTTACTGTAGGCACAAAGTCTTGTTGCTTAATCCAAGTTTCGCTAGCAATTTAACACGGGATAATGAGAAACATACCTATGTGTGCTGCCCAGGCTAGGTAAGAGGAATAATTGCTTTGTATGTGACAGCTTAGGAAAGATTTTTGAGAAACCTGTGTTTGTCTGTCATTGTAAACATGTATGCTGATGATATTTTTTTAAGCAAAACCTATTAACTGCGTTTTTATTACTGGAAAAGGAACCAGATTGCTGAGTGGCGGAGTTGAGTCTGTTCTAGTTCTGTGGCACAATGAATCAGACTGTCAGAAGGATTTCCTTCCCCGTTTGGGATCTGCTATTGAGTACATCTCCGTGTCGTCTGATGGCGTGCTCTGTTGCACCTTGCATACAGACAACAGTAAGCCAAAACATTTATTTTAAGTGTCACTTAATGCAAAATGGAATGCAAATCTGTATGAGCTTTATTTTGATGATTTCAGATGAATTAACTGGATAGTACATAAAAGTTCAATACTGATCTGAAAGGACAGATGCATGAAGTTATCTTAGGCTCTCTCATCAGTTCTGTGAATTTGTCTAACGACTGCTGTAGCTTGGCTTTCCAAATTGATGTAGCATTGTCATAAATTGAGAAGAGATACATTTGTAGTATTAAGTACAGTTGGTTAAGGTCCCTTCCCCAGCATGAGGTGTGGTTACGTTGCAGAAGCCTCTTGCAAGACTACATCTGCTTTTCCTTTCAGGAATCACAGTAATCAACAGCAACCTAAGATTTGCCAAAAGTATTCAAGGGCTCATCAAAAGTAAGTGCAATAAAGCTTGTCTTCCACTTAGAGGGCAGAATGTGGCACTTCCCATCTTAAGTCCTTTGTCACCTAATCTTTGTTTCCAGGTACAGATGTCAAGACAGGCCTAGTAGTTGATCCTCGAACCAAAGCTTTAGTCCTCAATGGAGAGCCTGGCCACTTGCAGTTCTACTGTCTCCAGAGCAACCAACAGCTGTACAGTGTAAGTTGGATGGGCTTGTGCTAAAACTTTTAGCTTATTCAATCAAGTAAGTTATGCATCAGAATTTATTTGGAGACTTAATGTGGCAAACGGGAAGAAAAGCCAGCAGCTATACTACAAGACTGGAAGTTTTCAGCTTTGTGGAAAACTGCTTGTACTTGTTAAGCATAGCTAAAAGTTGACAGTTGAATAAACACTTCAAAACAATGTGCTGTTCCTGTTTAAATGTCAGAAATTTCTAGGTAAAACCCCTATAAAATATCCTCCTTTTTGATTTCCCCCTTTCTTTCCTACACTTAGCATTATTGTGGAATGTGCTTGATCTAATTATGCTTACCCCATTTTTTTTTTTATGCCACAGCCCAGGCAGCTCTAGTCAGTGCTTTCAGAACATCCTTTCTCCACAGTTTTATGAGTGAACACTTGAATTTTGAAATTTAATTTTGATCTTCTTGTTTTGCAGTTGGATATTGTGCAACGACAATACATTCATCAGGCAGGTTTAAACCAAGCTGACTTGGTGAAAGTTGCATTTAGTGCACAAGGCAAGTGGTTAGCAACAGTAGAAGAGAGAGAAGAAGTATCTGACCCTGAGTTACAGTTGAAGCTGTGGTTCTATGATGAAGAAACACAAAGGTAATGATTACAGAGATGAGTGCCTGGGTGTCAGAATCTGAAGTATTGCACAAATATCTGCACAGACTTTGTCTTGCAAAGGCAGAGTTGTTCCAGATCAACTAATAAAAGTCTAGGGAAGATGCTAGGGAGAGTTTACTATGCATGCTACACATCTGAAACACAGAGTTGAAGTAAATACAGATTGGAAATAATTGCTCTGATTCTAATTTGCTTGTATTAATCAGACAGGCTATTTTAACCCTGAGATTTAAATTAGTGTATTTACTTGGTATTAAAAATCATGGACTTGACGGAATGGTTCTATAGCTTGTTCAGTTTTCCCACCTCTAATCCATATTTACTCAATTAGTCCTTCCATAGTACAGAAGATCATGTTGATTGTTGATTTTTTTTTTTCTTTAGCTAACATATGCATCTGGTTCATACACTTTCCCTGATTTTTCTTATTTGCAAAAAAAAATATTTTGACTATAAATTGTTACTTTCTTAAAGAAGAAACAAAGCAAAGTAAAGCTGATCTGTGTAGTAGCTGTGTGACTGATTGACTACTGGAAAGACTGCCCAGAGTTCAGGCAGATATTTGGGAGTGATGCGTTCTTAGTGATAACCTTTCCTCAGTGCTGGGCCACAATCTCTCTTGTTGTATGGAAGTGATTAGGGAAGTCTGATCTGTAAATGTGATAACATTTAGCTATCTAATTAGACAGAAGTTTTATTGATTCCTCTTCTCCCTGCTCCTTCCAGAATAATTTTAAACTGAAACCTTCCCCAAGTTCCAAATGAAATAAAATGGTAAGCTTCTGTTTTCTTTTCCTGTAGCTTTAAGCTGAATACTAGAATAAGTATGCCCCATGATGACCACATAACAGACATGTGCTTTCGTGACATGGGTGAATTGGAAGACGACTCTCTGATAGTGGTCACAACTGGCAGAGACTGTGTGTTTAAAGTCTGGGTGATGGTAGAAGACACTGATCCAGAAGGTGAGTATGGTCAAGACATAACTTAGGCTTAATTGCCGCCTTGTAACATGCTACAGAAATTCTGAGCCTAACTTCATCCTTTCGGAACTAGGCCCTTGAGTTCCATGCATTTATCTATTTCTGCTGTTGCATGGAGTATTGTGTTCTGCTGAGCATCCTCTGTGATGGGGTTCTTTCGCAGTTTAGCAGTATCATGGATTGATATGGAGGTTTGTGAAATAGCAGAGACCTTGCCAAGCCTGCTGCATAAGGGAACAGCAGCCTGTGTTGACTGTTTAAAGGGTTGTTTGCGATGATTTTTCCATGCTGGGAAAATGGATTTTTGTCATTCCTCTGGGTATAGTCTTTTTATTTGAGACTTCGGAGTTCATTATTTGAACATACTTCCTCCCTGTTAGATATTTGAAAATCCTAAAATGGATGTTTAGGATCCCCTTGCAAGATACTCGAGTAACCAGATTTCACCTCTCAGAATGCATGCTGATGTTCACTCGTTTTCAAACAGAACATCTAAGGGATGTGTATTACCCTGTATGCCTTTGGATGTCAAATACAAAAGATTTCCCACTCCTTAATTTCTTCTACTTTGATGTGCCTGGCACCGTAATAACATATAAGTGAGCTAGAACTTCCCTGCCACTTGGGCATCTTACCTGTTCATGTTCCCAGCTAGATGTGGTGGTGGCCTTGCTGAACTGCTTCCAGTTTGATAGTCTTCTCATGGTTAGCAGAGAACTTGTTCAAAAGTACTTTTGAACTTCTGAGGTTTCTATTTGGCAAACTCAGTTTGCCAAGTTGACTTTCTCTTTCCAAACTGTTTGTTCCTCAATAGTGGCTGCTCATGAGAAGACAAACAAAAGCTTGTATTCGTTTACTAGGATTTATGCATATATTTACTGAATAGCAACTCCCTCATGGTATCTGAAAGTTTGTGGGTTGTGTTTTTTCTTTTTCAATTGTAAATGATTGTAAGCCTAGATTATGTCTTAATTTAATGAGCGGATATGTTGATCTTGAGTACAGTGTGGGCTGGGGACGAGACCTAATGGGGTCTGTTTCCTTCAACAAGATAATTTTGTATCTGCTGACTGGCCTCGTCAGGGGGGTTTTGTGTGTATTTTTTGTTTGTTTTTTAAGTGACTATACAGAGTTCTGTTTCATGGTATGTGTAAAAGCACAAATTAGTGCTGTCTTCTGTGGTGTGCCTAGCGGAGGCAGGGTAGTAGTGCTGAGGTAGAAAGACTCGACGTGCTGCGGGCTTCTGTGCAGCAAATATTAATAAACTAATTAGTTCTATATATAGAACATGCTCTGGCATGTTTTTATTTGCTGCAGCACTCTCACGGTGCCTCTAGATGGTGCCATGCAGTTTAAAGTGGTGAACTGTTTCTGGCTGGTTTTACAGGCAGTGCTTGTAATCATCAACTCATAGCCGTTGTATGAAGGCTATCTTAGCATAGGGTGAACTTATTTTCCTTCCTTTCCTCATCCTACTCATACATTTCAGAAGCATGCTGTATGAATTTATACTTAGGCAATGTATGTTACGTGGTAAGTACATCGCTTTGCTTCTGTTTATTTTATGGTAATTATCAACAACGGGAAAGGTATCCCAACTGAATGCACCGGCAGGCTAACCAACGTGAGGAAGCGTGCTGATAGGTGCTTTGGGATCCTCAAACTTTATGTACATGAACCATGAGCTGCTTTGGACTCAAATGCAACCTGCGTTCAAATTTTCAGTAATGCTGATGTGATTGCTACAGTTTTAAAAGAACAGTATGTTTCAGAACACTAAATGGTGACTTCTTTTTCTTTGATCTAACATCTGCCTATTTGAGAGCACAGTTAATGTAGTTGGCAAAGTAAACATGAGTATTGTACCATGTCAGTCTCAGGAGACACTGTTCAAATGCAAAACTGAGGACAACTGGAAGACCTACTAGATGTTTCTTGTACTAGAACAGGACAGATTCTCTGTGCTCTTTAAAAATGCAAGCCTTCTGAAACAGAACTGTCTTGCTCTGGAGCCTATTTTGCAGCCCTAATACTTGAATTCTTCTTTCTTCGTGTATAGACTTGGAATTAACTAACTTGTCTATTCAATGCAGCACAGCGAAGTGTGAGCTGGAGCTGTGACTTTGTAGGCAGCTACCACAACTACCAAGCTACTAACTGCTGTTTCTCAGAAGACGGCTCTTTGCTTGCTGTTAGCTTTGAAGAAACTGTCACTGTATGGGATTCAGTTACTTGGGATCTGAAGTGTACGTTTTGCCATCCACCTGGAAAAATAAGGTATGTTTTTCATCTGGCTTTTTATGTCTTGAACTGTCAGAACAGAAAGAATCAATTTGTAGTAGTCGGAGAACTTGTATATGTTCATATAAACACTGAATTTAACAGTCTTATGAAAAGACTCTAAAATGGCTTTTACGTGGTTGGTAACTTGCTGTTAACAATAATAAGATCAAGCTTTGCAGTTTCATCTTCTTACTTGCTTATGACTCCCGTACCTCCCATGCTCTAATATGTATCATTGGGCTCACAGCAGTGTGTTAACAGCCCTGCTCTTTTCCCTCATTAATGTAGGGATGAACCAAAGTACTGAAAAAGTACAGATATAAAAAGTTTGTGCTTTGTTCATGTACTCATGCATACAAATAGAAATTATATCAATAAACCATAAAGGTATATTGAACTTATCTGTGTTACAAAATATATATCTTGATCCTTTCTAACCTCTGTTGGAAGATCCGTATGTGCCTGGCAGACTATCCCAGCATGCCCTGTTGTGTGCTGTTGTGATAAAAGACATCCTGAAGGTCCAGATACCGTTCTGTTGTGTAAGGATAATGAGGAGTGGCATAGGTTGATGGTAGCGATAAGAGATAGAGACACAAAGAATAGAACAGCCTTCATATTGAGCTTCCTGAACGGTGCAAATATACAGCAGTTTCTGATCCAGGTAAAATACCATTTTTTTCTTACGATAATCTCGAAAAAATAGGGCAGTGGGTGACCTCAGTGGTTCTTCTACTTAATCTCTGTGCTGGATCTGTGTATCTAAACAATTGCTGAAACAGGAAGATGTTACAAACCTACTGTAGCCTTCTCTTTTAGTGCCACGGTTTTTGTAACTGCTTCTCAAACTTGCTTTGCAATGTCAGTACTGCAGTAATGTTAGAGGTGTTTCACATACCCGCTTCCAGGAAACACCTGAAATGGAAAGCAAACCATTGCGTGGTCATGATGGTTTAAAGACACTGACATAAAGAATCGTAGAAAGATAGAGGTTTCTCGCTTCCATGTAAGCTTTTCTTCTGTGTGATCGAGTCCGTTTTGTTTATATTGGTCCTCTAAGAATAGAAACTGAGAAACATGATTCTAAAACTAGTCTGAGGAGAATCATGGGAGGTATGTCAGATGCATCTTTGCTGTATCTGTAGAGAAAACGTCTTTTGAGAGCTTGGTGCAGTGGCAGGCTTTTCCCAGGCCAGCTGCTCCTTTCCTAGTCTTTAAGATACGCTATGTTAAAAAGAAATAATTACTCTAGGACTAGATTAAATGACTGTATGAATTGCATAATTTCAAAGGGCCATGTTTTAATACAGAAATTTTGTCTGTTACTAGCTTTTTGGAAAACATTCTATAGCATTAGAAATCAAAAGGCTGTTCTGTTATTCTTAAACAAGAGAATGAGAAATTAAAATAAGAGAAAACAAATCACATACTTTCTTCAAGTGGAGCATAGTATAAGAGTAACTTCTTTTTTACTGCTCCTCTCTAGTGCTTAGAGTAATAGTAGAAATTCTTTAAATATGGAATTTATTTTCCAGTCCCAATGTGAACACTTACTAGTACTTACAGGTTTGTAACTTAAATAAGTCCTTGAAATCAGAATGTTGTAGGAACATGTAATCTGTATAGATTTATGCATACTTTTAAATCTCTCAGACCTGTCTGGTGGCTGCGTGTGAAGTTTCATGCCACTGGAGGTGAAAGCAAAAAGCAAACTTCTCCTGAGTTAAATATCAGAACTAAATCTTAACTGAATGTTTTTGTGACTTGTGAATCATTGCTACATAGAGAAACAACGATGAAATCTGAAGGTCGCTAACTTGTTTTGCCTTTTTACGTCTGTAGGAACATCTGCTTTGGGAGGCTAACATGTTCCAAGTACCTTATTGGTGCCACTGATTATGGCTTTCTGTGTTGCTGGAACCTGCTCAGTTGTGCATGTAAGATCAGCTTAAATGTATGCTAGAGTGGACACATTTAAGACTTGAATTTACTGTGAAACCGTAAAATAATTCGAGGTTGATTTCAGATTGATCCACTACAAAATGTCCCGTGGAAATGTAATGATTTTCCTACTTCAGTCAAGATAATACCCTGTCCAGCGTGCATGTGCTTTGTGTGCACGTGCCTAGTAAATTCTGCGTTAGATGATAACACAGTAACAGCTGGTATTTCCTGCATTTGTGGAAGTTGATCATATTTGTGTATTTTTTTATTCATCTGGGAAGAAGTGAAGCTGCATGCCTCTTCCAGGGGTTAAGGCCCTGCGTGCCATTCCCATTTGACCTTTTGTTTGGCAAAGCAGCGGGATAGAACTGAATGCCGCCTTTTCATGTCTGGCTGTTGCTGTGTTTGCCTTCCAGTGGAATGGAGTGCCCACCTCAACGTCGCAGTTCTGCAACCTGATCCCCTTTCAGAACATATTGCTGCTGTCTCATGGCTCTCAAAAGAGTCCAGCTGTAAGTACAAAGGCTTCTTTGACAAGTAATAGTCAGTGGAATTTAAAACTGTGAAAGCATAATTTCTAGAAGAGGTTTTCTTAGAATTTAGCCTCATGAAAGCTGTAAGACAGACCTGAGTCTGTGTTTGTACCTGTAGAAAAATGAGCCACGTCTGACAGCAGCCGTCAAGTAAAGCATGTTGGCTCCCCATCGTTTCTTCCAACAATTAGTTGCCGGTACAGGATATGGCACAGGATTAACCGTGTTCTCTGGGTGATGGTCTTGAATACTCTTGACCTTTTCCTGTAAATGCAAAACTGTGGTTGAACTTTACAGCTACACTTTACAGCTTTGACTATAAATTATGATTACTCTTCCTAGAGCTTCTGTTCTACAGAAAAGTTAATTTCGCAGTACGTTCTCTGTGTTGGAATACTGTGAAAGGTACCTTCTATTATGCAGTAAGGTTATTCAATTGTAATTCCTGCAAACTAGTGCTTAAAGGCAATCCTGCCCAGCCTTTACCGGCTCTGATAAAGAGGGCTTTGGCAGCTATCTAGGAAGGTAAGAATTTCTTGATTTAAAGAGATTTTTATTCTTGGTTTTGCAGTGTTTGTGTTTAAACCAAATGAGCCGCGGCCTATCTATATCCAGAGAAATCTCTGTAAAGAGAAGATCCAGATGGCTGCCTTCGTTCCAAGAGACGAACCTGAAACATCTGGCTCACAAAAATACCTTTGGCTAAGAAGATCCCAACTATTTTTTCTTACGGATACACAAGTAAGAAATAGCAATTGACAGTTTTTTTCCCCAGGAAACAATATTTTCCCTGAATGTGGATTGATACAGATTCAGAGTTCTGCTGTCAAGTGTAAGAGTTTCTTTTTGTGATTTCAAGGCAGCGTAAGTCATGCCTTCCTCTTTATTAAAAGCTTTCAGCTGCCAAACCAGCTTAAGTTCAAATTGATTATTTACTGGTTCTCTGCTGCTAATAGTTTGTGCTGCCTCATTCATGCAGGAAACTAGATGACTTGGGAACATTACCTATGCTGTTTAACTAAAACAACCACCTAGAAGCTGTATTATTGCTGGTTTTCTGTGTGTTTCGTATGATCTTCAATTTTCCCTGTAATTTGTGGGTGGGTGGCTTTTTTGTTTGTTTTCCCAAAAGGTGTATATAGAGCCTCTAGGTCCATTCCCGCTTCCTTTCAGTTCCTTTATAAAATAAAGAGGAAGAGATGTGTTTGCCTCTTTCACTTGACTGACAAAAGCTTTGGGGCCAGTCAGAAGCTTCTGTCGGCAGGGTATGGAAATACAGAATGCAGTTCCAGGTACTGTTTAACTCTGCTGCATCGTCCTGTGTTTTAGGAGCTGATGACGCTTAGCACAAAGTCCCTAGAAGAAAGGCTTTCACCGTCAAGCAAACAGGTACCTCTTACAGAAGTTCTGACAGAGATGTGCGGAGCAGTGCAGAATTCTGTTGGTGTTCAGTTTGTCGGGTTCAAATTCCCTTCTGTTGAGAAGATGCACCCGCGATCCTTAGGTGGAGTCACAGACACTTAGCTGAAGGGGCAGTAATCTGTATTTTCTTATTTTTTGACAGAGTTGCTGTTTGCAAAAACCTTTAAAATAAAAAAAAAGAAGTATTAGTAAGCTACTCCCTCCTTTTCTCATTTCCCCTGAACAAAAAAATAGCTTTTCTAAAAGGATTCAGGTTACATAAATGAAGCAAAACCACTTAATGTTTGCATAAGCTCTTTCCTTATCGTGGTTTCTTTAACACTTGGAACCATGGATGTGGCCTGAACTGCGCTCTCTGGTGAGGATGAACAGTTGTCAGTCAATTGTGACTTGTCGCTGAGAAGGAATTTCAAAATTGCATTCCAGTACGTACTTCTGTGGAGAAGCAGTCCGGGAAATTCGATCTTTGAAATTCACGTCGAAAAAGTGTTTCATGCGCACTGTTCAGAATAAAACAGTAGCAGCTGACTGCTTTGGTTGGCTACATAAAATAGATGAAAGTACAAGTTAATGTCTTTCTAGTACAGAACCCAGTGGGAACGTGTTTGTAAGCAATCTGTTTCCCTGGAGAGTGGGAGACTAATGCGGTACTCGGATTAAGGTGTATGGGTCTAGGAAAATGCCAGTAGGAAGTTGCTGTGTTTCGCTTCCAGTTACACAATTAAATCACTCAGCAGGTAATGCTGGGGGTCTACAAACGATCTTTTAGTCCTAAGTGGAATCTGAAAGCCAGCCCTAATTTTTCTGGCGTAAGCACCAACTTCCATATTTGGAAGCTCATTGGTACATCAGCCACCTAAAATCTGGTGTTCTTGAATCCAGTTCCTTGAGAGTTTCACTGCCTCTGGGTAGGACTCTCTTGGGATGCCTGACAGAAAGAGCCATATGGCTCAGCTGAGTTGAATCTGAGTGTAGAGTTTACTTACCTAGGCTGATTCTGAATTTTGGCAACTCAAAATGAGATCGAACTTAGAGCTGTGACACTAAATCCTACTTCAAACTTTTGCCTTTTTCAAGCTGGCAGTAGAAGAAACTCTTCCTGTGACCCCGTTCAGCTTGCTGTTGGGAAAACACAGACGTCAGCAATCACAAGAGGATGTGGACCTTGGAAAACTAGTTGTTCGTAATAAGCCTGAGCAAGATTCACCTGCTGTCAAAGAGGTGGGAGTCACTACAGTAAGCGTGCAAACAAAATCATGACAAACAAAAGCTTTCATAAAGCTTCTGTTTTATCTTTTCAGCTTTTGCACACTCCAGCACACGTTTTGCCGTCTGCTTCCTTCCTCTGTCCTATATTTATTAATTCATTGCTCATCTCCAAAGAGAACAAAAGGTAAGAAAAAGTGAAGAACTCTCCTTGGTTACTGAAATTATTTTAAATTATATACTTTTTGGTTTTTTTAAGTGTAAAAGCAGTTTTCCAACACTCTTCATGCTTCTGTTGATATAAGTTAGTAGAATGCTTTATTGTGGCAAGATTTTTTTTAAATCAGCTTGGTTTTGGGGAGATGCCCGAACTGGCTTCAGTCTGTTGGCTCTTTTGTCGCTGTTATTTTTGCTGTTGTTTGGCATAATGTGCTCATATGCAAAACGTTGCCTTTGGTACTCAAATGTTCTTTTTGAATTTAAATTCATTCCAGAGATTTAATTTTATTTTAATGGTATTTTTGGATAAATGCCAGATTCTCAACTTTATTTGGTATTAATGATGACTTCCTGCATAATTCTTGGTTTCGGTTTCTAGATACACCAAGTTGTTAGTCCTTAGGTTTAATCTTAATTGTTTAGAACTCAAATTTCATTCCTAATTAAGTTACAGAATAGGAGTGTATACTGTGAACCCAGTTAGCTACGCTTGTCTTACAATGCATGAATCCTAGCTTAATGGAGTAGTGGGATAGGTCCTTGCAATGTATTGTAGCTGGCCTCTCTGAGATCGGCGCGTGCTGCTGGAGAATGAATGCAGGCACAGGCGTTACGACTGTGGTCTTGATTTAGTTTTAATATCTTGTCACTTACAGTGAAGCGAATTAAATGCTCGCATTTTTTTGTGCAATCTAGTCTATAACGCGTTTAATGAAACACTGCCAAGCCAGAGATGAAAATGTGTCGTTGGTATCAGGTGCCATTCTGAGTTTGCAAAGACCAGCGAGGGGATGGTTTACACTGCCAGAGTTTACCCAGAAAAAAACACCAGTTTGAGAAGCTTTTGCATGTGTGTTACATTCTGCCTAACAGCAGCACAGTTGGGTCTGCTAAGTTGTGTTGGCCAGTATTGTTAGCTTTCTTACGGGATGACACAAGTAGATCACCAAAATCAGTCACACCAACCAAACACTTGCAAAACCCTAATATGAGGAATATATAGAAACTTGCAGGTAGCGTCAGTACTGAAGAATTTGGGAGTTCTGTGGCCTGTGTAAATATTTGCACATGTAGAGCTTGTACTTTGACACTGGCAATTAGTATGTCCGCACATCTGAAGTTACATGTAAGGGCTGTAGGACTGGGCTCAGGAATATATCACTGTAGAGATCAATTTTCTTATTAATGTTAAATAATTTTGTTTTCCTTGGCAGTATAATATTAATGTATTACACGTTTCACCATTTACATTTTGTGAGTGATAAACAGCTTCTATTAGAACAGATGATTTTTAGGAGACCAGTAGTGTTCTGGCATGCAGGTCATTCCTAATGAGAGCCAAAATGTTTATACAACAGACATTTTAATGAATACCGTTAATTACCACATTGTAAATGGTAACTGCTCGACATAATTCTTTGGAAGTGTGCTTTCTACTTTAGCACAAGTTTAACTCTTGAAGTCAGAAGCCACTTCAAACACCTCCCTAGGTTTAAAAAAAACCCCAACCACACTTCTTTTCTAGTAACATTTTAGGTGCTGTAGCAATTTTTAAGACCAGGTGACCTTTATCAGATCTGAAAGAGAAGAATGGCCTTCTTGAACACTGTCTCATCTACCAGTGTCTCCAATGTTTCTAATCCTGTAGGAGTGCGAGACTGTAACTTTTTACGTAATCCTGATCTGCCTGTTCTGACATTATGTATTCTATTTGGAGAAAGAAAAATATTCTATTTGGTAAGCTTACTTAAAACGGAGAACAGCTATTTGAAAAATGGCTTGTAATTGAGATGGCAAGAGAAGTACAGTAGTTTGAAAGTAGCCTGAGATTAAAAAAGTGAGTAAAATCTAATGTTTACTTAGTCATTTGCATGATCACTTACCTCTCTCCTATAGTATGTGATACTGTAGTATGTGAAAGTACCCATTAATTTCATTAATTGGGTTGTTTCCAATCATCTCTCTCTTACAGTGCTGAAGAAGTTGCTGATGAAGTAGAAATGGAAAGTGAAAACACAGAGGATGATTCAGATGAGGAAAGAAACGTTACTGAAATGGAACAAGACGACACAAGTCCTATGGAATTACTGGGAGAGATGAGTTGTAAACTGTCTAAATCCCAGGAAAGAGAGCTACGAAAACTAAGAAAAATGGACTACAGTTGGATATCAGCTTTCTAAACAGACATTTTGTGGATTTGATACTGTAAGCTGAAGCTTTGTGGATTAAATATTTCTTCAAGAAATCTTCCACGTCCTTTGGCTGTAAATTTTAGCAGCTTCTGTTTCCGTAAGAAAGGAGAACTGGGGGGAAGGATTAAAGTTTTGAAAAGCTGGTTCTGCACCTGGTTTATTACTCATTCTCTGTGACCTTAGAAAACGTTTAACCTGTGGGGGTTTTTTCCCCTTGCAAGTCTCTTTACAAGGCTAATAGCAGAACTGAGTTCATTTTCTGGTTCGTGATCTGTTAGCAAAGTGACAGCTCAGCTGCTGAAAGTACCCCCCCCAAGGCTGGGCTACTGCTGCTAAAGCAGCATTTGGTTAATGAGACTGCTTAATTCAAGATCTGGCAGGGGAAGGTGGGATGGTTCTTAGTAGTGCTGCATACAGGTGAGGAACAAGTCTCCTCCTCAGAAGGTCCTCTCTAGCTGTTCAGACAGATGACAAACGGTTTAGCACGCCTGATTCGAGAATGTAGGTACCAACGTGTTTGCTGGTGGTTGTAGAGTATGGAGATTCTTAGGCGTAGCGTACTTACACGTTGCCTGGAAAGGCTTCATTATGCTCCAAAACCAAGAAAACTGCACCATGTAGTAGCAGATGTATCTGTTTTCCTGACAGCCAGCTCAGTAGGCCCCTGTGCATCAGCTGTGGCTTCTGTATTTCCCTTAACCGTACGTATCGGAGTGTACAGTTGGTGCGAAGTAGTAAATTTGAGGCCTAAAAGTGAATACCGTCTCTGTGGTGTCACAGTATGAAGGCAAGCTGATGGAAATTGCATAAGTCACTGAAAGCTCGGAGGAAACAATGTTTTGCTAAAAATACTCAGATTAAAAACATTGGAAACGGGAACGATGCTTCAAGCATGCTCTCCCTACTTTGCTACTGCCTCTCCTTTTCTAGCACCATCTCTTGGAAGGCAACTACTGGCAACATGGTTTTTGGGGGGAGGTATCCTATGACAGGCAAAATCTGTCACTTCATCCATGCACAGAAAACATTGAAACTCATCCTTAGGCAGCAAGGAAAGCACCTCAGAATTATTATTTTGCTGGAAGGTTTATTGCTCACCTTTTAACATGTAAAGGTCGTGGGACAGCGGGTGCCTCGCATTGGGTCAGAAGCGTGGTACGATCCCCCGCCATGGGCTGCAGGGGACAGACACGGAGGACCCCTGGACCTGGGCGAGCCTGCCTTGCTGATCCTCGGCTACCAAGCCCGCCAGCAGGACCCTGGGATCTCGGTGTGGAATCAATCATGGGCAAGAAGCTTCCAGGAATAAAAAGCCTGATATGCATATATCGTCTCCAGGCAGTAAATGAAGTGACAGCTACCAAAGAAATAGACACTCCAACAGGGACAGCGTGCTCCTTTCAAAGCAGACAAAGACCACGTACTCTAGGACACAGCAATCGTTTGGGCACAGCCACCGCACTGGAAAGAACTATGAAAAACATCTCAATATATCTAAGAAGTCAAAAATCAGTTTAAAACTCATTATTACTGAAAAGTGGAAAAACTAGGGCACTGTTCTTGGGATGTCCAAACACAAACCGGGGAATACAAACACTTCAATAGACGTAGCTTTGCATGAGGAGCCTCACTTGGAATTTATTTTGTGCAATTTCAAGTGAACTGTCCAATGATTGTGCATTGCGTGCTCTTTATTTCCTTCTAATCAGGCATTAGTGTGAAAAATACATAATTTATTGTTACAGTTCTCAGACTGAACCGGGTTAGCTTGGTTACCTGGCAGCAAAGGGCTTCTGCAGCTCCTCATACAATAGTTACGTGCTGTAGCTCTTCAGACTATTCCTTAGTGAGGGACCACACTTTCTTCTATCATAGACTACTTACATAGGACTGATATTACTATGAATTTTGAAGGAAAGCTTTTCATATTTTAGGCATTTTGGTTTGTTTATTGGTCTTGGTATGACAGAAGAATAGTGTATTTTAAAACCTATAAAGGTTTTTGAATATTTGTTTGCCTGAAATTTCATCTATTTTTTTTAATTTCTATCTCTCAACCTGACAGGAAGAGGAGAAGGAGAACACAGTAGCGCTGTCATAACTACAGCCAGTTTTCTGCTTTTGAATTTTTCTCCCTTTTTATAACAGCTGTTTAGATAAACTTCTGGTATGCGTAGCTGAAAAGAAAAATCACAGCTCCCCAAATATTACGCAATTTTTATTTCCATCCCTCTTATCTACAGATCTAGAACTGATACAGCCTTTTCAGAACCTTGGACCCAATGGATTTCTTTTCCTAAATGAAAAGTTTCAACAGAACAAATAAGGAAAATGTGTTCAGACTGTAACTGACAAATGACAGGTTTGGAAAACTCAGAGGTTTTAAAAAATAGAAAGTACAGGAAAAAAAAAAAAGACTAAATAGAATCTCCCCCTCCCAACCATGCACTAGACTATGAAAGACAAGCTGAAAGGTTTTTGTCTTTTTTGTTTTTGTTAAATAAGATCAGACTTCAGCTCTGTGGAAAAACAAGAGCAAGGTGAGTAGAGGTAACTATGTGTACTGTTTCAAAAATGCTGGCTGCATCCCAGCCTGGTATTGTGTCACCGTGTCAGCAACACTTTGATGTGGCCTTAAAAGTAAGAAGGAAATCTCAGTATTTGTTAATGTGAGGTCTAGCTCAGCTTGTTTAGCAACTACATGTAGTAATTGAGTTCTGTGTTCAGGCAGCAGAGCAGCCTGTTTGGAATCTTCATCAAGAAAAGATCCAGTTGTAGAGTTCTGTTTTCTGACCTGTGTCTTTACTAAATTTGTTTTTGCTTTGCACACTAGATCGAACGTACTGGGATAACAAAGAGAGTCCTCGCTTTGTAGTTTTGTGTGTATGTTTTTTCTGCTCGAGCAGGAAATACATTTCTGGTTAGAGTTTTACTACATTTAGTAGGCACATTCTGACCAACCTTTTTGAAAAGGTCTTCTGAAAGAGACTGCAATTACAACAATGAAGAATTCAGAGGGAGGGCTGCGACTCATCTGTCTGTGCCTGCTTTGGAATGCTTTATTTTTAAAATAGTTTCTTTTTTTTTTTTTCAGCCTCGTGTGTCTCAGTGGCCATGAAAGTTCTCCAGATTTTCTGTGCTGCCCTAAGTCAAATCTTAATTTGATTTTTTGGCTTCTGTTTCTTCCTTCTAAAGGCTACTTCATACGGATTTTATTATTCTTTATCAGAAAGATTTGACACAAAAGCCTATAAAGAGATTGACCTTCATCTCATGATTCCAGTTTTATGATAAATACAACAGGTAATAAAATACCTCTCCAACATGTAGAGGTCAGTGTTCAGGAACTACGGCTGCCTTGTGCATCACCACCAGAAGCCGTCCCGGCTTTACTGACGCTGAGGGACAGACCACACAAGGAGGGCAGGAGCCTAGGAGGGCTTAGTTCCAAATTTTCCACTCGGACAAGCGGTCAGATAAACACCAGGACCTGAAACTTCAGCAGCTATGGAAAGCTTTATAAAAAAAATAAATAGAGAGGCAAGGCCTTACGAAGTGCATCATGGCAGCGGGATTTGACCAAGATGCTGCTAACCTGTGACACCAAAGGCAGAGGAGAGGCGACCACTAATTTTAACCCCCTGGTTCCAGTCAAACGTAGTTCCACAGAGACTGAAAAATCACTGCTGTGCACTGGAATTTCATGGCCCCAGACAAGGAATCCACAGCTCCAAAACACGCCTCAGTGGGCAGACGTGGCAGGAACGCTACGTTAAGGGCTGGTATTACTAAACAGGGGTGGCCATATTTTTTTTCAGTTGTTCAAGATAAGGGAAAAAATGAGAACTGCAACTCGTGCCCTGTGTTTTAGCATCACCTGGGCCTTTGTGTTGCACGCGTGTTTCTGCCTCACAGTCATGTGGCTGCCTGCCCTTGGGGGAGCCTCTTGCAGCTACCTCCATCTGCCAACCCCCGCCAGCAATGAGCCTTTCAAAGCCCCGGTCACCGTCAGAAGCGGCAGAGAACAGGGCAGAGGAAAACAACAACAGCTTGAAATACAACTCGGGGAGACTTCAGCAGACCTCCTAGTCCACCCTCCTGCCCTGAAGCAGAGTAACTGAGGTGTGCTTACTCCTGACACATACTTGTCTAGTTTTGTAAGCCTCTGCTAAAAGTGATGCTATCATCCACGTAATCTGTTTGCTTACCGATTCTGACAGTCACAGTTTTTACTAATAAAAGCAATCTTTCTTGCCTGCAAGATTCTATTCTTCCATGTTTGTTGTAAACTTCTTTGATAAAAATCTTTAGAAAAAAATGAAAGCATGCTACTCCGTTTCCTTTAAACAACAAAAAATCACCTCCTTCAACCTTTCATTTTTGCTTTTCTCTAGGCCCGTAGAAGCATGGGAATGATCCTCCAGACCTTCTCTGGGCTAACAGCTCACAGGTCAAATACTGTTTTGACTAATTTATTACAATTTCAAGAGCAAATTGTGTCAGGGTCATTTAATAGCGATAAATGTTTCTGAATAGTCTTAAAGCCTGTTCTTTCTCTGTCCTGGCTTGTATTCCTTGTTGATTACCTTTAGTACCGGCCACAGTCTTTGTTGGTGAGGGCAGAAGCAAGGGCTGCAATTTACAGCTCAGCTAACAGCGCGGCGTTACCCAGCAAACACGGCCTCAGCTGCAGGGTCTCTGCAGGGCAGCGTCCTCTGCGGATACTCTGCCTCGGATCGAACGGTGCGGGCATTGGTTTTGGCCTCTGCACAGCATTTCTTTGGGGAGTTAGGGGGTAGGTTATAATTACGTAAACTGGAATTTAGCCAGGGCAGCAGGGTCACTCACCTTTAAGGTTGCAAAAGACATTTAAGTAATGCTCTGAACAGCTCAGATTTTAACTACTTTAGTAACTCAGCGCTTAAAGGGGAGAACTTGTCACAAGGGAGTACCTTCACAAGAAGAAATCGTTATCGGATGGCAGAAGTCATGAATGAGATTTGTGTTACTGTAAAGCAACTCAGCATGAAATCCTGACTCTTCAGAAATCATCGACAAAGCACCCTTTGACTTTCTAGTCCAGGGTCACACAGACACATAACCAACCACAAGATAAAGCTCTAAATCTTAAAATGCTGCTATAAGCAGTGTTCCCAGTGGTATGTTTGGTTTGAAAGTGAAATGTAGACCAAGCTACTTATAAAGAACTTCTTAATATTGTTCATAATAACAGCGAATGAAGCCCTTTAGGTAAATAACATCATGTGGCTGTAAGGAAGAGCTACCACCCAGCTCTGGGAATGCGCGCATCAGCAGTTTCGGCGGTTGCAGGCTTCTCAAATGCTGTAAACGCGTAAGCGGCCACCATGGAAAGCAGCGTTCCCACCTGGCAGCTAACATCTGCTGCCCGCCTCTGCATCACCTGTGCCAACACAAGCTGCCATTGCCTTTGCGGGGAACCGGGCTGGGGGGGGAAATCTGACTTGCAACAAAACCAGATAATACATAAATAAACAGTTTAAGATGTTCACAGAACTACAGCCAAGTTCCACCCAGAACAGGGACAGACTTTTCTTCCAGAGGTCTTTGTATGCCCAGGCGCTGAGGTTTTTACAGCCAACATCCCACTTTTTTTCTCACAGAGCCTGTCCCTTGTGCTAGGAGAGCCACAGCCATGCCTAGAGCATTCCCAAGAGGAGCTGTTTGGTGTGACACCTCGGACACCTCAGCTCCGGCGCAATAGCTCCCGCTTTCCCCTGCCACCCTCCTCCTCCCCTCCCAAATTCATGGGCTAAATAAACTTCAAATAAAGCAGTGGCCTGCAGTTGAAAGAATACACTTTCAGACTGATACCTGCATGGCATTAGACTGTTGAGGGGGAATCTTTTCTCAGCTTCTAAAATGAAATCAATTAAGGAATTATGAATTTTTTAACATGTAATGAAGGATCGTTATTGGAGCCATGACCTTCGTCCTCTGTTGACCTTCACAGATACAGCTGTGTTGCCAAGAATTAGGCTTATCTTTCAAGAACAGACACTGCAGCCATAAAGTCGCCTAATTTCTTCATGAGAGCAGGAACAAAAGAATAGGTTTTGAGATAGAAGGTACTACCCAGAAAAGCACAATTTCTTTTGTCGATTTTTCAAAATGGCTTTCTTATACTGCTAACTCCTTCATTTTAAAATAGCACAGAATTTAAATTATCTCAGCCATAAAGCTGGTTATCAGTTTCTGTTATTGATGCCTCAATTTATGTTTGTTTGCCGTGCTACTTAGCTTATTATGTTTTTAGATTTGAGGCAGTGATCAAAGCTTCAGATAACTTGGCTATTTTATTTCCTTTAGTGACCAAAGGAGTTCTCATTTCTTCCTCCAACCAGTAAGACAAGCCAACAAACAAACTCTCCAACATTATCTGAGCTGTCATCTCTTTCATTTTTAGCCCCCTACTTTATGAATAATAAAGGAAAAGTAACTTGGCACTCCTGTACAGTTTGTTACTCAAAGGCAATACGCAATTTCCACCAACAAAGTCGGACGCTTCTGCAGTGGAAGGTTTTGTTCAGGTTAAGTTTCCTCCATGCTTTGAGCTTCCCCGGGCCCTGCTCCTCTCTTGCCTTCAGTCCTAGCTCTTCTAAGGAGGAAATACCAGGAAAGCTGAGAGATTTTTCACAGTCCTCTTACCTTTCTGCTTTGAATATTAAGCTTAATGTAGCAAGAAGTCCAGGAGACTCATTAAAATTAAGTTAAAGATGACTTTTCAGTATGAAAGTCAACTAAAACAATCAGAGACCTGACTTGGAGGAAGAGTCGGCGAGGGTTTGTCGCCTTCGGCGACCGATCAGGAGCACACGCTCGGTTGCAATCACGACTGCAAAGCCCATGAAGCACAAGCCTCAAAGCGCATCGCCTTGGTCTCCTGATTTTTCACGTGAGCTGACAGAGGCTGTGGATTGCTCTATTATTTCCCACATCAATCCAAAATCATGGAAGGAACAGTACTAAAAATATAAACAAAAGGAAAAGGGAGTGCATATACTGTTCATACAAAGAGACTATTTAAACCCTGAAATACCCCATACTGAAAAGAGCCCTTTTTCTCTTGGCATAGCGCAAGCAGAAGCTGGATTTCTAAGAACTATCACATAGGCTAGGAAAGGAAAATTTTCGTAGTGCTCACTCCTTCAGTCAGTGCAGTGTTATTTCTGGACTGGATATTCTCTGAGTAGACTCGGGATACAGTGACAGTTTATCTTTCCTTTTCTAGGTGAAATCCACTAGCTGATCTGAAGGATTAAGTGGAAAGAAAAACTCACATCACTTGCAAAATAAAAAACCACTTCTAAACCAACTGGTTTAGATGAAGCCAGAAAACCACCCTGAACGCACACATCAGTGCAAATCACCTGGAAGAAATAAATGGCTTTCCAGTTAACCAGCAAAGAATGTTCCAAAAACATTTCGACTTTGAATAATGCATTGTAAGTAGAACTACTTACAAAACAATGAAAAATAGGCTGGGATATACAAAGAGCGGGGGTTTTTTGCTGCCCTTCTCAGCTCAGTGATAAATCAAGCCCCTTATATAGATGAGGCAATACAATCCAGCGGACCCTACAGCAGTACTGCAAAGATATATACTACAGATATCTGTCTATATATAAGACAACCATGCTTGAAACCTCAACTTAAAGATGGGTACCAGTTCAAATATGGACATTTTAAAAAAAGAGAGGTGCCCATTTACAATGAAAAAATATTCAGACGTTCTCAAGCAGTTTTTCAGACTAAATACAACTGCGTGACATATAATATGGAAATGCTACATCCAGCGAAATGGATTTTAAACATGCTTAGCTTTTTGTTACTCAAGAAAGAACAAATCGGCAGAGACTCAGAGGTACCTGCTCAGCTTGCAAGAGTAGTGTCAGCAAGAGAAGGAACAGCAAAGGGGAACTGACAAAAACAGAAACGTGCCTTAAAGCTTTCGGAAAAAGAAACCCCAAAAGGTTCCATGCACAGCACAGTGTTCCTAGTTTTCCCACAATTTTGTCACTTCAGGTTTCACTCGATCTCCGATGGCTACTTGTCATCTACCTGGAGCATGCACGTCTCTTTTCCGCATGAACTCTCCGGTGCCAAGCCACAGGCGGCTCCTCAGCGGGACGCTGGTGGCGACTCCTTCCTCCTACCAACCGCTCATCTCAGCCAACCCCCCACAGCGCAACCTCTCGATCCAACGGGCTTAAACCTGACCAAAGGGTTCAAAAGTTGCTTGGAAGGGGAGGGGTGGGAGACACACAGAGAGAAATTGCAGGAAGTTTCCTTTTTCTAACGGAACCAACCTAGAAATCGGTTCTCTCCTTTTGTGTGACTCTCTGCGGGTGGGTCACGCCGAGGCGGCGGTGCCTCTCCCCTCCGCTCACCCACTCGGCCGCCCGCGGCACCGGGCGATGGGCAGCGAGCCGGATGGTCGTGCACTAACGCACGGGCACCACGGCCTGGCCCCGCTGACCCATGGACTTTAAAATACAGTCAACAAGAAGAAATCTAACAAATTCAGTCTAGATCGTAGCTTCAAAGTAAGAATAATCAGGAAAAGCAGAAAGGAGGCTTCCTGCAGCCGTGTCCAATGGACTTGAAAAGTCACTAAAATTTTGTGATCATTTTATTACAGTAGTTCAGATCAGTATAAAGATGTTCAACCAGAGACAACCCAAAAACTTTACAAGAAAACAACACCATGTAACAGATTAGGTTTGACTGTGGGCAACAATTACTCTTTTTTTTTTTTAAAGGAAAATTTCTGTTGGTGTAAGGCTCTAGGTTCTGTGAATTTGAAGCAAGCTATGAAGAAGATAATTAAAACAACAACAACAACAACAGAGAACAAAACAGGTGAAAGCAACCGGCCAGCAGATCCTACAGGAGAAATTTATGAGACTTCAGTAACTCCACAGGAAGTAACTAGCAGGTCTATAAGCCTCTAATTGATAATCACAAGAATAAAATTTAAAACAAACAGAGATCTTAAAAAAAAAAAAAAAAAAAAGAAAAGAAAAAAATAAAAGGAAGAGCTTTACAGAGAAATAAAGGGTCTCCAAAGGAAGATGTAGGTAGCATCTGGGAACTGCCGGGGTTTTGTTTTTGTTTTAATTTCCACATATCATCAAGCGCTGGCCGTCACGTCTGTGGTAGTCGGAATCGAGGTGCAGTTTGCTTTTGCGCAAGCAAAGCCCTGGCAGGACTAGTGATCTTCAGTGGTCGTCAAAGCACGCACGCTTCTCCCGCTCCCAAGCACTTGCCGCCCAAACCAACGCCACGGACCTGAAGCCCTCACAGCTACTCGGTACCGGGTGTCCGTCGTGGGATGAGGAACAAGCCTCTGGGTCTGTTTGATGTGCTAAACAGTCATTAAGAAGAAAACAGAACCGAGCCGTAGGAGTAGGGTACTTTCATTAAGCAATCGTAACCACACGGCTGGTTTAGACGTCTTTTTCAAAAAGATTCAAGAGTCACTAGAAACTACATCTAGACTAACGCAAACATGGCTCTGACCTAACTAAAGTTTAAAATAAGAACAGCTTCACTGACCTCAGGAAACGAAATCTTTTTGTGAGTCATTTGCTGCAACTTTTTTCCCCACAGGAAAAAAAATCTGTCCGCTTAACAATAGGGATTAATTTAATTTTCTTAACATTTTACTGAAGTAATCACTTTAATTGTCATTTTCTTTTATGTTTCATAATAGCTGTAGGCATAGATCTATAGAAATCAGTAGGAATGAAATCAGCAGGGGTCCACAGAAATGATCTCAGAATCTTTAGGTGTTGTTATTTCCCAAGAAATTAGAAGAATAAGGAATTTCACAGTAAACATTCAATTTAGAGTGATAAATTGGAAAGTCTACCTTTTTCTTAGATCCAGTCAACTTTAATTATATCCTAAGTAGAATCTGAGAGGCACAGAGCAGCATTGTTTTATCCTGTGTTCATTTTCCAAATTCAATTTGACTCTTCATTAACGGGATCACACTGCAAAGAAAGAAATGCGAACCAACCCTTCGTGGAAGTTTGCTAAACCTGTATTTACTACTTGCTCAAACTATCAAAGAGGTTAGGCATTTCATGTTCATACAGAAAAAACAGCATAGAACGAAGGAAACATATATGCAAATAAAGAGAAATTAGAAGATTCAAATTTTTTTGGCAACTCGATCAAGTGGGAAATGCTGAAGTGCTCTGCAGGAAGATGTTCTGAAAGAGATTTGCTGGGAAGGAGCGGGCACCTCTGGTGCTGTTTTCTGCAAAGCAGTGAATGGAACAGGGCTATATTGTGGCTATTTCGGAGCAGAGGGGTAGAAAGGCAGAGGCAAACACTACGCTGGTCAGGGAAGAAGGCTGCCCTTGCTTCCTGCGACCAGGTGAAGCCTGCCCGCTGCTCCGGGGGTTGGCTGCTGTGTGAACATGGCCCCAACGACACCAGGGCCAAAGCCCCAGGGCTGTTGTCGCAGGGCTCCTGCCTCGCCGACACACCAGGGATGAGGGTCAAAAGCACTGAAATTTGTTGGGTTTTTACACTCAGGGCCTGTAAGGCCAAATACATATTTCGGATATGGCACAGAGGGGACACTGAGCATGTCTGTCTGTGCATTTTGCCGTCACGTTGATGGAAACAAGATCCATCTTAAAAGCAGTTACTGGAAGCTCACTCAGTTTTGGTTTTATTACTACAAACCAGAAGTAAAAACAAAAAACCAAACCCAAACCAATCCCCCCCTCCCCCCATTTGGAGAGTAAGAGTATCTGTCATTTGAGATGACGAGGTTTGAAGAAATAAGGTCTGTCAACGCAACGTGTTTTGTTTGCTCATCTCATCGGTCCCGAGAGTAGCAGAAGCCAAACAAACATGTGAAACAGCTGTGTTTGCATTTAAACAAACATTAATTGATTGAAATAATGAGTAACCTTAAAAATAGTTCAGAAAGTTCACAGCATCCTTCAAATATTTGTAGACTATTAGAATTTAACGGATTTCATTATGTATGTAAGCTTTTATTACAACAGTATCTGGAAACAAGGAGGGGAAGGCACACTGCATTTGCATATCGATGTATGACGGACAGAAACAAAAGATGAAATAGGATTTAAATATTTTGGAAGGTTTTCTTGACAGTAAATCTACCTTCAGCCTCAGGGTTCCAGAGGGGACAGTTCAGTGATGCTTCTGCTCCTTCGACAGAAAAAAAGAAGAAAAGAAACGTTGTAGAAATAACCTGACAGCTGTGTCTCTGGCTTACTCCATGACTCCACCTCCTACAAATCTGCTGATACCTCCAGTAGACGTATGAGGAGATGTCGGTATTTACAGCGTATTCTCTTTAGAGAAACATGACAAGTCCTAACCAACAGCTTAGAGAAGGTGGGCAGACACTGTCTGGAGGCCAAAGAACGCTCCGGAAGGAAACACAGCACCTATTATGAATATAATACTACCCTGTGGCTGTACTCAACTGGATAAAATGAGAAGATGAAAGAACAGATTTTCGATCTTTAAAGGAATTTGACATATTAACGGTATATTCCATAGAATAAGACAAGAACTTCTTCCCATATCCTTTACCAAGCATCAGTCTTGGGAGGTCAGATACCACTACTCAGATTTTACTAACGACTTGTTCCACTGGACTCTTTCAGTAGCGTACATTGTTGCACTCTGAAAACAATTGGTCATTTAAAAAGAGGAAGCGCGACTTTGGGGGCTCCTTGTTTTTTAATTCATATACTTTTCTGAACAACTTAGCCTAAAGAAGTTACTAGGAAACTGTCATTTCTTTATTTACCTTCCATTTATGCCTATATTTAATTGAATTCCTTTAATACTTGAGGTGCTTATTTCTGAATTTCTTCTACGGAAATCATAATTAATGTAAAAGAACCCTTTAAACACTCCATAAATACAACACAGGGCATTGTTTCATAGCAAGGAATCTACTTCCTTTCAGTGTATTGCGTTGTCTGTAGTTTAAGCAATATCAACTCCCGACTGTGTGCTAATGAGAGAAATCAGGGACCTCTCTGAAATGCACCAATATGCCCAGAAACCTCTACGCTACATGGCAGGCAAGTCCAAAACATTTATCTCTTTAATCAATACCATGTTTCTGGACTGTTCATTTCTTTGCTGAAGAAGTTCCACTGCTATTTAGAGAATCAAGTAGGTAATCAGAACCAGATGATTCAGGTGAACCAAATGTTCAGCACAGAACATTTAGGATTTGTTTGGTTTGATTTTTCTAAAACTCTGGAGCAGACACTATTATTTAAAAGACTAAAAAGAAAGCAATTCTAATCAAATTTAACTTGCAATGATGGAAGTTTAGCATACCAAATAAATCATTTCCCCCAAATCAAGCCTTGGCTGTAGTCACATAAAGCTGTACGTGCAGGGAACGCACAGCAGTAGACCCAGGGACGCTGCTAATTAACTACATCTAGTCAGAGAAACTATTCACTTTGCCAGACATTTAAAGCTGTTCCTACAGTACTAGATGCAGTTCTAGCGTGTTGATTTTTACCAATCCATATAAGGTCTAAATCTTTCTCAGTCTTTCTTGTTTCAGAACAACCTTACTATCATTAAAGTTGCAAACTAAAAGACCCAGTCCTTCCACGAGTCACAGCACAGAAAGTTAGACTAATTCAATTTATTGGGACGATTCAGGTGTTTTAGAAACGACTTACATACACGTTTGCAAAAACCAAAGACTTCTAGAGCTCTTCAGAGAGTGGGAAATGAAGGCAGGAGAGGAGGCAGAAATTTCACGTCAAGGAGGTAGGCACCTTATGTTCTTAGTGAGCTTCTGGTTTTCCAACATGTAAGTTGAAGAGGTTCCACAAGATTAAGCAAGTGCTACCCGTCTATTAAGTATAATGACATTCTTTATCTCCCCAAAGACCTGAGTTCCTAGATCTACCATAAAAAAAAGCTTACTTGGACAGCAATTCAGCTACTTGTGCATACATCCATATTTACAATTACAAACGATCCTCACTGAAGTTCATGAAGTCAATCAGATAGAAGAGTTGGGCAGATAGTAGCCTTTTGCTAAGCAAAAGTCTCACTGAACAAACATATACGTAATCTGTCTCAGCTCATGCTTGCAGTGTATAATAACAATTCAAGGTAATCAGGCATGTAATTCTATTTGTATTTCCTAAGGTTGCGTGGCTTAAAAGAATTTACAGCTTTGAAATAACAGCGCATATCTATAGATGCTTTTTCACATTTTCCATTATAAATGTACCTCGCTATCACTATGCATATGGAATGAACCCTGGTGTGGTAACATCTAGAGCCGGTTCTCAGAGTCGTGAAAGATATTGATGACCTTACGTCCCTGGGCTGCGCCGTCTCCAGATGACGCGCGTATTAACACACCCGCTCCCCACGAGCGGTTACCTGCCGCACTAGTTCCTAAACAAGGAGCTAAGACCTGCAAATGCAGTGGGAAACTCAAACCATTTGATTCTAAGAGAGGGATCATACCCAAAATTGATACCACGCATCCCCAAACCCAAAAGTGAGGTTGCCACCAAAAGGGTGAGGACTCTTGCTCCGTGGCGCTGAAATCATGTGTAATTTGGTATTAACTTTCTGCGTCCTTAGGGCAGCTAGCGCAAGATGCGCCACTAGACAATATTTCAGCAGTCAAGCAATCTGCGAGACATGACCAGTTATGAATGATTAGGGGGAAATAAAAGCCCAACCCTCTCTGAAAAGTCTCAGTTTGTGCCAGGGACTTACTGAAGGCTTGTTTCTTGGGGTCGTTTGGGAAACCATCAGCATTGCTGCACAATTTGAGGCTTCTCAAATAAGTAGAAAAGTGAAGGATTCTGCCAAGAAATTTGTTTCACTTATCATACTGAGGAAAAGCTTTTAAACCTACAGTCTTTTAAGAGAGATGGAGAAAAAAAAATATTCTGTATTTCTGTACAGGATTAGGGCTACGTGTACTGGAAGAGGCATCTTGCACTGGGTGAGAAAGGCCCCTGACTGCATAGCCAGTGGGAGGTTTGGCATTTTCTTTTTTCAAAAAAGCAGTAATGCCTCCAAGTACGCTGGCGATGTTTCAACGTACACATTTTTCTCTTTCACTCCTGGAGAAACTAAAGCAATCCCAGTTTAAGATCACAGCCTGAGAAAATACAAAAATATTGCCAGAATAAAATTATCGTCTGGAATCCGACAGTTTTGAGGCCTGATCGTTCCCAAAGAACAAAGCTAAAAGCATGATCCACAACTATCCACTACTGAGCATGCTGACCTCACATGGCAAAAACAATATTCCTGTGGGCAGTACACCAAAGCAGTTTAGAGTCTACTTCAATATTCTGTAGTTTCTAATTTCTCACACATGGTTTTTAAATTTATATTTTTCCATGAGAAATGCTTTTTCTCGCTGTAAACCAGAGCTGAAAACCATGCCAAATTTTGCCTTAATCCCAAGAATATATTCTCCAGATCAAAATCATATGATTTAAGGGTCACTTTTATTCCTTAACTGTTGTTTCCCAAACGTCTGGTCATTGAACCAGTCACAAGTCACGGCACTTCTCTCCTGCGACCAGTCCCTAAACCGATGAGAAAGCTGACGCAGCAAATACGCTGCGGCTTGGATCGTTTACAAAAGGGGATCTTCCGTGCTTAGCAATCCTCGCAGCTGCGCAGAGAAAGGACAGTTGGACTAACCACAAAAAACAAAGCAACTATTGAGTAACGCACTGTCTTCATTTTAGCGCTCTTGTTGTGTGCAGTTTTTAACACGGCTTTCAGATTTTCCTTGAAGTTTTCATACACCGTTTATTTATTTTAATTATTTTGTCAAAGAATGAACCACCCAGTAGATAAATTAAGGGAACTGGTTTTGTGGTTTCACTGGAATATATTCCTACAAAGACCTCCAGGGCCATAGAAAGGGCCAGAACAAGAAACAGAAGTGATCCTTAACCATTTACTTCCCGCCAAGCGTACCTTGCGCTGCGTGGCTTCCTTCCACTGAAGCACCTTTTAGACTGTCTCAAAGTGCAACTTTTGTGCTAGATAAAATCTATTTTTAGAAAAGAACTATAAAATATCTGCCATGGAGAAAGCATGAGGTATGCCTCTCACGGGGTGCTTTTATTTTCAATTTGATCTATGGCCAAATATGTAACTGGAGGAAAACCAGACCATTTTTCCTATCAAAAAATATGCCCGTACCAAGGATTTTATACCATGTTTGAATTCCAAAGAGGAAAGACATTCAGAGATTAGCAACATACACATCTCTCTTCATCCTAACAAACTGCAGCTTGGTTAGATTAATCACAAAAGTAGCTTTAGAGTCTTTGGGGCTAATATGAAACAGGAAAAGTATTTCCTTCCTCTAGTTCCCGAGAGCTGACTTCCTTCATGAGACAGAATATACCTCGTACGGCTGGGCATGGCAGCAGCTCTCCTGCTCTCGGCCGCACCACGTAGCCATCCTGACAGAAAATACATCATGGAGGAGAAAAAGGGGAAAAAAAAAAAAAGCAGAAGATGCAAATTCACCCTGTCCACTGCTGAAGGAGAACAAGGGATTGACGATTTCCATTAGGCTCTGGTTGCCCCATCAATTTTAATTTCAAGTCTTTCTGCCCCTTACTGTTCAAATTAGCCCTTGGACAGACAGAGCCACGACACGGAGCCTGACACGTGGGAGAACGGGACTATGCGGCGGGGTTAATGGAGTTCATGTTATTCCCCTTGGTTTTGACTCCAGCAAGTCTGGCAGCCTGAACAAATAAGGCAGTCTGAAGGCAGGCAGGGATGTCTAAGGGCAACTGAAGAGATAAGCAGAAAGCACAATGTCTAAATTGGACTCCGTGGACACGTCATTTTTCTTCCTCTTTCCGAGACTCCTCTCCTGGGCTGGCCTGGAAAGAAAGGCATCTTGCTGAACAACTGAGGGTCTGTAAGTAGAAAACGTGGAAGTTTAAAGTAAAAATACAAAACCAGATGTGTTAACAGCGTGGTGTAACCAACAGTTAGGCACCAAGAAGAGCTATTTAGTTGTTACTCCTGACCGGGATCCTGCCCAAGATGGAGGCTGGGGGCTGAGGGGTAAGGTTTCCTTGTTCCGAGAGGAGCCTTTGCCCAGCTAAGTCACACAGTCAGGAAGACAAAGTTCTTTATCTGCAACAGCTTGCGTCTCTGCTGCTGCTGTTAGCAGCCTAACAGCGGCCTGGAAAGCAAAATACTTCTGCTACCTCAGCTCCTGACTGCAAGGAACTAGAGTATGAAAGAAAACAATTTTTGTCTTCGTTTTGTTCTTGAACCTAATGAGGACCTAACGCCATTTTTAAAACCTCGAGACTAAAGAGAATCTTAATAAAGGGTTAGAAGAGGGGTAAATATAATGCTGAAAACCCGCTACGCCCATCTCTTTCTCTCTGGAGGCATATAGCTTCTTGGGAGAACCACAAACCTAAGGGCTGGAATGGAGAGTTTCGTGTGAACGCATTACAAAACCGAAGCCATTTTAACCTTTTGAGGGAACAGAAAGAGCATTCAGCTCACACAAGTTTTGGACTGAGCACGAACTTCAAAAGCAAAAGGTTCACAACTGGCTTTCTGCAAACGATCTGCTGAACCAGCAGTGTTCACCGATGGCATCATAAGTCTGGGACTACGGGACGGCCACATCACCAGGGTGGCAAATGCTGTTTGCAGTCACACCAGGTGATCCCAGACAAGGCGTTGAGCTATTCTATGATTCAATCAGCACAAAGGTAGTAGCGTTACTGTCCACATTTTTTACTAGTTAACACTGAACTCTTATTTTGAGAATGAAATAAATTGTCTAATACTTGGATCAAAAAATCAGGATCATCATAGAACGTCGTCTATGTTCAACGGTTGTCTATATTGATAGACTCCTAGAGTACAACATGCAGAACATGTAGATTTTTATAGTATGAGTAATTCCATTTCTGTTTTTAATTCATTTTTTCCAAGTATTTTAGTCGCATCATAAGCGTGATATTAAACAAAAAAATGTTCAGGCAGCAGTTTAATCCATTAAGCATAAGACAACAGGTCTGGGGTTTTTTAAAACTCTTACCAATAGGAGCAATGCAAGCAGCAACAAGAGTATGATCCTGTGGGACAAAATTATACTATATAGGACTAGACCACCCAGATACTTAAAACTTAAATACTTGGAGATATATCAGGCTACAATCACACTACAGTCACACAGCAGGTAAGGTGTGGAGATGACTGCTTTTATAATTCTTTGCAAAAGTAGAAGAAATCAGCAATAATTAGCAGTGGTCCTTATTCTGAAATAGCAAATCATATTTTCTTTCTGGCCAGCAGCTGAATTATTAATGTTTGTAAAGTATACCCAGACCTATCAATAGAAAGCGTACTAGGAGCGGAAAACACATCACCACCCATGATGTGTTACACAGACCTGCATTAATTTTACCCCTTTGAAACCTTGTTTGAATTACGTGCTACGTAAAACTTTGATGTAAAGCGAATAATTGTTCTGCTCCAAACACAAGCTGGTGTCACGCTTTGAAGATGCGTGGCAGTAAGGAGCGGGAAGTCACAAATGATTTCCATGGGAAACATATGACTCCACAGTACTCCTATCACTGCTCAGACATCTACTCCTGGGTCTTCTGATCACGTTGTGAAAGGATGTGAAAGCCCAGAAGTATTTATTTCTTGTATATTTTTACATGTCATGAGCACAATGAATGTGCTTGCTCCCAGGGGCAAAGCACAGAGCATGCTTATTGCCAGAGTCAGAACTCGCTAAACTCTGGGTTTGATCTATTAAAATACACTATTTACAGCTAAGGTTTCCTCTCTGAAGAAACTTCCCCTTCTGAAATCTGAGTGGTTTTGCACATTTACAGTTTGATGGCACATGTATGCTTCCATGAGGTTACACTATTATGCCTGGTGCACATACTACGGTTTTGGTACTAAACAGCAAAAGCTGACATAGCATAGCCTGTTGTTGCTTGAACATGTAGCTCTCCACCAGGGAGAACCACCAAAACTCAGCTGAGAAACCCACTTTCCCTGTTTGTAGAGGCCCAAGCATTTTCAGAACTTCTAAAAAAATTGCATTGCTGATGCTGTGCTGTAGTAAAAAAAATTGAATGAAAAATAACTTTCATTCACTGGAACAGGCTGCCCAGGGAGGTGGTGGAGTCTCCTTCTCTGGAGATATTGCAGCCCCGCCTGGACAAGGTCCTCTGCAGCCTGCTCTAGGTGACCCTGCTTCGGCAGGAGGGTTGGACTGGGTGACCCACAGAGGTCCCTTCCAACCCCGACCATTCTGTGATTCTGTGATTCACCAAAAGGCAGAAACAACGCCTGACTGACCAACTTTAGCAGATGGCACATAAGAAAATGTATTCTTACAGCTTCATAGGCAGAAAGACTGTATGCTTTTACATACCTTACTGGATTTTATCCTGTTCTAGTTAAGCTTTCATCATGCACCTCTCAAAGTGTCTGAATATCTTTGCAACGCCTCCCTGCTCAGTGCCTCTTTGCAATACGCAGCCATTTTGCGGCTGCCATCCCCGCATTGCTGGCAAGCATCTCTACGATACGACAAAGAACTTTGGGCCCATAATCCCAATTCTACAAAAACACTTTTTAATTAAAACGTCATTTGGGAATCCCTTCTTATGCTAGCACCTGAAATTACTTGAAAGTAATATTATACGTATATTTATAAGTCATAAAATATTTATCTCCAGTTTTAAGTTTTTCTTTTTTTTTTTTTTTAATTTCTAGCCTGCATTAGGAAAAAAAGTAACTTCTCTGAAAGAGTGCAAAAACAGGAGCTAAGGGGTTCATTCCAGACCATATGCAAGGTGAAAGAGCACAGTAGCTCTTTTCAAGGCAAAAATAAAGATCATGTGAGGAATGTGCCAACTTTCCATAGATAACCAATAGACAGCGATTTGACTTCCTAATTGCATTTCTGTTTTTCCAAGGGCAGAGGAAAGAGAAGAGATTCGAGGAAATGAAACTCCCCAATTCCAAGTATCAGCATGATTACATTTGCTAGATCTGTGCTGAGAAACACGACTTTTTCTTTCCAAGTACAGAAATAATAGCAAATATTCTAACAAGTGATCCTGAGGTAAGGGGTACCATAAGAATTTTTTGGTTCACGTAGACGTAATGTTTTGGAATTGAGAGATCCTGGTATTAAAAGTCACAGTAAGCCCTCCTGATCTTGAATGGGCACTGGAGCAGGCTGCTTCATGGCTAATGCATCCTCGCTATTGACAGCCTCCGAACAAGCCCTCCAGCGCAGCGTTTCTTCCGTTTCAGTGGCTGTGTGGAAGACATACATTTCATGGCTGAGGTGAAGTGCGTAGACTTGGTAGGTTGCAGATGACCTCATATCCACATCTTTCTAATGGGCATAGAAATGTTTTACTGCACCCTGCACCTCTCTTTAAGGAAGTGTTTCCACTGTTTTGTCCATAAATTAGTATTGATTATGATTATCAGTGGATGAAAAGCTGGATTGGTGGAGGAGAAGCTGGACCTGACCCAGCAATGTGTGCTGGCAGCCCAGAAGGCCAACTGTGCCCTGGGCTGCATCCCCAGCAGCGTGG
>Ga0181612_136926_pt1 | contig 36790 bp, 20 predicted proteins | sample HoacroProtozoa21_FD_119630 | JGI IMG/M metagenome (GOLD analysis project Ga0181612, IMG submission 119630) | Hoatzin crop microbial communities from Cojedes, Venezuel. Combined Assembly of Gp0051906, Gp0051904, Gp0051908
AGGATATGGTTTAGCAGGCATGGTGGTGTTGGGTAGATGGTTGGACTTGATCATCTTAGAGGTCTTTTCCAACCTTAATGATTCTACGATTCTATAGTTTAATTTCCTTTTCAGTTTTCAGGGCTATTTTTTTCCCTGTAATTGTTAATGTTTCTGGATGGTTTTCATTCAATAGTAAGTGGAGAGAGAATTGATTTCGCCTTCATTTAAGTACTCGTAGTTGTTTGTTCATATGATTATTTCATGTGCTTTCTGGCATACCATATATGCTGATGGAAGTCAAGAATAAATGTACTCTTTTTAGCAGTACAAAAAAAGCTTTGAAGAAATCTCAGCTATTTCAGCCCATATAAAGAAGTAATTTACCTTGCATGTACAGATTAGAAATGTATATTTTCTGTCTATAATTGGGTTCCTTTTGATCTGTCTCCATTTACTAGCTGAAATAGAGCATTTTTGTTGCTGTTAACCATGCATCAATCCAGGCTTCATACTGTCTTTGTCAAGCAGTAAGTGGGAGGGTAATGGAGACACAGTTTGTGAAATATCACCCTAGTGTAAACACATTGTTCAGATCCTTACACAGCAAAACAGCCGATGTATGTGTTTCCTTTAGGCAAGAGGAGTCATATTTCTATATGACACATTTCTAATAGTAAAAATTATTCAAGGAGAAGTGTGTTTTCAATCCAGAGGAGTCTAAAACATATGGCAGTATTTTCTCTGATTTGTAGGAAGGTCTGGTTTGTCTTGGCTAGCTGGCCACAAATTGACCCGCGTGTCCTTCTGAATGTGATGCTACTGACTTCTGAGCCATAGCTAAGCGCTTAATATTCGATTGCTTCTTTTGATGACGTATTAAATCTTGGCCCATTTTACTTCTTTCCTTATTCCTGTTTTAAACTTTTGAAATCGCTGGGCCGCTTCGGTCCGGTTGCAAGCTCAGAGTATGCCAATGTGTTAAATGAGGCTGCTCTAGCTGGTTTTTGAAGATACTCACATTAAGAAGGGAAGAGCTTCTGGATATTGTTTTACCCATAGGCAGACAAAATGCAGGTGAAATGCTGAGAGGTCTCAACCTCTGCTGAGAACTGTAAAACATTTGGCATTTTACAAGCAAAGACCTTAATTGAGAAGCTGAGCTCATCTAGTTTCACTGCGTAGTAAAATTAGAAACACAGAACATGAAGCATCAGAAGTTTGAGATTTACGTCCCAAAAAAGGCACCAAACAAATTTCAGCACTAGAGTTTTGATTTGGTAAAGATTGTGTGAAACTCTGGGAATTGTGCCTGTTTAGACATTTAATATTCCTCTCAAAATCCTGTTAATAAACTAGTAAAGTGCCAATTACAAGGCTACTTTTCTTCAAAAGGTCTAAAGAGAAGTCACCATCTGCTAATAAATTACTGCAGAAAAACAAGCCTCCTTCTAATTTTGATTCTGGTAATTGCTGACATTGCCCGAGCTCGTGTGTAAATTTTATATGAACATAATTTCAGAAAAAGATCTCCAATATCCCTTGTCATTGGAAACTGGGAAGGTGGTTGAGGGGAAGTTGTCGGAGCTTCATCTTCCAGTGTGCTTAACAGTGGGGTCACAGAGTCCTCTTGTGTAAGGAATTTGGTTTTAAAACGTAAGTAGAGGAGTAAACTGTTAATCTGGGAACAGGACTTCTCAGGCAGTTGTACAGCTTGGGCATCATCTGTGTCCAAGTGTTCGTGTTGGAGTTTATTACCATTTCTGTGAAGCTGCTCTGTGGTGCCCAGAGAAAGGCACTTTATTTAGATATTCTTATGTTGATCTGCTTAGTTCCTGCTTGTGCTTGTGAATACGGGCTATCTGGCATGTTCAAGCCTATCTTGGCTTGGATATTTACATTATTTTTTGATATTGCTTTTTTTCTGCTGGCCTTCTCAGGGCCTCTTAGAATGAAAAGTCAATCATCTCCCTCTCTGCAAGAAAATTAAATGATTGCTTACCTTAACTGCAGAGGTTCGTAGCTGTCATTGAAAGCCTGCCCAACTCTGTTACCCGCTGCACGCATATTATTTTTGCTGCTTCTGTGCTGGAAAGCAACTGTGTAGCTGTCATCTACTTATACTCCTACGTGCTTTTGTGAACTGCTGTGCCAGCTGCCAAACCCTGACTAGTGCTTTTGATTGAATACAATTTACTTGGCAACTGAACTGATGCAGAAATAGGGCAGCAACTGGAGCCTCAAAAGCATGGGAACAATTTCGAAGGAGAGGTGTACATAGCAGCCAGATGTGTGAAAGGAAAGCTTTGTCCAGCGAGCAGTCTTCAGAAGGTAAAACAACAGGGTATACACTATTAAAAAAAAACATTTTGGATGAGTCTTTAAACTCTTTTATGAGCAAAACCCAATGCACACTTCTATAAGTCATCATGGTTGCCTATTCATAGATAACACAGCAGAGCAACTGTTGTGAGAAGTCCCCTGTTTTATGAGAGAAAGAGAAATAATTGTGTATGAGACAGCTGTATACTACATGTCTAATATCACTGTGTGAATACTGCAGGATGAATGCAAGAGATGTGTTCGGTGTGATGAGTGTGACACATGGTTTGCTTTTTCATAATGGTGTTTATTAGTGCTGGGGAAAGGGTAGTGACAATCCGTGGGAATCTTTGAGCCATATTTTACAGGGCCTGTAGTGACAGGGAAAAGGGTAATGGTTTTAAACTAAAAGAGGATAGATTTAGGCTGGATATAAGGAAGAAATTTTTTATGATGAGGGTGGTGAAACACTGGCACAGGTTTCCCAGAGAGGTGGCATATGCCACATCCCTGGAAACATGCAAGGTCAGGTTGGATAGGGCTCTGAGTGACCTGATCCAGTTGAAGATGTACCTGCTCATTGCAGGGGGTTTAGACTAGGTGACCTTTAAAGGTCCCTTCCAACCCCAACTATTCTGTGATTCTGTTCTGTAAATAGGTACAGTACAAGATGATGCCACTACCAACAAACTACTTGAGGGAAAAATTATTGTCTTTTAGCGTCATTATAAAAACTGCCCCATACTTAAAAAAAAAGGTCAGAGTGGATATATTATGCACATCAGACTGGCCCACTGCCTGGACTACTGAAGCACTAAGAAAGATGTCTTTACTTTTTACATCGTTAGTCTGAACAGTAAATCTGCAGGATATTTTTTAATTAGAAGTAATATATTTTTTGGATAGATCTGGAAAACTTTTAAGGCTTTCATTATATATGTACAAGAAGTTTGGGGTTTTTTGTCAACAATAATAAGTCAAACAGCTTAGAGGGGAGCAGCATGGTAACAACACAGAGCCATACAAAACTTTTGCTGCATGGAAATTGTAACACTTTACGAGGAAAAAATAATGTGACTACTTACAAGAATAAGACTGACATCCTGGATATGTGAGGCAGCACAAAGGAAAGAATAAAATGCTATGGAGGGAGCACATGGTGTGAAAGATGAAGTTGTATTCTCTGAAGAAATAGTGTGTGTGTGTGTGTGTACGCACCCATTTCTGAGTAATAGAATTTTCAAATGGTCCATCTCTGTCTTGCAGAAAAAACGAAACACATTTTACCCTGTTGTGAATCTCTGGGCTTAACGCTTTTAGCACAAGGGAAAATGCTATGCTGGGTGTCCTTTCTCTTTAAAAAAATAAATGTATCCCTTCCTCTATGAAGAATGGAAATCTAACATGAAGGGGTTCTTAACATCCATTTAGCAGAATACATTGTTGCTGTTATTACTTAGAAATGAAGCGTTCATTATTATTTCTGCTCATCTCTTTCCTCACTGTATTCACCTCTTTCTCAGCTACTCCGACTGCAAGGTCTTTGGGACAGTAACATGTCTTCCTCCTTAGACTGCTGCCAAACTCAGCAATACTTTGGGCTCTGAAAATGTTACAAAACATACTGTTACCACTAAGGTCTTTCTATGTTTTTAGGTAATTCATATCTCCATCAGGCCCTCTGCTTTAATATAAAATGTATTCACATGAGTATTGTTTTCTTCCCAGCATCCCAGATCAGCCATAAATTATTTCAACTTAACTCTTCACATTTTTTCCCACACTGATAGCCTCACCAACCAGCATTAGCATCTTACATGGAATGAAGCCAGTAACCTACATGTTTGGTAAAAGGAAAATTTGCTCTTCAGCTCATTAAAGTAATTCAGTCTGGATCTCCACCAGAATTAGTCTGATCAGAATTTAGCCTGACATACTTTGTTGTCAAGGGTATTGTACATTTGGGGACAAGCTATTACAATGCAAAAACAACACAGAAAGTACCATTTAGTTTACTTGGCATTTTACCAGTTGTTAGCATCAATTTTCATGCACTGGAGGCCAGTTGAAATTGCTGATGCAAGAAGTGATAATTTTCTTGATGTGACATGAATAGGACATTTTAAATTTAGTACTGAAGTAGAGAAGAATTTGGTCTCTGTTATAAAAGAAAATGCTAAAAAAAAAAAACAGTTAATGCAGAATTAACTTGTCAGAGTTGTAACTGCCTATGAAGCATGAAAAGGGAATATAATCAATTAATATCAATTAATATCATATGTCATAAGTAGCTGATGCAATGGAGAAAGTAACATTGCTGTAAAGGCCTGTGGCAAACCTCCAAAATAATCTTCTTCCCTTCTGGTGTCTTTGCCCAGGTACGTTTTGCCATTTTCTTCTTTATTTGGTAGCACTTATCCTGAATTCGGAAGTCACAATTCAAACACACCCATTGCCTGAGTTGTCTGGTTTATCTCTAAGTTTGTCTATCCAAAGCTGAAGTAATCAGGAGCAAATGATTGTTTCTGCAGGGACATGTTGTTATGCCCCCATCTCATATAACCATCATCTTCTCTTGCCTTGGCACCAGAGCTCTACTTTACACATATTTCATTTCTCGCTTTAAACCGTTCATCTCTAACCCTACACAGTGTATCCGCTTAATTTAATTTTGTTGCTAATGCATGACAGAGATCATTTGAGTTTCTGTTTCCTGCGCTGGTATTTCTGGCCATGCTGAGCTCCTTTCCCATTAACGACAACTCATGGTCACAGAGTGACAGCAAGATCCCCACCAAACACAACAGAAGTCAGCATGCGCTCTACCCTGTCCACATCTTCTTTTGACTGTAGGCGTACTACAAAACTCAGCCACGCTGTGGGACTTGCCTTTTCCCTGCCAAGAACCTGTTCTTTTCTCCCTAACTCTCTCAAGGCCCAAAGCTTGTTCTCAGTACTATCTCTTCCTTCCTGAAATGCCGCCATACTACCATCCTTGCTCAAGCTACAGTGTAAGATTAGGGGTGTGGTGATTATGACTTTTACTGTTTTTTAAATCCTATATACGCTAAATCATCCATATCAATCTAAATGCAGTTTACAGAGCTGTACATACACGAACTGCACACAGAGCATGAAAAAAAATATTTCTATACAAATAAACTGTAAGTAAGAAGTCTGCAATTACTTTCTAGCTCTTCTGTGGCAAGAAGGTATATTTGTCTTCATTTGGTGAATCTCCTGGATTGTGTTCAAACTTCATTTGTTAGCCTGTTTAGTTTTTCTGCTGATGTAACAATTTCAACTCCTGGTTGCATTCCTGTGGGCCAGATATCAGGTTAATAATTTAACCCTTTCAGTCTTTCGCTTCAGCCGTGCCTTTCATTTTGAGGATTGAGGAATGCATATTTATTTAATTAATTTCCAGGAAGAAGGATCAGTGCAATAGCTGAGAACATTTGGTATGTGTTTGCAAGCTCCAGCTACGATTTTCCACTTTGGAACTCAAAGAAACCCCTGACTTCCAAAATTTCAGGGTACAAACCAAGCAAAGCAGCCTGATGTCAGATGGCAGTATACACTTTTCATTATTTGTCACTAGCATTTGCAGCTGCTTTTGAAGGTACACTAAAGTACCTTTTAGCAGAATTCCTTTCCCAAACTCCTACTGCTCAAAAAATAGTAAAAAGAAAGCACATGACAGAATATTTCAGGCTGCTATGTAATGACAGGGAAGGTTACTCTGATGCTTTATTATTTAAAACTGAATTCTCCAGCTACTTTTCACAGGTCAGATAAACTCTCCGTGCCTTAGTTTCCCCATCTGGAATAAGAGTACATAGCTTTCTCACTGGGGAACTGTGCACTTTAATTAATCAACAATTATAGATTGCTATACAGAGCCGAGCAAACAATCTGGAGTAAACAGTTCATTCAACGAATTTAGCCTGCTTGCAGAAAATCCCTGAGCAGATGGTGTTGTTATCAACTACAGAAGAAAAAGGTAAAAATCACCCCAGTCTGAATATTTCTGCTTTGTTTTATTTCACTTACATAATCTTTAGCACAAGGGAAATATTTCTCAAGGATGAGGAATCCTTTCTTTACAGCAGTCTAAGAACCACCTTCAAAAACCCAATGCTTATGGGACCGCTGGAGCTCCCTCTGCATGATTCCCAAGGAGCTAGGTGGAGGGGTCTTCCGTATGCAGTTTGACTGACTAGAGACCATGGGGAACTGTCCACACTTCGGGGAAGATTTTACCATATCTGGAAGGCCTTTTCAACCATCTTCTCTTGGCTGAAGACTTCTGACAATTGCATAGCCTTTCTTTGATATCAGGAACCGAAACATGTATTTTCAAGGACAACAGAAAGATAGCCAATCCAGAATGCTTTTTACTTTAAAATATTAAAAATTTCTCTCTATCATGCAGTTTAACAGTGATGTACCACATAAATTCACTGCTTGCTATACAAGAGAAAATTTGTGTTTTGTTATCATAGAATTTAACTTATTTCAAAGCATTGTGCCTCATTTTATTTTGCTTTATTTTTTCATCCGTATTCTCCTGAAGACTAACTTAAGGTTTATATGAATCTTCAGAAAGATATTTTATAAAATATAAGGTTGTGCTAGTCACTGAGTAACAACCAACACATCAAAACAATGACTGTATACTAGACTATATGGATTATAACTTGAACTGCAATTAATTGCCTTGCAAGGGTCCAGTCATACAGTATTCAACAGCTAATGGTTAGTGTGATGATGTGGACCGTTACAAACAAACATTCAACCTCTGCTCTGACACAGAAAGCAGACAAAATGTTAGTTTACAGCTAGATGACATAAAGGATTTTGCTGCTGAGTTAGAACTTAGATGCGCTTTAGTTTCTTAAGTCTGAAACTGGATTACCTTTCTATACTTACAATTATTGTCTGCAGTGAATCATCTAGCCCTAGAAGTACCTAAAACCCACAGAATTCCTTATCCTTGATATAGGAAGCCTGGGGAACCGCTGCCTTCAGGTCCTGGTTTTCCTTCAGCAGCAAGGAACTCTAAGTGTCTGTTCCCCAATCTTTTGTTAAAGAAGTCCTGAGCCTCTTTGTGTGTCAGCTCCTGATAGTAAATGTAGAAATTTCATTTACTTTTCAGGCTTGACGTGAAGTTACACTAGAGATTGTGACAAGATCAGTGCCTATAGTGATACACGTCATATTGAGATATACTTGAGATTAAAAGTGAATATTCCTAATCAAATGACAAAGCAAACAATCTTATTTGAGTTGCAGATGGGAGAAGAGTTAGTTAAAGATACATGAGTGAAAAATAAGACTTGGAAATGTATTTTGACCTGAAGTTCTTCCTCACAAGCCATCTGTAAAGGAAAAGGTAATTAGTAATAAACATAATTAGCAATTATGAGTGAAACTAAATGGATGTTTTTTTTCACAGATTGCTTGAGAAAAAAGGCCTCATGGCCAAACACCATTGGTAAGATTAGTGTTGTCAGCGTTTATTTGAAGAAAGCTTGATGAAGGCAAATGTGGCTGTCTTTTCTGGTCAATGCAACACATCTTACTGACAGTTTGCTTTGTTTCATGCAAGTATAAAATACAATCTGATAGAAAAATGAGGAGCTGTGGCCTTCAGAATATGACCTCCAAGGGCATAAGAGAAAGGACAGGGAGGTAATCCCATACATTATTTAACTGCTGTTCCTCCAAGCATTGTGAAATGTACAGGTTACTGCACCCCAAATTACTAGCTACTGTATGAATTTATACCTCATGAACACTAGAATGGGTAATTCTTGGACTCAGTTTCGGAAGGCAAACTCTGGGACTAGCCAGGTATAGAGTTTTCTGCTTTCACTGCATATGTGAAGTAAAGCCAGTCAGCACTTGACTTGGGTTGTTAAACTCAGCATGGAAAGGTGGAAAAAAAACTTTCCAGGGAAGTTAACCCATGCTATCACTTCTCTAACCAGTCCAAACATTTCTTTCTTAGGCTCTGAAATATGTCTGGATTCATCCCTTAAAAATCCTGATGAAGTGCATATAATTAGTCTAATAAAAGCAAAATCAAACCTTTTTTCTTTATTGATTTTGGAAAGATTTAGCTAAACAGCATTGTCTTTAGTAACAAGACAACACAACACATTAGGACATCTTTGGTTTTCTGTGTAGTCATGCCATGCTAGACAAAGTAAAATCTAACTTCTTGTAACCAGAGTCAACCACCTCCAAGGAACAGACTGTCTTTCACCTCACTATTCCATATGCTGCAGTGTTGTCTTAGAATGCTATGAGAACTTCAAACCAAGGTACTGAAATGATGTTGATGTATTTTGAGACTGCTCATAGTTATGTGGGTTTCGTTGAATTAAACTGTTTGCATTAAAAGGTTATTTGAAAAATTCATTATGAAAATCTGCCAAATGCTGCTCGTAGGCTTTGAAAGTAAAACACCCAAGTGGCTTTTAGAAAAGAGGATTGGTTTTATATCAGCATCTGCAATTTTTCCCATTTTACCTTTCACGCTGCTGGCAGTTGTGGCAAATACACCGGACACAGAGGTGGAAGTTGATTTTACAGGAAACCGTGAACAATCCCCTTTTGTTGGTTCCTGTCCATGAGAAACAGGGAAAACAATCTTTGATTGGGCCTTCCAGCACAACTTCTAATAGATGAAGCTCTGCTTTCCTGAAGGAGAGGTCTTGACACTATCCTGAAGCTGACAACAGTCATCAACGAGATTCTTCACCAAGGTGCACTATATTTTTTTCCTTGTCCCTAGGCCTCTCTTTTTATCCCTGTTTTTCACCATGGAAGTTGACAAGTCATAACTTTCATCTTTAGTCAGTCTTAGACCATTTTATTTGCTTTTTAAAAGACACTCTGAGAAAAAAAAATGTTCTGTGTCACAATGGGAAAAGCTAAAGTAAAAAGGTAATGGAGGCATGCATCTGCTAAAGCAATGGACATTTTTGAAATTGCTAAATATACAAATACCAAATAGACAACGACTCTTCATACATCTTAATTAAGATAATTATTCCCTGGATTCCAGATGTTTCAAAAAAAAGACTCCAGGCAAAATTCTGTTTGTAACATTGGAATAATGTTAAAGCTTTGTTTAAATCAATGATTTAGTCATATTTACATAACTAAATTCAAGTGCAGAAACCCAGCTGTCATTCTTTGACAGCAAATGTCATATTCAATAAGCTGGACATAGCTATAGAATATGCATGCCGTGTTAGGCATATAGCTACGGAAAGTCTTAAATTTATGGTTTTTCTGCTTGAGTCTATCTTAAAATAAGCCTAAGCTTTATTAACAGAACAACTAGTATTAATTTAGTTATAATTTAAGGTCTGGAGAAAAGAGAATGGGCTGAAGGTGATGAAGAACTAGAAAGTGTGAGCCAATGTGTTCAGCAGTTACACATCAAAAGCCAGTTTCCCCAAAACGCCTTTTAATCCCCAGTCAGTTTAGAAAACATAAGAGCTAGTACGTCTACATGGCTGATTGTGGTGTGGTGTTGCCATTAACATTCGTGGTAGGGCTGCATAGTTTTACGAGTATGTTACAGGTTAGGCCGCATTATGTTCACAAGAAATGTTAAATATTTTGTTTTCATTTTGGATATTCTTCTACTAATTCATGTTCCTGTTTGGAGAATCTCCTGAATGACAAAATAAAGCAAGTTGCACTGCTTTGAAGGGCCAGCTTGACTTATACACCCTTGCTGTTTTATGCTGGTCTGGAGATAAAAAGCAGCTTTTAGGATGGCATTGTACAATCAGTCTGGTGTAGTGGAGTCATGAAAAATGTATATAAGCTACATCTAAACGAAAGCTCATATTGGTATATTACATCATCATGCAATCCGGTGTTAAATTTCACCAAAGCTTCATATGGAATAAATATGTAGACATCCACTGATGTCAGTTTGCCATGCTAATTTACTCTGGTTAAAACTGTATTTCTAAGTCTGAGCTTTCAACCAACCTTACATGACTGCCAGTGCATTAGCTTCAGTGGAGTTCTACTTATTTTATACTGACTGAACTGAAAAAAATAGAACCTAAGTTTTGTAGAGATATTGCCTTCTTCAGTGAGCCTCAAATCAAAATGTAACTAATGTTAACCTCTGTGTTTCTATGTAAACTTTTATTACAGATTTTCTTTTCTGGTTTCCAGGGGTCTGGCTCTGGAATAGCTCCTAAACCCTTGCTGCAAAAGGAGCATTGTCTTCATGCCTTTGTTGTCAGAATCTTCTCCCCAGATTTCATTAAAATCAGTCACACAACTTTCTTTAGGCATTCTCAGCTCCATTGTGATATTTATTTAATGGATTGCAGATGTTCCTATCCACTGAGAAATCCTGTGACACCTCTGCAAGGATTCTTGTGTATTGTATATTCTTGAAAAAGTAGGACTTGATATGCGTATAGTCTTTGTGGCATTACAGAGAAATTGAAATCTGTGAAATCACAACTGGAACAAATCAAGCACAAATTATAAAAGCCTTAGCACAATCTGCAGCGCTTATCCAAATGGTACCCAAAAAAGGCCTGCACAGAAATCAGATCAGAAACCCAGAGAGTAAGAACAATTTACAACAGTGGAGACCCCAGAGAGCACACTAAATTCACAGTATAGTTAACCAAATGAGTAAGGAAGTACTAGAAATATTTCTGAAGCCTCTCTGCTGTGGTTGATCTACTTGGAAACACAAAATAATTTACATAGTGTTTAGGTAAGTGATCAAATTCTGTGATTATTTCTGCTCCAATTTTCCTTCATTTGGAAGTTTACTTAGTAAGATGCGGTGGAGCTTTTTCTTAAAAAAGTTACAATTATTTTATTTTGAAAATGAAACTGTAGTAGGCCATAGCTTCCCAAACTCTGGCTCTTTTCAGCAGAAACTCTTAGAGTAATCCCTAGATTCTGAGTGGCTATGAATCCATTGAAATGCTTTCTTCTTGTGAACATAAAACACTTGCAAATGCAAAATACTGATGTTACAAAATTATGGCGATATTTTTGTATTTCATTATGTACTTAAACCATGTTGAATCTGGGACTATGGACATAGAAGGGCTTACTTGACACATATTTGCATATGCAAGAGTTGGAAACAGAACTTAGCAAATGAACTTGGCAACTGAATTTGCAAAATATTTGCTTGCAGCATAGTAGTCACCTTTTGCTTTCATTTTAATTTATATCTTTTCAAATAATGTGGAATAGACTTCTCTCAAGTGAGAATTATTAAGGCTTTATAAAACATCTATCTTTGGGTTTCTTCTGAATGCCTCTAACATGTCATAGATAAATAAATAAGAATGAAGAAGGTACATTTTGCAAAGGTTGTTCTATGATCAGATTCTCTGTCACATGACAAGACATTTAGTACTTATACATTGAATGTAGTTTTGTCTTGATTAGTATAATTTGTATTATGATTTGTTATGTTTTCTTTAAATTAAATAAAAATCTGAATAGAAACATTTTGCACAGTGTTTTTGGAAAACATAGCTCTATTTTGAGCCTGATGTCATATATTTGGAGGTTTTAGTAGTTCAGATGTTCATTTTGAAAACTTGAGTGCTTGAAAACTTACAAATAGGGTCTAAAATATAAACTTGTGAAGACACTTCTCTACAGAATATTCTTAGTAACTTTTAACAGCAGAAACAATTTCCTTTTTTTCTTTCTCAGATATTCATAAATGTTGAGTGTGAAGGTAACTAAAGGCCCTGTGAAGGGAGATGTGAAATAGCAGCCAGCCAGCAATTTTCTCATTATGAGTTTTGGAAACAAGAGTATAAAAGCCCATAGTTGTAATTGTGATCCACAAAGGGTTATTGTTGTGGGAAACTATTTACCCTGAAAGTTTCTCACAGCTTCAGGCATGCATTCTGCAAGAAACAAGCTAACAGAAGACCTTTAAGGCATGGATAAAATTTGTAGGGAAAAAATGCTTATCAGCAGTCTATGATATTTACTTTGTCCTGAGATTTGAAAGGAAAGGAGCTATTGTTCAAACAATGCCCAGGAATTTTGTTCCAATTTCAGTAGTGCTCAGTTTGACAAGCAACATTTCCTAGTCATCCGTGCGGCAATAGCTCAGTTTGTTAAGACAGGTAATCAGACTTAGTTTCAGTAACACAAAATGCTGGATTTTTATCTTAATTAAAAGCAGGTAACAGAATATATCCTGACAGATTTCAGTGTTCTTATCAGCAAAGACAAAAGTATATCTGTATTGTTAACAGGCAACTGGCATGAGGACTGTTGATTTAGTGCTGTCAAGGAGTTTCCGCTAGCGTTATGCTTTCTATAAGCAAGCTTCTTATTTAAAGAGGCATTAGAGAAATAACAGCTCATTCCTGAAGGAAAGTAGAAGGACTTTGCTTTCTGTCTCACCAGGACTGCTTGAGAAGGATGCCAGTCTGCCCTCTTCCATAACTTCAAAGAAGAGAAAGTCCGTTACAGTCTAAAGAACCACTTAAAACAAGCAAGTTTACACTTTTCTTAGATGCCTCTGTCCTACATGAAAATATTAACACAGTGCAAATATGTTCTTTCTTCATAAGTAGTGTCTTTCAGCTACTCAGTTCAATTTAAACTTTGATTGTTTCATCTTGTTTCTGCTGCTTGTAACTCAAAAGATAAATAGGCATGCAGTACCCAAACAAGTGTCAAGCCATACTGAAGAGTGTGTTCAGAGCTGCACTCAGAATATTATTAAAAGCTCGCTACTTTACAAATTGCTTCAGTTTATCTTCTGAGAAAAGTAATACCTGTAATAAAGAAAGTGGCATGGAAACCAATGTTAGCAGAACTGTATTTTCATTATTAACTGATGTAAATATGCTCTCCCAGTAACAACAGCTTCCCTCTGCATTTAGCCCCATCAATTTTACACTATTTGGGTTTCTACGGGTGTTATTTGCAAATAGGCAAGTGTATAAGTTTTGCTCCTTTTGCTAACATGCCAACAGACCTGAAGATGATGTCATGTCTGTGGTAAGACAGTGATAATGTAGACTCATGACTGTGTTAAAAAAATTGCATGAATCTCCACATTCCCCAAAATCCCCACCTGCCGAGACTTTGCAGCAAATACACACCAAGATATTTTCAGGCATTTATAAAAAGACATGTAGAAGCGGCATGTTACTTTGCAAATATCAGTAGGGTGCACTGAGTATCATTAGCATCTATGAAGAATGGAAATCAGCCATGAGAAGTAACAGAACTCTAAAATGTACATAAAAGAGAGGTCAGTTAAATTGTCATTGGGCAGGAGTGAGTGTGTGTTAGAAACACGATGTTAGAAATAGCAAAATTAACACCAAAACCATGTCTTGAATTGTGTCAGTTTGGAAGCTGGTTTTTGTTGTTGTTTTCTGATGTTTCTTGCTAAATACTAATATGTGTCCCAAACCTTCTCTCTCTGATCAGCATACACTTAAAACTCTTAACTACTGTGTTATTTCTCACATCAACGTTAAACAAGTTCTGCATTGTCTGTGGCTTCTGTGCCAGTTCCCAGGGGGGCAGTTAGGCCAGCACAAGTTCTGCTACACTTCAGTCATAAGGAGCTGTAGTAGAGGCATCGTCTGCCTTGCTGGTTAGCACCATCCTTCCCACACTTCTCGTGAGGGATGCCCCTTTGCTTCCAGCTGCAGGTTAGCCTTGAAATTCAATGCAAGTCCTTTAGAAGAGGAGCAGATAAAATGCCCTCCTTTGGCGGGTTACAATTCTGCTCCTGCCTGCCACTGTTCTGACGTAGGTAACAAACAGTAAAAATTTCATGCTAGTACAGGCAGATGACGGCCCTTGCAGTGAATCACAATGAACACTCAGAAAGAAGGAATCTGAAGAAGACTCTTCCAAACAATTTCTTAGCAGAAGCCCATGTGTAACATCCCAGCCAGCTCTGACAGGCTCAGTCTAAAACTGAGATATGTCAGCAGTATGGACTGGAATGTGTCTGACACTTGCCAAGCATAATACTAAAAGCCTTGTGTTGTTGGTTCTCCGATTTCAGTACCTTTAAACAAGACTTACATTCACCAAACAAATAAATAAATTGAAATATCACCTGAGAGGTCTTTTGTGGAGGTTGAGAGACAGCATTAATATTTTGGTAAGCAGTAGATGAAACGAATGTATCCCTGATTACTAAAAGCACACTGGGAAATTGAAACAAGTGATTTGCACAGAGGTGAGAGACTGACAACACTAAAAGCTAAACTGGAGGAAGATTAGGCAGTTTGTGTATCAGTGAGCACTGAATATCTGAAAGCATGCACAGAAATTAGGACAACAGAGGGAAGTGGCATAAGAGAGTCAGCAGTCTTTCCAGCAAAGGCAGATTAGGGCTAAATTCTGACCTTATCTCCAGACACATACAGTAAACAGGTGTTGACTTCCCATCCAGTACAAGAGGGATAGCATCTCTGTGAGGACCAGTGAGCGTGTTTATGAGTAACATTTATAGTTTACTCATCGGATCAGTTACGAATGGGATTCTGTCCCTTACTGGCATTGGCATTACTATGAGCCACAAAAATAAATCAGCTCAATGGCTAGGCGTGCCAATTATCTTTTGGACCAAACCTCAATGAAGTCAACACCACATCCACTGAAGTAAATGCCAAAATTCCCATTGATTTCAACAGTGACAGGTGTTTCTCTTAGCAGGCATCTCTGTGCTGCAGAAGGATTTTGTTGGACTGCCTGCACTGAGGAAAATGTCTCCTTATGTCCACTAATCACTTCACATGGAAGTGAGCGATGTGGGAGAGCTTCAGCCATTCACTTGGTTAATACAGGAGGGTACACAGTACAGACTCCAAAAAATGAAGCCAGATAACAAAAGATGTTGTATGGACAAGTGAGAAAGTCTCCAGAGTTCAGCAGAACCAGTGTCCCGTATTCCACAGAAAATATGGCTGAATAAATGACACCAAACATTCACCAAGGAAAGCAGGATGAAGCAGGCATCTGTCTTGTGGGTCAGTTATATGATATGGCAGGCCACACTAAAATTGATTATGAGGCATAGAGAAGTTACAAAACAGAGAAGCTCCTGCTCTTCATGTCCTGTAACCCAGAACTTTGCAATAAACAAAAGCTGCTCATCAGGCTCTGAATTAATAATACATTTCAGTTACATCTCTCCATGTCTGCCATCGAAAAAAGTTGGTGGCAATATTTCAAATAATATCAGTAAAGATGCAACTCAAAGGTGATAGAAAGGACACATGCTGGGGTAGGTGAATGTTCACAGCATTGGAATAAAAACCTGCTCCAACACATGAGCTCCTGAGACCTGTTGCTATAGAAAAACTTTTAGAAATTGGAGGACAGGGCAACATCCACTGTTTATCTAATTATAGCTGGCAAGTGAAGGGACACAGGGGCTATGGACTATGCTCAATAATATTTTGAAACTTCTGTCCATGTCATACAATGGACAGAACTGTAAATAGAAATTGGAGAGTCTAAATATCAAATTTCTTGTCTTTCTACCCCTTACCCTTAAAAAAGAGAGGAAGAGAGAAAGGAAAAAAGAAAGAGAGGAAGGGAGGAAGAAACAGAGAGAGGAAGGGTGGGTGGAAGGAAGGAAGGAAACTCATCTCTGACCAACACAAGGACCAGTCACTACACAAACGGTCAGAAATACCAGGCACACCCAGTTACTTGGCTGTCTACAATCATTTTCTCCTACATCTCTCGTTGCTCCAACTGTTCTCCTATCACCCTCAGCCTGTGAAGAGTTCTTCATTCCTTACTGAGCACCCTCAGCCTCAGTGCCTCCCCTGCTCTCACCTCTGCTCTCAGTCCCTTCCAAGCCCTACCATTGTGTGATTTTGTGTGTGACTCTGCAAATATTCTGTAGTGGCAAAATATTGAAGCTGGCCTTTCTAGGTGTCCCAGGAAAAGAGAAGAAAAGCACCCTATTCTCTTTGCCATTAAGGATCTGGAGCTCCTAAAATTTAATTCACATTTTGTCTAATTTGTATTCTGGAATAGGTTTTAATCAGATGAAGCTGTTCTGCCTTGTACGAGAGCTGAGAAGAGGCTCTGGCTGTCCCTGGTGGACGCTCAAACTACAGAATCATTTTCATTTTCGGTCTGACTCTCTAAATATTTAAACAACTGGAGAGATGAATCCCAGAATACTAATTGTCTTTGGGTATACATTGCAATAGGGCAATTATTTGGGCATTCATTTAGGAGGTATGAGACCTGAGTGTTTAAGTCATCAGTCACTAGGCAAGGTGAGAAAGGAAGCTGGCTTCCCCACTAGTGAACTTTATCTATCTTCAGGCTCATGAGAGTCTGAAGACCCAAGGCAGTACCTAAATGTTGGATTTAGTGTATTTAACCTAAAAAATCATTCAAGAGTATCCAAACTGCAAGATAGCACATACTGCTCAAGATAAAAAAAAATAAATCGTATGTGGAAGTTGATATTTATGAAGGAATACAGATCAAAAAAAATAAATCATATGTGGAAGGTGATATTTATGAAGGAATACACATATGTCCCATATATTCTCTCACACACACACATACACATAATATGAAAATATGCCCATCTGAAGGCAGCAGAAGGTAGCAGTAGAGAACTTTCCTTTAGTCATATTATTTAAGTGCACACTTATTCAGAAAATTAAGGCCATATCTGTGAAGACTAGAACTATATAAAAAGGAGAAAAAAAACTGTACTGATTTGAGGGGAAGGAGAGGTGAATTTTAAGGTGCTCAGATACCAGCAGTCATAATTTGGCATTATTCTGAACAGCCTCACAATTCTTTTCCAGAAGAATTAAGGGAATGAGTTTTGAAGATGGAAGCTGCAGCATAGACTCAAGGTCTTGCAAAGGTGCTTAGTGTAGATTAACTGCTCTGTTCATATTTTTACCCAACCAAAAAATTGTTTGAAGTTTTCATAATTTTATTGTTAATCTTTTGCGATCATAGGTTTTTTTAATGCTCCAGCTGCTGAAGCCATTATAAGCTTACAAAGCACTAAGTTTTGTGTTTTGTGGCTTTGATGGAAAGAGCTGAAAATTTGACCAAGGAGTATATCAGAACAAGAAATCAGAGATTTTTTTTTTTTGCAGCTGTTATTTTTGATGGCTTCAAGTAGTGGCTTTTGAATATAAGGTAGAAGTACCATAAGCAAGAGAAGCATCACATAGATGTTTCGTAAAACAACAGACAATCTAAAAATTTCTGAGGCAGATCATACAAGCCAAATTCAATTCAAATTCAAATGAAATTATTACCTGAAGCAATCCTACAGGTGTTTAGTGTTCATCATGTGGCTATTTTTGTTGACATCTCACTTTTTTTCTCTGATTTCAGCCCTTCACATCCTGGTCAGCTTAGCCACTACAATGTTTCACATCCCTGGTTGATATATATATTTGATATAACACTGCTGAAGATGGAGTTAATTCAGTCCTAGCAAGCTAGAAAAGGGTCAGAGTACTTATTCTGGTTACTCGGTAGTTCAGAGGTCTTCTCTGTGTTCCCAGTGTGCAAACTTTCTGCTGATAGAGCTTTAGGCAGCTGATTGAGGTACTTTATCTTCTGAGCGTTATGAGATTTGAACACCTGGTGTGTCCCAGCGCACCACTTAAAATCGCCTGCAGCAGCCTGCTTCTGTCAGAGGCTTGGACACCCTGCCAGCAACTAGATTTCCTCTGCTCTCCTTCCATCAGCCACAGGACTTCCCTGCTGGAACCTAGCACACTTCCAAACAATAACAGAAGAGCAGTGGGAAGTCATTAAAACAGCTACTGAGCAGATTTCAGGATGATCCACTGCACATTCTGGACTCCCAAGTAGAATCTGGACTTACTGTAGGAAAATATTAGCCACACACAACACTTAATGGGAATTATAGCCTTGTCAATGAGAGTTTAGGATGTAACCATCTCTATTCCATTTTACATTACATGTGTATAAGAAATATTGTCCTCTGAAAAATATATTTCTATTGAGGCTGAGAAGATTCTTATCTTTCATCTTACTCATTGCGGGATAAGAATTAAAAGGGATCACACATGGTTGTAGTGGATTTTCTACTGAATGTTGCATATTGCTGTCCTGCTGAATATTGTGTGTTACATATTACAGTCAAATTAATTGTTCCCAGCAGATGTTTTGTTTCAGGATAATGTGAGTTTGAACTGAAGAAAACAAGGACTTGGTAGTTTTAAAACAGAAAAGGAGAGATCTTCGGTTGGTATAGTTAGAACTTACATAACAATGCAGCAACCAAAATAAGCAGGACCATATTTTGTTATCTCACTTTAAATGCAGTGGTCAAACAGGTATACTGCATGAGCAGGCTGGACTCAAGAGTAGTGACACAGACAATGCATTACAGGACTTTTGCTTGTTCTGTAAAAGCCACCACCCCAGTCACAGCTGGGGCATTATCAGCAGAATTCTTATTAACAACTGGATTGGCATTAAATCCATTATTTCATTTAGGCTGCTCTAGTATGACCTACTCACATAAACAAAGATCTGCACGATCACTTCATTGATCTGTCTACCTATTTGTTTCTCAACTGACTTTGACTGAAATCTGCTAAAACCACATCGATTGCAATGGCAATTGATGTTGCAGAAAATTATAAAAAGACAAGTAGATATACAAAAAAACCCAGCTAAACTCTAGAATTTCAGACACCAGTGTAGCCTTCCTAAGCTTCATTGCAGAAGCTGCTGGACTAACATGCGTTCTCACATACGCTTGCAATAAACAGTGACCTTGCAATGCTTCTGTGAATCATGCCATCATCCTGCCTGAGGAATTTAAATCACTTAAAGCACACAAACCAAGGGAACTATTGCTGTGCTGTAAACCCAGGTATTCACATTTAGAAAGAGATTAGTGTGTCGTGACTACCCACACTGGAATGTGATTTTTTAAAATACTTCTAAATTGTATGCATGGGGGAAAGACAGGAGGAAACTCAAATGGTTTAAATCACAAAGGAAAATAAAATTAAAGTGCATTTAACATTAGTAACTACAAAACAAAAATGGCTACTTGTACATCTCTAGAATCAAATGATAACTTCCACAGTATAATGACATCCAGAGCAGGTATGAAAAAACTGGAGAGGGAGGCAGCTGGGTATACAGTGAAGGCTGAGAAAGATGCCTCAGACACCTCAGCAAACAAATACTTCCAGGTAGGGAGATTCTTCCTTTGTTTAATGAAGGGAGGTTGGAATTACTTTTTTTTTTTTCCTATTGTACAGAATTAAAAAAAAAACAAGAAGCCATGGGCTGCATTCAGTTGTCAGCTAATCACAAACTTTAGATACCCTAGATTTATTAACTCATATTAAATCCCATCTTTCATTCGTCTATTCCTCTGTAATACCAGCAGAGGTATTATGGCATGCCTGTAGCAAAGTAGCATGCCTACTTTGACATGTGTGCAGTATTGAAAAGAGACCTCTTTAAGCCGTACGCTCTTCTTATGCTGAAAAAATGCTCATGCTAAATCTTGTCTAAGTATTCTTTTTATTTAGGTCCACTTTTCACAGAGAAGGTTCAAATACCGTTAGGTGAGGAGCCATGGACCATCACTTTGTCTGAACCTCTTTCATGCACATCAGTGTATCAGTGACACAGATATTGAGGACTGTCCTCTGGAAGGATTAGACTTTGCTCAAAGCAGGCTTTCCTTTAACTTCTTTATATGGAATGTGCACAACGAGTGGGAATGCAAGTCATTATTTTTTGCTTATTTTATTTCTGTCTTATCAAGCATCTAAGAGTAACCAGTCACCAGTCTCATTATTCAGATATTTTTAGTATTAGTTATACAAAATATATTTAGCATTTTCGTCTTCCAGGACTGCATGAAGTACTATCAACTTGATGGAGTATTATTCTGCCAGAATGCAGTTATAATGTTTGCCTTTAACTTGCATGTCCGTGTGTTTTTTCAGGGAAGGCAAAAGTAAAACAAGTATAAATCAAGTCATAGAGAGAGAAAATCCATTTATCAAAACTTTACCAAAAATCTCATCACAGATATGAATTTTAGGAAAAAAATCCTTATTATTTCAGAATTTTTCTTGCAAAGATCAAAGAATTTCATTAAATAATACTGAAACCTTATTTTGCAAATCATCTTTAAGTTTTATGATTCAATACATATAAATGCCTAAAATGTTTTGTAACACATTCATAATAATGCTACAATGCTTGTCACAAAAATTTTAATCAAATTTCTTCCAGCGAAATACGCTTAGTCAAATGATTTAATGTTTTCAACAGCAAGCAAATCTCAGAAAATTTTGAACCAGCACCAGTTATACTGTCAACCTGGCTCACTACCAATAGTCTACCTTGGCTAAGTGCTCATAAACTAGACCTTTGTAATAGGACTATTTAACATGCAAGGTCTATGGAAATCTTATATGGATGGCTCTGTAATGGAGCTTCCAAACTTTTTCACACTTGCTATTTTAGATAAGCAGGTCACGCCTTTCCCACCATGTTTAGGGGTATGATAACAAAAAATAATCTTGACAGATGTTGATAGACACACCAGAAAATTCTGTGCGACTTGTGGTGTTAGTTACCATTTGACAACTTTTAACTCATTTTATCTACTGTTGGTACTCAGATATACACGAACAGGATTCTCTGCAGAAAACACACTGTAATTCAAGTCCTTGTTTTAGGTTGTCACAAATATGAGTTGTCCATGCCTAGAGGTTTCCTGACCTCTGTTACCTATTTCATGCTAAAAGGGTGTTGGAGATGCACATCTCCAAACTCAATTATTACCTGAGAGTTTTGGGTTTGTGAGGGGTTTTTTTACATTAGAACAGTTGCTAACTTCATTCTGTTTTGTCCTTGTTGTGTAATCCTTTTACAGCTCTACCACCCAAGTATCGAAAAGTATAATTTAGTCTCTTTTTCTCTCTCTCCCTCTCTGTCTCCCCCAGTCACATATGCACACACACACACTTCAAACTATTTTATTAAAACTTATAACCACCTGCGTTGACAGTTTTGGCAGAAGTGCACTGCTTGCAATCAGTCTGATAAGCAATGACTTGTGATTGCAGTAACGGCAGTGGCATGTGAAGCTAGTGACAGCTCTGAAGTCCACGTGAAGCTAGTGACAGCTCTGAAGTCTAAAGTGTTGATTGAAAATATGCATTTAAAAGATGCAAATTTCCAAAGGAAGTGACAGTTATTTGGTTGAAAGCAATTGATACAGCACTCTGCTTACCATAAGAGCTGGTTAAACAGCAGGATTTCCACTTCACTGGATTTTTTTTTTTCTAAGCTCTCCAGAAAATGTCCTTTTCTTTCAGTTGGTGACATGGAGCGTTTGTCCATTTCATTGCTAACAGCAGTAGTGAAATGCATTTAAAAAGTTTACTGAAGCTTGCTGGGAACTGACACAGTGGTTTGAGAGATACGGCCTCCTTTGGATCCCAGCTGGCCAAGTCATCCTCTGCAACCTGTGCTACTTGTTAGCGCTCAGCAGGATGATAGCCACAAAACCCTGTTTATTGCTCCTCACCTTACTGTCTTCTGCCATGCCTCTTCCTGACCCTCTTTGCCCTTTGCATTTCCCCATTACAGTCTCGCTCAGAGCAGAAATCGCACATTATTGAAGCTACTCACTACTGCAAGCATCTAGGGACTATTTTGTGTCTCTCTCAATTTCCACAGCCTGAAGTCTAGCTCCACCAGTTTCTCAATGATCCAGACTGGTTCCACTCCACAGTTCTGGCACCTGGAGATAGCCAAGGTACCATATCTCCTAGGTGTCAAGCTGTTTCGCTTGCTCCTTTTCTGCGGGTCATCCTCCCCATCAGAGGGTCTGTCATATGCAGGCTGTGGATACAGACCTGCCACTTCTGTGACTCTTCCGACACTGGAGACCTTCCTGGATTCCACCTTGTATGGGCACCAGAGATCTTCACATTATGACCTCCCCAGCAATGGGGCTTGCTCCTTTCAATAGAGGTATATATACCTTTCCTCACAATGTTTTTCCGCTATAAAGATAGACAACAAAAGACACAGAAAATCATTGCTGGACATTACACGATGTGTGAAATCAGCTCTGGCACTGGAAATGAACAAAAGCCCACCTTTTAACCCAACTATAAGGCACTCAAAGGATCTGCTAGACCCTACATGTACGAGATGTTTTCTTACTTTTCATTGTGCAATTGCAGGCAGTAAATGTTAATTTTTGGAAGGGCAGCTACTCCCATTAGTCTTCTCACTTACAGTTCTTCCGCTGACTTTTGGTCACGTTGTGATTTCTCACCCTCAGCGCAGTGCAAGAACCGCTCATCCACTGGAGGTAGCTGTCAGTACTGGAATTAGCATGCATGTAGTAGTACAAATGGAAGTTACAAGACACACTTTTCATCAAAAACCACAATCAATGTGTTACTGGCATACTGTAGCCTGGTTTATTGTGTCCTGGGGAAGGCAATGTCACAGCTGTCATTAGTGTGTTGGAGAACAACAGGTTCTCATGTAATTGTTCTGACTACTGACCCCTCCTGCAAATGCCAATCAATTGTTTTCTGCTTTGTAGTTCAGGTTTCTCCAGCCTTGGTAGTACCTGCATTTATAGCACGAGGGAAACAAAAACGCTTGTGGAAGATTTAGTGGAATAAAAAGAAATAGTTGATGCAATTGTAAAAAGGAACATTCTCAGGCACTCTTCTGCAGCAAGGTCAGAGAAAATAAATGTGCAGATGGAAATTTCCTGTTATGTCCTGCGCAAGTGGTAATGGGAGTGAAATACTGAAGCTGAATACGTCTGAGGTGTGTGTCAATTTATCCTTAGAAAAAAACATGGAAAGATGTTAATAATATTTCACCATAAGGAGTTCAAAATATCAAGAAATACCAAAGTGAAGTTACATTCCTGGTATTCTACGGCCAGCTATGGTTTTATATTTTAATAGTCTTTAATCACGATTGCTTGAACACTTGTATACACCAGCTGCACTGCATATTTAAGTCAAAATCCTACTGTCTCTGTACCTGAGCTTTAAAGAACAGTGTTAACTATCGGATCTGAAGTCTTCCTGGATGCATTTCATGCCTCTAAGTGAGTTATCTCACCTTGTGCATCATCATTTTTATAATAAATATGCACAAGAAGTTGTCATATAAAATTATATGTGGAGGGTTAAGGAAAGAAGACAGTGCCTACAGAGCTGTTCCTTGCAAAGATTGAAGTTCTCTGCAACAAGGCTGGTGTACAGAAATTAATTCTGTGATAACTGACATATATTATTTCCTGAACCAAATACTGTATTTGCCCCAAAACAACAGTTCAAACTTAATGGGGAAAGGGATGGGGAAGAAAAAACTTGACCTTAAGTTCAGGAAATTATTCTGTTGTTATGAAAATGAGATGCTGTTTCTAGTACATAGAGCTAGTATACTGTGCTTTAAATGTTGAAGCCATATTCTAGTATTTCAGAATTCACTGACACATACTAATTTCAACCCTTCTTTTTAAAAATAATTTTATACAGGGTTTGATATTTTCTGAATGAGTGGGAATTTGGAACAGATAGTGTGCAGGATAGTTCATCAACACAAGGACATTATCGACGCCAAGAAGTGCATGTGCCCAAAGGATGTGATTGCCTCTACTCTCATAGTACTTGCGTGGTCCCTGCCACAGTTTTGGTCAGGACTTCTAGCATTTTCCCAGACACTAAGCAGACATAGTTCAGTAGCATGGGCAAAGGATGGTCCTACATTGGCAATCTGAGGCAGTTATCCTGGTCTAGAGGCTAGAAGCTTAATACCATAGACTGAGGTTATTGCATGATGTTAGGACTCTGCCAAAAAACGGTCCTGAATAAGTCTAGTATGATACAATAGACTTAACCTGAGAGTGTGTTACTTAGCACTTCAGTTTTCCATATCTGAGCCAATCACTATACAACTGTGTCAAACATTTAAACCAATGAAAATATGCTAGCTGATTGTGTTAATTGTGACACTAGTTTAAATGACACTGAAAAATCAAAGGATTCTAAATTTTGAAGAAAATATGTAAGATTAGCTGTTCCATTTACTGATTCAAGAATAGGGATATCTGGGGGCAAGCACTTAACTTGTGATACAGGGTTATACTAAGAAATGATAATAGCTTGTTAGGAATACCAAGCAACTGTATAGATAATGTGACCAGTGACCACAAAACAGGCACTTCTGTGCATGCAAAGGATCCTTGTGGGAGCGAAAATCCACTACTGTGAGTTTTGTATCAGGACCACAATTCAGAAAAGGAAAATCAAGTACAATAAAGACTCTTGAATCAACAGTGGGAAGGCCTCTTGGGGATGAATGAGATGAGTGCAGGCTTGCTGTCAGAGCAGGAGATCAAAAGACCAGAGGTTGTGGCTGAGCCGTATTACAAGGCTGTACACTGGACAGAGGGGCTATATTAATTTAATTTTTCATTAAGAATTGCTGTTGGACATTGTCAACCACATGTAATTGTCCCTGTAATCATCATCAGATGATAGAAAAGCTGCCTTCTTATACAATACACAACGTACTGTAATATCTTTTCTAGTAATTAATGAATTTATCGAAAATTCAGTGTTCTCCCACCATGGCCCAGGAAGCTTTTCTGGTCCATCAGATCTTGAACAGTAGAGCTTCTTGTTAGTTATGAGAATTTTTGAGCATTTACACCAAAAATAGTAAGCCCTTTTCTTCACTCAGTACAAACAGTTGTGTCCTGCTGTTCTAATACTTACAAAACTACTCCAAGGTGGCCATAGTTCCAGACACAAGGGGAAAACAATCTGACAAAGGACCTCAAAAAAGAATAAGACCAAAATGACACTCATGGTAGTTGCAGGTTGTCAGCAGGGGTTCATTCTCAGAAAGATGAACTCCCAAGCCCCACATATGAAAGCTGTACAATAAACTCTTTTTTCATTTCAACATGAATGAAATTTCACCAATATCTGCAGTGCCAGGCAGCGTAACTACTTATTTGGATCTAAATATACTAAATAGAATCAGCTATAAAGAGGACAAGATTAGATCACATGTTCTGAGAGTATTTAAGTGTACTACAGTTGGATTGAACACATATATACACACATAGTATGATCTGTGCGTAACGTACATGTATTGAAATAGATTTACCTCCTTTCCCTTAGATTATTACTATCATCACATATTCAATATAAGGAGTAAGTATGTGAGTGGAACTCAATCCAATAACCATTATATATGGTTCAAAAATATCATCTGCAGTTAGATGCAATTGTATAAAGATCCATATGCTAACTGTGTAAATCTATACATGGTTCCTTGGGACCTGTACTAATGCAAGCCACTTCGTTCATCAGTGAAAAGCACTTTGAGTTTCGTCATTTAATGGAGTCTCAGAGACTAAACAATGCACATTTGTTCTCTGTACTGAAGAGGCTTTGAATTACTATATTCAGATCACAAAAGCATAGAATTTGCTTTCAGGAACAGAAAAGAGTCTCAGGATATGCCGCAGATGTTCTCAGAAAACGCTGGGTAACAGTGTAGACTGTGTCTGTAACTTCCAGGCCAAACTGTGTTCTCATTTGCATGCATCTGTGCATTTGCAAAGAACAACAGGTCAGTATTTCCACAAGTGAATTTCTACATCACATTATTTTCAAATGGATTAAACATTCAGTAGTTTCTTTCAAGGCCACATATTGCCGGTGAGCTGAGGGAAGAAGTCACTCTATGAAAAACCTTGTCTGTTTTTTTAAAATAATTTACTTACTAAGCAGTTCCAGGGTGTAATCACAACTTCATGGTAGTTACCATACAAATAACTCCAGCCACATAATCTTAACTTCCTCTTAATGTTGCTAGTCTGTTTAAATGCAATAGTACAAGGATATATTCTTGCAGCCTTCTCTACCAGATTCAAAGCAATGCACTGAAATGTGCAACACAGTTAAAAATGAAGCTGTTGTCAAATGTTCTTCTTCAGTATGAATGTGTACATAATTCCATATCTAGAACATCAGAGGCTGTGCATAACCTCATCTTTACATGCAGACATGAAGGAGAAATGATACAGAGAAACCATTTTGAAGCTGTCATTTGCAGTCATGTTTTCAAGGAATCTTGTATACCTCCAAAATAGACCTTGCTAGAGGTTACTATTCATGTACAGTTCTATCATCTAAGATTTATATGCATGCACAGGTGTGCAAAAAGTGTAGCTCAAAGGTCCATAGGCATGTTAAAGTCATAAGAGTGTGTACCTGCTCAAACATATGCACAAAAATGTCTGCTTTTACAGGAGATTTCAAAAAGAATGTGTATATAAGACGAGTAGATGGTTATGAGTTTCTTGTACGAATTCACAGATTAATATCTCATCTTCATTTTTGCTGTTACTTAGAAATAAAATCAGAAATGAGATCCACTGGGCTATTGAACAAATTCAGTTGAAAATGTCTATACTTTCTTTACGTGCTTAGCATCATGAGTAATGGGCAACCATGAAGTGCAGGGTGTATGTTTATAAAGGAGAGAAACAGCAGAAAGTTTTCTTGATAAAGCACATTTCTTCTGAAAATACAGATTTGACTAAATTATGTTCTGCAGAAGCATATTTCAGTGCAATCCAATAAAATTTTCAAAACTTAATTTCAATTGGGTAAAAAATATTTCATTTTTACCACCGATAGATATAAAAATTTTCAAGTGAATTAACATGGATTCCTACATCTACCTGTGCAACCCGAATGTCTCAAGAGAAGACAGTCTTCTTACAGTCTGGTTCCTATTCAGGCCAGGTTCTTTTCACATGAAAGGCACACTCTACTGCAGTAACCAGCCTCCTCAAATGCTCTGAAGCTCACCGTACATCAGAGGGGATATATATTTCTGGAAGACTGACTTAAGAATATTATAATATTACGGATTATCTGAATCAATATTAAATACTTTATTTCTCATCATCATCAGCCACTGAAACACTATGCATAGAGGGGCATTTCAGCATGTCTGAAACATCTTTAAAAAAAAGCCAGGAGAAGGGAAGGGGGGGTTCCCAAACATTGCAAAAGACATTCCTGAATTACCTTTGACTCTTAATATAAGTCCAGGTCATACTGCATTAAAATTAATTTGACAGACCTCATGTTCTCTTCCTTTTTACAGTGATGAGCTCCTCATGGTGATGAGTAAAATTTTGTTAGGTGTTGTGGTGGGGTTTCTTGAAGACATGATCATTGCTAAATGCTTACTAATGTTGTTAACTTCAAGGCTGAAGATTAAAACCTTTGAAAGTGTTATTCTTTTGTTACAAGCATACCCATGCTTTACAAAATAAACCATGTTCTGATATATTGTGTGCCCAGTGTGCCAAAACTTTTGCCAGTGTGGGGTTCCAGAAATGTTAGTGGAAACCAGTTATTCTTTTTAAATGAGTCACAATTTTACCCTAAACTCTTCACCTAGAAGGTGCTGATGCATGTAAACAGAAATATTTCTACTCAATCTGGCGACGAGTGGAGAAGACTCATAAGGATCTAGACTATTCATATATTTATACGAGTAGATTTGCCTAAATGCTTTTAAGTCTATAGTCTCCATATCAGTTAAGCAGGAACAAGAGCAAATATCTTGCACAAATATGGAATCATTTACCTGTTATATAGAGGCAATATCCCTTTCTTTTTAACAGCTATTGAGAATTACACTTAACCATGCTGACATATTGTACAGCAGTAAGTCTGTGTCTAGCCTCTGTTCATCATCATTAAAGTAAATGTTCTGCCTTCTATATATTATTGGTAATGGAGACTGTAATACGTGCATCAGTATTTAGGAAGTTTCTGCAGTGTCGACTTTTCATCCTGATGCATTTTTATCTATAATAAATCTATGAAACAAATGCATGCAGAAACACATTTCTGAATGTATTACTTCATTAAGTTAAGCTTCGGTAAGGTTGCTGAGGTAAAGCTAATATCAGGGCATGCTATATTGTACAGGCTTTCTAGATTTTTCTAAGCAATAGAAATAAATCATAGAAACATTCCTTGCTGTGTTGTGAAGGCTTATGGGTAATTACCAATGTGGCCATTCTCCCATACTCCAGTGTTTTAGGATTACTTCTATATTTCATTTTTCAGCACTAAAAACTTTCTGCAGCAATAAAAATGTTGAATCCAAAGAAAAATCTAACAGCCAATAAAAAGAAATTGACTCTATCTTCATTTTTTTGTGAAGCAGTCATATTTACTTACAATTTCTCATTTCTAAATCTGCCTTTTTCATTACTAAATGTTGCAGAAATGGGCCCAGTCTGCAAGCTTTATAACCTCCAGGGACCTTCTCACAGGACTTCAAATTAGCATCCAAATATACAACGAAAGTCATAAATCCTAGTTAGAAACCTAACTTGTACTACAATCCTACAAAAAATTAAGACACCTCTATGTCATTGTCCTGGATCTAAGTTCTTAATTTTTGAAAGCAGATAGTGTCTCGAGGAAAAAGCTTTATTTATTCAGATTTGTCAACTATTTAATGCAATTCTGTGAAAGCAGTCTTGCTTTTCCAGCCTCTTTGATCCAGTTTTAAACTGTTGAAGTGACTTAAAAGCCTAAAAAATTTAAAGTTCTTCAACCCACTTTTAAAAGCCACTCAGGCCTTTAGCAGTTCTGTTGAACATTGGCAGATCCAATCTCCCTACCTGCGAACTTAACCAAGGCAATTAAACCAATCTGTCGTTGTTATAGGCGCCTTACATTGGCCATGGGGAGAACCAAGAACCTCTGAAATGTGCCTGTACTCCTATCTAAAGCAGCTCAGCTACATGGGATGAGTTCAAGACACAATGCTTAAGCCACTTTTGCAAATGGCCCTGAGCCTTGAAGAGAACATCTCCAGAGATGGGTGCCAGCATACCGGGAAGGGTCCTGCCATACCCTGAGCTGCTAGATAAGCATCAGCTAGAGAAGCTGTATAATCATATGACCACATTGCTCTGGCTGTCCCAATACACCTGGCCTTGCCATCAAGATTTTCAGGACAGGCTCAGTACCACACCAAACTAATTACACACCTAATGATCCTGGCACTTATTTGCCCAGCTCAGAGCAGAGGCAAAGTAAGCTCCCTAGAGACATTACCCCTGTAGACATACCTCATACGGACAGAGACAGCAAGCTGCAGATGATAACAGCTGCATAATGACCTTTATCCCTTCCTGTCCATCATGTCCCGCCTTCATGCTGCTCTCACTTTGACTTAATTGCACCGCACCCAGCATGTATCAGGCTTTAGCATGAGTTAGGCCAAAACCTGAGCAGGAGTTGAGTGAACAGTCACAGGATGTCACGGAAGACAGTGTTGAAAGCCTTGCTAAGCTTGAGTTAACCAATATCCACTGCTCTTCCCTTCTGCACTGCACCAGTCATCTCATCATAATGACTATCAGGTTGGTAAGACATGGTTTCCCCTTTGTGAATCCATGCTGACTACTCCCATCACCTTCTTGTCCTTCATGTTTGGAAATGGTTTACCTGATTCTCCTCCACTGGAGGAGTCTTTGTTGCTCCATGCTTTCCCACTGGTCTCAGAGCCCTGGGATTCCTGAAGGTAAGCTTTACTAGTAAAGACTGAACTGAAGCAGACACTGAGTACCTTGGCCATTTCCTTGTCCTATGCCACCAGGTCCTCTGCCTCCTTCAGCAAAAGGCCCACATTTCCCTACTCTTTCTTACTGCTGACTTACCTGTAGGAGCCTTTCTTGTTGTCCTCCACATCCCTGACCAGATTCAACTCCAGGCGGGCTTTGCCTTTCCTAATCCAATCCCTGCACACTCAGACAGCATCTCTATATTCCTTCCGTGTCATCTGACCCTGCTTCCATGTCTTGTATGCATCCTTTTTATAACTGAGTTTTGTCAGGAGCTCCTTGTTCGTCTATACAGGTCTCTCGCTGCCTTTGCTTGACTTCCAGCATGTTGGGATCCTTAAGCTTGAAGGAGCTGATCCTTGAAAATACACAAGCTTTCCTTGTGCCTTTCCTCTCCAGGGCTGTATTCCCTGGGATTCTTCCAAGCAGATCCCTGAGGAGGCAAATATCTTTTCACCTGAAGTCCTGGGCTGTGATACTGCTTGCACAGCAAGTAGTGGTTGTTGGAGCATGCTTGGATCAGGGGCTGGCTGTTGCTGAGCTTTGCACATCCCTTTTACTGTATGGCCCAATGTAAACCAAAAACTACAGCCATGGGGTACAAAAAAGGGAGGAAGTAGGGGTGATTCTCACACTGGTGGCAGTTACTTCCCAAAAGAACCCATCATGACAACAATACTGATGTTTGCAGGTGCAAGGTTGTGAAGAAAACAGTGCAAAAACAGCAGGATGAGGACAGCCAGGGATAAATACTCCCTGGAAAATGTTGCCAGAGCAGCGTGGGTGAAAGCGTGCAGGGCTGCTGTTAAAGGTAAGATACGGAGTTGCAATGAAAGGCCCTGAGCTATGTTAAAGACTAAGACACCTCGGCACTGTGCAACAGCTTCCCCCAGCCCCAACTGTCATAAAATGTTATTACCCAGTGCACAGTGGCTACATTCGTCTGTCAGAAATTTACCATACTCAGTATTTTCAGGGCTGGAGCACAAATGGGTTGGAGAGGAGTTGCTTGACCGCTAGGCAATTGTAAAAACAAGCTAAAACCAGTTCAGACCAAGAGAAGCCCTGTTCTGAGACACTTCTCTGTCAGGTCAATAGTCTGATGGCCTTTCACTAAGAAAGACAAAAATCTAATTTTGTGGACTACATGGACCAAAGTGCTGCATGGAGTGAATTATCTTCTCTGGAACGTCCAATTATGTACTCCTCTGCTCTTGGTGCATCTGGGATTGAACTGACATGTGTGCCACACGGGTCATCAGGCCATGGTACAAAACAGATACCACACCACGTTAGCTAGGTGGATTAGCTTGAGATATCATTTATGCTGTTTTGTGGAATTCACAGGCTTATACAGACATCTGCATTTGCTTGAATCCCTTTTTTATTTTAACCCTTTTTTCCAGATAAACATAAAGAATTTTTTAAGACTTTTATAAGATTCCAGTTTATGGAGTCTTACAATACAGAATGATAAACCCAGTTCAAGTTTTAAATATTGTCTGCAAACATGTTTGACAGCTACTTGAAGATTTTAGCTCACTGTTAGAGGCTATCTGCATATCTAATGCTAGATTTGTTTAAAGAGCAATTAATCAGGTTTTTTGCTGTTTGTATGCTGCTAAACAACCATCATAAGAAATCATTGCACTTTCAAGATTAAGAAGATCAGAACTGTTCAAGGATATCTTATTTATCTTTCTGTCCTTGGAGACAAAGTTATCAGAAGTTATGGATGTTTGTGAATTACCAAAAGAAAAATGCCTGTAATGAAAGTTACGGAAAAGATATGTAATGAGTAAGGAAAAGTAATTTAAATTCAAAAGAATGAAATTAGATTCCATAATGAAAGTCGCTGTCATGTTATATGACATATAATGACAATATATTCTTATTGGAAGAGAGTGATCTGAATTGTGCAGAAAAGGAAAATATTTAAAGAAAAGAACTGTGCAAATGTGAAGATTCATCATGTTTCTTTTTAGATAAGGACATACCTCAGAGCTTTGAGTAGGAACTGATGGTTCTCTGTTCATGTTTCAGTATGGTTTTTTTAGTAAGCTAATTACAAATTTAACAATTATTAAATCTAGTCTCCTTAAAAAAAAACAAAACAGAGGATTTTTTCTACAACCTGCTTATTACCCTGCAAGGGACTGGTACACCAAGAAATATTTTTTGTTTGCTTGTTTGTTTTGCATGCTACACTGTTACTTGTCTACTTTTAGTGATATATATACATATCTCTTTAGGAATATATATATCTCATTAAGAAGATGAATTGCATACCTTATTTGCACAGTATCTCAGCACTGTGTTTCTTTTGTAGGGGTATATATTTTTTAGCACAACATTTGCGCCTGGGTGTGTCCCACCTATGAATATGTGTACCCACTGAAGCCCAAAAAGCTGCAGAAAGATGAGAGCAGGAAATCAGAAGATTGATAGCAAGTCCTGAAATTTGAGCATTTAGAAAAGGTTCTACTCTTATGGGGTGCAAAGGGCACAGAATCAGGCCAGTGTTAAATATATGCTTCAAATACAACTCCAAGCACCATCTGGAATCCACTGAAACCTTATTGCTCAATTTGAGCCGCTCTTTACTAAGGGAAATTCACTGTCTGTACAAAATTAATGATTTGGGTAAAAGACATTAGGTTTCTGATAATTCAAGATTCTCTTATTTAAAGAGGATTTTCTTTAAAAACTGTTTAAAGAAACATTTCATTAGGGCAAGCAAAAATCAAAGAGGTTACTTATGTTTTATCTCATAGCATCCAAACTGTAGCTGTTTGGACCAAGCAGAAGTCTCTGGCCTTTTGGAGAGAACTGCACTAATGTATTTAATTTAATTTAATTAATATATGTAAAATTATGTATTTTTAAAGGCAATATTAACATTCCTCAACAAGAAATTCCTGGTGGCAAGTCATCACCATACCTTCAAGTCTAGGTAATGCTGATTATATTAACATACCTCTCTTAGGTCAAGCTGATGAAAAGCACACGTATACACTTCTTTGCATGGGGACAATGTAGCACTTTAGCTATAAAGCTGTGTGTTTAATATCAGTTTTGCCAGCACCACTAGAACTGGAGTACTGAAGTTAATTGGGTTAGAGAAGTTTGTGTGTGCCCAGGCTAAAGAGAAAGCTGAGACCTTGCAGGCTCCTCAGCTCTCATGGAGCTCCAGATGATCCCACAGTATGGTTTGGAGGTGAAATGGGGGAAGGAGAACCTGATTACAAAACAAAACAAAAAAATCAGTCCCCTCAGGGACATTTTAATTTGTGTTTATTCGGTGCCTTCTGATTCAGTGAGAAAGCAGCCCCTTCAGAATACAGTTGTGTTTGTATTTCTTTCCCTCCTTGTGCTCTGATTTGGAGCAGTAGATAAACCAGTCCTAAAGTAGAAAAGTAAAGGGAGAAAATGGAAGAGTTTAGTTTCATCATTATTGTAATTATGTTAAGTCTTCCTCACATTAACTGATATTCTGGATGTGTTTTAAAACATTAACTGACAAGAAAAATACCAATTTACTACAGTGTTCCTGAGACCATTGGGTTTGCTACAAGCATTGCAATGTACAGTGTTATGGCCTGTGTCATGGAGGAGGTGCTCTGACTTGAAGATCAGCATAAGCCCACAACCTTAAAAAGCAAGATTTTTATGAATAAACAAGCTATTTTGATGCTAATCACCTGTCTCACTGATCTGCAAATGGAAACTGCAGTTTGATCACAGATGTTGCCAGCAATGTTGAAGGTAAGTATTGAGCTGCTTAGTTTACAGAAACAATTTCAAATGTTTTTGGTTGTTAAGCGAAATAGTCAACAACTAAATAATTTGAGCCCTACCTCTAAATATAAGAAGACTTAAAAAGCAAAGTCTGAGCTCTATTGCCTGCTGTATTTTCTACTCAGTTAAGGAACTAGCAGTGAAATTTACCTCAGTATCTGTCTCTTTCACTTATTGCTTTTCTATTTCAGTGAAGCATAGCTATGAAACTAAGATAAGTATTAACTAATCTGATATGGAAAAAGCATCATTATGTTGTGATAATTTGTGCTAAGGTGCATATGGCTAACAATTTTAAAACAAAAAGTTAGTTGTGATTTATTTCTCATGTAGTTTGAGTCTGTTTCTGTACACATGAAATAAAAGTGAATTTTACAATTAATTTCAGGAATTAATTTTGGTAAACTACCTTAAAGTTTTGCCGTTCATTCTCAGTCACTCTTCACATAAAATCTAGTTTTGAGCTCACAGTTCTAAACTATATCGTACGCTACTGCATTGTGTCCTAGATTTCTTATGTGGACTACTGAAGATGACAAGAATTACTATAGATAAGTCATTTAGTAACTAGATTCTCTGTATTAACAATCTTACTGTTACAGCTTGGGACTGTGTCAAGGACCCTATAAGTACTAGTTTAATCTGAGTTACTGTTTTAAGTTATATTCAGTGCAGGAGACCCATAAGCATCTAAAATAAAAGAATTTCACCTCTCTCTTCACAACATGACAACTCTGGATATTATTATGATATAGTCTAGATATACATCCAAAATGACCATCTGAGCAACTTTTGGACCTGCTTCTCTTGCTGACAGTATGTAAAGCATCTGGAAGGGGGTGAGAGAAGATTTGTCTCCCTATATTTTAACAAATGTGTTAAAGTTTGCCCCTGTATAAAAGTCAGCAGTCAGCTGATGCAAAAAGCCAACTTCCTGCACTAATAAAGGAAAAACTGAGTTAATGAAATCTTTCAGCATTTCTTTGCTAAATAGGACCTAATTTTGCAATTTTTTTACAGCAGTTCATTTCACACGGTGACTTCTTACCTGTCAATACCAATAATTTTTCTAGACATTGATTTACCAAACTGTGATAACGGACATAGATGTTTTGTAGGTTTTTAATATAATCTGATCAGCTGATCTAAAACAATATATTGACCTGCAAAAAGCTCACTTGGCTTTGTACATTACTGATCAGTACTACGTAATTGCAGATTTTGCTTTGTCTCCCACAGCACAAGGTCTCAGAGTTGCTGAATATAATTTACTAAGACTAAGATAAAGTGTCTTTTAAATTTCACCTCATGATCTAGAGCTGGTGATGAGAAAGAAATATGGAGGCTCCACAATTCCTGAGAACCTATAAAACACTCTGCTGGCTTTAACATTTATCAATTTTTAACTACTGCTACAAGGCTTCAAGCAATCAATTATTTCCCAGCTCAGTGAGAGACTCAGAGCTATACCAGATAAACCAGAAATCAATTTTACTGCTTTGTGGCTGGTTTCTAAATATGTTTCTCCTTACCACCCTTAAAAAAAAACAAAGCTAGATTTTTTTAAATTTTTTTTTTTGTTACAGACATGGCTGAATTTACTTCATACTTCACTTGATGTTAAAAATTCAGAAAGGGATAACCCTTTTCTTTGTTGAGATATATATGCATCGTCCTTTTATTATTTCTTCCTAAAGAAACAGAGAAACAAATCTCTTCTTCATTTCCTGAGTCTGACAATGAATTTGGGCACTATTTTTCACAGTGAAGTGTCTCTTGGTTATTTTTTATATCATCCTTCTGGAGTTCTCTCCCATAAGGGAAGCATTTGTGTAAAGGGTGCGATATTCCTCTAAGGAACCACAGGAGTTATGATGGTAATTGTCAGCATGTTAATGAAAAACTTAGTCTCCTCCAAAGGATGAGCAAAACCTTGCATGAAATTCAAAGAAAATATTATTCTCTTTAAAGAGACAGCAATATGAAAATACAGGTTTAACTGCCTTGCTAGGCTGCCTCTTGTGACTGCCTGGGTCCGACTCCACCTGACATCAGCTGAAGTGCTGGGAGCAGCACTAGGCAGAGCAGCCCATGCCTCCACCAGGAATGTGGGCACTTCGACCCAATACTTCTGCAAAGCCTTGGACTATCGAATTTGTAAGGCGACACTGAGGAGAACTGCAGCCCGAGGTACATTACAGTGTGTTTTTCAGTAAGAAGAGAACTGACAGTGTTTGACTCTGAAAGTAACTCCTGTTCTGTGGCTATCCAACTTTGCAAATGTGGATGATTTTAAGGGTAGATGGAACAAGTCTTTATTTAGGGAGAAGTCCATAGCCCAGAAGTACTCCATTCTTCCTCTGCTATGCTTATCAGTTCACATGCACTATGTATCTTAGTTTTAATTTGCACCATAGCTCCATGGAGATTGTTTCTGCATGTTAAAAAAAAAAAAAAAGCATTTATTCCTACTTTTGAAAGATTTGAAGCTCATACAACTTCCAAGGTTGTTATTTTTATTCTTTTCCTGTTACGTGGAGCAGCAAACACTTGTGAACACTTGCATACGTGGCTGTATTCAAGTTCTAGTGGATTTTTTCCACTCCTGAATCACAGAAAAACAAGGAATGGTTGAGGTTGGTAGGGACCTCTGATCCAATCCCTTTAGAGCCAGTTGCCCGGACCATGTCAAGATAGCCTTTGAGTATCTCCAAGGATGGAGACTCCACAACTTTTCTGGGCAACCTGTGCAGGTGCTCAGTCACCCTCACAGTAAAAAAGTGTTTCCTGATGTTCAGACAGCATGTCCTGTGTTTCTGTTTGTGCCCATTGCCTCTGGTCCTGTCACAGCACTGAAAAGAGCCTGGGTCCATCCTCTACGCACACTCCGTTCTGGTATTTATACACATTAGTAAGATCCCTCCTGAGACTTCTGTTCTCCAG
>Ga0181612_176868_pt1 | contig 36727 bp, 17 predicted proteins | sample HoacroProtozoa21_FD_119630 | JGI IMG/M metagenome (GOLD analysis project Ga0181612, IMG submission 119630) | Hoatzin crop microbial communities from Cojedes, Venezuel. Combined Assembly of Gp0051906, Gp0051904, Gp0051908
AGCAAAATCAGTGCCATCAAGCATCACGAATAGTGCAAAACAGTGGGCTGTTGCCTTTGTCAAATCCAACCTACAGAGCTTCTCATTTCCACCTCTAAGTGCATGCTTAGATTTGAATGATTTGACCAAATGTACATAATTTACATAGCACAAGTATTTACATACCTAACATACTTGTACTACAAATACAAATTAACAGGCTATGCCTAAGGATTGTAGCTTCTACACAAGGAGGCAAATTCAGCTTTGATGCAGGTAGGCACAATTACATCAGCCTCAGCTGCAGCCACGTGCTAAACATGCTTTTCTCACACAGAGCAGCTTTTGAGCCAGGAGCAGAACTACGCGACAAAGCTTCCAATCAGTATTGATTTGCCATTACATTACACTCCCTTCCTCAAGTCACCTATTCACCATCACATGGAAGGAAAAGAGAAAAGCCAGGTATGTCAAAACCAGCAACTGCTCTTTTCATCAAGAAAATGCCAGAAAACCCAGAGAGGAATATAAAGTATTTCTTTGCAGCAGATTCAGATAGGCTGAAAGGGCACCCCAGTGCATTTCCTTTTTTCCTCTGCTGTTTCATGTAACCACTACAGAGGTATAGTAAAGGGGCAGCTCATTTTATACTGAACATAATAATCTTTCTTCATTGAATTAAAAAAAAAAACCCTACACATTATTTTTATAAAGAAAGAAGTTACAGAGATCAATTTTCAAAACCTGGGGTATCCCTAGCCTGCCATCAGATGCTCAAGTATTCAGTGTCTCATTTTAGGCATCTCTGAAGTATCCCCTACATGGAACACAGTCAGGTCTGGCCTTTGGTGCCAGATGTTTTTTGATGAGGCAGCTGGCTTGGCAAAAAAAAAGGAGAAATTCTTGAAAATCATTATCATCTTCTGTGTTCCTGCCATTAATAGCAACATACAAGGAAAACAATGTGAACTGAATAGCTGGGAGCCCAGAAAAGGACATGTTTGCAGACCGACCTTCTGCAGGTGGAACTGATGTCAAGAGGAGGTCAGACAGTGGTGAGAAGAATGAGAAAAAGGTCACTTTTCTTTACAACTTCTGTATGGCCTGAGGAATGCAGGTCATAAAGAGCTATATATTTTCTCAGGTCTGCGATTCCATGAGAAGCTGTCTTCACCGAAACACTGACTCGCAGTGCTTCTGTGCCCCAGCTCAGTGTCCTCTCAGCTATGCTTAAAGAACATGTGCTAGGCCACATCAATCCTGTTTTCTAATCAAAACTGATTCTCTTATGCTCCTCTACTACACTTTTTAAGCTGGATCATTTTCCTAGTCCACATTATAACATGGCCATACAAATAATTGTGCTGCCTTAGTGGCAGTGGAGTGGAGCAAGGATTTAAAATACTGTAGGCTGATGCCACTGAGAACATCCAAGTACTTTGGAGAAATGACAGCAAGAGCTGGTTTGCGCATCTACTCTCCAGCCATCTTCCCATTTCCCTGCTTCCCACCACAGCTCTTCTTGCACCACATAATTAAAAGTAGAAGGTGAGCTCTGGGCAGGCATGTCACTGCTGCACCACAGCAGTGTAAGCAGCGACATTCCAGTGCTCTGCACCGCTCCTTGGGCCTGCTTAATTTACTGTATTGATGTAGTCAACATAGCCTAGAGACAGCTATATTAATATATAATATTAGTAATTGAAGGTATTTCCAAGCTTTAGCGATGTGACCTAATATCTGCTTCTAGCAGAACTGAGACATCCGAGTTAAAACCATAAAGAGAGACAGGTGAGGAGAGAACCAAACATCTACCTAGAACTTTGCTAGCACCAACTGCCAAGATGTATACATGTGCACAAGTGTATGCAGGTTTATATATACATTTATATACACACACATATGTGTGTGTAAGCAATATAATGTCCTACTAAAGTACATAAAAGAATTATTTATGCTCAGAAGGGAGATGCTGGCCACTGTTGAGGGCGACCGCAGTTGCCAAATATGCCACACGAACTACTGCCATAATGTGTTGAACATTTAAAGAAAGAAAAAAAAAAGGTGGCTTTGGTGACTTTTAGGGTTTTTCTAGAATAATTAGGGAAAGGGACAGACCAGTAAAAATACCAACCTCCCTTTTGTTAATTCAGAAGAATCCTGACTTATGTGACTAGTCAGTCAGGCAAAGCATTCATCCATCCCCAGGCTTTGCCAAAATACCTCAGTGATCACTTGCATTAGCCTACAGCTGTCATTTGCATGTCTTCCAAGCAGAAATGGACAACATTTTATCGTGTTTATGGCTTGTATGACGTAAACAGTCAGCTAACCTTGCTGGGATAGCTTTTATAAACTTGCACCTATTTGTTACCCAAAATACACGTGGTCCAGGTCTGCCCGGTGCGTTTGGCTGTAAGAGGGACACCAGCAGACTGCACAGCTCCACAACGAAAGCATTAACAAGAATCCTAGACAATATTGCTCCACGCCTGCCACTCCTGGACAAGGTATCAGCCAAAACTACAACTCCAGCCCCACCGTACACAAGCACCAGCACATTCCCACAGGCACTTACAGCGGTCCTGTCGGGGCGAGTATTATGGTTACCCTGAAAAGCGTCCCGAGACACAGGCAGCTGAAGTGGTTTGTACAAAGGCACACAAGGAGCATTTGCACCTCCTCAAATTCGTCACCAGAGATGCCGTTCTGCCAATTTCTGTTGAAAAAAACTCATCTGCAAAGCCTAGTTTCAAATAGTCTTAAAGACATTATCATCTGAATTTCTTTGTGAATAGCTGTCAGTTAGACTAGTAAGGTCCTATAAGCAGTCAAAAAAATAACCCCAAAACCAACAAACCAAACAAAATATTAACTCATCAATATTCAATAATTCATCGACTTTTATCACCCAGCACTTCCACCATGCCGAAGGGGAAAAAACAGAGAAACAATCATAAAGATCAGAACTACCACCAGTTTCTTAACACCATATTCTTGTAATGGATATAGCAGCATCAACATTGCTTAGAGAGCTGGCTAACGAGGTCAATGCCTGCACAAGGATCTGGATTCAAACCTTCTCAATGCTCAATCAGATTCAGTGGTCATAACCAGAACACTTCTTATATTGGAGAATAATTCACTTCTTCATTGCAGGAAATCTTTAATGTCTGACAAATCTGCCATGGTTACAGATCTCTGGCTCTGTAAAACTCCAGAAAAGAACTATAGGTAAGGTGCAACATGCACTTTCCATACATAAACTGATCTCTGACAAACACATTTACCTCAAGCAGTTAAGTTCCTTACTGATGGTTCAAACCAGTTACAGCATGCAGCTTTGATTAACTTCATACCCAGAAAAAAATAACGATGCTTCTAAGAACGTAGCCTGCATGTAGCCCTCTGCAACCCGACAGGAAAGTTATTTTTCATGTGCTGAATGACAAAGAGGATTTTTAGCAGTAGCAGATCATCACTAGTGATTTGGGGATCTTGAAAGACCCTACAGCTGCCATCATCTACCATATTTCTGTTGGCAGCATAAACGTTTTGCCAGAATAGGTGAAACCATGGTTGCAAGTATCTGTGCCATGATTTAGCAGATTTGTGCCTGTTATACTGTTTTCCAGTCAGTTGCCAGTAAATGGTACAAGTTGTTGTATTTACTTGTTCAAATATCTCAGAGCATACTTGGAGTGTGGTACAACTATTTCCTCCTCAGATGAACAACTGGCATTGGATGTAACATTCTTTTACTCTTTCGGGGTGAGGTTCGGCCTCATCCTTGCTACTCCAGCCTAGGAAACTGGAAAATGCTAAGAATCTGACTCAGAAAACCTGAACTTCCATTCATGAAAGCCAGAAAATGTGCCCCAAAACATCTACTGAATAATGGAGGTTCATGCCCACAGAGGGTAGTAATAATTTATAAGCAGTCACTTTGAAGTATCTGGGTACAAAAGGAGTTATAGAGCTTTATCCTACAACTAAAAGCAGAGCCAACACCCCATTTCTTGAGATGATCCTATCTAGCGTTCCTCTACCTTCCCCCATCGCCAATCCACAGATCAGTGCAGGACTTTCACAACACAGAAGACTCCACATAGACCCTGAACACAGACTTCTTTTGCGTGGATAATTTATGACAGTACAGAGATAAGCATATGTGCAGAAACCCAGCTTACTTTGAAATTGCTGCATTTTCCTCAAGGCTGCTTTGTCCCTGGAGGGGATGGATCTCTCACTCCCCATTATCAATCACGCTGAGCTTTCCCCCTGTATTTAACGGAACTCTGTTAGGAGGGCTAAATTATATGAACTCAAATACATATTTTTGCAGTACATGGAGACAGCAACAAGAGCAGACGGCATTAGGTATACCATAACCTATGGAACAGCTGCAAGGAACTGGATTTGCTCTGCACGTGGAATGGGAACATTCCCCTGGTATTTCCAGACTTCCACAACCTGGGTCATGTCCAACCTGAATCAGTACGGCTAAAGAGTCTGCACTGCAACAAGCTTCTCAAATGAAAAGGCTCTGCCCATGCCCAAGAGGATGCAGAAAAAGCCAACAACTAAAGTAAACTTACACTCACCTAAAAAAAAAAGCCCTAACAAAAAAACCCCAAGAACCTGCTGGTGAACTGCATACGAATCAAACTAACTGCATTGCAATCGATTAACTTACACCTGCAAGGCCACAAGATCTGGCTGAGCTTTCTCCAAGCATGCTTGGCTGTGCTTCAGCATCACCGCCAGTGGTCATCTCGGTCTCTGCTGCTGGGGACCTGCCTGGCCAGCCAGTGCTCTTGATGGAGGAGATCAGAAAGCCACCTAGAGAACTCAGCTGTTGGCTGCGTGGAGACAGAGTTAAACTCTGACATTCAAAAGGCTGGCCATTTAGACAGAAAGATCAGCAGAACCACAGTGAAAAAAAAAATAGGGAGCACTCTCATAAGACTCTTGATTGTATTCAAGTTTAATTGGCACAAACAGAAACTGTACTTTTAATTTGAGAACGCGTAGGGCTTATTTGCATCCCTATATTTCTGGGTGATAAAATCAGGAAAGAGGTTAAACTGAAAGACTTCCACTTCCTTTCTTACATCAGTGTATGATTCCAGAGGGATTAGTTTTCTTGTAGTTTACGCTACGTTGTGAGCTCACTCACTGTTATAAATGGGTTGTCTGTATAATTGTTACCAATTACATGCAAATTGCTGCTAAGTGGCACAGACAGCCCATTTGTGCCAAATGTTAGTTTACAATTTGCTCTCTTTCCAAGACAGTGGGGAGATAAAAAAGCAATTGGATTGATGAGTGGGATGTCAAAATTTTCTCTCCAGTTTCCATTATGCAGTTAAACATTGCCTCACCATTCTTTGACAAATATTGGAATATACCCAGAAATCACACTTCATTTTTTCCAAGATGGTGATCAAATACCTCCCCAAATCTGAGCAAGAAGCACCAGCTCTTGTTTATCCTCCATGTCAGATCTGCAATTCAGACATTGCAAATGGGAGCTTGATATGTTTTCCTGCACTATCAGTCCAGTATTCAGTTTTCAGTGAGACTTGCCAAGCGTCTCCAGATTCTTTTCTCTGTTTCTGATTCTTTATGGATGTGAAGAACATTTGTTCCAACAACAGCAACTCACCCAATGTCAAGTAAATGCTCTGATCACACAACTGAATCCCCTTTCAAGTTTTTGGGGTTTTTTTGCAACTTCTTTATCATTCATGATAGGAGAAAGTATCAGAAAAGCAACTGAATATACGAGAAATTCCTTTTTTCATTTTTTCCTTCTTAACTTGGGAGTGGCTTTAGTTTACACCCTTCACAATGGGTAGAAAATTCAAGAAACAACGCTGAAATTCCTGAAAGAACTTTAGCCTCAAAGGCATTTATTTCAATGGAGCCAGAATTTCTGTGTCAGCAAAGTATGCCAGAAGGTATTTAGCTTCAAGCGTGTACTTAAATCGCATAGACTTCAAGAGAACTTAAATACGCGCTTAATTTTGAGCATATGCTTAAGTGCTTTTGTTGAGTAGTACTGAACAACAGCATTCGCCTCTTTGTGAAGGAGAGAATGCTTTCCAAAGCAACATTTGCTTCTCAGGGCACGGTGTGTGTCTTTTAAATCCCCCTTTGATGTTTCTTGGTCAATTTTGTTTTTAAAAGCTCACCAGAAATCAAAAAGGATTAGTAGGTCGTGATCCCACAAGCTACCTGGTATGGATCAGCCCAGCAAAGGACAGAAGCGGAGTTCAGCTGGCAAAGGAAAAATGTTTGCCTGGAGCGGTTTGCAGGATCCAGTTTTCTGAGGCACAAACTAGTTAAAATCAGTTTGGTATTTTATTTTGTACTTATAATCATTATCATTCTAAATAATATTTTAAATAAGAAAACTAAAAAGCAGAATATAGGATATTTAGCAATTCATAACAAGATGACTACCTATGCAGTGATACCTCATACAACATAAGCAGTGTTCTCTACTCATCCTTAAAAGAAAAACTTTCCTGAACCAAACTGTAACTATGACATTTTGTTTTGTAAACAGGGACTTGAATTAATATTTTTATGAAAACATTGACTGCCAGTATGACATTAGAGAGTAGAGGCAGAGAAAGTCTTGAAAGTGAAATTAAAAACAGATCTGGATTCCTACTTCCTCCAGAATTCAGTGCTCTAAATGTGGTATCTGCGCAAACACAAGCTCTTGACCTCAAATCTATATTCTTCTCCGAGGCTCGTCCACCAGGATAAGGAACGCTGTGTAGCGGTTAAATACAAAACAAACCTGAAACTGGTACCTTCTGAGGTTTGGTTCTGACCAACCTTTGAAACAAGATTGCTTTCAGTCAATTGGTTATTTCAGCACTTGACATCACCCCCACATAAAACAAGGCAAATGGCCAATTAACTAACTGGAAGTTTTCCAGTTCAAAATGGTGCCAAAATGAACGAAGATGAAGTGGAGTAGGAAAAAAAAAAAAGTTTAAATTGGCTGAACAGTCAGCTCTCTATGGGAAGCTGAAAATAGAAATCGTGGAACTCAGAAGCTTCACTATCTTCTATTTGGGGAAGATCAAACTTCGGCATTTGCAAGTTAAATAGGGATCCCCAAGGCTTCTAGAGAGCACTTTATAAAAAGAGGTTTTATATAGGATCTGTGTATTTTGCAAATAAAACTGCAGCATATTAAATTCTAATCACATTCTATTCATAGCATCTGAAATCAGAGTATAAATTTGCTTCCTACGGATAATTATCTGGACCGGAGTTTTAATCTCATATGTATGCCATTACCCCTATGCAAACACAGATAAATTTTGCCTTTTTCTTTTCAGCAGCATTCAGCTATTTTGACATTTTAAGTGATTGTGAGCTGGTTTTAAATAAAAGACAGCCTAAAGAAATCAGACGATTATTAAGCAGTAGTATTTGAACTGAGAAAGAAAAGAATACAACATTGTAGAATAACCTCTTTGCTTGGGAAATAATGCTCAAATTCCAAAAGAAAAAAAGTAGTTAATCATGACGGCTTTATAAATATAATTTCTAGAGAAGTCAATGCCACTTTAAACACATCTATAAGGCCCCTCATCCAAACTTTAGGGGAACATCAGAAATGAATGCAAGTAATAGCAAATAGGAAATTTCCTAAACGGGAAAAATTCCTAAATAGGAAAAATTATCCTGCAGAAAATTTCCCATTATAAAATTGTTAATTATTTGTTAATTAATTGCTAATTATGTTAAGGAACAGCAGTTTAGTCTTCTGTCATTGACAAAACACAAACAGGACAGTACAGATACACCAAGATTTACTTTGAAATGGTTGAAGACAGCAAGCCACGGGGGGATTTGTTTTGCCTTCAGTCAGTTACAGCTGCTGGGCCAGCTCAGAGCAGTGGCCCAAGCGTGGCACAGGTACATCGCGACAAGGCTCCAGCGTCACTTGCTCTTCCCAGCGACACCCAAATCTTTAGTCTCAGATCAACACATGACATAGGGACACCTTCTAAACAGCACTCTCTACTGCAACTTGTATAAAAAGGTCATGATCACCGTGAAACAAAGATTACAGACCTTCACTTGTGAAAAAGCAACCATATTCCCATTGCAAAACAAATGCAAAACAGAAAAATATTTTGACTTAAATTGCCATCATCATCAAAAAGCAAAAGAGTAGCCAACTCTAAATATTACTACAATATTTTTCATCATAAAATTACCATAAAATTTTGACTACCATGTTCATTATCAGGTGAACTAGCCAGTGTTCACTCTGACAAGGAAATTAGCTCTGCATTTAAAAGAAGCTGCCTGGTCCAGAATCCCTTTGGTTCCAGTGAAGCCCAAACACTGCTTTATGGAACAGGCTTTTTTGGTAAACAGATGCCTGATGATGCAGACAGATAGCACCAATGATTTTCAAATTCCTCAAAAAAGCACACTTCATGTAATCTCTCTAGTGACCTTTAATTTTTTTTTTTTTAAATTCTCATTAAAAAGAAGCCTCGTGTGTTTTCACAACTTTTATGAACTGTCAAAAGAACGATCTATTTGGAGAGATCATGAACTTGTCATGGCTTCTGGAACTCACAGCAGCTGGCCGTAAGCGAAGATGCCTTCACGCTGCTGCTTGTGAAAGAGACTCCATTTGTCCCCACCAAATTTTAGAACCACATCAGAAAAGAAGTTGCATGAGTCTAATATCGCTTCAAACCCATGTTTTAAAAGCACTGGTAGCCTAACATAGAGCCAGACACAATCTACCTATGGGTATCTACCACATGATACAGGACTGACCCCAGCGAGGAGCTGAACATAGCGACAATTTTTAGCTGCAGAGCTGTTACTGAAATGATTAGTTACAACAGCTCTGAGCAGGCAGATCACTTCGCCAGTGTGGATCTGTGTAAGCTCAGGGCCTGAACACGTTTCTTCCCTTCGTCTGGCCTCAGCTCCAGGAAAAAGCACGGTTCCCCCTAGCCCCAGCCCGCTCCCCACGTCAATGGATATTAAGCATATGTCGCCTCACTTTTGGAAAGTATTGCATTATTTTACTTCCTTACTGTTTGTTGAATTGCTTTCAACCAGTTCTCACCTTGAAAAAAAACTTTTAAGTGCATTAATATGGCAGACACTTAAACTCCACCACACGTGAACCATGCGGACCAGCGGCGGGATGTTACCAAGGGGAGGAGACCAGGCACGGGGCTGTGGCTGGCCTGCCTCCCCCCGCACAACTCTGACCAGAGCTGCTTCCATCCCTCCAGCCTCCAGAGAGCCCTTGCCTTCCCCACAGCACAGCATCTACGCCCTCTTCTCCACGTTGCTAAATCCTCCAGAATTCTCCCCGACCTTTCTGCTCAACCTGGTGGAACCCGGGCCACAGTGACAGCAGAGGCACCCCTGAATCTTCAGCTACAGCTGCTGCAGCACTTCAAAGGCAGCACCCACCGGGTTTGGCCCAGGGTTTGGACCGCAGCTGGAATCTGCAGCCTTCAGGTGGGGTCCCCAGGGCCGAGCAAAAAGAGCAAAGCTCATTTGTAAGGATTAAAAGGGGGACAGGTAATGGATCTAAATGGGGTGGGAAGGGTAGGGAAAGGCAGGGAGAGTGGGAAGTTAGTATACAATACAGAAGATCTGAGGAGGTTAAGAGGGGCAGCAAAAGGAGGGGCCAGGGGCACAGAAGACAAGAGATTCCTGGTTAGCGTAAATAATACACATGTATCTCAGAGAGGAAGAATGAGAGCAGCTTGGAAATGTAAACAAAAATATCTTCAGAGAAGGCAGGGCTTTAACACAGAAAATGATGAAAAGATCAATGGGAATAAAACACAAAAGGATGTACAAGTGAAAGACAGCCAGCGAAACAGACACTGAGAATAAAATATTATGATGAGATGAAGACAAAATCCACCTGTAAACTAGCTTGGACTAGGACATGTATCACAGCCTTCGTACTGCAGGACCACCCCAAATGTAAAAGCTAAAGTCTTTTATTATTCAGGGTAATAATGGGCTTTGTGTATCAACTTATGAAAAAGCATATTCTTCTGAATAGTAAAATTACAGAAATTTTTAAGAGAAAAGCACTGTTTGGCTTTTAAGACCATACTACATACCACTTGGGAAGCAGGACTATGAAGTTGGCTCACGTGCTAGAGAAAGACTGCTCCAGCCATCTGGCTGAGCCAGGTTGCGCTCAGCTCCTCAGAGAGGCAGCAGTTCTCACAAATATTTGGACATATGGGCAGAGTTCAGGACACACCAAGAAATCTGAGGGTTCAAAGAAACGTTACCACATGCTTTGGAGGGCATTAACCTGTGAACTCATCAGCTACTTCAGAAGAACTGTTTGAACAGAAGTTCTCATCTGGTGGCAGTGGAAGACAGTTCACCTTCTAGTTGCATTTACAGAATCATAGAATCATTAAGGTTGGGAGAGACCTCTAAGATCATCAAGACCAACTGTCACCCCAACACCACCATGCCTGCTAAACCATGTCCTGAAGTGCCACATCTACACGTTTTCTAAACACCTCCAGGGATGGTGACTCCACCACTTCCCTGGGCAGCCTGTTCCAATGCCTGACCACTCTTTCAGTAAAGAAATTTTTCCTGTAAATTTAACTGTAAGATAAAGTTATGCAGTGGGACACTAACTCCATGGGTCAGGAGCAAGAACTCTGACTGTAATCCTAGAATAAATAATTTACTGCAAATTCACACCTACCTTAGCGTAGAATAATTTCACAGTATCTCAGCTTGTTTCTTAGAATTTCCCACATTTGAATGACAAAATATTACAACACTAAGTCATTACTGTGTAGTTATAAAACTATGTGTCAAGCTGCATGCTGAACAGTTTAAAAATGAACTTAGTTTTCCAATGAACTTGGAATATACCAAAATAATAATAAATAGGACATTTTGCGATTGCCATCTGCAATTTTTTTTCCATATAGTTAAAACAGTTTAACTATTTTATTAAACTACTAATAGTTTAATAGCTCCAAATACTAAGCATTTGGTTGAACAGCTTAATAGGAACACTCACTTAAAGGACCTTCTCATTTTCACTTATGATATACAAGCTTCCTTCATTTAGACTCATTAATTTTCTACATCTCCAAATGTTCTGTTGTACTTTATAAGAAAACACACTCTAGAGTTACAACAGGAGAAGATTTCTCATTTGGAATCAAGTTGGCTTGGTTTTTTCTTTTCCCCTCTCCTTAGCTTTCTATTCAGATGTGCCAGCAGAGAACTGCATGTCTAAAAGAGTGCTAGAAAAGGAAGAGAGGAGAGATGTGATGATCACAGAGTAGACAGCTTTTTATTTGTTGTTTATTCTGAACTAGAAAGAAAAGAGTACCAGGCCAAGAGTCAGTTAGTTATTAAAAATGACTGATCCTAATTGATCTATCAACAGTTTCTAATGCATGCTGAATATATCACTCAACATTTACAGCCCAAACTGTTGACTGAGGTTCATTCATATTCATGAAGACATATGAGCATATCTACTACTGCAAGAAGTAATGCTGATGTGGTAATAAAAATACAAAACCATTAGCATTTTTCAGATCATCCATGGAGACAACTTGAGACTTCAGAAAAATAACTACTATATTACAGCTTTATTTTAAGCACTGTTTCTTACCAGATACAATTTATACATTTTGCACTATGTATATATATTATTAATGGAATACTTTCCAAATTATCCCTAGATAAAAATATATTATGTGCGTAAAATTATTCCAGCAATAGCTTTTCCAAGTTACATTTTGCTGAGTGTTGCTTTAGATCACAGGAGAAAAAAAAATATGGAAAAAAATTTTAAAAATGCTTCGGCAAAACACCCTTCCCTGGTGATATCTTTGAAAGTATTCTGAATGCAGGACTTCTTCATCCAGTTTTATTCCAATATCAGTCAGATAGATAGGAGGAAACATATAACCACAGTTATACTGCTTTATTTAAATATAATTTAAAGGAATATAGATCTTAATTTTTCAAAGTGTGCGGTATCATATTCCAATTTCAGTCAAAAAACTGCCTGCTGCTTCTCAACGTACAATGGTGCAACACATTTTTGAAACCTCTAACTGCACTGTTGCGATGGTCACTGTTAAAACAAAGTTCCTGGTAATCCCTGAGCCTGTGTCAAGGTAGGAGGACCACCAAAGGAATCAAAACAGAGAAGAACAGCATGGTCATTGAACTGCACACATTGAGCTTCTGGGAGGATTAACGGTTCTTGTCACAGGCTCCTGACTGTAGTTGACAATGTCTGCCTTCACCACCCTCTGTCACAAAAGAAAACACAGTAACAATCAGAAAACATAATCTTCATGCTGGCAAAGCATTCAACAGACATTTTACTATGAAATATGAAGGGAAAAAAATAAGCAAAACAGACACCGTTCAGGGCATTTTTCATTACCTTACAGAAAGTCTTATCAGGTGCTAATTCTCTTTCTAAATACCAGTTTATCCATACTAAGCAGAAGGAAGTGCCTTGGTAGGTTTTCACAACACTACAAAAGGAACAGGACTTTTTTGCAAAAGCAATGAATACAGTTTTACTTCCATGAAAATTGTTTTGTATGAAAATAATAAACCAGTATTTGTTTACAAAGACTCTGGTATGCATTCTGTAAGAATAATTGTCTAAATTGTAACTGGAAATTGTACGTAAGTTTGTCTTTCCATCTTTACTCCAAGCAATTCACAGGAAAATATGCACAGAATTCAAAGCAAATTTCAAATACAACCATATTTCAAAAAAGCTTTGATAGGCAGACTGACTAAAAACTAAATTAACATAAAAAGAACCTCTGCATACCATAAATATTTATTTTCTAACACAGATCCAACAGATATTACCCATTCTGTTTACAAAGCATTTAATAAGACTGTTGGTGGCTCCTATACGAGGAGAAGGAAATGAGATTCCAATTTTGTGTCCATTTCCATCTCAGTCAGCTATGTAACGTTTTGAATGTACAGTACTCAAGAACCTTCCTAATACAGTAGCATGAAGTATTTCAAAGTTTCTGTGAACTACCCGGTTATTAGAAACACCATATAATTGTACACAGAGTTCCAAATTAATATGTTAACTATTACACGTGCTTACAAATACAAAACATGTTTTTTCCAATAGAACTTACTGTAACAGTTCTTACTTCATGTAAAAGCAATGCAGCTTGAAAAAAAAAAACAACCCGTTTTCCATCAATACCTGAACTACTGCACTGAGCAGACCTTGCTCTGGCAGTTGGAAGTGTTGTGACGTTGGTTATCTTCTTCAGGATATTTCACTAGTTCTGCCCTGACAACATGCTGTTAATCATGTATCAACATAATGGATAGAGGGCAAGGAGAAGAATGTAGAAAGAAAAGCAAAGGAAAAAAAAAAGGGGAGATTGATCAGTAGTTGAAAAGAATGCATGAATGACATAAAAGACTATGCAGAAGCAAAACAAAAGTGTATTTCTTTTCAGATACAAGAGCAACATGTCTAGCTGAAAGCGGTACCATCACCACTGGGGCTGCTTCTCAAGCTTCTTCAAGGACATGCACTTTCAAAGCACCAAAGTGAAATATTCATACATGCAATCAACAGAAGTGTATCAAAGCAAGAGAAGGGACAGAATAAAAAGGAAAGCAGTCCATGGGAGGAAAAGATGACAATGGCCTATTCCTTTAAGTCTAGAGTACTTCAATATCACATCACTCAGCTTCCTATTAACAATTTTAACAAGGGCACTAGATTTACACATGCATCTTTTCCATTACATACCTCTTGCATTATAACTAAATACATAACCAAAAACCGTGACATAAATTAACAACCTCACATTTAAGTGTTGCAAAGCTTTGATTTTTCTTTACTTCATATAAAAGGCTCTCATTTTTCCCCTTAAAGACAAACTGTTGAAAGTTTTCTCACTATTAATTCAGTGTTCAAGCAAAAGGGAGAAAAATTCACAGAACAATTTCAGCAAAGAAGTAACAGAAAAGGTAGGTCTGCTGTGAAAGATACCCTAAAGCAGTTCAGTATTTTTTTTTTAAACACTTCAACTTTTACACAACATATTTGCAAGGTTAAAAATGAATGGATAAATGAATAAACACTATTATTTTAAAGGAAACTCTATACAAATTGGATTATATGAATATAGAAACAGTATACATTAAAGATTACCTCCGTAAATAAAACCTGTATGTCAAACAAGCAGTAATAACTGAATTAGCTGGTAAGGGATCTGGATTTATTAGCTGCCGATGTACTCTTCTTGAGTTTAATTGATCACATTCATATTATCTTATCTAGTGGACAACACTCATGATTTACTGGACTTCTGGCCTGATGTTATCAAGGGAAATGTTGCCAAATCCCATGTAAGGTAGTAGTAGGAGTTTTAGCATTAAACAGTGTTATCTGACCTCACAGGACCTAGTTTCTTCATACCAAACTTTTGACTAGAGTAGGGGGGGGGGGAAGTCTTGCAATCAGTAGGCAATTTATTGTTCCTCAAAACATTGGTCTAAATCCCATCCTGTAAACACAGGCAGGTTAGTGACCCATGCTTAGGCACACTGTAGCAAGAAACTGACTATCATAAATGACTCGGATTTTCTCAAGGAATTTCATCTAAATAAGAGTGAAAAAATACCACTGCAACATTTTGTTTAATGACTTCATGGTAATTAAAAACTTGGGCTTCTGTGTATCAGTTTCTCTGTCACGCATATCATTGCCATGGTTCAAACCACTGCCAATGAGAAATAACCCTCCTTGGGGCAGGTGCTTTGAATTCCAGATCTGACTTATTTGCCAAACATTTTACTGTACAAGGCTGGCACACATATCTAGTTCGCTGAGCTGGCATTTAGTTAAAGAGAAAACTACACAGCACTTACAAAAATGCTAGCTCTTGCCAATGCCAAGGAACAAAGCTGCACCCCATGCAGTTTTTACACTATACTTGAAAGTAACAAATATAGAAAGAAAAACATTTGATTAGTAAAGGAGCAATTTCCTCAAATTTCATCAGACCCTTGCTATTTAAAAGGGAGAATATTTTGGGGACTGAAATTAAGTCAGAATCTGCAGTTTTCTTACTTTGGAACCGTTCCACTTCAAAAACATGCTCTACTTTCCAGTCATGGATAAAAAGTAATCTAGTTCTTTGTTTCATCACAGTTTTGACCAAATAAAGGCTTGATTAACAGTCACCTCAGCATGTTAACAGACAAGGTTTAGTAGCTTCAGCTGAGATAGTTTAAAAACTTACCACCCCCAAATGTCTGTCCTATTCCTCTGCTGGAGATCACTGCTGCCAAAGGGGAGCTGGTGGAAGGTAACATACTTGGCACCTCATCCGCTTCAGTACAAAGTCTAGCAGCTTCACTTAAACAGCTTTCAGCAGCAGTTTAAGCTAAGCTGCTCAACTTCACCCTGATGTGGCCAAGGCACATGGTCACCTTCCATTTTCTGATTCTGCTGTGTGAGTGACAGATTCCAGCAAAAGGGCAGTAACAAGTAGCTTGGGTTGCATTAATGTCTCCAACTGCTGCAGCTGTTTTCTAAAACAATGCATGGCAAATAATTCCATTTCTAAGGCTTGTCCTTGCAGTTAATTAACAGAAGTTTTGCTGTTAATTTTTCTGCAGTTCTGCCAGTCATCAAAGCTCAGAAGTCACAAGTGAAGCCCCACAAATTCATACAAGTTAAAATAATGTGTTTGGGATTCCTTTTACTTATTTCTAACCACCTGTCAGTCACTTCTAAGATCTTCCTAGTGACTGTGACAAACATAATTGATCTTAAACACAAGAAATATGATCTTCAGGCATAAAATCAAAAATGCGAGAAATTATAAACAGTATTCTCAATATTAGACAACCAGTAATAATGAAGAAATGCATAACAAAGCATAACTCACATACAGCATTTCACTGTTGGCATTTTACACAAACTCAGTACTTCATCTTACACTTTGTTACCACCTACATTGAATGAAGACATCTAATGTTCTCTGACAAACATATTCAAGAAACAACCTTCTCATTTTCCAAAATGAGGAAACCTCACATTACACCAAATATGGAAAATTCAAAGATATAATCCAGCATGTAAATAGTGCACCTCTAAAAACTAAAATGCATTTTACTCTTTGTTTAAAAATTTAACCTAAGTCAACACTTGCATACTTACTGATTTAAGGATGATTCACACTTACTATTGTATTTTTTTATTTGCTTCCTTATAGCATTTATCTATCTATCTGTCTACTCTTATAGTCCAATAGCTAGAGTATTAAATGTCTAAAAATTTTAAGGAACACATTCACATAATTTAAGGAAGCCCCGTGCCCATTTTACACATTGGGGGGGACACGACACGCCACCACCACGATGCTAAGGAATCTGTACCTGTCGTACAAAAAGTCTGTGGTAGACCAGAGACCTATAAATGGCAACACCATCAACACCAACCACCTCTTTCCAGCCAAGAGACCAGCTCCGTACTTTTGGGAAACAGCATCAACACATTACCTCAATTAGTCTTCTCTACTGCAGATGAACAAATTTCTCTCAAGAAACGTCCTTCTATTCATCTCCCTGAGGATACGAAGGTTAAAGTTTTCCTTCTCCAATTTTATGTAGAGGTTTTATCTTTCCTATCTTAAGAAGTGACCAAGGTATTTGGTTCCATACAACAACGAACCTGAAGACACAGCTAACAGACAGATCCACCCTCCAATACAATTCCTATCGGTTTCTCACTGACTTAAACTTGGGCAATTCCTATGGCTGCTCAGAACAGCGCCCTGAAAGGAAGCAAACATTGCAGTGGTAACAAAGAGCTATTGCGTGATCGGAACAGATGGAAACTACGCTTGATTAGCAGAACCTTGCCAAGTCAGGCAGCTGCTTTCAGCTCCCCACACAGCATAGCACCACACAGTGATTTCTGCTGTAGCTGAGCAGTGACAGCCAAGTTTCTTTTCTGTCCAGCTCCATTTACTGGCTTTGTTTCTACTTCTGTTGTTGTGTTTTTGTTGTTGTTCTTGGTTTTTCTTACCGTTTTTTTTTTTTAATCAGTATAGCTTGGATTTACATTAATGGTAATATGTGGGCCACAATGAGTATTTAATTAATGCATATTAACTTCATAGGCTACTGCTACTGCAATTTGTGTAATATCAACTTTGTCTGATCGACATCTTGCATATTCCGTTGATCTGCTTAACAAAATTAAAAATTGTGATTACAATGCCAAGGTAGCAAGAAGCCTACTTAAAGCTGATACCAATTTTAGAAAGTTATGTATTCTTGAGTACAGAAAGTTACGTACTCTTGAGTCAGGGCTATACAGCGGTTCTTACTTTAAAAATAACCTAAAAACAGACACTTTCTTTAGAAAGTTACAATTCTCTTTATGACTCCATATCTCATATTCTCTTTTTAATTTAAGGTATTTACATACTTATCTACAAGCTTATACCTGAGTTACCGGAACACATAGCCACACAACACAGAGCGGTCCAAGACTTAAGTTCCAGTGCTAGCTAAACAACCAAAGAAAAATTAAAGAATTCTCTATGTGCTGAAGTATTTATATGCAAATAATCATAGAGCTCAGAACAATAGATGGTTGGTGCCTTAGTAGTAAAACATCATTGAAGAGACACAATATTTCTCTACCTATAAATTACAGCTTTTCAAAGTTTCTTAGCTTTGCTTGTTAGGTATGCACTATAAGTACATTTTACCATTTCACTGTTTGCAATATAGTTTTCTAGTTAACCACTTCAACACAGACTGTAAACACTGGTGTGGCAAAACACCTTCAGAAATTACATACTTATTGTATATTTCAAAAAGCAGGACACCAAGCTGTATATAAGAAATGTTCTGCCTTTCTTTCAAACAAACTTGTTGACTTATTTTGTGGTACTTGTTTAATGTTGGTAGTAACTAGCAGTTGCAGAATATTACACCACTAGAACAGCTACCTTTTGATTCAGTAAGTAAATTTAAAATAAGCATATTGTAATCTCAAATGTCATTACATATTAAGAGTTGCCTCAGTAGTATAATCTTTATTTTTGAGGTTTCTGAAACTGGGTTTGTATAAAATCTTTTTGGTTTAAACCTATGCACACAGTCTTCCTGGCAGAAAAATTACTTTTAGAAGCAGGGAAAAGGAACAAGGAGGTGGTAAAGAAAAGGGGTTATATTACAAAACCTCTGGCTTGATTGCTTATTTAAACAATTAACACATTTTTGATCTCCTAATTTTCACTGATTAAAAACTAAGTGACTTCCAACTCTGGTAGATACAATTAAGCAAACACTCACATTTTAATTAATGTAGTTCTACTTTAAATTTGTGACAACATCTTTTCCCCACTAATCCATCAGGTCACAAAACAACGTTCTCGTTAAAGCTATGTTGCATACATCAATTACTGAACAGCATGAACTGCAATAAAGCTCTGCTACAGTTCAGAGCCGGACACGCAGAAGGGTTTTGCCATGCGTTCACAGCGAAATCACTATAATTCACATCCCTAAGTCACTGCTAACCAATATAAGACAATGGAGGACAACCTTCTTGATGACCTTCCCACCTATTTCTGGGAAGTGTTCTCCTCTCTCTCTCAGCCCTTTTTTACAGCAGAGGAAATGGCAGAAAACCCCTAAGATAACACTCCTAACAAAGAAAAAACCACAAAATGTAAGGGCAGAAACTATGCAGCTCCTTTAGGGGGAGATTATTTGGGACTGGTACAGCAAGAAAAACAACCACAGATGCCAGAGAGCCATAACAGCTATCCAAACACATGATACCACAGGTCTGCCTGCTGTTGAAAATGGGCATACTGAACCAGAACATGATTTACTTCTCAACTGCACATCAGAATAAAATGGGAAACAGTGACTACAAAGTCAATATTCCTTCCCCGAGGCAGACAGTCACTACTGAGGGAAGTATTCTTGTCCTGTATTATACAGGCACACAATGAAAACTAAAATCTGAGATTAACCAAACACAGGATTTGACATAGTTAATTCCTGACTCTGTGACTGACAAATAATAGTTATTCTTGTATGACTACAATGAAGATTGATTTAGAACATTTCCACTCACAGAAGCTTATGCCTTCTATCAGTTAAATTGTAGTGTTCTAAAATGAAATTTGTTTTTAAATATGGAAAGTATTAACAAAGAACAATCATCATAAAAAATGTATGGCATCAATGTACAGTAATTACTGTATATATGAGTGTCTTCCATGATACCTGTATATGCATACATATATAGAGGTTTTCACTTCTAAAACAATTTTAAGTACTATTTTTAAACAAACAGCTTTTAAACTAAAGTTTATTCCTAATTTTTTTAACGTACATTTTCTTGTTTCATCGAGTTTATCATGATGGATAAACAAAGAATTATCATACTAAAAAAAGCTATTGTGAAAATCAATAATTGTCTTCAGAAAAACAGATGCAGCTTGCTTTAAAGGACAGTTACTAATTTGCAATGAGATTTTTTTAATACTAAGAAAAAACATGTATTTGTGGAAAATCACCTGTGATTGTTCCAGTTCTGCTTTGTTTAATTTGATGCCAAGTATGTCAGCAGCAATTCTCTGAAAACACAGGAAGACCTATGGAAAAAAAATTAAATTACATTTAAATGATTAAAAACAGACATCCTTGAGGTTCTTTCAAATATATCAAACCATTCTTGAACTGTAAACAATGAGATATACAAAATTATGACCTGTACAAAACAGATCTGAAAATAACCTCATCTGGTACATTCAATTTTGTTTAAAAATTGGAGAAAATAACTCAACAATGGTACAAGGAATGAACAGTATGCTGGACTGTTCAGCAACACTTCTACTCTGCCTCCAGAGACCTAAGTTTAAACAAGCTTTTACACAACCCACCTCTCAAGTACTACTCTCAGTGCTATAAAATATGAATAAGGGTATTCACTAATGTTTAGCACATAAATATATTACCAGTGTATTGTGCAAGAGATGTAGGTTTCTGAAATTGAGAACAACAGAACTGTGCATCAGTATCACCAAAATCTCTACTGCATGTGTTTATAAAAACATTAGCAACACAAAAGCCAAGCAATGATTCATTAGTTCTGAAGAGTCTTGCAAAACATTATGAGTGTTCTACTGAACAGAAGTTATCTAGGAAACAAGCAAGATGCTGTACAGCATGCACCAGCCTAGCAGAATTAGATTTTGGACATGGTCTGACAGATACCATGGGGTGGCAATGCTATCTTAAATAACTCCTTTACTTCACCTCAATGCCATCCAACCACCTTACTGTTTAGGCAGCTACATTTTAAATGACATTAAAGAACACAACAGATCTTAAAGAGAAGCTGCTTAAGCTTAAAATGCTGTTGAACACTATTTTCAAGCTACACATTATATTTTATCTACATCATTATTCAACTGAGCTCACAATCTAAACAACTAACAAACATTGCTTTTCATCACGCAGCTGCCACCCCCAAAAGGTAAAGCCTGTGTAAGTGCTTTTAGTCATTTTTAATGAAAATTCAAAAAAATACCATTTGCACAATCTCCTCTTACACCTGACATAGAAAGTAGTAACAAATTAGTGGCACAACCAACAAGCCATGGTAGTTTCCAAAATAATTTTTCTTTCTCTAACTACTTGGTCTATCCTGGTCTTCTCTACTAGCATCCATGCAGCAAGAAAGGAAATCCTGACCAGGCTTGCCTTTTCCAGAGACCTACTTCAACCCACACCAGGCTGTCAGGTGTACTGAGCTAGATCACCTGCCACGATGATGCTTTGTGCACAAAACATCAGGCACGAGCTCAGTGCTTTAGTTATGCGATTTAATTGACAGTAAGACAGCTAGCTATACTAAATCTTTCATTAAAGTTTTTCTCCCCTGAGATGACTTTGGGGCTTTACAACGTACACAAAATTATCTTTTGGAAACGAGTCTGCTGGAAAGATCTCAGGTAAACAAAATAAATCATTTATCTTAACTGAGTATTTAAGACTCCTCTAGTCTATACCCACGGTAGCAATGGATGGCCTCTTCTTAAATCACCGTCCAGGGTAAACACGCTGTCTTTCCTGCACAACTACCCAAACACATGAAGATTCTGAAAGGCCAGTGTGCATTAACAGCGGAAGAGTTAATTCAAATCTGTACTGAAACTAAAAATGAACTATTGTAAACTATACCTCACACCTTCTTTCATTAGTAGACATTTAAACAGAGATTTCTGGTTAATGCTTTCTAGGTATGTTCAGATTTACTTTTGTTTTTAAACAGTAAGTTTAAAAAAGTACAATCAGCACATACACTGGGATGCTGCTCTAATTCATGAATCAATTTAAAAGTTGTAATATAGATTCCTTCATAATGTGTAATGTTAAATATATCAACCTTATAAAAAGAACTGCTTTTTCTTCCTATTACCAAATCCCACAAGAAGGTTTTCTCCTTGAGAAAGGAATACATTTTATCAGATGCACACTTCATTGACTGAAATATTATAAAATTTTTCTTGTTTCTAGCATAAAAAGCTTGAATTTTCACACTTTAAACAAAAATTTATGCCAAAGATTTAACACAAAGTATAAGGAGAATCAGGATTCACTGCATTTGTAACAGCAGTATTGTCAGACTTTACAGAGTAACAATTATCTTATAAAATCAGGCAGTCCAATGTAGAAGTTTCATCAAAAATCTTAACACAAGTGATTACTCCCATATAATCGAACATGATCTTACCATTCAATAACACAAAAATAAAGTATGTTGTCACAAATAGTAGACAGATACAGGACTGTTTTATGGGAATGATAAAGTCATTAGCCATGTGACAGAAATCAAGCAAAACGGTATCGTTTGTGATTTAATTTGACTGATACAGTCAACTGAAAAAGAACCTTTTCTTCCATAGGCTTCCAACTAAAACAAATAACCTAGCTAGCTCAGAGCAAAAAGATTGTTCAAAAATGTGCTCTGCAAAGCATTACAAATACCAGAATGTTCACGTTTCAGTGGACCTGCAGAGGAAGTATCTATCATGGCTCAGGACTCATATTAAAAACTCTGGCTACAACAGGGTCCTGTGACATTATCAGCCACTGAAAATTTCTATATTGATGGTCTATAGACGAGACTCCATCTGGATTGAAGAAATACATTTAGCTACAGGCTGACAGCAAACAGAGATCCACCTGGTCTCACTTCTCATGCTGATGTATAAGCTAGACCATTTCGATATTAAAATCTATACCTCAAACTGGAAATCAGATAAGAAGCCACTGTAATTAATAAAGAACATAAATACTTATATAAAGATCTATTTTTCACACAAGCAGGTTGGCAAAAAGGACTTGCAAGCAGCCAAAGTTCTCCACAGTTTGATACATGAAGTATAATAAAACTGTTACAACATATCCCAGAATAATGGCTTTCTTAAAAAAAAAATCAAAAACAAAAGACATCTACAAGGACTTTATTTTTCTTACTTACAGAATCTCCTGTCTTGGCCGACACAAAATGGCTACTGAAATTGTTTTCCTGACAAAATCGTTGGTGTTTGTCAGCTTTCACTGTGCGCGTATGCTCCAAGTCAACTAAAAATAAGTTGAAAATAGGAAAAATTACTACAGTGGAGCCCATTTAGTTACCTGTCTTAGAAATTATTCACTGGAAATACATCAGGTACAATATTCTCCTTCACAGATGTATGCAAATACAATTTTCTTTCTTATCGTAATCATTTGCCAAAATATAACTAATTACCTCACACTAATTTTATCTGCAAAACTAAAATGAAAACACAATTAAAATTATATGGTCAAATGCAAAAAATTCATAACTGAAATAAAGGACAAATTTATTTCTGGATACACACAAGAAATTTGTAACAACTTCACTGCTAACTACATACAAAAAACTAAATTTTGCAAATTCTGTTTGCAAGTATGATGCATATTGCAGATTCCAGTGTAACCTAAAGACTTTTTACAAAACAGAGTTCACCAAGCACATCTGAACCTACATATTTTTTGTGTAAAAAATGTAAATGAGCTATGAAGAATTTTACTGCAGAACATGGTAGAGCAAAAATATTCACTATAATAAAAAAATGAACCGAGTAAAAACATTGGTGCTTAGTTACTTGTCTATGAAGTTCTCAATTCCACAAAGGTATGGTTCCAAAAATTAAACACAGTAAAATGCAGATGTCAAGAGTCACACACATTTTCATTTTTATCATTTTACAACCATTAGAAGCAGAGCAAAGCTTTCAAATGGTATTTTATGTTGAAAAGCACGGGTTGCTTCCAAAACAACATGGAACTTAAGTCTTGTACAGGTTTTATTGTGTACATTCCAGTTTCTCCAAATCCAATCCTAAGGTAACTGGAAACTATATTGAACAGTTTCTCTTTTTATTGCATTACAGTTCCTATAAGGGTGTTGACTCAATGCCGCCAAATTATAAGGCAAATATATTCAGAAGGATTTAAGGACAACCAAGCTCTTTGAGTCAATACAGGAAAAAAAAACTTAAACTGATTTCCTGAGGAAGGGACCCAACTGACTTGTAAAAACTTGTAAATTTGCAAATCTAGTAAGCCTGCATAATAGTGTCATTTGATTATCAGCTGAAAAAATGCTCTCCTACTACATAAAAGGCTTTATTTTAAAATGATATTGGAGGTCTTTAATTTGTAGGCTCTGGAGATTTTCTCTTGGAGATTTTTAGTCTAACAGGGGATTCCTACACCCCATTTATACTGCTTACCTTGGTTAAAGTGGAGTTTTTGCCACATATTACTGTTCCTTGCACATCAGTAAGGCCTTGTTTATAAGAACAGGCCTAAAATCATCCAGTTACCACAGGCATTAATTTGTGAAGGACTAAAATACTAAGCTATTAACACGAATGCTTGTAGTACAGTTTTTTGTAATACTAAATGTAGAATATATAGTTTCAGAAAAAATATGAATACATTTACTGAGATAAAACCCAAAGTTGGTAACACTTTTGTTAAAAACTCATGCAGTCTACGTAACAGTTACTTAACTTCTTTCTCTGAAAAATAACTACCAGAAGAGAGCCTCTGCTGAAATGCTTTTAAGAATAAAACACAGCATACTGACTAAACCATATCATTATTAACTATTATTTTTACTCTTCACATATTAGCTTTAAGTGTAGCTTGGAAAACACAATAGTGAGATTACTCATTTTGGAAAAATAAATACATATTTTCTTTATTTTTATTTGACAAGCTCTTAAAGGAACCTTAACCCCATCTCCAAATTTGACGCGCTGTATTTCTTTGACTATATCCAAACGCCAAAAACCTACACACAATTCCAAGAAAAATAAATAAATAGACAGATAGATAGCATTTACACGGTATCCCTCTAATATATCACAGATCCATAAAGACACAAATTACAATCTCTCTCAAACTCTCTTTCCCAGGAGGGAAAGAATAGGGAGTGGAAGAGCACAGCAGCATGCTAAAAGGTTGATGAATTTCCAGGAAGAAAATGCCACTGCCATATTCAAAATTATATCCTCAAATGCCTCCTATTTTCTATTTGAAGAAACATCAAGAATAATATATGGTCAATGGAGCACATACTTTACTACAGTAGAGAAATTGAAAGCACACAAGATCCTAAAATCTAACAGACTGGAAGCGAAAATCAAAGTGAAATTATGTTTCTGATTTTTGTGTAATTCTCCATCCCTCTCCCCAGTCACAAGTATTTCACCTTGTGCCTTCTGAATTATGGGCAGTCTGCTGTGAACTGTATGGTTACTGTTATGCTAGATAACTGCCAGGTAACTGTCCATGCGCACACTCTCAGCCTGCAGTAAATGCAAGGCAATTCATGTTACATTAGCTCTCAGTGAAAGAGGGCACAGTTTTAGTGCAAGAAAAGGGTTTCAAGCGTTAATAAATATTTAACTATAAAACACTGCAGTTTGCAGTCAGTGAAAGACGACTATGCTAACTCAAATTACTATGTATTGCCACAGGCTAAGAGCACAACCACAGACAGTTACTGAAGATCAGCTAAAATACAGTGAATAGTGACTCCCCAGTCCTTTTTTTTTTTTTTTTTTTTGAACATCTGACATTGGTCAGCTCAACAGGCAGAATTCTTAGCACACCAGGAGATAAGTCTTGTCCAGCATTTATTCAGACACCACAGCAAAAAGACTTTAAGGAGGGATTTGGAGGAGAAAAGTGATTTTCTAAAAAGATGTTTATAAGGAATGCAGAGACTTTATAGAAAGAAAACTAACAGCTGGCCAACGTGGGCTCATATGATGAGCCAATTAACAGCAGGAATAGATATCTTGGGATGAAGGATGATACTAGAATGCACTTAAGCCATGAAAAGTTTAAAAGCAAAGACAAATAAGTTTGGATAGAAAGAGAATCAGATACATAAATATAGTTTGATTTTACAAACCAGGAAAATGATCTTGCAGAATATTCTAAATGACTAAATAACATTGCATTGGCCAAGAAAAAGGAATTACTGAAATTAAGATGCAAAACAAGAACATTTTAACTGTGGTAATGGTTATGATAGGCCATATCTAACAAAGGTCTCAAGGAAAGAATCTGCAAGATTTGGACACACATCAAACACAAACATTTAGAGAACGGCCCAAAGTGCAGTTTACGTGCCAGACGGTACAGCCATCCTCCTCATCTGAAGTGAATGACAAAGAAGAGAACAGTGGGGGAAAATTAATAGCTCCATTTTTACCAAGTAAAATTTAACTCAATGACTAGAAATTCACAATGCAACATCAAAAAGACAATGATTTTAATTTGAAAAGTGAAAAGCGATATAAACTATTTGCAAACAGTGATTCTCTAAAGCACACAAATGTTACAAACCGGTACTCTGGATTAAGTGCTTGGATACAAATTCTGCTATCTACACTAATAAATAACATTTCCTGATCGTGAAAAGCTAAAGCAACCCCAAGATGTGGAAGTTTTACCGAATGTAGTGAGAGCATTTCTTTGATCTATCATTTCTAAAATTCTAAAAGTCTTAAAAATTGGACCAACAAGAATAGCAGTTAACAAAGTTAGCAAAGGAATAGATAAAATGTCAAAGGAGTCCAAGAACATTGCTAATTCCTTGACTGTACAGGAACCACTCAGCATATTTGCATTAAATGGAATATTTAAATAAACCACATGAAAACTGAAATCAGGAGAAGCAGAAGGACATCATAAGCAACAGCGGGGAGAGGGAGATATAGGTCATAGCATCGTTTCCCTGACTGGCCTGATGAGGACAGAAAAAGGGGCTTATCAGCCCCTAAAGTCATTTTGAAGTCCCTTTCTAAGAAAAAAGCATCCACAATATGGGCTGCTGCCATCTACTCATCTTTATGCCTGAAATACACACTAAAATGCTCGTGTGACAAATACAAAAAAATCCATGATTGCCAAATATTCTCCAAAAATTATCTTCATTGTTTTAGTTGTCCTCTTCTGCAACTCTATTTCTAACTAACTAGTCAAGAACTCAACCTTTTGTTGCTCTGAAATCAAACCAAACATTTAAGTTTGTCTGGTGTGAAGAGTGATTTCAACTAAAGCTAGCAAGATAAATTGCTACTCCACAACTAGCAGATCTATATGCGTTTGTATGTACAGGTATCCTATAAAGATACTGGCACAACAAAAACACATTAGGAACTTCAGGAATTCAGACATGACTTCCACCAAGCCAGACAGATCCAAGTGAAAAATTTCACCTCATAGATGAAACCAGCATAGATCAGTGTCTGCTGCAGCAAAAGCAGGTAAGGCTTGCTAAAACACTTGTTTCTCAGGAACTCTGGAAAGTTCAATTTGGATTTGTAGGTGAGACTAAACAGAGATGTAGTGAGGTGAAAAAAGAAAACAGAATCTAGGAGACAAGTATGGAACTCCCACAGAAATCCTAAAGATACTCCCTCTAAGGCATTCCTAGAGATGTGAGAAAAAGAACAGGTAAGAAGAAAACTGCAGAATCTTTGTAAGGAGAATGATGCAAACACCATGATCGCTGTGGAGAGCAAGTGACATTTCAAAGACGACAAGGACAAAGCAGATGTTTTAAGTTAGGACTCGAGAGATTTGATTAGATTACATCTTCAAGTGATTTGTACAAACTACATTAGCCTTTGAATTGCTGCTATACACCACTTACTTGCAGTGAAAAGCTGACAGACAGTGCAAACTCAACATGGAAAAGGAAATAATATCTTAAATGACTGTCTGCAAGGCTAGATATCAAATGATACAAAAAATCTGAACAAACACTTGAGACAGTATAGTTATTCAAAGTCAAATCTCTACATAACTTGAGAAATTAAGAGTCACTGAAATTTTAGCTTATTGAGTAGTAGCAAGGGAATAGAAAAACACTAGAAAGTGCTAAATAAACCAGAAATGGGTGTTTTACAATCTACCCACACACAGCCATTCAACAGCTATTTAGTCTTGATTGAGTAATTCTGCAATTTTCTACCTGAGACTCTGAAACCACTAAAGGTAAATTAATTAATTAATGGAATTAATGCCATATTTGTTTCTCTTACACTACTTAGATATATGTACCAACCCTTTAAGATAAAAAAAAGCTTGCAACAAGCCACGCAGCACCACTGTGCAGGGACAAATGAGCATTTCCATTCCATTACACCACATGTATGTGGAAAACCAACAGTCAAGCAGCTTAAATGCTACTTTAGCTCACCTGCTTCACCAAAATGAACTAGGACAAATATAATCAACTCAGAGTTTGTTTCAAGGAACAAGGATTTGTATTACCAAATCCCACACCTGTATTGTCTTAAAGTTAATTACATCAAAATATCTGTAACAATTGAACCAGAATAACACAACCGGTACAAACACAAAGCCAGGAAGTATTTTAAAGTGTGTATCATCAATTAGAAGAATAATGAATGTTCTGGTTTTATAATCTTTCAAAATGCCAGAAATGTAATAATAGCGTATTTTTATTTAAATACTGTCACTCAGGCCAATAACTGCATATACTCTAAAAAGACAACAGAACAACGTTTATGCAGAATGTAAAGGCTGCCACTCATGCTATTTATCTGTCTACCTTTCCTACAAGGCTGCCAGTCTCTTCTTTCATAACATCGCTGGAGAAGAACTCCATGTAAAACTACATTTTTTTTAAACTCGGAAAACATCCATTTTGCATGAATCTTCCCTTCGGGTAATTCTGGAAGAAACACAAATACATAACTTGTACAGGTACTTCCAGGCAGCTGAAAAAATAGTGAGAGTACTTGTTCAGAACGGCATAAACAGCTAAGTGGCATGCATCATGCATGTTAAGCAAGTCTGAATGTTTAATAATTTGCTGGCATTCCTCCTGGATCATGAGATTACACTTGTAAACTATAAGGCACTGTACAGTCATTTTAGATTACTATATTAGTGATAACTAACCTAACCATTTCCTAAACCACATGTACGAAAAGAAACACGAACGAGACAGTTCAGAGGATGCCAGTAAACGGATGCCTCTCCACCCAAATCTGACCATCTTTCACTTTCAAAGCTTGCAATTGTAACAGCTGCGAGGGAATCTCTTACAAAGCGGCAGTTCGCCTGTTTAAGCTAAACTTATTCTTTTATTGATAATTACAGTATTTCCTATTAAAATTGGTACTAACACATCAGTGAATTTAGAACTATCTAGTTTTGTAGTTACCATGCATATTATAACTATTTCATATATTAATACAATCAAGGATAGTTTTAAAGTTATAAGCAAACATCTATATTACTCTACGGTACTGCACAAAAACATATTCTTTTATAGTATGCTGTGAAAAAAGAAATATAAATCTTTCTGCAAAGTATTTGCAGCTGTTCACACAAGGTATACAATTACATAATGTTCAAATAATGAGCTATCACGATTAGCCCACACAGACATGACAAGTAAAATGCTTTAATAATTTATTAATTTGATTTACATGTGCTTAAAATTATGTACATATTTTCTCTTCTGAAAATACTCCAGGGTCATAAAAAAAGGGGACTGTATATGACGATCTCATTTTTATCCTATTTTTTGGTACTATTCCAGACTGACTTCTTAAGAACAAACCCAGCTTGAGCACCTGAAAACCCAACAGAGTGATGAAGACAATACTGTTACACACTAATATCTTCATGCAGTACACACTGCTTAACAGGCACAGTCAGTTTTATTTCAGAGTGTGAAGCTTGTGCTTCTCCCATGCATAAGCAAAAGTGCATCAACAGAGGAATAGAAATGGGATTTCTGTAAGATGTGCCCACATGTCCACTATTCTAAAGAATAAAACAGAAATCATGATGAATACTGGGAGCAGCACTCTGGTTAACAGGATTTACTGCCCAATTTATCAGACCTCTGCCCCATAGCACCTCAGCAGAGCACAGTTTGCAGGTCCTACAGCTCTGGCCACAAGGAACCCCTCTCCAGCCTCTTCTGCCATAAGCAGCATCACCCGGTTTTAATTCTAATTCTGCCATCACTCCAAAGAAAATAGGAAAAAAAACAACAAAGAAACCTCCCCAGCTTTTTATTGCTCAGCTTAGCAGTAATCTACTGCTTTCCCACTAAAAGATGGAGCTATTTCATTATGCCTTAGTTTTTAAAGAATATTTGAATGGGTTACTTAGAACTACAAGCAAGTGCACTTTCATTTTCTATTTAGACACAAAGGTTCTTTCCATGCAATTTAAAAATTAATCCAATGTAACAAATACCTGATGTTACTAATAACCATAATTACTATTATCTGATCTAATAGCATAACCAGAATTATGCAGAAACAATAACAAATTAATTTGACAACAAATTGTACCAAGTCTGCAGTACTATCAGACTTTGTGTATTATCTAGCTTTTTAAAAATCAGGTTTGACTTGGTACTTTTAAATTACAACAGCACATACTACTTCTCAAATATTCAAACCTAAATGTCAGAGTGCAAACTGCAGCTTTTTGTAGTTAAATTTTTATTAATACCTTCAATCTTTTTCTCACACTAAAATTGTATCACTGCCAAGAAAAGAAAACTCTTTCATAGAAGTCCTGAAAACTATGCCACTACTCTGATTTAAAAGAAGCTCAAAACAAAATATAAATATAGTTCCAGTACAGATTTTCTCAGTAATTTTTTTAGGTTATCAAGAAAACATCTAGAGTGTTGATCTGGTTATACTCATGTCAGACAAACTACATGTCACATTAACTACCTCCAGGAAGTTATTCCAAACACAAAATAAACTGTTTATGCCCCTTCTCAGATAGATAGCATGACAGATTGTTATTAGTTGAAGACAGATGAAATACATTAATTTGATTGCAAGCATGTGTTTACTTTCTCACTGTCATTTACACTCTACTGCTGATGCTTCCCTATGAGGACACAGCAACAAATCAAACACTGTATTAGAAGACTTGCTAAGGCAGAATAATAATAGCTGGTGCTACACATTAATACTTAAAAAACTATACTTAACATTTCCAGCTACAACAGGAAATTACTTGTTTCAGAAAGCAAAAGAAAAACTGATAGCTTAAAAACTCTTGTAATTTATACAAACCATTGTAACACTTCCTCCTAGAAAAAAATGAGAATTGTCAGCAAATATGCTCCTCAATTATTAAAGAAAAATATAACTTTCTAAGTGCCAAATCTATGATCCGAGCTCCTTCTAAACCAAAAGACAAAATCGTACAGATACAAGACAAGAAAAATCTATGCCTAATATGGGAAATTAACTTTGAGCAACTCCTAGTTCTCTAGTTAAAAACAGCAAGGCATCTTGCCTGTGAAGTGAGGTTTGCCTCGGTTTATGCATACCTCTCTTATGGGCCTCTACTTCTTTGTACAAAGCCCTATGTGGAATTCTCTTTCCAAGAATGACATATGAAGACACAAAATCTGTGATGAGCTTCTTAGAATAAGGGTACTTCACACAATAAAATCAGGTTGATGATGCTAATAGCTTGTCCCAACACAGGAAAGAAAAAGAACATGTTTAGCATGATAAGTTCTCTTTGATTTGTATTTATGGAAGTAGCTGTAGTCTTTCTATTATGTTTTCCACATAAAAACATTGCGTATTAAATGAGACTTTCAAATAAAGTTAAATAATAAAGGATTACAGCATATTTTCTAAAGCTATAAAACACAGTGGTTCTTGTGCAATTTTGTAAGAGAAGAGGTTAATAAGGTTAACATTTCTAAGATTTAAAATAGGTTTCAGTAAAAAGCAAGAAGAGTAGCTAGAAGCAAACGTCTCCATCTCAGCACACCAAGTACAACTAACTACACAGGACACAATGTGACAGGATTCTCAGCTAATAAAAAGCATGTATAGTGTTTGGTAGATGACAGGTCATTTTTAAGAAGACATGCTAACCTTTGCAAATATAAACAGCACGCATCTTCTCATAACAAAGTAAAATTTCTTATGAAGAAAAAAGAATACACTCAAATTTCTTTTCAAAACTAAGATGACAGATGACTGGCTTACACAGCTTGAAGAGACAGTTAAAGAGAAAATAAGAATATTTTGTTCTCAGCTAGACATTTCCCATTTTCATTATTCCAGAAATTCTTGGCAGAAATTCTTGCAACCATTTATCATTTGACTGAGCAGACTAAGATTACACTGATAGTTAGAATCTGATTCCTTCTGTTTGGTACCTATACTCCTTATCCCTACCCGTAACACAGGCATTTTTGGAGACAAGTATTCAAAAAAGATGGTATTATGAAACAAATACACAATTGAGTCACCTTGGAGTATTATTTAAGCATTAAAACTTAACTAGAAAAATTCTGCCTTGTTTACCTTTTTAAAAAGGTGTGAGAAGGACACAAAAAACAAGAGAGAAGAGGGATGTGCTGACCGCCACCTCACCACCCGACAACTGAAGTGACCAAGGACACTGAAGATACACCTAGACGTCAGACAGTGACCAAGGTAACTTGAAATGCATTAATCTGGGCACGAGCAGTTCGGATGTGGCAGTACAGACCTCTGGGCAGATGATTTTACCACGTATCTCTGTTTACTGTCTGCAATGTACAGACCTAAATAAACACGCCCTTAGGGTAAGCTTAACAAATCCAGCAGGGGTGTGAATGAAAGAACACGAAAGGCTTTTGTGCAGACTGGTACAGAGAGTGAACAGCCCAGCTTCAGCAAATGCATTAATGCACTCTCTCTCAAAAGCACCATCTCATGGCACTGTAACATTCTCTAATTTCACACCTTTGGTTAATTAGTTTTTACTTTCCACAAAAAAAATGTGTCCTAAGATTACAAGCTCCTCCTGGAAAGAAGGCAGTTTGTTCACTGTTGCTTTTTATCCAGTCACATTCTTACATGGCCCTTTACGCCAGTTTATAAGCACTTTGCAATTACTAACAGATCATTTGCTGACTAATTTTCATCCCAGTGGATTAGCAAATGCTATTCTTATTTTTACAAATAGAAAAATGAAACATGTATGAAAAGATAAATTTAAGTCTTGCTTAAGCTCACACAAAGTTTCACTGAACCATGAATTCATCGCTTTGCGTACTAAATCATCTTTCACCTTCTTTAACACTTGTGTTCAAGCTTCCCAATCTTTATGCCAAAGAGAAATCTGATAGCAATTAGTTTTACTTCCTTATTATGTTAAAACTGTTGATTTGCACTCAAACATCTTGACAAATCTTTTTCATGGAGACAAACAGAAGTGACAAAACGACTGGGACAGAACACCCCCAGCTCTCTATTTCTTGCTCTATTAATTCAGTTATAAAAATCACAGGGCAGTCAGTGACCAGCACAGCACGTGAATGCAGTTGGGAAAGGCTTATTCACTGAATGACCCTGAGAAAGCAAAACAAACCAAACTAACCTGTACTCAGGCAAACCATAATCAAGGATACCCAACAACAGCCGGAATTCCAGTCCCCGGATGCCCACTCTGACACACTGGCATTAGACAATGAGATGTCTAATGAAATTATAAATGATACATTAATAGCATTAGGGTGACCACCTCAGAGAAACGGCACTTCCACTAAGTACCATAACGCAAATATAATACAGCATAAAAATATGTAATAATTACTTTGTATCTCTGCAACTCTAGCTGCAGCACTTCTCACATTCTTAAAAGTTTCTACAAAAGTTTCTACAACAAACATAGTATTTCACTTTTTGGATCCAGCTTCCTTCCCAAGCACAGCAAACATACACACTGAACATACACATCAGAAAAAACAAGTTTCAAGCAATACATCATTGACTAATTGCCAATGTTTTAGCGACACTAACAAGAAAAGAGTTATACCATTTAGAATCTACACTTTCACCAATATAATACTATACTTTACAGAGCAACATATGAGAAACACAGAATTAATTGATTTGTAATAATGTAAGAATACTTTTAACACCACAATGACTGCAATACATGTATTTTGAAATGTCCATACAAATTCCTCCAGACAAATGACTTTCTAGGAGCCTAACTTCAAAAAATACATTTCTCTTTAGATTACACATCACCATTTTTGACAGTAGTTCCCAAACTTCCTTGTACCAAACTTCAATGACTGTCCAAGCACTCCGAAACAAAACTTGCTGACAGAATAAAAAAAAACAAACAACAGACCCTTCTCAGATACAACCTGAAATTATTTTTAGCAGGATTACCCAAACAACATAAAAAAACTGTTTAAATTGATTTATTTAGCTGAGCTACTAGTGACAGTTGCTGGACTTCAATCACTTTTTTCAGAAAATATTTCCCTCCTTGTATATTGAATCTACTTTTTAGGACAGAGGTTAAACAGTGTAATAAGAAAAAAAAATCTTAATTACTAATTCAACTGTAGATATTCTTTGATTTGGTGTAATTTAACAATTTCATAAACTCAGAGTGTAAAAAAGATATTACAGTACTGTGATTACTGAAACTCAAAGTTCAGTGAATAATTTAAGTGTTCTTTAATATCTTAGTGAAGACATAAAGCTGTAATGTACTAAACATTCAGAAGATGGTGCTAGTCCAATATATCTGCAAGCCATGGATGGATGAGCTTTGCTTTATCCCTCTCAAATATTTTCTCTAATTTTGATGTATCTACTACATCATTGCTGAATTTATCAATCCCAGACAAGGTACAGCCGTCTTCAGTCAAATGCTAAGAACACTACCAAATGATTTATCATTCTAAAATTCACAAAGATTCAGTGGATTGACAGCCATAAAATATAAAGTTTATTATAATTTCATCAACTCTAGGTCTTGGGATCTTAACAAAAACCTCCTACAACATCTCTTAGATCCTACCGTCAGTCACTCACATCTGTCTCCTTTTGCAGCCAACAGCAAGAGCTTCCAGCCACAGTTTCAAGACCTGAGCTTTGGTGCTGGCGTTGGTAGAAAATCTCACCAACCTGACCCACTCCTGGCTGTTCGTTCCCATCCTCATGCCACAGCGCACTATTCTCTCTGCACCTACTTAGGAGGTCACGCAACTTGTATGAGCTTATGAAGCTCAATGAGCTGATCCATGTTAAAAATAGGCCATTGCTTTTTGCAATGTTCCATTTAGCCCAGGTCAAGTCACAGATCCGATTTCCCGTGGGGCAGTGGTGCAAACTTCACGCTGTAAACCGGCTTCACCGCAAAGCCAAGCAATCACGGAACTGCAGCCTCCCTGAGCTCAGAGGGGCTGAATTCCTTCTCAGCATTCAAAACGGCAGGGAAGTTAAAGTCAGTCTCACTATTGCATGTGAAAAACTAAAGGAGATGTCCGCCTTTAATAACATGAAAAATTTATTAAGAAATCAGATGCAGTCTGTAATTACTGACAGAATACAAAAAAAACCCCCACCTACATTCACCCCCCAAACGCCTGCAAAATGTTAGACACATTTTCAGACAGTTGTACAAGTAATTTCTTCCAAAAAATAGTAAATTCGGACATACTATAACATCAAGTGAAAACCTTTATCGTTGCATAGCAGCTCCTAAAACAGCGTTCTCAAAATAACGCATAGGAACATTTCTCAGAGTAACATATTTCATGAAGCCATGGAAATGAACTACTAATACAAAACTTCTTCCTATAAAAAGCCTTTACCTAATAAATAACACTTGGCTGTTGCTGCATCCACCTTTATGGACTGTTTCCACAGGTATCCTTCTGTTGATTTCACACCAAACAGCCACGTTAACAAACTGGCTGTCCCCTCAAGGGTGATGCCTTTAGCCAATATTCCGAATTACTTGCTGCTAACAGAGCCAGCCCAGGTCAGCTCCAGGGCCCTTCCACGCCCGATTCCACTGTTGCTTCCAGCAGATGTAATAAAGAGTTGGAGACATGTAGTGCTTCTCCTACATACCTCTCTGGGAGCTCTTCCACAACAAAAAATATAAATGAATATGAAATCATTCACCAGGATATAAAAACAAGCCTTCAATACGTTCAAAGATCAGGCCAAGTCAGTATTATTGTTATTACAATAAACCTCCAGCATTAAGCAATTTCAAGCATCTGTTCTTCTTCCAAACTTTTTTCAATGTAGAGGCAAGATTGGCACAAGCTGAGTGAAATTACTCAGTCACTAGGCAATTTATTACTGCTTAACTGTTCCATGTGTATCAAACCCTGTTTGACAGCAGCCCATTTTTTCTTCAATTTGGAAGCTTTTGTAACTATTACCAAGCCAAACTGTTTTCAACTGGCAGTTAAAATATTAATAGTACAACTCAATTTTATACTAAATCACTTCTAAGAAAAAAGTAAGACTGCTTAATAAATAGATATAACACACTTTGATTAACTATAAAAAGAGAAATGAAAACCAAACACATTCAGATCACTGATAGTAGATTTATCAGCTATTTCTTAAATTGAGCCACAGCATTTCACAGACTACAAAGAACTGAATTCAAACTATTTATATTTAACAACACGATGTTTTCAAGCCAGACAGCAGCAGTGGGACTGTACAAACCTTTCACACTTGCCAACTCACATTACATTATCACTAACTAATCACCCAGGCAAAAAAACCTACTGAACTGCAATCAATACATCAATCATTGATTCATCATTGTATTGAAGAACTGTTATTGCTTCCAACTCGAATGAGCATACAGCTTATTTCTTCCTGGCATAAATTCTATCATGATATGAACATTTCCGTCCAAAACTTTGTTAACTTAATAGAAGGCTATAATTAATTCAGATACTGAGCAAAAGCTACAAAAGCTTTTCTACAATCTTTATAGCTACTATTTTTCCAAACAAATTAAAAACATTGAATAGTGTACACACTAAGACAGAATACACTAATACTGCAACTTTAGAGTACTGACCAGTGTATCGGGTTTGCATGGCAAGGTTTTAGTAGTGGGGGGGCTACAGGGGTGCCTTTTGTGAGAAGCTGCTGGAAGCTTCCCTGTGCCCAACAGAGCCAGGGCCAGCCGGCTCCAAAAGGACCCTGCCGCTGGCCAAGGCCAAGCCCATCAGCGATGGTGGTAGCACCTC
>Ga0181612_164285_pt1 | contig 36726 bp, 18 predicted proteins | sample HoacroProtozoa21_FD_119630 | JGI IMG/M metagenome (GOLD analysis project Ga0181612, IMG submission 119630) | Hoatzin crop microbial communities from Cojedes, Venezuel. Combined Assembly of Gp0051906, Gp0051904, Gp0051908
AGTTATAACCTCCATTCTTCAAAAAAAAAAAAAAAAAATCTCAAAAGCACAGTCTTTCAAAAAAGGAAAACAATCCCTGAATGACTTTGAGGAAATAGGTCTATGGGAAAAAAATTACTTTCAGCTCTAGTCATCATTTCTCCTGACCTATTTTTCAAGCTGTATTTTGCAAAGAAACATCCAATTTTTAAAGATGAAAATAGGGAGAATTGTTCTTCCTAGATTAGTTAAGACTTACTAGATATACAGGGTTACAAAGGCTGGATATTTGTGTTTGGCTGAAATGAGACAAATTAAATGGCAATAGTAACAACGCCATTTTGTCCAGACCTTGCTATTCTTTTCAAATTGAAGTGAAAGGTCAGTGATGAAAGACGTTTGAAAAATTCATGAACTACCTGGAAAGTGTCCTTGTAATGAAACCCTTGAGAAGTCAAGAAGAAGGAAAGCGAATTAACTCAAGAGTCCTTTTTTGGGCTGCCTCTTACTTGATTTCTTGAGGTTTCAAATTAGACCAAGGTCATCTAGATCAAGAATTTCACTGCTGATACAAAAACCTACTCACAGAATGTAAAAACATAAAACTCTCCAATCAAATAAGAGGTATTGTCCAGGGAAATTTATAGAAACAAACAAAAATAACCAAGGTGATCTACTTGAATCTTCAAGTATTATAGAGATGTGCGTCTAAAATAACTATGTAGAACAGGATATCTTCCCCCATACTGTTTCATACCAAATAATAAGAACAGTTAAAAGACTACGTAAACTGCAAAATACTGGTGGCCTCCTGAATTCTGTCACCACATCCCAACTGAGGTTAGAACACTACATAATGTCCCAGGCAGTGGTTAATAATGAGATGTTAGGCATTCATGCTTGAAATTGTTGGTCATTTTTGATTAAGCATCTTGCAGAGGAAATAAGGCATGGCATTTTCATAGTGAGTTTGTAGTGTATTATTAAAGTGCCCAAAAACTAAACTTGTTAGAGGTGATATATATAACTAAGAGGAAGTGACAGGGGAAAATCAGTTCCGCTAAAGTGAGACTTAACTGAATGCTGTTCAAAATTCGTAAAGGATACTCCCTCCAGAGAAGTGAGCTAAGGCATCTGTAGAATGTTAGTTTAGTTTAAGTTTCAATGTTCAGATTAGGTCTAGAAACAGATTTTTTTTTCGTTTCTTTGTTTCTGGAGCTACTAGAGGGTGCACATTTAAAAACATAGGAATTCAAAAAAATTCTACATGCACAGAAGTCCTGAGAATTTTTTGTGGGCAGAGCTGGTTCGTCAGCTTTCTGGACTTTTTTCCCCAGAAATATTTTGAGAGTAATCAAATACCAGATGCCTTCCAGTCTCATTTCCTGACATAATTCATAACTCCTGAACGACCCAAACAAATCAATACATTTCTTGGGGTAAAATATTTATTTTCTTCTACCTTCTTCCTACCCCATTCAACAAATATTTTTTGTCTCTTATCATCTCTTTTTGCACATGAAATGTTAAACACAGTTAGAAACTGTATTTACCACAATAGTACAGACCAATAGCAGACATATCCTTTGAGATAACACAATATTCATATTATGAAGGAGAATATTGTTTTCTGGTCTGAAAACAAACACAGAAACTTCAGTACTGAATATCAATAAAGAGTGACCAAAGGGCTGGCATAATTTTCTGTGGTAATGAAGCTCACAGATCATGGAGGATGAACAAATTATATTAAAGAAAATATCTTGCTTCTGATTTTTGACTAAGAACATTATTCCTTCCACCTCCAGTTGAATGCAGATAAACAAAGTAATGAGAGGCATCTTTCAGTATTCCACAGTCAAAGCATTTACAATTCAAGCAACAAAATACAAAAAAAATTGTTACATTGTTTCAAAAATAATATTGTGCTCTAGTTTGAGGGTCTTGAGGAGTCTAATACTTTTTTTTTTCTGCAGTCATAAGAATGGGAGCATACTCTCTCTTAAAAAAAGGGAAAAAAGCGGGGAAAAAGGGTGGAAAAAAAGAAAAAAACCACTTCAACCCAAGATTCTTACCTTTCACAAAACTAGAAGGTGAAGGACTATGAAGTAAAAAAGAAAAATACCAACACTATCAACATTAATAACGCCATTCAACTCTAATAAGGCAGAATGAAAGCCGCCTTTGTTACAGTGGGGCACTTGTATATATTAAGGAATATCTTCTAAATGTAAACACAGCTGATACATTTAACAGAAATTATCTGATATATACCCCAAGGCTGTATTTCTTAGCAAGAGTGCAAAGTCTTTCAAATGTTATGTTCCCTTCCTGTTCTGAGGGATCCAAGCATATGAATGTTTGGGGTCTTCCTCCACTGCCTGTAGGTGTGCGGTGGGGAAGGCACACATTTCAGCCGCCCTTGCCTCTGCCATGTGTTAGTCATACCCAATCTGCATGCTTGGAAGAAAGCCGGGTATGCACCATGCCCTTCAAGGAAGTGAAAACGCAACGCATTCCTACACAGTCCTCTGGGGCTGTGTAGACGATCAGGACTACTGCACATGCTACAAAACCATAGTCAGTAACCAGGACTGAAAACTGAACCAGGAATGGATAATCAGGGATCGGGAGTGGAACACACGTGCAACAAGTCAAAGTTATCTAAAATGCTTGTTTATGCTATTGACTCAGAATCAGTCCTTTAAAACTTCCATATGTTTAACTATGGCTAAGAAAGAAACTGCCAAGGCCAAGATTTATACAAATCTGCAAGTACAAGCTGTGACAGACCATAAAAGATAATTACTAGTATTTGGCAGATTAATTTTTGCTGTCTTCTGTCTGTGCCTATGGTATATTTTATAGAACTAATATTTCATATAAATTCATGTCTGTACAGTATTAACATCATGTGGCACTGCAGTTAAACTTTCCCGATGAACAGCACAAGTCGTAATAGAGCTGGGAGGTAATACAATCAAGTCCATCATGTCTGTTCTAGAGGCTAAATATAGACAACAAGATGACCTTTTGCAGACAATATTTCAAATGATTTTTGGATTCTATTCTTTATATCTTATTTCTTGTACTAGAAGAAACTTCTAAATGAGGATGCCACAGAACTGTGAAGCTCTGAATTCTCATCCCCTTAGCAGGTTGCACAGGTACACCATGACGGATACAGGGACTTCAGAAAGGAAACCCATCATCTTCTTTACACTGTTACATTTAGGAATTTGTTAAAGCTAAAAGACTGAATTTTAACATTCACATCTACCAATGAAATGTTTTGCATCCTATGAACAAGTAATTTAAAATGTATCCAGAACATGCATTTGAATTAAAATTCAATGCTTAGTATTTTCTTAAAGCACAACGGCCCATAAATAAGAACTGGAGATTTGCAAGTGTACTGCATCATATCATTAGTACACCTTTGTTCACAACATGTCACAAATGGGATTTTTAAAAAGATCTCTTACTTTATAAAAAACAAATGGCTTGAGATAGCTCAAAGAAAATTATGACTGATTTTATGCTTTACTATTTCTCATTGCTTCAGCTATCCCTAGTCCATCTTAGCTGAATAATATCATTTAAATATTTTAGGTAGTTTTCTTTCACAGGCTTTTAGACTTAACTTACTGCCTTGCTTCAGGACAACATCTTTTAATAGCTTTAAATTATCAGTGATGTCTCCAGCATTTTAACTGAACATGGATTGATTTCAATTAACTTTCTCATGCTTTAGCATAAAAGCAGTCTTATTCAATTTGCCCTAATTAGATCACACAACCTCTTGAAGCTAAAGCAATGGCAGTCATTAAACTGTTGTACAAAGATAGAGAGAAAGAGAGTCTCAAGGTTGTTTACTGCATTGTTAGTCCTTTTGCAATTTTGAAGCTGCAAGGAGACTCTCACTCTGTGACCATATGAAGGATTTAAAATCAAATCCAGAATTTAAGACTCATGGAATTTAACAGGACCAAATTTTGAGTCAAAATCATGACAGTTATTTTGTTACTATGACAAAGATCAATAATGCCCCTGCAGCATTGTTAGCTGCACAAGTCACTGTTTTACCGTCTTTCAATGCATTGAGAAGGATTTTAATAACTGATGGATTAGTACATAAAGAAGACTGAAATAAGAAAACTATAACATGTGGATGCAATTTTGCTTCAGTTTCTATTGCCTTGGAAATTTTCTTTTTTCCTTTACTGCAAGATGCACACAAAATGAGACTGACAAAAGACAGATTATCTCTACACAGAAACTTTAGCTGGTTACTGAAGTTAACAGGCATGAGGCAGAAAATGGTATGCTGGCCGTAGGCCAGCTGCTGGAAAGGGACATCACAGAAATTTTAGAAATGTTCTTGCAATGAAAAAAACAAACAAGTTTGGTAGCCTTGAACAGGGAGAAAAGGAGGAGAGGAAATAATGGCCTCTAGTAAATGGGTCTAAGCGATCACAAGACTGCACAGAGTCATTAAGCCTGCTACTCAACTATCAACGTCTACAAATATCCTCAAGAACAGTCACTGCTTCTTTATCATATTTCAAAATCTACAAACATCCCAGAACCTCAAAACAAATCTATTTCTAACACAAAAGGCCAAAAGATGGAGAAAAAGAAAAGCAGAAAGCAAGACAGAGAAGAGAGAGAGTGTCCTCTCAGCATTCAGTGATCCTAAAAAAATACTCATACATGCAGAAGATAGTAAGTTTGTTTTTTTTCTGGGGAGACTAAAAGAGCTGTAGCATCTCTCCCCTATTTCAGCCCTGGCCAGGTACATGATGTTCCACACTGCCCTTATGATGCAAATACTTACAACAGGGTCTGTCTTGGAGCACTGTGTAGGCTGGATTCACAGCTAGGTTCAGAGCCAGGAAACTATAGCTAGCTACAGCAATTGAAAAGAACTCTCCTTCTTGCTACCACATAAAGAGAAAAAAAATGACAGAAATTTAGTCCCTTTAGCCATGGGAGTCTGGGTCAAGCATCTTTTAAGACTCAAGTAGTATAACATGCGAAGTTGTGATCCTTTTGTGTATGCCTCTAACTTGAAAATGCACCCATTGAGTCAGTAGTTCTCTGGGATTAGTTTATGTTCATCTTTCACAGACAATGCCAGGTAACTCCACAACAGTTTTGTTTAACTAAATATTGCAATGTTGCAAATTTATTGAGGTATAAATCTTATGTCCACTGATATAATATGAAAAATTGTCACATTCATCTGTATTTAGGGTTCATATAGGGCAAAATTCTACACTCTCAAAGTCACAGGCATACAAAGGTAGCTAAAATATCATTTATCAGTTTTCCGACATGAATGAATTAAACAAGCCCAGATTACTCCTTAATATATTTGAGTAAGTATGAGCAAATATTTACCCATTATTTAGCCATAATAGCCTGTTTCCAAATTCAATTTTTCGAGTTAAGGGTTTTCCTAGAGTGAATTCTCCAGTGCTGACACCTCATGAACCTTCCAGAACAACAAAGTTATGGACACTAATTAGCAAAGCAGCTCTTCCAGGTTGTGATATTTCAAGTGAAATCAAAGAGATGCTTGTGACTTTTCCTAGATCACACAGTTTCTATGAGCACAGCTGGTGACCACATCTATTGTGTGGGTCGCAAACTGGTTAACACTCCATGCTACAGTTCAGTGCTAGAAAAACATGGCACTGTTTGTTGACTCCCGCTTAGGGACTAGCATTTTTGTAATCAGAAACAGTGAATGTCAGATCCAATATGAAAGCTTTTATCTTTTGTTTAATGGGATTGGTCAGTGAAGCAATAACAAGGAGTATCGTGAATTTCGCAGGAATATTGCAGATACATATTTTAATCCATTTTAGAAAAGTCACACTGGTATGATTCTGTGTGCTGAAATATTTCTTTGGGAATAAACCAGACAGGAGAAATCTTATTCTGGATTAAAAATTTTCGTGGAGCACATTATATCTGTAACAACACTCCTTTCATGTGGAACAGAAACATCACTAACATCAGGTCCTAGTACTTCTGGAGATGTGATGAGGTCCAAATGCATGTAGCTCATTGGAAAGTATAGTTTCTAGTTTCTCTAGAACATTTTCGTAAGTTACTTGGCCATTGGCCGAGATAAATTTATTATCAAAGATTTGAAATAGTCTATTACTTTTATTGAGGTGGTGGGTGACAGACTATCTCAAATGTTTTCAGGAGGTAACAGGAAGTCACCGGAATCAGGTAAGAAAACATTCCTCAAATTTGCATTGGCCATGAAGACTAGCATAATAAAGTTAGCTGGACAGCATTCTATATGTAAAACCAAATGTTTTTAAAGTATTTCAAATATGCATTAAAATCACGTGGGATTTTCTCTATCTTTGTTTAATGAAGGAGATGAACAGAAAGAATACACTTAGCAGGTGACATCAGTAGGACAAACAGTAGTCCAGCAGGAAAAAAGGAATGCAGTTCTTTTATCAAATCTTAAGTGTCAAGAGTGAAGTTAAAGCATGTCATATTTCTCAAGTTACTCTTGCAAACATAATAAGCTTTGTGATCCCCTACATATTTGCAAGCATACAAGGATAGCTAGGGTGCTACACTATCAATAGTACAACATAAATAAATTCAATAAACTCAATTTACCAGGGAAATTCAGGCACCTAGTAATTGTTTGTTGCCTCCCAACCTTCAGATCTATTTAGATAGCTCTTTTTGAAAGATTTACTATTTAGCTCTTAAAATTTCAGTGTTTAGCCATGTAGAATGAATGATCATTTTAGGGTGAGGTGGAACTGAAAATTTCTTGTGTCAGCAAACATTCCTATTTCCCTCTTTACTTGATGATCCACAACTATTTGATCTCTTGCCCTTTAACTCTCTCAGAGACACAGTATCCTCCCTTCATAGAAAAGAAAAAAAAAAAGTATTCACATACAGTTTCCACTGAGGACAATTCCTTACTGTATATGTTTATTAATGAATTATGTAGTTGTATTTTATATAGTAATTCCATTTTTTCCTTCAGATAACCAGATTAAGCTTGGCATATGAGAATAATCTGGGCATATTGCTGTTTATATTTCAGTGGACTGTAAAAGACTTTCAATGGGCAGCACATGCTCAAACTACTGCCCATTCCCAGATTATTCTATAGCTCAAGTTACAGTAAATTACTGCACAGTGGATTAAACAATGACCTAACCAGGGAATTGGGAAGAACACCACTATGATAAAAAGGTTTATATGGATGCACAGAGAGCCTTAGCTCTGTTTTTCCAACTGCCTACCTGTTGTCAGCTGGTAGTGTCTGTTAGATGTATCTATTTGCTATAAACTATGTCGTTCTGCAATACCTCCTAAGGAGGAAAAGTCCTCACCTACTTCGAGGAGCCCTCAGCTCACCTGTAGAACAGAAAAGACAGAATTCTTTGGCTATTTACTTCTTTTTGTCCTTTGCACTTCATTAACACTCTCCAGAGTAGGCATTTTGCCACACAGAGCTGATTCATTAGCTTCAAAATATTTCAGCTGCATTACGACACTTACATAATAAATATGGAAGCTCATAGCTACAGAGAACTGGAAACTTACTGATTTTCCACACCACACACCCAATTCCATTGCATTAAGGAGCCCAAAAGAACTTACGGGGTTTAGAATATATTTCGGGGTGAGGGCGGGACTGTGGAAGGTATTAACACAAAAGTATAAAGATACCATTTGTTGTGTTCTTATGCTTGTTACTCAGCTGGATTGGGTACTTGTGTTTGTGACACAACGATTATCTTTTAATTACCTTCAAGTGGTAATCAAAACAAACTGACTTATCTAGTGATCACATGACAGGGATAGCACAGGACAACTAATTTGATTTCAAAGTAAAACAATCTACTAGTGTATCAAGCAACTGTGCATACCAGAACAATCTGCCTAGCTTTTACTATGATCTTAACTGCAGCATAAAGTCATACTTCACCCTGAGCTCGAATTTAATACCTGGTTCAGTCCCTCTGCAAGTTATATAAAAATTCTTACATCCACTGAAACCAATATTATAATTCATACCGATTTCTATGTAGACAAGGTTTTGACTTTCCTGTTAATGAAGCATGTCGAAGTAAGACGGCTAACTCTTCTTTCTTTCACTGAACAGATGTGGCATAGGCAGACGCAGTTTAACTGAACCTGCCAGCAAGCCTACTTCAGTTAGGATAGAATCCTAGCAAACAGAGGTTATTTTTCCTCTGTCCATTAACTCCTTGATCTTTGCAATTGGAGTCTGTGGAAAGTCTAGCTCCCAAATCCACTGAAGTAAATGATCAGTTCTCTTGACCAAAGCATGGAAAAAAAATGGAAAAAATGTCACTGAGGAACATGAATAACCAATGTCCTCATAGTTTGAAAACATTTCCAGGTCGCACCAGTGATGGTGCAAGACGTACAAATGCTGAGGTAGGAATCAGGCTTTTCTCAAGCAACAACTCAATGAGTGTGGGTTTTTTTGTTTCCTCCTCCACTCTTAATGAAAAGTGTGAGGAAAAATCACCACAGTTTCTACAAGGATCACTAGCAAAATGAAAAAGCAGAAGAATCACTCATTACCAATTATTTGTGTATCTTAAGGAGAAACATTACTAACTGTAACAGCATGCAAAAAAGATGTTAATTCTTGATTACAGCAGCTGTACTTTGAGTAAGAATAAGACAAATTCCTTTGTTTATGGTGACATCACTAAAGTTTCCGGTTGTCGATCCATCTGCTTCGCTTAATTTCAAGCAACCTACCTAGATCAGAAGTGCCTTGTCAAAGCAATCTTCATTCATTATCAGGGAGAAGTAGAGAGAATTAAGTTAATGACTTTACACTGCTTTGTAGATTATGAGTACCATACATGTGTTCAGTATTAATATTTTTGATTCAAAAGTCTTTAACACTAAAATGTGTTTTAAATGATCGGGCTCCCTAAAGATTCTCTGTCTTATCTTAGGTATTGTAGAAGAAAAGAGAAGACACCGTAACGTGGGAACAACCCAAATCCCTGCACATGGTGAATCCAGAGACAAACTTCATAGTTAGTCTATATTACTGTAAAGGAGTGAGCAAAACTCTGGGTAAAGATCTTTCCCGTCACCTGTAAATTTATTGAAATACGTATGCAGATATAAGCACTCTATCTATTACGTCCTATGGAAGAATAAATAAAATATACTATATATAGCCTCTGCTGAGTGACACAGCAAATCCCATGCAGAGTAAGAGACGACTGTATCCAATCTTCTCACATGTTCTACCCACAATTTATAACAACTAATTTGGCTCCTGAAATGTAATGGAAACCTCACAGGAGAGCCAGATGATCGGTCTGTGATAGTGTGATTTAAGAAGCAGAAAATAAGAAAGGAAAGGTGAAAAGAAAAAAACCAAAGTGAACGAGTATTCCACACAGCTGTACATATAGCTTCCAGGCATCCCACTGTGACAGTTAGTGAAATTCAAAACTTGTGTTCATGTGTAGAATAGGTGAGAAAATTTTGGCTATGTTGCTGGGAAGATGTGCTTCTGTTTCCCTTAAAGACATAAACTTACCTCTCTCCGTAGAATAGTATTCTTATTCTGAGGTATAAAATTTACTGGACTCTAAATAGAGTAGTACCCTGAAATATTTCAAAGGCAGGAAATGAACTTTGATGAACCTGCTCAATCTAAGGAAAACTTTTCTTCAGTGCCAGCTACTGAAATTATTAAGAAATAACAGGAACAATCAAAACCAATGATGCTCATAACCTCCCTTAAATCTCTACATTTAAATGAAAGCTGTCCTTAATTAACTTTCTCTTACACAATATCAGTCTACAGCAGTAAATCTGATGCTGACTACTTTATTTAAAACAAAAAAAAAACCCCACACCTATCGTAAAAACTATACTAATACTATGTTCTTATTCACCATCATAAATGGGGAATTAGTCATTTTACCAGCTCTTCCTGGTATTATTCTATTAGATCCATTAAAAATGATTTAACAATCACAACTTATGTAAAAGTTCAATTTAAAAAATAACTTTTTTTCATAATAAAAATGATACAAAATTTATCTGTTGCCACATAATTATTCCCCAGAAATCTTATTTTTGACATGCTTTATGGTCAGCCTGCAACAAATCCAAACAGATTATCTCATTACTGCAAAACATTATCAATTCTTATTTTCCCTCATAGCCTTTCTTCTTCTTTATTCTAAAGAATTCACACTGGTAACTACATAAAAACATGGAAGCATTCTGCTAACCTGGATTACACCAATGTTTTGTGCTAAAAAAGCAGTAAATTATGCATTTTAACAACAAAGGCAGCAAAGATGACAGCACATATTATAATCTATTGTATCATGTGAGTCTATTAAGATGCTTATATAAGGCAAGTGCCTAGTGTTCCTTGCATTACAGTCTAAGTACTATTGCTAGACTCCCAGTTTCTGTGAATTCCTTGAATTAAGACAGTGAAATGCAGAAGTGTTGAGCATGAGCAGCAAATCAGCCCAGATATTTATATTTTAGTTTGCTAACAAGCTCTGAGAAAACTTGTATACAGAAATTTCAAGTGATTTGGGTCAAAAAATCTTTCTCTCTATCTCTCTTTCTCCCCATACATATATTCTACTGATATTTCTGTTCTCTCTCTCTCGTATCACGCATTCAGTCTTACTGGGTGGATTGTATCTTCACATTATAACCACTTCCCTTTGGAGAAGAAAAAACAAAAAATCTTATCCTGGCTATTTCATAAAGTTTTACTACTAAATAGTAAATAGTACTATATACTATTTACGACTATATTTTGCCCTGGATTATTGAAACCTGTAAAAAAAATGTGAACAATTGCACTTTGCTGATTAATTTTCCAAATACTTTTCAACACATTACTAAAATAATGGAATTTTCAAAATGGTGAGAAGAAAGGGAAAACACTTAAAATACTTTCTATATGAGGCTGACTCCTTTGTGGCTACCTTATTTTTCATATATCTGTCCTCATGTATGTTAACGTCTTAATTTGTTTTCTGCATCATAACACAGACAGATGCGCTTACAGAAAAGCTGGAGCAGTTAAAGATACAAAGCTAACCTCTTGGTTCTGAAATGGTAGCTGCATGTATGAGTAATTTGAATCCATTTCGGAGCAAAACAAAACAGCTGAACTTCAAAACAGAGTCAGATGGTGGCAACCCCTTTACCCACTACAAATTGTTCCACAAATAAGGACCTGATTACATCATAGTTGATTCAGCAATTATTTGTTCCTACATATGATTCTAATCACCCATTGCAAATGATAAGGAAAACAAAATTACTTCCCGACTGCATCAGCTCAATCATTGCTGCTGTGTTCCAATTCTTTCTTTTTGTGAGTGTCACTCTGCTGAATGGATGAATTAAAAAATTGTAAAAGCTTATTTCAAAAGATCTCATACCAGCTACCTTAGCAGCTGGAAGAACTTAGACACTTACAAATCAAAATATGAGTTTTCCTATTTGCGCATGTTGAGTTATAAACCCAGGCTTGATTTTTAAACTATCAGTTTATATTGGTTTTATGTATTATTTTTACTATACATGTTTCTTATGAAAGGCACTTCTGAACTATTTTTACAGTGCCTTACTGTCTCCTTCAACATCATCTTATTCCTTTAGGCACTTCAGACATATTTTATTTATCCTAACCTCCAGCACTTTTCTTTTTATTCTCCACCTTTATATTTCTTATCAGGTGTTTTTACACTTACCTGACTTTATTCTTTAATCTTTCTATTTCTCCTTTGGTGTGGATATTTTACACCTCATAGATGTCTCTTTCTGACCCTTTATTTTTCATCTACATTGGATCTTTTTTTTTTGTCATAGTATATTCACTGCTAGATGAAATACCTTCATTTATCTTTCAACACTTTCCATTTCCTTTCTATGTCTTCCTTACACTGATTTTTGTCACCTTCTACTAAAATAAGATCAGATGAAATTCAACTACCCTTTTATTCCATTTTGTCTCATTTCAGTCAAAACAGCAAACTAAGCAAGACAAGTAAGGTAAGTAATATTTTGAATTTACTTAATATATTGTCAGTTATGTCCTCTTTGTTGCTAACAATATATGGAAAGCATCATTCCTCATTAATTTAATTCTAAATCAAAGAGACAATAAAGTACAGTAAATCTTCATTCCTGTATAGCAAATTACTTGTTAATCATCAACACAAAAACGTTGACAGAACTAAGCACAGAATAAGCCACATTTATGTGCTTGATATGCAAAGCCCTGACAGGTACATAGATGAGTAAATACAAAATCTGGAAGATTATTTCGCACAAAAGTGTTTGAAAGTTTGTACAAGATTGTTGTAAGGCTAGTTTGAACATTCTTTAAAACAAATCCCCCTGGATTAACCACTTATACTAACCATGGGGAAAACATATTTTAAAAATTCGGTTTTAACAGACCAGAGAAATCCTAGTTCAACTTCTTAAGTAATTTTGCTATTTATGATGAAAACCTTTGTCTCCATACCTACACTCTACACAGCAGGACCAATTAAATTTCATGTTTCAAAAAAGGAGGACCTAGTATACATCATGAGTATATTCCTTCTGCTGTTCCTTTTATACTCTTTTCCACCATTGTTCGGGAGGCATGGCAGGAAGCAGAGGGTTTAAGCTTTCTTCTTGAAAGGTATGAGAGCAATGTCTTTCTCCACTGACTCTTGGAGTCTAATAGGGAAACTAAAGCAGCTGGAGTTGTGCAAGTGCAGGTAGCTGGAATAAAAATTAAATAAAAGAAACAATCAGCTAAAACAGATGTTCAATAGCAAACTAGGGCCAGGAAGAAGACTGAAAATAAACTATTCAAAGATCCCATGTAAGAGTGGGTGTAAACATTTGCCATTGTTCAGGATTTTTTAAGGAGGCTACTGCAGCTGTGCCACAATCTGTCAGTTATTTGTCTCTTCTATTCTCCTTCTGGGAGTAAATAGAAAAAAAATCTTGTGGTCAGCACTTTATGACAAAACAAACAAACAAATCCCCATCCGCACTGTACACACCAAACAAACAAAATGGGGAGAGGATACTTTTTTCATCAGGATGATACAGAAGAATATATTTGGAGGACAGCATTTCTCAAAGAAGAAATAATTCTGCATTTCAGTGGATGTTGAAGGTGACAACATGGTTAACAGACTGTAGGTTACAAATCTTTATTAATTTCTGCTAGTGTTCCTCTTGTCTAAGTTCATTACTTTTTTTTTCGGGAATAGTGATGATATGGCAGCAGAGTATAAACCTTTCTGAGGATAATGCTGATGAGATGGAAGCAAGTGACATGGAACTGCATAGCAAAATCATACCAATTAGAGCTGTAAAAAAAATCAAGAAGCTTCCTAGAGGATGCTCCGCACACTCTAAGATTTTTGATTTACAATATTTTCAGGTTTTGTTAATTTTGAGCTATCAAATTGGTGATGATTCACCAATTTCAGTGGGAACAGAAGCATGACCTATAGGAAAATTCAGATACACCTTCAATAAGATCTCAGCAGTATTGTTCCATTCTGAATCCACTGATGTATTAAAAAGTTAAGCCATGTTGGAAGAGATTATTTACCTTCTACATTAAAGTATTAAAGTTATACATTTACTTTTATCAATGTGTTATCACCATCATGTTATCACCATGTTATTCAGTCACCCTGTTTGACTTCATCCTTCAGGAAATCTTGCTATTCTGTGAGGTTTTCTTTAGTCTAAATAATTTTCTGTTATCAGCAATGTTCACCAACCCATCCACCAAATCAATAATAAATATACTGAAGAATGTCAGGCCTGATGTCATTACCTAAGGCAGCCACTGCTAACAGCTTTCCACTCAGAAAATTATCTGCAGATTCCAGGAAAGTGTGTCTTTTAAAGCAGGTTGCCTGCCTGGTGAGTCATATTGCGATAACTTAATGCAAGTCACATAATTACATCATGTAACTTTATATCATTTGACATGGCTGAGGCAACCTAACATAAAATAATCACAGTACAAATCGGTTGGAAAACTTAAACATTGCTGTTTTTTCCCTTAAAAGGAACTGGATGGGGAAAAAGCCCTCCACAATCTTTTGTTTTTTCAATCCTAGTCTCTGAAGAAAGAAAAGAAAAATATACCTTGTCTACAGTATTGATTTTTATATATGTAACTACCACTCTGAATTGACAGCATCTTCACTAGAACCTGAATCTGAAAGCTTCTTGGAAAATGGTCTGTTGTCATGATCACAGTTCTGTACAGAGCTCAACAAACTGTCAGGACTACATTTAAAAAAGACTAGATGTGTACTATGACATTAGATTAAACCTGTATATGTACTGCTGTACCTAGGTACAAGGCTGCTGCCGTGTATTCCAATATAGCTGCAATTCTCCATGCAATTCCTTTCTTGAGAAAAGTGTTAAAATAAATTACAGTGCTAAAGAAACAGACACTTTGATAGATATATTTACGTGTATCACTGTAAAATTAGTAATGATATTCGGATGCAATTAATACCATGTTGCTTTTCTCTTACCTGGAGTTTCTGTCTACTAACAAGAGGATAAAAACTACAAGACAGATTTTATATATGTCCTGGTTTTGGGCTCATCTACAGTTCTCCTTTCTGCAAAATTTGCAAAAATGCATGCTTATCCTTGTACTTATTTTCAGTCATTCACAAAACAATGAATTCGACATTCAGAGGAGAAACTAATTTAATGCAGGCAAGGAATATTGTCACTGTGTGGAGAAAGGTGATACAGCAGTGAAGCTGAGATTGATATGAGATGAAACAATGAAATTACACTATGAAGTTATAATAATAACCACTAACCACACTCAGCTGGAGGTGAACCATGAGTTGACATGGACATTCCCAGAAGGCCATATGGCAAATTTGATTGACTGGTATAGTTTGTTTTCCAGGCAGATTAATATGGGTTATAACAACTCACAAGAGTAAGCTGAACACCAACAGCAAGATGAGAAGCAAGACAAAGTACATTTATAATACAATACAGATGTATTATGTCAAGTTAAGGATTCTAGAGAAACAGTGAATAAGAAAAGATGCAGGAGATGAAAGCTGTGTCTGGAACTGGAGGATTTGCCCTGGCGTTTTTAATGCAGCATGGGTGAAGGGAACAGACCAGCTCATTTGGTTTTTGACCTCATATTGGTTATAGCAATACAGGCAGCTGTCTAGTTAGTTTGAAAATAATGCCATTGCTTCTTCTGTCTCTTAGTCTTTGGTTTCATAAATAACACATTAAAATACAATTAGATCTCTTTAATACTATTTTTCTTGAAAATTGATATGCTCAATCAGAAGATAACCGAATGCCTCCGGAAAGGCCTCTAGAGATCATGGCTCCTTTAATAGCTCTCCTCTGTTCCTTCCTCTCTTTCAGCCCACAAATTATTAGGAAGACCATCACCGGAGTGGGCCAGTGGGGATCACAAAAGCCTTTAGAGTCCATGTAGAATATACACAAGCTGTACCCCCAGCCCAATTCTCTTTGAAAAACCAAAGGGACACAGTATTGTACTCACATTTACACTACATATCTCATTCAGGCAGTTCTTTCCTTTGGAATCAGTTTCTGGAGTACAAAGGTAACTGAATGAAGCCTTGACACCACACATTGGTGGGTGGATGATCAGAGCCTATAACTACAAGCATCCATTCTGCAGGGAGACAACCATTTAGAGATGACTGGCACTTAGGGAAAAGACCCTTCATCATCAACATGCATTATGGACCTATTTTGGCCAGTGAGTGGAAAGTGGGGACGGGTAGAGAAGGTAACGTAACAGGATCAGAAGATTAGCCTGCAGCCACAGGGAAACAATCTACTGGTGCTGTGAAGAAAGGAGGATGCATAATAACAATGAACCAAGTTCCAGTAAAACAGGACGATCAGCTACTGTCATTCAGATGCATGCTGGCCACTACTGAGCAAAGCGGGAATCTCTTAATTTTTACTTGTATCCGGTTCCCAGGACCAAAAAGCAAATTCTAAAAATTGGAGTTTGGATGCAAGGACACAATACTGTGTTTGTGTCTAGGTAAGCAGTCAGTTCCCCTTGAGATGCACAAGTAGATAGGTAGAGATTCTGAACTGGCACACAAAGCCTGCCAGGCACAGCCAATACCTTTTTTCTACTCCTTGAAAGCCAGGAAATGTGCATCTGAGCAATGTTTGTATTCCAACAAAAAATGATTTTTGGATCCAGCAGGTTCTGGATGTACTGTGAGACAAGACACTATGTTTCCACAAGTGGAAACGAAGTCACCCTGAATAAGAGCTTGGAGATAATAGTCAATTAATTATTCTAGCATCTACCTGATGCTTATGGCAGTAGCCATTAATTGCTACCTAATTGCTGCTGTTCCAGATACCAACCATCTAAAATGTCAAAGCAGCAAGTTATTCTACTTTTGTTTTATCAGGCAACCAGATAGCTATGGAGGCAGCTATAGAATTTTTTCCTAGCGATATAACCAGAAACTAATATGGTCCCAGAAAAAGGCTGGGTACCAGCTGCAGAGGTAGAATGTGATAAGATGCATCCTCTACAATGTAGGATTAATTAAAGAGAAAGTCATTACTGGGTCCACAGCTGGGATAGATTCTTGTCAAATTCAGTAGAGACTGAAGCAGGTTCAAAAAATCACTCAAGCTTAGTGCATTCAATTAGACTGTAAGTTTGAGGTCAAGAATGGCTTAGCAGTGAGGAAAGTATCTTGCTGCAGAAATATAACTCTGTTCATCAGTGCATTTAAAAAGCATTTTGGGAGAAACTTGTATGCTTATCTGCATGACTAGAGATTATGACTGTCACAGACATGATTCTATACTAGGTTATAGGGCTTTTTTTTCAAATGCTAAAAACGTTTTGGAAAGGAGAGTGAGAGATCTTGCTAGTAAATATTTTAACAGAGTAGACACACAGTGGCAGTGTTGAAAGAGTAAAATTATTTACCTTGTTTCCTCACTTTCATTTAAAAAGTTACAGAAATGCAGACATCGACTTCCTTGAATCATTCTGCAAATCTAAATTAAAAATTACTTCTTTATTATAAAACAAAAATATAAGAAAGAATTTTCCAAGGGAAAAAAATGAAAAATCTGTTATCATAATAAATATTGAAAGAGAAGGTCTTTGACGGGATTTATTTTTAGAAGAATATAGAATAATTTTCATTAATTCATTTTACATTACATTCTAACTTAATGTTAAATAGTTTGTATTCATAGCTATAGTCTATATTCTAATTATTTTCCACACAAGATGTTATGCTTAAAAAAGAAAGCAAACTTTAAATATCTGTAGCAAACATAGCCTTAACTGTTTTTCGTTATTAGTATAGAGAAGCATGGGAGCTGCAGTTGGAAACAACCATTTAAAACAATGCTTTCTAGCTTTAAGAAGATCTCCGGCCTTTCTTTTGTACGCTTCATTTATTTTTTTCTTGTTAATAATCAAAATGTGTTGTACAGTCAGTCTTCACTCCCTCGATGGGAGGCAACAAGAAAAGCAAGTTTCATAGCTGATACTTACCTCTTTCTCAGAGCATGTATTTTTCATTTGCTTTTTGGAATAATCCCTTTTATGTAAAAGGATATTCCTCTCGTGGAGGAACAACCATTAATGTCAACTACATGCAAGTTTACTATGGCAAGGTTTTCAAAACTATATGATAGGTAGCAAACCTTCAAGGGGATACAGTGATGTCTTGTCTGTACAATTTTCTTTCATTATGACAGAAGAAGAGTACAAATGTGTACTGCATTGTCTCATTTTTCAAAAATTTTTCTTTTTTCTTTTTTATGAATACAGAAACCCTGTTTGTCATTAAAAATGTGAAGACCCTTATGTCTTTGTCAGTTGAGGAAGAAAATGAAAGAAAATGCTTTTGCGGCAACCTGGTGTAGTAAGAGTCTTCCAGTTAAGGAACTGCCAAAATAGATGAGATTAAAGCAGATGTAACTTGACACAACCTGTCATTAAAAATATATGTGGACAATATGAGTACACGTCAAAACATTAAAATGTTTGATACATGCAACTTATTTAAAAAGTCCCAGAACACTTGCCAAATATTCGTTTCATCTTTCTTTTAATCCTTATTGAAAGTTTCCTATTGCTTTAAAAAAAAAAAAGGGGGAAAGTAAAACTCATGATTTAGAACAAGATTTCACAGAAACTTAACATTTGCCTAAACATGGTGCAATAAGGAAACAAAAGAGGAAAGAAAAGGAGCTATGCAAATAGTCAATAAGGTCTCTAATATTGAAGGGTTGGAGATGTAGGCAATTTCTAAATTATGTTGAGCTGAAGCAAGCAAAGATCGAACCTGAAGATTTCACTTGCTTAGAAAATGCAGAATAATGAAATTAAGTTTTATCCTGATGAAAAGTAGAAGGATGTGGAAATCTCCAAAAGTTTCAAGGAGCAACAAGACTATTACTTGGGATCCAGATGTGCTCTGGGACATGCTGCAAGCCTCTTAAGCACAGATAGGATCAGGGGGACCCATCAGCTAAGATCAACAGAACTGAAAATGCTCAGAGTTTGCCACAGCTCAGTTAATGGATATTGTCTTAAGAAGCCAGGACGATGGCTGAAAAAAAAGAGCATCTATGAATATTACATGGAGACATTTCATGCTCTGCAACTTCTAACTTTTAAATACAAATTTTGCCTTAAATAGCATTATCTTCATGGTGTTACTCCATATTTATACTGGTAAGAGGGCTCATACACCAGTGTGATTTCTGGATTTGCATCATGCTCAAGCCCTAAAATCAGTATGACCCATTTTCCTTAGTAGACTTGTTGAAGTCTGGTTGACCAGAACACCTATGGAAAGTTACTGTTGAGGTTATAACACATCATACTCTCCCGAACAGTGACCGTGATAAAAGTGATTTATTTATTTATTTTAAATAAAACTGAGTGCATTCACAATGAAATTTGATTACCTTACTGCCTTTAACTCCAAGGAACAGAGCAGAAATCATGCAGCAGTCAGTGAGAGAACTCAAGTCCCCGACCCATTTATGCATTGTCAGCAGGAATGTTCCAGGTCTAGGATGTCAAAACATCAGTTACACCTGTGCAGAACCGAGAAAAGGACTGAGCTGCCTGCAAGTCAACATGTGCATAACAGAAACTGTATGTTTGAATCTGTATGACTGTAAACAGAACAGAACATTCACTGCTGACAATGATGCATACTGAAATAGTAAAGATGTCAATAAAGGGTTTATATAATAGAACAGAGTTCTCAAATTTGGCCCTTATGCTATATGCAAGTACTTGAAATAATTAAAATCTAAGGAAACAAGAGGACAAAGACGATAACTTTTTTACAGTGACACAAACATCCTTTTTTAACAGGAGAACTGCTATTCAGTACAGGAAACACAAGAAATTATTCTAATAGGCATACTTTGGATTTTCCTAATAGTATTCTATATTTGCTAATATAAGATAAGCATGATGATCATATAGTGTAACTTTTGTTATCAAGTTTTATCAAATTAGTAACTCATTTGTAATGTAAATAAGTATTATTAGTTTTAAAGATGAAATATTTATACAGCTAATGGAATGACTAAAAACATTGTCTTAGAGCAGTTAAAAGCTATGTTACATTTAGCAAAATTGTGAACATGAATACTTATTCTTGAACAAAGGAAAGAATAACCAACTTCTTATGAATATAAAATGATGAAGCAAATAGTGAAGAATATTAATAAACAATAATCATTCTGGGATTAATTTGTGTAAACCTGTCCTTTTCGCCTTCTGTTTCCAGTATGTTTTGAACTTAATGGATTACGTTCAGTCCACTAATCAACATCACAGTATTTGGCAAATGGGACAGTTCACAAAAATGTATGGCAAACAATCTAAGATTTTTCAAAAAAAAAAAGCAAGTTATGCGAAGGAGCAGATGATGAAAGATAATGAATAAGAAAAAAGTCCTAGTCATAAGCTTAAAGTTCCTTTCTAACAGCAGAGAAAATCTTCCAGCAGAAAACACCCTCTTTACTTCAGCAAGGTGCACAAGAGATGGTAGAAGACAAATATTTCCCCAATATTTTGAAGATGAGATCGCTAAACAACAGTATTATCATTTGCCTTTTTACGCTTTATTTTTTTTTCTCCAGTCTGTCTCCCACTTTTTGGATTAAAGACATCTACATTCTTCAGAGCTATATATGGAGTCCTGAACATATGGCATCAATCTGGTGAAGCAGAGAAACAGAAGAAAGGAGTTCTGGTCTGACAAGTCAATGCCTAAGGTGCACTCACACTTGATAAGTGTGCTCAGACCTACCAATACTAAAGATGTATTGTATTGTGTTCTGAATGTTAGTAGGGGAAATTGTCCTTCATAAAAAATACGTTGGCAAACTTCAGCAAAAAAAATCCTGGAAGATAAATTTTTAATTAATTATCAAAAGATAATACTCTGAGTAATTCAGACTCTTAATGCAAGCATAGGCTTTTATGGTGTGTTTATGTAAATAGTCACAATTTTTGCATCCTATTGAAGTATGAGTTGATAGGGATGGACAAACTCTTCCTATTTTCCTATTTATTTTTACGAACTAGTTTCATTACAACGTAACATGCCAGATACTGTTCATAAAAAGTCTCATACTCCAATATCTCATCTTGTTAACTGTAAACTTGAACTAATTGGAATGCAGCATTCTTATCCCTGAATTATGCTTGTTCCTTATTTTCTCCATTTTCACTGTTTCTGAACTGAAATATTTTTCTGTGTTCAAAGCTATTTTACATTATTCTTATTTTTCAAAAATAGTAGCAGCTTCGTGGGTTTTGAGCTAATATGGAAGGGACTCTTACACAGAAAGCCCAAGAAAACCTCACAAATCTACTAGGAACCTTTTATTTGCAATGATCAATTCAGTGATATTTAGCTGCCAAACTTTAATTAATTAAATGGAAGTTAGGCACTCAGCAGTTTTGAGAATCTGAACTACTGTGATGCTTTTTCCTTTATCTTTTGAAATTCGAGATAAACACCATCCATTCTTTCTCCAAGGCAGGCTGCAAGGCACAGTTTGTTCACATCTCCAACGTATCTTGAATTCATTAGATCGAAAGAGCTACAGAACTGCAATTTAAATGTGTAGAACACTGTAACAAGGAAAAGAGCAGTGCTAGATTTGTCAAATGTGCCTGAATCCTTTACACTATAAGAGTGGAGAAAGAGATCATCTTGATTCCTTTGCCAGTTCAGTTCCTCATCTCCCTAAATAAACAACCAGAAATAGTGCCAGGTGCCTCCAGCCATACGTTTTTGTGATATAAACACTGACTTTGAAGGAACAGGACTGAAACAACTGCCTTACTGTGCTGATAATCCATCAACCATGATCAGATGGCAGTAAGAGCTTTTGGACTGGTAAGAAGGGGTTTTTGAGCCACATCTTAAGCACTGCCAGAAAGAAATGTTTTTTGTTTTTTTCCCCTTGCCAATCCCAGGACCAATCAAGTCCTCTAGCATTTCAGAATTAGCAAGCGCAGTGCAAAGTTACCAAAACACATTATTCCCCCAGTCTCACTTTGCATGGGATAATTAGAATCATTTGACCCCAAAACTACAGGGGTTTTGATCAGATAATGGACTTCAATTAATAGAAAAATCATTAGAAGTACTGCATAAAGTGAATTCATTAGCAAAATAATTTTCTGCAATCATTTCTCTAGGTATTTTGAAGCCAAAGAAATCAGTTAGATGGTAGTTCTCCAAGGCCGATGCAAGTTCATTTTAGAAAGAGATTGTGGGTCTGTACTTACTCCTGCTACCATCCATAACAGTTTTGCCCTCTCATTTAATGACAGCAGCACTGGAATTCTTCAGTGATTACTATGCTGCTATGTGGTGAACAGATCGACCAGTTTTGACCCAGTGAGAAGCAATTTGGTATCAGGCTAAACCTTTTAAAGATACTACAATTCATATATGAGATAATTTAACGTCTAATTACACAACTTCTGCTGAAAGGACACGCGTGTCAGTCAGATATCTAAAATCTCTTCCTCCAGTAGTTAAAACCAGTGGTAACTTTAATGTCTTTAAGTGGACATCTCCACTTCCACAGAAGGCTAACGCACAAGTGCAACACGCTACACCTCCTCACTGATGTGCAATGGTGCCAGGCCTGGGGGTAGCATGTACACTGTCTCCACGCAATGTGCAAGGCTTATAACTCACAAGTAAAAAACTCCAGCTGGGCTACTGACCCCACTAGCCCCAATGCCCCAGTGTAAGACATGCCCCTTGTTAGGATAACAGCTAACGAACAGCTTTTCACTCTTGGCTCAGAAACACTGTATATAGTTAATTCCGACTTGTTCTGAAAGCCCTGATTTATCATAGTCTTAACACCTCATGAACAACTATGAACACAAACCTCACATATATCTGCAGATAAATAATCCTGAATTTTAATACTATTTGCCATTTGTCCAATTAGCTTTTCAGGACTCTATGTGAAGCATAATCTAGAAAACTGGGCACTCATTTCTGCAATGCCTGGAACACTAATATCTCTCCTGATAATTGGAATGGTGGCACTGTCTGACTGCAAATTCTACAGGGGGGGCGGGGGGGGATAAAAAAGAAGGGGAGAAAGAAAAAAAGCAAGAGCTTTTTACAGTGTTTCAATGCTTCAGAATCGTTCTGGTGTAATGATTTCTGTCATGTATCCATAAGGTTACACAATGAATTGAGAGTAATGATAACACACTGGAAAAAATAAGTGTTCCTCTTGAATTAGCCAGACACTGAAAATATTTACACACAATCAGCATGTATCCTTCACATTCCTCATAAATACCAGAATTACCACAAGACCTTCTCTAAACTAAAAGCATAGCAAACTCCCATTATAAGCCCCAAAAATCTAAGTAAAAGTGCTGAAACCTTTAATAGAAGAGAGAACCAGAAAAATAAATGGAAATAAAAAGAGCATAGACCTGTGCTGCACCTGTTTGACCTTCAGGTATCACTCCTGCTCCTTCAGGGAAGAGTACATAGCAGCACAAAAGAAAAAGTAAAAGCTGGCTGACTTTACGCTCACCTTAAGAAGACTGTCTCTATCTACGACAAAAATCCTTTTTTGCATATTATATTATGTGAGACAATTCCAGTTGCATTTATCTACGTATTTTTAACTCAGACATAAAATTTTGCTTCAGGTTGAAACTTAGCATACTAGATCTCAGCCCAAGTGCAACTTTTAAAAAACAAGATCCAGAAGGTGAAGGAAGGCTGAAGTCTTAACCTTCAAGACTGCAGAGAAGCAGTATATTTAAAGCAATACAGAATAGGTACAAATCCTGGTTTTCCCCATGAGAGCTACAGCATACCTCCTGAAGTACAAACAGCAGCAGGGCACCACACATGTGAAGACTGTAACATTCTTACAGTCTGGATATTGTTTTCTTGGTTATTACCAAGATCTGTTGTCACAGAGGGAACATTAAAAGGTGAATTGAAAGAAATGCTGTTGGATTCTACTTTAGATATAAGAACTGTTAGCTGTATTCAGGATGGATTAAAAACGGTTTGTTTTATATAGATTTACGGGAAGCTAAGGCTAAGAAAGAAAAAAATCAGACATTCCAGTCATACACATTTTTGGTTGATGGATCTTTGCGCTATCTAAAATGGCTGAATACTTAGTTCAGTAGGGGTCCAAATGCTTGGAAACTGAGCAGAATGCAATAGTAGACTATGAAAAAGTTGTTTAAAAAGACGAAAAGCCTGCTGAACATTTTTGCCATGAGCACTGTTTTCTATTTCTTAGTTTCAGTCTGAGAACATTATGAACTACTGTATTAAAATTTTACTCTCTCACTGAGATGGATTTATCAGGGTTGATCAATCAACCTTGCCAGACCAAGACTTTTGGAAAATGTGAGGTATTCTAGCATGGGATCTTTACGGGTGTATGCACATAAAAGAATGCCAGCATAAAATGAAAAACACTTATTTACTGAACAATCACTCTGCTGTAACGTTGACTAAAAATACCTAGAAAAAACTTGAGAAAACAAGAGGTTTCGCGTAGGGCGCGGGAAAAAAAATGGAAAAGCGCAGGTGTGATTTGTTCAACATAAAATTTGTTCTGACTTCCACATATAAAACATCAGGAGAGCTTAGGCATACACAGCCCAGAGTAAAGCAGTCGGTCTTTGAAGGGGCACAAATAGTCTATTTCATCTAGCTATAAGCTGGGACTATTGAATCACTCCTGCTGTGAGTATTGTCTCCACAGGCAGGCAGCTGAATCAGTTAAGTTCACTAGGTGTGTAGGATCCTGTGCTTTGAACTACACTGCAGCAAAATTGCATTGGTACAGGGATAGTCAAGTAATCTGAATACTCATCTGTGACAGAAAACAAACTTGGAATTGCTGAGGACAGTATAACCCAATGGCTTTGCCCAGTTGCATACTCGTACCCCACCATCCAGGAGCATACAGACAGGAAACTTGTCATACCACTGTCATCTTTCCATAGAAGCCCCTTCTGAATCGCTCCCCCATCTCAGCTCTCCAGGGTGTGTCATGTGTGGAATCACTGATCATATACAAAGCTGAACTAAACTTGTAACTTAATACCCACATACATTTCACATGTATATAAATAAAATATATACAGATGGACATAAATAAAATATAGGTATATACACATGTGTTCAATTCAGAAGGTTAATTCCTCATGTACTAATTGCATATATACTGTGGAATATTAATCTTAAGGTCAGTACTTATTACAGTGGTAGATGTATTTGATTATCTCAGTATAAACAAACATACAATTAAAACACAGTTGAAAGGTTTATAATGCTTTTTTTGGAAGAATTCCAGACTACTTATTATAATCTAAACAAACACCTGGAAAGCACATGCATACTGCATGTTTTGAAATGGTTTTGGATAAAGCAAAGGCAAAATAAAAATGTGACGCTGCATTACTGAGGAAACTGGAAATTAATTACATAGCTTTATCAATACATTTCTGAACTGCACTTTAACATTCTGGTTTTTAATAAAGATGGAGAAGAAAAATGCTTTTTTCAGGAAAAAGGAGCAAAGAGAAATACAACAGATGAGGAAAACCAAAGAAATAATTGAGAAATCCAGACAGCACTCTCGTGGTAGACATTTTCCACAAATTTACCTTCATGGTATATCATACTCAGAAACTTGATCAGATAAACATCAATCTAAAGTTCATCTGTCATTGAGCAAACTGAGAAATATTCACATCATTGTTTTGTACTGAAACTGGTTGCAGCTTCTCAAGTTCTGTATCTCTTAGGCTGAAATGTTTCAACTTGGTCCCAGGTCTGTTAAAGGACTAATATCCCTATAGCAAGATTCTGATGGCTTGTGAGTCTAACGGTGTGATTCATAGACCACTCCTCATCACAGGAACATTTGCAAGACCACAAGCATACAAGATTTCTCCAGTAAGGGTTCAAAGTGCCCTACTGTGCTGCATCTGCCCATGCTCAAGTTACTGCCAATCTAGTACAGCCGAGGGTCTCGATGCTCCTGAGCTGACTCAGGAAGCTGATTCCTTTCAAAACTAGCCCAGCAAAATAAGTGATTAGTTTTATGTTAATACATAATACTTGAACTGGCATGATAGCATAAGCATTCAGGCTGGTTCAAGGGAGAGAAAAGAAACACAAGGCCATCCAGAGGGTGGGACCATGGCAATCCTGACTTAGATTTCTTAAACTTCCTTGGAACACATCTCACATGCCAAATTCCATAAGCACATTCAACTTTATGCCTCATGCACACAGACGCTATTGAATTCTGCTAAGAGACAAAAACCAGTGCTTATTAAAAAAATGATAGGCAGAGAAGAGGAGGAAATTAAAGATGCACATTCACAAGGGGCAGGAGATTGATTAACACCTACATTTCTTGGCTTTTTAATCAGGTAAACAACTTTGTCTCCAAGTCCGTATGAGATAGTCTCAATACTCATGCAAATATTTTTATTAAAAATATCACAGTGTATTATTGCATTATTATGTTATTACAAACTTCCGTTAATCTTAATTAAAATTTAAGAAACATTTTTTTCATAATTAGGCTGCTTGGAAAACATAACATAATTTTAAAATATTATATATTTTATTATATTGGCTGTCCAAGCTAATAAATTCCAGGTTACTTTTGCTCAATATCATATAGGCATGAGTCAGCTTTTAAAAGAACATTAACATTTTGTAATAAAACTGTCTGCCATATTTCCAGATACCAAAAAATGTCCTTTAAAATTTCTCTTTTCTAATTTTCTCTCTGCAAGATTTTTCTCTATTGTATTTCAAACAAATATGGCAATGTTTAATGAAACTTGTGTTGTCTATAATATACTTCATTGCCTACCTTAAATTGGCTGAAAACATTAAAATGGTCTGTAGCATTAAGTGGAAGAACAACATAATCTAATTTTTAAACTTTATTATAGTCTGTCAGAAGAAAACAAATTACGTTTTTTAAAAAAAGGGTAAAGATATAACAATACATTTATAACTTTTTGGAAGGTTCTGACCTATGAAAAAAGTTACTTCATAAACAAAAAAGTGACTGTCCAGTATCACAAAGATAAGCTGTAAAATTAAGATTTCTTCTTATTCACTGTACAGTGAAGAAAAATAAAGACAGTACACAGTTGTGTAGTCCACATTTTTTTAAAAAAAGTTTCTGAACATCAAGTATTTCACTAAAAAATCATAAGGTTTTTTTCAAATCAGAACCACATATTTTACAACCTCTTGACTAAAAATGTATTCTCACCCAAGATAATTCCTACAACAAATCTTCAAATTTTCATTCTGTATTTTCTTCCTAGACTGCTTAATGTTTTTCAAGAGCTCATAAGAATGCAGGTACCTGAAAAGGAGGACAATCCAAGGTACATTGCTGTTTCCCACCAAATGACTAAGAAAATTTTCAAGAATTAAACCTTTAACCTTGGGAAGTAAGTATTTTAGAAGCTACAACTGAAATTATCAATGCTAAATTCCACTAAAATACTTTAAAAAACCACAAGATCAAATCAACTCAAAAAATTTTTGTATTCCACAAAGAGTCCCTCCAGTTCTACAACACAACTTTAAAATTCGGGAAGTTATTTTTGCATGCATTGATATTTGTGGTTTAGGCATAGATCCATATGTACATTCCCACAGGTAAACAACTGCGGTAATTAAAACAAAACCAACAAATCTCTTCAGTTCACTGCAATCACACAGAATTAATTTCAGAATGTTCTGTTAAGGGACAAGTTTGCTCTGTGCTCTGCATTATGAAGCATTCACAGTAAAACAAAAACTAATAGAACTTCATGAGTCTTGAACGCATAAAGTGTACTTTGTTTTTGTTTAAAGCATCTTAAATTTACCACCTTGGAGTAAAAGACATAATCAATAATTACCTGTAAGAATTCCACAAGGAGTTTTGTGTAGTGCAGGAGAAAGCTGAGAGGAAGATCAATGGGCAAACATCAATGTGCCTGGAAGCAGAACTGATTTAAATGGTCAAGAGATGGACCAGCACCAGCCAGAGGGCTCTCTCCAGCTCCACCAGTAACTCAACATGTCACTGTCTTGCAAACATGTTCCTGGTACATGAGAGAAGTGGTAAATGCAGAAGGTGAGCCATCCTGCTTTCACCAAGGGAATAAACTATCATAAATTACTCAACACTGACTGCAGGGAAAAAACTGGTAGTTACTGCCAAGCAGCTGATGTGGAATAAGATCTTTCCCTAGCTCACCCACCATAATTCATCTGCGTCCTTTCTCTAAGAAGCCACATAACAGACTCAGTACCTTGCACAGTTATACGCAAGATGAATTCTTTTCCCTTAATTCTACTAGATGAGAAAAAAAGGATTTTTTAACATGACTACAAGGTAAAAATGAAGGATATATTTCCTCTGAAGACAAATTGTTGCCTTCCTCCTTGCTTATCAGCCACAGATTTTTTTGAAGGAAAATGAGCATGTTCCTTTTCATAATATATTACACAATAAGATAATACATAATATATTACATAAGAAAACTACATTACATAATTAACCATTAAACAAAATAGGAACACATGCTATCCATCATAACTCTATCTGGCCTTCTTGCCATTGCTTCTTATAAATTAGGAGCAATTCCATTGATCTTAACAGAAAGATGTCAAGGCTGGTCAAAAAACCAGGCAGATTTAGCAAAATCCTGTGCAGTTTGGCTCCTAGTAAACAAACACTTCCCAGTCACAACAAATACGTTGAGATATGCAACATATTATTAGAACCTCTGAAGTCATTAGAACTTCATGCACAACAAGTCTTCTGAAATGGTAACAGAGCATTTCATAACTAAATTGAAATTTAGAACAATTATTCTGTTGTTTTTCTATTCAGCTGAATATTAGCTGTGCTTGTAAATCTTATTCTGCCTATACATTTAAAACACCCCAGCAAATTATTATATCATTATCTTTAATGTCTCACTAGTAGTAAAAGGAGTTAGCCTCCACAAGAAAGAACAAAATATTTCTCTTTATATACATACACATTCAGAGCAAAGGAATAACAATAACACATAGAGAAAAGGAGTAATAATAGCAAAAATGACAGGACTACATGAAATGTAAAAGCAAAGAACTAAAAGTCACTAAACGTGAGCGTGAATGCTATTTAGCTTTAATGGAGATTGTATGCTGTTACCCTGTTAGCTGAACATAAACCTCATAGAACAGAAACTGGTAAAAAAATGCTCTAGTGAGCTTCAAATAAGGTAACATGGTGCTATTTTGTCACCTATGTCTGGGTACTACCAGTTCTTTATATCCCCCCAGCCAACAATATATCAATCCATATTCTACTTTCTTCCATGTCAGTAACGATTAAGAAATATACTGCAAGTACAACAGGTTTATAGGGACTAACTGGCTCAAAAACTGTCCCTGAAAAAGTAACTTATATAACTGTATGTTACTTCTATCAACCAGTCTACTGCTGTGTCTTAAAAATTTCCAGAAGATGGCATTAATGACAATTAGTGTTTGAAAATGACTGAAAGCATAAATAAAAAGCAGCAAAACCAGCTGGAATCCTCCCATATTCCACCCTTTGCATCAAAAAAACCCTGAACAAATTGGTACCTGGCAATTTCTGTGTTGCTTATATGCCAATTTATAACCATCCTAAAAACATTTTAAATGATTGGTATTTATTAGTAAAAGTAAAGTAACTAGAGGTATCAACACACTTTGCATTAAAATTTTGGTTGCTTTTCTCTCCAAAAGATATGGTCTCTTTCTCTGATCTAAAGCTTTTGTGTAAAATACATAAAAAATAAAGGAAAAAGTCCTAGAATCATAAACATCAGAAGTTGAAGTGGCCTCTAGAGTTCACCTACTCTGAAAAAAAACTGATTTAATTTCTTTTATTATTTATTTTGAGTGAAATCTATTCCTACTCTACATGGATATACCTCTGACTAGCACATTTCCTCTCACGCTAGCAAGCTCACATGATAAATGAAAGAGGAAATGACAAAGGAAGGCTAACAGAGGTAACATGTAAGAGGTAAATGTACAAAATTAGGACTTTTTCATTGCTCCCTGGATGCAAAACATTCATCTACACTAATTTTATTTCATAGTTGGTTGATCTCATCAAGGTCTTCTGTAATTTTTCAGAGCTGGCCTTGATTTTTAATGTATTGAACAGCTTGGCTAACTTGTGAGGCACAAAATTTCTTTACAGATTTATGCTGGTTCTTTCAAGGTATATCATACTTACCCATGTGTCCACTACTTCTGTCTTTTACTAGGACTTACATTCAGTTGCCTGGTATAAATATCAGATTTGGAAGTTCAAAGGTCCCCAGATCTCATCTAAAAAATTAACATCACATTTGCCACTCTTCATTTCTCAGGTAATTAACCAGATTTTAAGCAAGAAGTCACATTACAATATTAGTCACTATCATATTCTCTCAACTAATTATTTTTTCACCATTCCTCTTTGCTGCCTCTTCTCTTGAAAATGGAAACATGCACATCTGTAGCACAGAGGATTAAATTCGGACTTCCATAGACCAGAATTCTCAAAGGCGCAATCCAGCGTTCATAAGCATACAGGAAATGGTTTTACTTAAGCCTAAATAATTTAGCTATAAAGTCATTACAATTTATCTACGTATTTCTATTTTTTTTTCTAATTACATCAGCAGTACTGCAAATTCAGGGGAAAAAATCCCCAAAAAACTATTCCTTGCTTCAATGTCTACTGTTTGATGTAAAAAAAAAAAAAAATTCAAAGCAGCTTTCAAAAAATCATTATAAAACAACTTTCAGTAGTTTTTTGTGACAGCCTGAGAAGACCTTTAAGTGAATAAAAGAACCTTCACCTGTCAACCAGGGTCTACAGGGTCAGACGAAAGAATTTTGAACCTAGTAACCACTGATTTCTTGTTTAGTATGCCAACTAAAGGCCCTGAGTTTCACTAGCTATCTCCTCTGCTGCTCAAACCCCAAAACACAATCTCCTCTTGGTTTCATCTTACTCATTTAGAATGATAATTTACCTGACTCTATCCATGATATTTCAGTTGATCTGTACTGAAGATTATTTCTATTCATCATCACTATTTATCAATACATTCTCTTGTAGATAAAAAGAAACTTGAAACTGCCTCTCGGAAAACAAACGAAAAAATTATTTCCAATTTCCTTCATTTTTAACCATATTAACAGACATATCTTCAACAACTACTTACAACAGAACAAGTACTTTTCAACACAAAAGCACATCTTGTTGTTCAAGGTTTTAATGATTTTACCAGAATCAACCCAATCTAGAGATTTTATAATCATGAAAATCAGCCTTCAGTGAAGAATTTTGATTACAATATCAAAGATTCACATAAATCTCAGTAGCTACCTAGATTCAAAGCACCCCAACTAAAAAGACAATTTAATTGTTTTAAAGGAGCATTACAAAGATGATAAATTAATAGTTGTTTCCCTGTTTTTCCCAGTCTTTAAAGACTCATCTTAGGATAACTAATCTAGCAGACAGAGTAAAGAAGAAAAAAAATCTTCCATTTCATTTTGCATAAATGAATTGAGAGGCAGAGGAAACATTATCATGATATGTGAAGTATGTGCCTGCAGGAGCTACTTCTATTCAAATTATTGATATATGCTTCAAAGCAAATGCAACAGCTCATTTCAGCAGGAAGCAGAAATATCTGATACTGGAAGTATGTACACTTTACTCGAGAGACCAACTTTCTTTGAAAGAAATTATTTAAGTTAAGGGAAATACATGTAAGACAGTCTTTCTAAAAGCTACATTTATCATGGATTCTCCACTGGAATCCCACAGCAAAATAACCCACAAGGAGGAGGGTCCAAAAGCAGACAACTTACAGTTAATGGAGCTCTAGTACAGTCATATCTACCAGATTTCCTGAATAATTAACAAAACGGAATAAAGACTTTGAAAGGACTCCAATGTCTGATAGATTCTATCTGTCTTAACTGGATTGATACTCTTTCACAATTATGTTACTTTTGGAGGCAACAGGCTTTTTTTACTGTAATGCCAGCAATTACACAGAGTATAATTACAAACATATCTATATATGCAGACAGACAACACGTTGCTGCATACATATTGAAAGGAAGTCTATCTGATCCAGGAGGAAGAGGAATAAAATGATGCACAAAACATTTACATAAAAACTCACTAACTTCCTATGAAATATTATTCAAGTCTTGTCTTCCAGCTGGAAAGCTTACAAAAAATATATCAGAGAACACTATGGCAGTGCAAATTTCATTATTAAAAAAAGCATTTGTAATCATTCTTTGCAATATTTTTTAAAACCTTACAGTCCTATCCCAGCACAACCTCTGGGAAAACGTATATAATACGGCTAACATTACAATGTCTTAAAAATATTAGCTTGCTGGACAAATATGTACTTTTGGATAAACAGCACCTGACCTTACAACGGCCATTCTTCTAAATGTTACAGCACTACTAATAGATTCAATTAAATAAAAATTAAAGCTGAGAAAATATCACAAAAGGGTAATCTAATATTTGATCATTAATGTGCTTATGTAAAGTGATATTTACAACAGCATTTTGGGAACCAGGCAATTCCTCTGAAAAAAAAAATAATGCAGCTTTAATAACTTTTAGTACACTGCACTTTTGTGTTCTACGCATTATCCTCACAAGCACTGGCAAGCTTCATCTAAGATGAATTCCTCAGGCATGAAGACAAGTTCAAGGCATGAAGTTCTTACAGAACCACCCTTCACCTTTAGATCAAACTGAAGGTTTCCACTATTGGCTTCGCAGACTGGACAGAATCTAACATGTGAGATGATTCTAGCATATGAGATGATCTTGGCATTACTGAAACAAGTGATTTCAGGATTTTTAAGAGGCCTATTATTTGTTTCTGTTCATAAAAAAGGATGCATAGCATTGTTACCATTTCCAAAATACTGATATAAGCAATATTCACAGCCACTGATCACCTTCAGAGATAGATATTGCATTCATCTCTACACTCATTGCAACTAAGGGTAACTTCCACAGATTAACTGATTTCTTCCAACTATATCCATTAAAGATGGTTACATTAAAAAGGGGAAAAACTAGATAGAAAACCTGGTAAAGCCGATTACCATATTAAGTTTAACTTTATTATGATTTTTTTGAAAATGTTGAAATAAGATATTGACCCATTGAAGACTACAGAAATTTCAGAGAGGCTAACCTTGATCTCTCTGCATTTTGAAGATAATGATATACCAACATCTATGTAATGCTTGTACCTCATAGAGCTTCTGCTGTTCATAATAAACTCAGCAGTGTTTCTCCCTAGAAAGGCCAGCCTTTCTATATTACATTGATTGGTGGACAGTCAGATGTTCTATTCTACTAGAACGCAGCACATGCTGGCAACATGGACACTTGCTTCAGAAATCAACATTCAAATGAGAAGGAAAGAATCTAATTAGACAGCAAGATATTAATTAGTAACATCCAGCTGAGAAAGCAGAGGTTTGCTTACTGCCAATATATTGATGTTACAAAAAAGAATTGCATAGATTCTTTGTGGAGCTTTCATTAACTAAATAATGTTATCATTTAATATTGCCTTTTTATAAATAGCAATAGAACTTAGATAAAATCAGAATGACTAAGTATACTAATATTTGCTTATTTTTCATACAGCATTGTCATTTATACAAAGTAAGACCACATACTGTGTTACTAAAGGTTTCCTCCACGAAACTCTCTGAATTTTCTAAAATTAATTTCTATACTACATGACAGAGCTGGCCAGCTAGCATTTAAGCCTTAAAGAACAAGTTCAGGATATCTCCTAAGCCTTCAAACTCTGTTGCAGTGGGATACAAGGAGGAATTTCTTAAAACGCAGTCCAAATTTCAGGCAGAACTCTGGAACTGAAATTTTCTTAAAATCCAAGCCTTCTCCATTTTCTGTCAAGGGAAGACATATTCATAGGTCCTGGGCTTAAAAATTTGTAGCTTGTATTTCAACAGAAATGAAGATGTGTCATCTCCTTTAACAGAAATGAAAGAAAAAGCAAAATGATTTTTACTTCCTGCAGTGGTAGGTATTGTGACTCAGGGTGTCATTTTCCCTTATGTAGAAATGACGACTGGAAACTTATCCTTTCTAGAGTATGGTAGACTTGGTCTCCTCCTACATGCCAAAGAAATCATGCTAGACCATGAAAAAAGAATTCAGGGAGCTAATGAGATAATATGGTACTGTCTTCCAGTTAGCACAGTGCAGCAGAAAGTAACCTCATCTAAAGCTTTAGCATTGTCACTGAATTACCTTGATTTACCAAGAACTCTTTCTTGTGTATTTAATGTAATGTTGTTATGATGCAGTGTAACACATACAGCTTTTCCTTAGGTTTTTTTTTTCTTTAAAAAAACCCCACCACACTAGATTTGCTCAAACTTACCCTTTTTCCTGCATGGAGAAACTAAAAGGAGTGTTTCAAAGACAGAAAGAACACTCCCTATTCATCACTCTTGCATCATGGCAAGTACAACACTCAGACAAAGAGTGTTGTTGCTTGGCCAAGAACAGATGGCAAATGGTCTCTCCAACGACCATGGAATTCCATATAGTAAGGATCCTGTTGCTTCATGTAGTTTGTCAAATCTTCAGCTGTTTGTTTGTGAAACTTCATAGAACGTCATAGAGCTTCTCTCTCAATTCAGTGGTGGGTCCTGTATACAGTCTGTCTTGATCATTTAAATATACATATTTTTTCTGATATAGTGAATTGTTTCCTATGTTTTATGCTGTCAGACAATCTTTCTTCTATCAGAACTAGTAGCAAACTTTCTTTTTAGCATTTTAAGTCAAGAATGAAATTTGCACTTCAGCTTCAGATGAAGAATGAAACAGCTTGTGGGAGTGCCAAGTCAGAGCCAATTACAACTTGATTGACTTATCTTGGCATTACAATGACTAGAAAATGGGTTAGATAGAAGTTTTGCATCTATTTGCAATTTATAGGAAGCTGTTTCACCGATTGCAAAGCTTCTTTCAACTACTAGATGGAATGAGAGTATCCAGTTTAAGTTAGAAATGGTTTTCTAAGTGTCAAATAGTGTCAGAAAGACCAATCCTCACAAAAGCAGCTGTTCTGCTTTTTTGTGACTCATTCCTCTGGTATTTTTCTAGATAGTCTCCTCAACAAGTTTATAATCCTGACATGTATTTCAGACTGAAAACTGAGGTCCCATTAGAAAGTTTTTCCAGCATCCCGCACCTAAACCTATCTTTAGAAAAACTTGGAATACGAATCTATTGGTTATATATAGAAAACTCATCTGTTCCTTGGCACAATCACACTCCTGGGGCGCTATAAAATATTAATAACAGTTACAGCTTTCAGTGTGCCTGTTATTGCCACCTAAGCTTCATACACCACTCCTGGAAAACGACTCCAGAGAGATATCCTTAATGGCCACAACTTATATTATTATTTGAATATATAAAAAGCCAAAATATACACAGAATCACTAAGACACTAACATACCTAAACTTACCAGTCATTCATTCATATCAACATAAACCTGAACCTAAGTTGATCCCATTAATTTCCTGTATTCTTCACTCATGATCTTCCATTTTCTTGTCCATAAAACTGATCATAGTGTTTATAGTGTGCCTTTGTTTTAACTATTAAGCTGTGGAATTCCTAACATAGTTTTGTCATGTAGAATAATTCCTCTAACCTCACACCTCTCATATAAGCAATTCTCACTAATAAATAATAAATCGATTCTTTCGAGAAAACTATGCAGTATTTGATCCTCTGACAATATTACAATACTAACACAGGTCAGAAGGAACTTCAATTGCTTTTAACAAGGCAATAGACACTAAATATGGTTGCAATAGTAAAGCTTGATCACAAATATATCAAGGCTACCCTTGAGAACTTGCTGGTTCTTTTTGATTTTTCCTCTTGCCCTTTCTTATTACCTGCATCTCTCCATTTTCCCAACTTTCTATTCAAATGCCTAATATTTCCATCAAAATCTCCTCTTCTGCTTTATTGCTTTTAAATTCTGTCGTCTTTTGCATATCTTAACTTCTCTTTCTTTTCCCTGCTGGTTTTATTTGATTAGCATCATTTGAGAAACTAAAAGCATACTACAATTCCATTGCTTTACATAATATTCTTTTAGTTCACTGCCATAAGATGCATTTCCTATAACGAAACTTTCTCAGAAGATCTTAATACATCTTTATCATGTCATAGTTTAATATGAAACAATTTTCTGAGATTAATTTTATGCATCATTTAGATGAGCTAAATCCCAAGTAAGACAGCCTTTAGCTTAATTATTCTAAATCATTCCATAACTTTTATGTAACATAATAAATGTGGAATTTATTTGATTCTGGGGAAATAGTTAAATTTTGCATGCATTCATAACTAACCAAAGAATAAAGTAATTAAAGCTTTTCAGTGCTTTCTGATAAGCATTACCATGACATAGCAATTAAGACCTCAAAAAATCACAAAGTTGCATGAAATTATAGTCTTTTAAAATTGGTATTAAAATATGGAATCTGTTTAACTTTTTGTAGTATATACATATGTGTATCCCAGGTGACGCATAGAAATAAATGTATCAAAGTTCTAACAAAAGGAATTGCTAGAGAATGACTTTCAAAAGTTCAAATATAATTTTCACCATTGGCAATGGGAGGGATCACAGAATCTTTCATCTTGATGGATTCCCAGAACTGCTGCCTGTTCTAAATACCCAATTTATTGTCTTTACACACACAAAGGCCGCAGGCGCTGCCCTGAGTATGCATAAAGAGTGTCTGAAACAGCCTGGAAGCTCAGGCTATATGGATGGGTGGCAGAAGGATCATCAGGCTTTTCACATTTCAGTTACTTTGATGGCAGCTCCAGGAATGATATAGACATAGTCACTGAGAGCAAGGCTGTATCTCACAACAACTGAAGCAAGAACAGGTTATAAG
>Ga0181612_129268_pt1 | contig 36706 bp, 11 predicted proteins | sample HoacroProtozoa21_FD_119630 | JGI IMG/M metagenome (GOLD analysis project Ga0181612, IMG submission 119630) | Hoatzin crop microbial communities from Cojedes, Venezuel. Combined Assembly of Gp0051906, Gp0051904, Gp0051908
AGGCTCAAAAACTTAATCCACCTGGAAGTTTTGACAGACCTTAGTGAGAAGGGACTTTATCCACATAGTGGGCACTTTTGGAAGCAGTCACATTCCTGAATGCAGTGCAGGAGTGCTTTGCTCCGTGGTTCACGGTCCCACTGTTCTGCAGCAGAATACCCCTCTGGGCAGGGTATTCCTTGCCGTTTAGTTCAAGGCATTCTCTGTCTGGTAACCTAACCACTGTACTGGAGTCCTTTTGATCTTAGCCTCTGAGTGATTTTTTTTTTTTAATTGTCACAGAGGAAAAACCTTTATTTTCCTCATTCGCTTGTGATTTCATATTTCTTTTGTCTGTCAACAGAGAGAAAGGGAGAGTTCAAAATAGTTTACTGGCTTGCTAAAAAGGCTGGTACCAAGGATCAACAAGTTGTTTGTGAATGATGCAACCCGTTTCAGAGTAACTTTATTAAATGAGTGACAGCGGCTGCCATTGTTTCCAAGTGTTCACTTCATGAACGTTAAATTTTCAGAGTAACTGTACTAGCAGGAAAAAAAGAAATCCAGCTAAAAGGAAGTACCCATTTATGAGTTTTACTTCCCCTGATGCTTTCTCTGTTTTCTCACTTTTTTATTTCCCTTTTTTTCTTTTTTATCTCTATGGATTGCATAAAAATTGATGCATATATTTTAGCGGATCCTGAACTGCAAAGACCAAATGAATTGGGAATGACACAAAAAAATTAAACCGCTTCTAATCAAGAGAAAGGATAAATGATAGGTACATGAAAGTCTGTGTAGCTTGAGTGAAATCAGGTTGTTATGCTTTATATTTTTAAGAATCTTTATTCTAGTTTGAAGCTAGAATTTCATCCTGAATTCATCCTTGAATTAAATTTTATGGATTTATACTAAGGGCAGATTTCAGCCTGTATGTTTTGAGAGTAGATTGGTTTATCACTTTCGTCATGAGGAATGCTATGTATTCCCTCCTTTTCCCCTTTATTTTACCTGCTTTAAATTCTAGTGGGACAGTTCACTTACCATCGCAAGGAGTGTTTGACAGAGCAAAATAAAGTCGTGCCAAACTGTTGAAGGTATAGCACTGTGCCAGTTCACACACTGTTTCTATCAGTGGCCACATCTGTTACTTTCCCTTGGTGGTTCTGCTGGTAGACTCAACAGCTCTGATTCATTTTCTGTTATTATCTTTAGGGCAGTATACATCCTTTCCTGCTCCCTCTTGAAAGCTTCATGCCTGAAAATAATTGCAAAAAGGTTTTAAATTAGAGGTTCCTAAATAGGGGTTGATTTTTCAATAGCTTGAACTCTGATTGGTTTTATCTTTGAGTTTATTAGCTAGCCAGATCAAGGATTGTCAGTCCTCATTTTTTACTTAATAGCTATATCACAGCTAGAGTCAGGCCCCAGCTGGAAAAAATCTGACTAGCACCACTGAACACTGTACCAAAGCTTGACAGTTTTCTCCATGATACAAATCTATGGATACAAGTTTCAGTCTTTCCGATCAGCAACAAGTGCCTGTGCTCTTTCTTCTGGCACTTGGTAACTGAACTTCTGCAGGTCTCACTGGTGAGAATACAGAAATATATCCAATGCATTCAGAAAATACAGTTTGGTTTGGGTTTTCTTAATTGGAGGAGTAGTGGTTGTAAAATGTAGTCAGGATGGGGTCACTGGTGGGCTGACAAAGAAGCGTTTGACTTTGTCTTCAAATTTCTTCTCTTTTCTTTTTCTTCCTATTTGGAGTTTAATAGTTACCTCAGCAGTGTGGCTTTGAGAAAATCTATGACTTCTTAACCTGCCTATTTCCTGAAAAGATATATGATTAATTTCATACTGAATTCAGCCCTGAAGTTAAAGAGTCAATGCATCTTCACAAAATTAAGGAAGTCATTGCAGAGAAAGACCAAATAGATTTTTTAAAACACAAGTAATTTTTTAATATATTAACATGGGTAAGAGGCACTGTTATAAAAAAGGACCAGCTTTCGCATAGCTTAAAAGGATATGAATACTGTGTAGGTCTGCACCTCACATTAGTCTTTCATAGCTGAATAACTGGGTATAAATTGTAGTCCATTTCTTTGTGCAGTATCTGTAAGAATGGGGTCTGCTATCGTAGGGTTTCCTGGGAATACAATCATGTACGTGTCTGCCATTTGCAGACATTGGTATAAATGTATTGATATAAATGACTACAAAAGGTGCAAGACAATGGGGAATGACATGCTACATGTCAAAAACTATTCCAATCTTCTTGTGCTATTTAAACAATTGCAGTCTCATTGTGTCCCTTGTGACTTGGGGCCACATCTTTCTCCTGGATTAACTCAGCTGACTTGAAAAAAAAGAAAAAAAAAAAAAAAAAAAAGCTTATCTAAAAAAGGACGATGGTAAATGAATGCAGAATTTGATGTATGGTGTTTGAAGTGTTTCAGTAAAATGTAAAATATTAATAGGTTAATAATTTGCATTGACTTATAGTCAGATTACTTTGAAGAAGGTCTTCTGAATCATGTCTCTCCTGGATTAATTAAAATCATACACAAAAGGGTGAATACAATAAATGCCAACAATATTAAGTAACCTTCTTGCTGCTTCTCCGAAGTGGAAGAAGTACGAAAACAATCTCAGCGGCATAGCTTCTTGATAAATTTCTTACAGAATATGGATCAGAGAACACTAACCCCAAACACTGTGAAAGCTCAGTTACAGTCTGCGACAGCGCTGGACAACCTTATTCTAGAAATCAGGAAAAAGTGCTAATTTAACATTAGATTAAGCTTTAAAAATAATTTAAGTATAATCAGGAGTCTATAATGTGGAAGTCATTGAGGATCATCTATCATTATTTTAAAGGGAGACTAGGCAGAGATCAGAGGCACTGATTGTCCCAGTGCCCTCCCTTTCACCCCTAGCATCAAGCCCTATTGCACATTAAGCTTCTTACAAGTCCTCTGTATTTTTCAGCTGTTGGTCCTCTTAGAAATATATCTATGCTTTGTAATGTCACAACCAACTCCTCTCTACACAGAAAGCCTGTCAGGCCGTCTTGGCGTTCGTTCTGTGCAGACACGGGAAAAGACCTCGTTAATGACTGCATGTGGAACACTGACTGCAAACACATCAGTTGTAATTGTTAGTACTCTCATTGGTTTTATGTACAAATAGATTTAGGCGAACCGCTGTAAGTTTGAGTATCTTGGACACCTTGCTTGCCAGTTAAAGAATATTTTTACTGTGTAGTTAGTATATGAAATGCTTGCTAGCATGAAAGTTTTGTGAATAAAATCAAAAAAAGCTAGATCCCCTGAATTGGAATAGACCCATTAAATAGCTCAGTCATTCCTGCTGCTGAAAAAGTCCTGCGGCATCCCTCAGCTAGCTTGTGAGGTAACAGCAGAAACTGGAGCAGTGGTCACGAGCAATCCGGATTCACGTTGCTCTATGTCTAGCCGTGGAAAGCTAAACAGTATGAGTCTTCAGACACCTGTTTTTATGAGAATGTTAAATGTAGGTATTTGTGAAGTATTCACTATTTAAAAAAGTGCCAGCAGATGGCATTGAAGAATGTATGTCATCGTTCCTGTTTCTTGTAGAAGTAATAAGGCTTCATATCACCATGTACTGAAGAGTCCTTCCTCCGTGCATCTCCTGAACACGGTGTGTAGCCCGCTACGGCAGGCCAGTTTACAGCAGCTGGGGACCTGCTCTTAGATGTGAGAAAAGTTAAGAGGCTCTAAACTCTCTTTATATGCTAAAGATTTGCTTTATCAGATACCTCTTGCCTTAGCCAGATGGAAAAATCCTGACAGGATTGCTGTCTGTGAGAGAACTGTCACAGCGGGACGGGTCTCATGTTCTCTCTTGCTGTCTGCCGTGGCTGTGTGCTGCTGGTCCGGCTGCCAGTGAATTAGTTAATAGCTCTTAAGTTCTTTTTAATGTTGCTTACTCCAGATTATGTTTTTGCTATTTCTACTTTATGTTTGCAGGATGAACATGACAGAAGAAAAGAAAAGGAAAATAGGGATGTATAGAAAGACAAAAAGTAGACAGTGAGAAAATATAAATGGGGAAACCAAAGGCTGAAAGATAAGTAGCAGAGCAAAAGATACCGAGACCATGAGAATTTAGTCAGAGATCTCACTTTGATTATGAAAAGTGGCTGAGTTTTAATTTGGACTGGTCTAGGTCAGTAAGCCTTAACAAAGTCTGATCTGTGTTGACTGCCTTTTGCAATCGGTTCCAGTCCAGGGATGATGGGTGGAAGAGACTACACAAGAACATGGAAAAGATAGAAAATGATAGGTAACTTGTTTAGATGGTTGCAGAGTTGGGAAACATAAATACTTCAAGGAAATAGTGTTGAAGATATTTCCTTTTGATTTATCTTCCTGGAGTTATGTCTTTCCCATCCCCAAATGTAGATTTTTTCTGTCTCCATTCTTTCAGTCTCCATTTTTCCACTTCTTTTTTCATGGTTTGCATATCTCTCTCTTTTTCTTTGAAGGTAAATAAATAGGATCTGCATTTTCTGTTAGGTGTGTTTCTCCACATTAGCAGCTCCACTTTGAAATCAATAGTAAAGGCTTCAAATATTCATCTCTCAGTGAGTGGAGAAGGTCATAACAAAACCCTGCAGATGAATTAAAGGCTTCTGGTTGTGTTTACTGGCTATAATAAAATGAAAATATCTACTGGTTACTCTCCAGGTTTAATGATGATGGGTGATTTCTTCCTCCTTATCTCTTGAATCTGAATGGTTTTCAAATGCCAAATCAAGCACCCATCCAGTGAATATGCAAAGATATGTATGTAGCAGAAGCAGTCACTTGCAGATCGCTTTACTTAAAGTGCTTTGAGAGGTGGGCTTGCCCGATGGGGAAACAGGCTACAGACTAATTAAGCAATGGCACATTTCTTCTTCCTTGGCTTAAAATTCTCCATAGAATTTTTTCGTTATTAAGTACTTCATAAGATCCCAAGTTTGCTGAACTTTGAAAACTTGAAAAAAGCTTTCTTCTGGAAGTTTTAATTAGAATATTTCCCATTCCAGCTAGTGACAAAAGGAGTATATGACCTCTGATTGGTCTTCCTAATAGTCTACTAACTCAAAGATTTAAAATTAAAGTTGTGGGGTTTATTTTAAATCTCTGCAGGGAGGTTCCGCTTTTCTTTTTTTTTCTTGTTTCATTTAGGGTATTTTATAATAAAGTAAAGGAAATCCCAGTAGTTATACAGTAGAGCATCATCCAGGAAGAAAAGGTGTGAAGCACTGGATTTATTGTGGCTTTTCATACGAACAGAAAACCAAGCTGGCATCCTCCATGCAGCCACAGATGTCAGACATCTTGTGAAGAGAACCAGCATGCGGTGGTATGATTTACTTGGCAATGCAGTGCAGGAAAAAAAAGGGAAAACTCTGGCTGTAGGATAGACAGTTGATTGGAGTGCACCTCCAAGCCAAACAGTTGCGCTCAACTGATTATGTTATCACGAGTTCATCTTTCTCCCAGAGGGCACAATGTCCCCCATTCCATTTCACACCGACTCCTTGTTTCCACCACCGTCACCTAGTGACCCTGCTGTCCAATCTTGTAGTGCCAACAGGGGTAAGATTTTAAAACATATTTTCAGTGATTAAGGAAAAGGTTAATTAGAACACACACAATATGGTTTTTGACTGTATGTGGAGGAGTGGGGAGAATTAAAGAAAAAGGACCACAAAAGCTTAAATAACAGTAGCTGCATTTTTACTTAAGGAAATATTAAGGAACAGATAGGAGTTTACTCATTTCGAAGTCTTTCAATTAGGAGAGGAACAGGCCGTAATCATCCATGATCATAATCTTCTTTTATTCAGTTTGAGAACCTGTTTTCTATATAGACTCTTGGGTCTGCAGCTTCATTGCTCATCCTCCTGACCCAAACCCCACTTCTGCACAAGGACAGCATTTCTGTCACATCTCAGAGCTGCTGTTGCAGTTTCGTGTTTGACTGCCGTGCTACATTCACATCTCAGGGCATTTGCCAGACAGTTTGTAGCATCTCTCCCTTCAAGGGTTCATGTGCTGGATGCGGCTTGGTGTGCTGCCACCAGACACGTGGGATGGAGAGCGCTGAAAGGATGGACTGCAGCACTGAACTGCAGCTGCGGGAAGGACTCTGCGCTTGTGCCAAAGGCTTCCTCTCCAGTCAGCAGCAAATATAACCCATCAGCCCTGGCTCTGGAGCAGTAAAAGGAGTTCACGTGTGCAAACCTCAGAAACTGAGACTTGAGAAGAGCTGTGCTGAGCCAGGACACTCGATAGGACTAGGTAGGATTTTCAGTTGTCACCCACGACACCATTAGCGCCCACAGAAGTTCATAAGAAAAGAGCAAGCAAATACTGTCCACGCACTCGCCCAGCCTTCAGCAGTTTGCAGTTCAGTCTTTCTGAGATGAAATGGACATTCTTTCCTGTTCAATAGCTCTTTATGGATTTTTTTTTCTAGGAGTTTGTCATTTGCTCACCAAATGTAAATGTTAGCACCTATATTGCTCTGTTGTTAGGGCTTCCACAACTTAACTATGTCGCATGACAAAGCAGTATCTTTTCTTTCTTCTAAACCTTCTACCCACTAGTTTCATTTAATGCACTCTATGTAGTCCTTGTGTTGGAAAAAACAAAGAATATTGATTCTCTATTTACTGTCTCTATTCCACTCATGTTTTACATATCTGTATCGTACACCCACTCAGCTGTCTGTCTTCCAGGTTGAAGAGCTGTAGTCATTACTTGTATCAAAACCATTCCATCCCTTAAATAATCTCTTTCTCTTTTTCAATTCTACTCTTTGTCTGGTTTTGAGATGAGGACATGAGAATTTGAAAGGTTAGAAGGAGTGGATTTGTTAATTTGGGGTTTTTATGCTATGTTGTGTGATTTGTGTAATTTTGTGCTGTTTGAACTAAGCATTTTTCTACCCCTCTAATAGCTCATATCTCATTTTGATTGCTCTAGTTCCTATTTTTTGATTTGTGTTTACATTTTGCACTTCATTTTACCGGACAGCACAGCTCCAGAGTGCCTCCAGCACTGACAGCTTTGTGTCATTTCTCCCTATCAGAAGTAGTAAAAACTCTATCAGCCCATATAGGCCCCGCTGTCCCCAGAGCATCTCACTCTTTTTTCCTACCCGTACTCTCTTCTCTATGAAGAAATCTGTACAATACAGTTGGCTGGAATTAGACAGTTGGGACTGAAGGATGTCCTGTTACAAAATATTGTATTATTTCATTATAAATAAATACAGATGTTATATATATAAAAATATAGAAATAAATTTCCTGTTAGGAAATTCTGATCTTTCAGAAGATGGACTGAAAGCAACCTTTTTTTCCACAAATTCTAAAAAGAGTTAAAAACATAAAGCAAAGGGTTTTTTTCAAAGTATCTAGGGGATGTGGGAGCAGAAGTCCCACTAAGACATTGAAGAGGTTTGTCCTTAACTCCTTGGATGCTTCTGAAAGTCCCACCCTGGAAGCTGGTCCTTGCTGCCTGCCCTTCGAGGCCGGACTGTGAGGACACGTCAGCAGCGTGCGTATGCTGTTCTGTTCAGTGATCCTGCAGGAGGCAACTGGACTGGGACTCCGTGTGAGCAGACTCCCTTAAAATCCCTGCCTGCATCGAAAGGTTGGCTCAAGTCCCCTCTTCCTCCTCCCTGCTCCTTCCCAAACCGACCACGGCATGAGGCAAAAACGATGCTGGATTCTCCGAAGAAGGACGGAGCTAAGGAAGGCGCATGCTTCACATGCATAAAAGCAACTGGAATTATGGTACATTATGTAGTTAAGCGTTGTGACTGTACCTTCCCCACGACAGGATCAAACCTGGTGAGACATAATCTACAGTCTAAGAGTTTTTTTTCCAGATGGGAAATTGAGACGCAGTGGGATATAAGTGGTTCACCCAAGGACAGAAAAAAGGAACAATGGCTAGAGCATTAGCTTGATCCTTGCTGGTTTAATTCAGTGCCTTGTCAGATGCTTCTGAAACTCCCTGTGTGCTTTAAATAGAAAATGATGTTTTTTCATAGTAGCATGAGTTGATTACATGAAAAGTTTTGAAGAGCTCTAGGCAGTTGTGCTGGTGTTCTGGGCACGCAGCTAAGAGGAGAACAAGGGAAGTCAGACCGGGAAGTTCCCGACTCATGGATGATCACCTTAGCTACTTCGTTACCCCTCTTCTCTTCTCTCACTGTTGTTACTGCTGGTGACCTATGACATATGATATAATTACTGTTTTATTGACATGGAGGCTTAAGCTCAGGCACTTGCTGAGGGTGAATGTGAATGTTTGAGAAGGCTTTTCTGTCACCTTCCACTTTTCGATAGGAAAATGAGAGTTTTGGGAATGGAAACACTGAGGTCCCGTGCAGTGGGACTTACATTGTGTCAAAAAGGCTGCCTTCATGAGCTGATGAAAAGACTTCAAGAAGGAAAGCTATACAAGGCATCTAATAGTTCTTGGATATTTGGAGGAAAATAAAGGGGTGGAGGCAAAGGAAAAATAATAATAACACAACCTTCCATTTTCTGACATGGACAGTTGGCAACACTGTGTTTTTCCGATTAAGATGATAGCATCTGGACTACTGTAATCCTTAAGGTGGTAAACTGTGTCATGTTGCCCTCTCCATGGTGGATTCATCAGTCAGCTGGCGATAATTTATCTGATTAAAAAGAAAGGCCTCTAATTTTACTGTAGGGTGCTTTTTTTTTCATGGCATATGCACTGTGGGAAACAATTTGTCTAAAGCACTGAACTGGAAGAAAAAAAACCTGCAACAAAATTAAGGAAACCTTTTGCTTTATGCTCCCTGCCCTGTTCAAAAATACCTGATATAAAAGACTTAAGCTGAGGGTTTAACGATTTTAAGCTGAATTTTCTCACCCACTAGATTAGATTATCTATTACACGCTGGAGTTTATTCGTACAGTGGTGCCCAGGCTGTCTGCAGAGTGGCAAGAGAAGCGCGCAGCTTTGGAAGGGAAGAGCAGCGTGGCAGACGGGGCTGTGTCGCAGCTGACAGTGAGGCAGGTAGGGCAGGGGGTAGCAGGGGGGAAAGAGCATCAGCAGCACCCAGGGGCTGAGAAATCCTCAGCAACAGCGAGAAAGGATTAGGAAGGCGCAACTTAAAAGAAACAAAGAGGAACTGAAATGAGTTTTCCTGAGTCTCGATGGCAGGGCAGGCTCAGTCCTTTCTCTGGCATCCAGCTCAACCTTCGGATTAGAGACCTCCAAGTAATGCTGTCATCCTGCGAAAGCATGATAGTGGCTGCAAAACAAGAACTGTGCTTTTAGGAGGAGGTAGTTTGGTAGTAGCTGTTTGCAACCTACCTGTTTGAAACACTTGCAGAATTCCTTATTTGCAAAAATAGAAGGAATCTATCAATAATTTTGGCACTTCTGCGAGATTATGAAGTTTCTTTTCATTTCTTCTAAGTTGTTTGTGCCCAGAGTTCATAGCTAGGGTTCTAGTTTGGACAACTTGCCTGCTGAGTCAGATTTTGGGAGATACATCTGAACTACTTAAATCCAAAGAAAGGACTGTCTCTAGAAAGAAATCTAGAGGTCTAGGAGAGCTAACAGACCTTCCCTCAGGCAAGCTCCTTACTTGAGCCTTGTGTAAGCATTCACACCTGCGCTGAAATGGGAACGCTTGACACCTGCTTGGCGCAGGTGTGAGAGGTAATAAAAACAGTGAAAAGGAGACCCAAGCTCTCCATAACTCTGCTCAGGATTTAGGTAAGTAGGGGTTTCTGAAATCATGAGGAAGGATAGCTAAATTCTTTTTAAACCTTTGCTTTTTGTTTTTAATAATGTGGGCTGGAATTCCAAAGAGCTTTCATATTTTCTCCCAAGCAGCCAGCTTGCCCCAATTTCAGATTGCTCTTTGTTTCCTTAGTAAGCCATGGTACTTTTTCTTGGTTTGTGCATCTTGTTCCTTATGTGGCTGGAAAGAGGAGTAATCACATGTGGTGCTGCTGTAATTTGATATATTCCAAGAGGTGTGAGCCATGGACACAGGTAGAATATCAACAAATATCAGATCACAAGCAAGAGCTTTGAGTGGAAGCTGAGCTCTAATGTTTTGGAGAAGAAGAAAAGCTTTGATAGGAGGAAATATTATTTTCATGAGAGGCTGTAAGTGTCTGTTGGTGTATTGGCTGGAACTGCTCTGGCAATTTCTGTTTGGCCTGTTCCTACACATGAAAGAAATGGCTGTTTTTCCATCAGGTGCAGTACTGATGGCAAACTGGTTGCCTGTTATCCTTGACAAATTTTTAGACAGGCTCTTTATATATGCTTGTAAAGCAAGCGTGATGTGAATGCACAAAATACTTTTTTATCCTCCCAAACGCTCTCCAGACCCCTGGAGCTGTCAGTGCATGACTTCTCTATAGGAGCAGTGAGAGGGAAGCTGGGGTTTGCCAGGCGGGTGGGGATCTGGGAAGAGAGTTTTGTATCTTTAATTGTGAAGAGCACAATTGTAGCTGAACTTTGGCTTGGTTTGCAGAGGTGTGCTGAGATCCCGTAATGTCATATGAACCCAAAATGCAGCATAAACCAGCTTTGTACTGAGATAATTTCCAGGAAGCTTCCCAAGCAGTGGCAAAATTTACTTAACCGAATGATTTTGAAAAACACAGTAAACTGTTAGCTTCGTCCTCAAAAACAACCTGAGAAAGTTGGACAGGACTGTAATTTAATATCCTCTTATGCAATGGACAAATCTTACAAAAGGGCATAGCCAGCCTTCTCTCCAGTAAGGCAATGCTAGTTTGAGTGAATCAGCCCTGGCCTCTAGAACTATGTTTTTCCAGTGGCAGAGGATAATATTCATCTTGTTGTGTTGTACAGGCACAGCTGACTTGCCAGGAACTTTGCAGGAGATGTGGGTGACGCTGCTGCTTCACTAGAATATAGGTGCAGCTTGCCTTTTAGTTTGCTATTCCCACCTATGAGAGCCACCACGCAGAGACCTGTGCGGCATCTGGAAGCTTTTCTGTTTGTTTTGGATGAGTGAACTGCAAGTGGCTCAAAGCCCCTGCTTCCATCATGGCTCTCTAAAGAGATGTGAATTGACAGCTTCAAACTGACTGACGCTAATCTTTGTTACACACGTTGGTAAGCCAGCTTCATTGGTAATTTCAGTATGTTCACTATCTGAATTAGTTTATTATTAAACGATGAGCCAAGGCTGGGGCAAACCCCTGTTAATCTCTCCTCCCCCAGCTCCCTGCCACTGATAGCAACCCGTTTGCCTTTTTTAGGTGATTTTTAGCTAACAGCCTGCTGAGTTTCATTTTGGTGTAGCCGGGAATGTATAAATAGATGGGGATTACATGAAAATGCTGCTAATGAATTAGGATATGTAACACTCAAAAAAAGCTTAGGCAGACAAATAGTTTTGTAAAGGAAAAAGCACAGGTTAGTTCAGAGCAAGGAACAATCTGTTTATCAAATCGTAATGTGCAGACTTATGAGCAGGAGTGTTTACCTTGCCAGTAGTAAAGCCGTGGTTTCCCAGGCAAGCTTATCTAGTGGCGCAGGTGCAGGCGAAGTGTCTTCTGGACACAAGCAGCAATAAGTTGTAGTTCCCTGAAGGACTGTGGTGTTCTCTGGAGCTAAGCCGGTGTGTTACGCACGCATGGTCTTGCAAGTGACCCCCTTGATCTTAGGGAAGAGAAACTAATGCCTAAATAGAGAAAATACAGAGCCTGCTTGTCCCACTGCTGTGTAAAAGGGAAATGAAGTAAAGAAGCTTGTAGTAATGTTTCTTTGGTGTGGGAGACATCCAAGTCTTTTTTCCAGCTGAAAGAAATGGCCCCAGCTACAATAAGCTTAGGTGCTGGACAGAGAGTCTGCTGCTTCTGAGCGTGGCCGAGACGTGGAAGCTGCAGAAAACTGCTGGCTAGCCTCTGCTTTGGAGAGCAGACTGTAAACTGCAGGGGCAAATTAGTCAGGAGGATAAAGTCTTACCTTGAGCCATGAGTGTTGTCATTAATCAGTGATTAAGTAACAGTTTAGCCGTATAAATTTTCTACCACTTTCAGTGCACAGAAGACCTGTGTTCATTTACCCTGGCCAAGATTTTGAGTTTTGGGAAGCTTCCTGTTTCTTTCATGGACGCGCGACTTCTGTACTATGTAACGAGACTCTGATGTGAATGTTACCTGGCCAAATTTCTGCATCTAATTACTTGACTTCACTTTTTTTTTTCTCTGCTTGCAATTCCATGCACACAAGGATGTTGCAAATCACAGCCAGTTGTTGAGAACACCTTCCAAGGAATCTTTCACTTGGGAAAAAAAAAACAAAAAAAACCACCACAAATATGTCTATGTTCATTTAGTTCAACGTTATAGAATTGTAAAGTTTTTAAGCAAGCAGTGTGGTATTTTTCTGCTGAGCCTTGAAATCACAGGCTTTCTATTTATTACAGAGAGATCTCGCATCATTTGCTCTGTGAGACTCTAACCCCTTGTACTTAACTAAAATTTCTATTTATTTTTACTTGGGATACTTTTGTTGAACAACTCCACCCCCAAGACATCTACATAGAGTTAGTCCATAAAAAAGAAGGAACACTTGGAGATGAAAGGTACTTTTATGGAGTACATAAAACATTATGACTAGAGCTTCAAACGTTGCTTGTCTGGGGCTTTGACACAATACCTAGAAATAACCGTTTTCCTGGAATGACGGTGTCACAAAGTCGTTTTGGTAGTAATTTGTTTGGAGCAATACCTGTGATTTCTGGCATGTGCTGGAAATTTTAATTCAAGCTCACATCTGTTGAGAATAAACACTTGAAGTCACTAGGCTGGTAAAATATATAAGCTACTTTTTATGACCTGGAGTTGAGTGAAGTTGTAGTATCAGTGGGAGCATATTTTGAGCTGCAATAAAAAATGGTCTCTTTAAAGAAAGTCTCAGTGTGTACGAAGAGGAAATTTGCTGGGGTTTCGATTTTAAATGCTGATTGATAGAACAAGAAAAATCTTTGTTGAAGAGGAAAACTTAAAAATAAAAGGGAGGGGAAAAAAAATAGATGGGGCTTGAAGGCTAGATGGTGGATCCAGGAAGGAAGGGGACAGAGGGAGGACACAAGTGATGCAGAGTGCGAGGGGAAGACGGATACAGAAATGAGCGCTTGAAAAATGGAGGATTAGGTTAAGAAAAAGAGCAGAGTAAGCATGAGAGAAAGCATAAGAAGCAGTGCTGGAATTAGGCCAGTGCTGAGCTGTGGCAGTTCGCTAAAGAGTCCTGATAGCTCTCGTAATGAGGGTCAGGCTAATTGAAGTTTGTCCCCCTGCAATCCCGATGGTTCAATTCCAGCACTGAGGGACACGCACAGAAAAGTGTGGAGTGAGAAACAGCTCTCCACTGTCCCTAGGAAAACAGTTATTTAAATATCAAATATACAAGGAGATGAATACGATGTTTCCAAGTTGTAAGTTTTTTCTTTGTTTCCAGCCCATGGTGAACTATCACTGAATTATAACTGGCACTGAACAGAAATGGAATTCAATCAAGTTCCAACTTTAAACAGCAGGCCTGAGGAGACTTCTTAAATGTAAGTCATTTGGATATGAATATACATTATTAAAAACTACTTTCTGCATTTGAAATTAAATGTTACAATTTGGCGAGAAATAAACTGAATTCATTGTACGTAACTAAACAGCTGAATGTACATTTTATATACAAAGCTTAGTGCAGGCTGGACCACAGTATCATGACTGATGCTTCTTTAAGAAGTAACTTCATAGAGGTTCTCCTGTAATTAACACTAACAATAATATAAAAGAGGAAGTTATTTATGATGCAAGGTCTGCAGCTAACAATTTATACCAGGAGAAGATCTGATCCTTCTTGTCTGTTTCATTGATCCTTGAATCATTGCAGGAAATACATAGATGAGACAAAAGATCCTTGACTTTTTCCAAAGCGGAGTCTCCTTTTGTGTAAATCAAGTTCATAAATTTTTCAGAGCAAAATACGGTTTTAAATATTAGGCTAGGAGAAATTGTTTAAATAACCATTTTTCACAACAAATACCTGGTGTTAAGGAAAAGTAATTACATAGAGTAAAAGACATGCCCAGTATTTTTCATTTAAAGTGGGAAAGATCTGTCAATACACCTAAAATTTATGGGGAATAATTCTTACTTTTTACTTGTTCCGATTTAAAGGAGAGGCGACTCTGCTGAGGTAATGCTGATCCAAGATCTGCCTGGGTGATGAGGGGCCTGATTCTGCCAAGCGTATAAACACATGCTTAAATTCATTCCCACTCATAGCATATGTTTACGTGTTCTCTTGCTTCACCGTCACACGCACTTTACATCAGCTATAGAGTAGTCCAAAAACTATAACATAAGTAATTTCAGAACGTATGTGGAGCTGTAGGCTGGGTAAGTAAATGTGTTCCCGGTGGCTTCTGGTCCCTGCAAATGGTGCACGAGTGCCCCAGTGAGCTCCTCAGAGCTGTCGTGAGAAGCCTTTCCCAGCACTGAAAAGGGCTTGCTGTGCCTGGGTAAGGAGGTGTTTTGATCTTGAATTCTTTTGGAATCTCTTTGTTTAGTAAAAGCTAGCTACTCTGTTAATGCATTTAGATAATATAGTGATTGGCACCTTAGAAATACTGAAGACAGACAGATAAAAGGATTCCAGATGCATCCTTTGTGAATTTTTAATACAGAGATTTTGCATTGTCCAGTAATGAAAACAAATCATCTGTGGAAAGACAAAACTGTTTTTCCGTTGGTATCTCTCACAGAGGATGTTTGTGTACGTTCAGTGTCTGATAGCATCTGAAACTTAATCACTTTGCCATTTGTAGCAACAAGATATGTCACTTGACAAGCACTTTTATTTTGTATCTTCCCCTCCTTTTTTTGCAAGCTCCAAAGCCCATCTATTGGAAATTGTCGTGCTGTATTTTTCATGCAATCATAGAAAACCTTGCCTGGGGACACTGCCTAAAATTTAACGTCCTTTAGGCTAGTCTAATAGGGAGAGAGAACTGATGATCAGGTGAAGTTCTCTGATGCAAAATTGTTTATTTGCAAGCAATACACAAGTTCTGGATTTATTTTAAATTCCAGAGAAATCAAAGAAATTTGAAATATTTTTCTTGCTTCAAATAATTGAATTTTTCATCTAATGCTGAACCAAAAAACTCCGTATCACAGGTCTTTTGGGGATCCAATACCAGCAATTGCTCTGACTGGGCTTGACCTTGCTTTAATTCTCCGTTTGCTCCACTGAAATGCTGCCTCTCCACAACTATCCCCAAAACTATATATAACCCAACTATTCTATCCAGAATTCATTTTAATCAGTGGGCAGCTTCCTATTTGTCCTTGCTTTGGGACAGTGCTTGAAGCTGTGAAAGAGAGTGGTCAAAGCAGTTAGCTTCAGGGAGGAGTGACCTGGCCTGTAACACCACATTGCTAATGTTTCCTGATGATACGAACCAATGCTCGACATCTCATGGTCACTCTATCAAGTAAGAATAATTCACTGAAAGCTAACAAATTCAAATTCTTACCATGTTCCATTATCATAAATTGCCTGGTCAGTTCTTGGGTACAGAGCAGTGCTCTTACATGTCACATAGTTCTTTCAACGCATCCAAATTGCAGTTAAATATTCTTTCTATGTGTGTTTCTCTTATTTAATTGGTGAAGTTATCCTTTACTACACATCCTCAAACTCTTTTAAATTCCAGGTTTCCACCAGCTTTAAACTAGAATCTGTGTTGCACAAATGTTAGTAATGAAAAAGTATTCAAGTGTTTTCCACAATAGGTGATATTTTATTGCTTCTGAAAATGACCCTACTATAGTTTTCAAAGGAAAGGTTGCTAAATAAACAATCGCTAACAGCTCTCAATTTCCCAAATGTATTTATGAACTTTTTAAGTCTGTAGCCAATTTATTTTTTTATGCAAGTTATCCTAACACTAGTGATGATGAAGAATTTTATGAATGTTCAGTGTGGTGGCAAATAGTATGTTTTATAAATTAATTTCAAGTTAACGCTAAATTATTATGGAATTACGTATTACATACACTTTACTACCAAAAGAGTTCATCATGATTAATGTTATTACAGTGAACACCAAAGGAATTAATAATGATTTGCACTTATTATAGAGTGGTACCAATGCAGAGAAAAGAAGGTTAGCCTAATTAAATTCCAGAAACCACTTTAGGGCTCGGCTGTATTGTGGAGGCTGGTTTTTATGTTAATTAATTCTGTATGAAAGGTTGCTGAAGTGTTTTAATATTGTTCAAAAAGGCACCAGGAAGTATTTCAGAATTATTTTTTTTTGTCCAGGATATCTTGACCAAACGAACTGGGGTCCTTTCCGTGATGAGCTCCTGCATGCTGTGTAAATTATAGCAAATAATAATAAACTGAAGATTCTAGTCTTTTACTGAGGGACAGAGCTGAAGGTGGGAGAGGATGTTGCTGTGTTCTGAAAGCACACAACTGAATGGGGATCAAAACGAAGGCCTAGAAATCCAATTTATTTTCTTGCAGTAAGCAGAGTTCCTGGACAGTATGTTTTGGACTTTACTCCTGTTTTGACTAGCTTCCTGCCCTCACGCTGAGTCTTCCTCGCAAACAAATGCTAGGCTGGATTTGGCTTAGATTTCAGTTTTCAGACATCTGATTTCATGATGATTTGGGGTTGTAGTTCAAGGGGTGAAAGGGTATGTTTTCGCCTGTTATTTGCTTTTTGGTTGGCTTTAATCTGTGGAAAAGTAGAGAGGTAGAAGGCATTTATTGGTAGCATTGTCGTGACCTGCCTAGTTCATCTGCAGCTTCCCTTGGCTGTTGTTGAGCAATACAAATATTTCAGGCTCAGATTCACACCAAGAAAAATCGCTATGAAGAAAAGAACACGAAAACTTGCTTTGCCTCTGCTTCTACTGAAATTTTTTGGAAATGTTTTTATTTTTAGCCTTCTAATAGACCTGTTCTAATAGACCAGAAGAATCCAGCTGGATTTTTCAAATCCCTATTCCCTTAAGCACATGCTTTGTATGTTAGGCATGTGTTTAAATTCTCTTGATTTAGAGGCCTGTACTTAAGGGCATTGCTGAATAAAGAAGGGCATGCGCGTGTACTTAAATGCTTTGCTGATCAAAGGAACAAACCTTTTGATTTGATCTACATTTAATGTGATTTAGATCATCTTTACCTGTTACCCAGTAGTCAAGAAGTTACCAAATGTCTCTACTAAAGACGCAGTTCTTGATTAAGCTGCATTCTTCTGGCTATGGAAATAGGAATGCCTGCATAATATGCCACATATCTTTATTTTTTTTTTATTATGGCATGGGTTGTAAATTACGCTTTCAAGTACTGCAGTCTCATTGCAAATAAGAGGGGATCGAAACAGTAACAGTGAAAAGAGAGAAGAGGGGTTTGGTTGTTAAATTCATATATTCAGCGCAGCACTAGAGCAATACAATATGTTTTATGTTCTTAATATTTTTCTTTCTATATACAGTACAGTATGTAATACATCTCTTCCTCCTTACACTAACAATTTATATTCAGGATACTCTAATGAAGTACATCTTGAGTCTCCTTTTCATGGCTAATGAGGAGACAACAAGAATTTGACTAATACTAGTACAATTACTGGAGCAGTGAAGCGTGCATCTCTGATTAGACGTGATAATTTGCAAGGCTGGGCTCTTCACATTAAGTTTGCAAACAGTTTAAAAATCACTTCCTCTATTTATCCAGCTAATCTCTGTTTAATGACTCCAGACCTGACAAAAGAAAGAGAAAATGTCTCTTAAAATCCTATACATCATTTATGAAGCTTGTATATAGAGCAGAGGTGTAATTTATAGTAAATCTTCCCTGGACTTTTTGGTGAAGCCGTGCAGCTGACTTTTTACAATGCAGTGGTATTTTTATTCATCCTGTAACACCCGCTTTTTTTGTTGGGTTTATTTGGATTTGACATATTTCTACAGATTCTTGGCTCTTATGTTTGATTTCTTTTATTTCTATTTCACCTTTTTGAATTCAACGCTTGGTTGTCTATAGAGGGTGAGTATTTTTGTCTTATTTTTTCAGAAAAGGCTGGTAGAGTGACTGGTAGTGGTGGTGCTAGAGATTTCTTCATCAGTCAGCAGCATCATGGGCAGGCAGTCTTTAATGAGAATCTGGCGTGTGCCATTCCAGATTTTTGGGATGTTTCTTTTCCTTTGAGGCCTGTTTTCACAATCTGTACTTGAAGCAAAGCTGCCTGAAACAGCAGCAGCTCGGGTTAGAATTCTTGATGAATTTAATTAAGCAAATAGAAGCAGTTCTTGGTGTCAGTAGGTGGCACTCGTCCTGAATCAGGAGGGAGAAGATCTCGTTTAAAAAGGACAGCCAGCCATTTCAGATGGGCCTAAAAATGGATATCTTCATGTAAAACTATGTCCTAGAACGTGTCACTGATAGAAATGATGTTGTGGGTGCAACTACAAAGAAAGAACTTGCACTAGAGGGTTTGACTGAGTTCACCAAGCTTGCAAGTGATTTGCCAGTTGTTATGCTCGTGCCTGGACCAAGTGCCACAGCGTTGACTCCGTATTGCGCAGTGGTACTGTAAGATTGTGATTTCTTTTAGAGTCCTCTAAAACTGAGTAAAAACAGATTCAAAATCAGGATACTGTCCTAAGACGGTAGAAAGGGTTCAGGACTGTGACTCACATAGATCTTTCGTGGAGTTTTCCCTAAAATGTGTAAAAGCAGGCACACGGGGTGAGGATCAAATGTTCAGCCTGCTCTGCATATGCTCACTTGCCTATATAGCTTTCAGAGAGCGTGATTAACTGTGTCTAATGTATCTTGTTAGAGGTTGGCTCTGGGATTTCCCTGGCTATTTTACTTTGAGATGCCTAATAGCTTTTTGTTTCCACTGAACAACAGCAGCTGTTGCAAAGATTGGATGGAACAGACAGAAAATGTGCATCAGCTTCCTTCTCTACCTATGGAAGTTATTTGTGTCAGGGAGTGGGTCCCTAGAGAAGCTTTGACAGACCGCATGGAAAAGACTTGTTTAACTATAGAGGACATCTGCATCTTCCTCCTCTTCCAGACACAAAGGAGATAAAAAAGAGAGAATTGTGGGTTTGGGCTGTTGAGGATGGCAGGTTTCTAAAACTGATCTGCGAATTCCCAGTAGCAGAGCATCCTCCCTGAAGACTGGGGTAGAAGGGTGGAGACAGCACAAAAATGACGTCTCTTTTTGCTGTTACTCATGTGGTGGAAGCTGGCCAATGCAGCTTCAAAAACGGAAAAAGCAGATAAAGGATTTTCTTCATTTCTGCTCTTGCAGTCTCCACTGGTGGTCCTGATAGGGCCAAGTGGCTGATTTCACTCTTCCCTCATTACAAAGAGACAGATTTAAGGACCAAAGGTAGCATTTGAATAGCTGTTACCTCTTCGTATAATTCGTGATGAATCTTTAGAAATTTGCACTCTTTCTGCATAAAACTGTAGGAACTGAGCCAGTTCTCACTGGAGAAAAAAGTGAGAAGAAAGTATACTACGATCAGGGTGAGGAGTAAGTGTGACTTCCTTGCGTATTGCTTGTTCCCTATGCCGTGAGAGCTATTGTTCTTAAATTCCTGCATCTGCTCCATATAGTTGATTTTTTTTCTAATAATGAGTTTCCTGCTTCTAATCACAACAGCAGTACTGGGAAAGAGAGGACTGCTTTTGCACTTGCTTAGTGCCCTGGGAAGGAGCTTATCCCGACGTGTGTAAAGATAATGGCACTGCACTGGTTTTCTCATGCCATTTGCTTTGTGCTTGGGATCATTGGGAAGTGTCCTTGCTACCACCCAACGGGTGGTCCCGAGCTAATGAGTGGCACTGTCTGCAGTCTCCAAAGCTGCCCATGAATCTTCGAATAGGAATACCGAGTTGCCTTTCCCTCTTCCCTGTGCCTAGTGTCTGGATGCAGAGCATCAGGAGGGTGGAGCTACTCGCTCTCCAGGTGCCTGGTGGAACTGGGATGTACTGTGCCGGGACAGATCATTTAGAAGTCATTTAAGCCACAAGATGAGATTTTTAGGAGATGTTTATTTATAAACAGGTTAAAGTTAATATATTTAAGGGATAAAAGGACAAAAGCCAAAAAACAAGACATTAACCTTAAATTTAGCGTCAGCCCTGACTGATTGTTTGTTCCAGCTTATGGGGCAAGCTAATTAATTACTGTAGTTTTTTCTAGGGCTCATACCTTAGAAAATTCCTAGGACTAAATAATTCCCCCTCTTTTTGAAGCAGATAATTAGTAGAGCCGTGCTGAGTTAATTCTGCTTTTTTCCATTCAAAATGAAATAACACTTTTTCTCTTCTGTTTACACGTGTCTCTGTAAAAGGCAGGACAGGAAACTTTTGTTCTTTTCTACTGGTTAGTCATTATTAATTTGTGTTCTTCAGTGTAAATAGCAAACTACATTTTGCCTGGTAGTTAAACAGCGTCTGATTTGGATCCCTTTGAAATCAGCAGAAGTCTTTCTAGCAGGTTTATAGTTTCATAGTAGATTAATCACTTGTACTAATTTTAAAAGAAACAATTTCTAAACAACCAGTGGTTACCTGTGAGCTGGGGAAAAAAGAACACAAGTTTATTGGAAATACTGTGCAGCCAGGAATCTATACTAAAGGTTTTTAGTTGAAGAGAGTGGCAACATTTGGAAGGCACGCTCTCAGTTGATCTCAAAGCTGAGTGATTCTGTAAAATAGATCACAGTGGTTGTCATGCATATTAAAATAAAAAAAGGTTCTCTTCTCAATATGCCCATAATGACACCTTAAGTTTATTCTGTTGGCAGTTCCTTAAATTAAAAAGTGAATATAGCAAATTTTTCCTCCCAATAGTTTTTCATTGTCATTATCAATGTAGTGGAGCATTGTTTCAAGCATGCAAAGAGCGACTGTGCCTTTAGGTTTCACCCAGTATTCCGATTTTCTACATAGCAGTGTCTTCACTTAGTCGCTCTATCTTGTTGCAGTCCACAATGAGAAAAATCTGGAACCTAATCAGGCTGCCTAAATTCCCTTTTATAAATGACATTCACAATCCCTGGTGCTGGGCTTGCTGGCAGTCTGCCAGATACCATGTTCCACTGCACAGATGTATCGCCTTTCCCTGCTGGAATTACTCACATGGAAGAGTTCACGTATCCCTGAGTATGTCAGGAGGGAAAATGGTTCTGTACTTAAGACATTAGTATGGAGATCTGGAAATCTGAGCTCGGAGATTAAGCCACATGTCACCAAACGTGCAGAGAAATCTGTACTGTAAGTGGCGACAGTGTTAGAATTGCCTGTTTGTAAAATAGAAGCAATATTTCCTCCTTGCTTTGTCCGCATGGTTCACGGACTCCTTAAGGAGTAGATGGTGGTGCGGTAATCACAGTAATAGTATTTGGTTTTTCCCAGGACAATCATTCTTCCACCATGAGGAATCTTAAAATCAGACTCACTAATCAACAGGGAAACCACTGTGAATTCCAAGTTTACCCGGTCCCTCGGGTTATTTCCACCTCTCTTTATCTGAGGTATTTCAATCCTGATTTCCTAAAGAAATAAGGTTTATGTAAGCATCTTTACCTATCTTTGCTTTTTTGAACCAGACATGTTTATGAATAGTTCTTAATCATACTAAATTCCTAATAAGTAATGAAAAAAGCTCCCTGGAAAGTAAATATCCTATTAGTATACCCACTGGAGGGAGTGAAAAACTCCGAAAGATGCTTCTTTTTCCAAGCAGTTAAGCACTCATAAAAAATATACACAGGATAGCAATTTACTTTAGTAAGAATTTAACACTTAAATTCATTCAGTTTTTGCTGTTTCAGACATTAGAGGAGTCAACTAAAGCTTCTTTCCGTGTGAATGACCTGTTTTCAAACAAGGAGCAATAGAAGATGATTTTTTTCCGACTAATACCTACTGGATGTTTAATTAGGGTGAGCTCACACATACTCAGTTAAAAGTCAACCCACTAGGAGACGTGAGTCCTGTGGAAACCAGATGTAGTTAGCTCCAGTGCTCATGGAACAACTTGTTCTCTGCATATTCCTTGTCATTTCTTCCCCAGATAATTGAAACGGCACAACAATCTGAGGACACAGTTCACAACTTGCTCAGAGGCTCCATGGACTTCAGAGCAACTCTTGTACAAAGCCAGCCACCTGCGAGTTTGGAATAAATAGGGATTGAGCTGTTTCATAGATTACTATTTAGGAAACAGCGTTGCATGATAGCGTCCCTTTTCATTTAGTTGTTCTTAGTCTGAAGCTGGTGCGATCTGTTGGAAGAGTCTTCTCGTGACATCTCCTGCAGTATCTTCGTTTTTGCCACCTTTGTGGGAAGTGTGTGCTGTTTCACCACACATGAAACTCTGCTCCCAGGAGATCTTGCAGTGAGTTTTAGTGTGCTTTTGTATGTTGCATCAGAGAGTCTTTTACCTGTGTAGGTACTTACAAACTTCAATTTAGTCATTTCTTTTGTTTTCTGAACTCCGTGCCTAAATCTGTAATTTTCAAGCACTTTGGAGTATCCGCCTTGAAACTCCTTATGAGCTGAAGCTTTACTTCACCTTCACAGAGATGTCTGGTGTGGTCCATAAAGCAGAAAACACAATTGTTACAAGACAATATTAATAATGCTTCTCCCTCTTCCTAAGCTCTTTACGAGTGGATGTGGTACGGGTGGACAGACCGGGAATTTGGCTGCACCACCAGTGAGCTCTTAGCCTAGCTGATTCACTACCCTAAAAGTAGATTTTGTGCCTGGGGGCTGCTTTTGGGCTGCCAAGCCCCAGGTCATAGCTGTTGGCATTTGGATGTGCGCTGCTGTTGAAAGCATGCAAAATGTTTGGCATTATCAGAATGAGGAGTCTGCCTGCAACGGCAACGCTGGTTTCATGAGGAGGCACAGAGATGCGGTGACCCACCAAGGATCCCTAGAAGGCTCGTTTTGGAATCTGCTGTCCATCTGATGCGTGGGGGGGACACACACTTTGTGTGTATTTTCCATTAACCCTGAAATGAGCATTTCTTGCTGTAGAACTCTCAAGGCACAGATTGGGTTTGTTGGTTGTGAAAGTTAAAACAATTAACTCATTCACGAGGCAGGAATTTTAATTGAGATCACCAAGGCTGAAAAACAAGCGAGTTATTCATGAGTAGAATTATACCTTTTCCCACCCCTTTCCTCTAAATATTTGGTCATAGGAGGGCTTGTTTTAGACGAACTGCAGCAGAAGAAAACATTACTTATGGATTTGATATTCTGTGAGTCACTGGAAGCTGGTCACACAGCTATATTTATCTTGTCCTGTCGTTTTGAATGTACCTTACCCGCTCTATGGAATCATTTCTTATAGATGCTAGCAGCAGTCCTTGCTGTCTCATACCTGATTTTTTTTTCTTTTTTAAGCCAGACTAGTTTATTTTAGACAGGTTGCTTCATACTCTGTTCAGAAATGAAATGTTTTCTTTGTATATGGCCTTTGACAGAAATGAAGAAAAATCTCATCTATTTTTCTCAGTTGTCCTTACCTCATGTGAAGGAAAACATTCGCAGATGTCTCTAGTGTCCTGCAATGCAATAATTTTTCTCAGAGGTAGACAAATACCCAAAAACCTGCTGACATGGCCGCTTGCCTTGTGCTGTAACGTCTGGACACTGGGAGTACAAGTAGGATCTCTGTAAATTTCCACTAAGCCCAGTACCCCTCTAAACAAACTCAGAGCTTGTTATTTAGGCTAACAGAAAATGTACAACGATTTTTATTGGCACTGAAATGAATAATTTTCAGAACACCCCAGGGGGCTATGCACATAGATCTTACTGAAAATCAGCAAGATTTGTACTCAGTAGAAAATTCTCTCTTTGGACAATTATTGCAGACAGATATTAGCAGTTACTCTATAAGAAATCTCCAACATTGAATGAGTTATTTTCTTTCCCCTTCTTTGTCATTGGGCTCATCTTTCCTTGACATGGAGTAAACTGGACAGTGCCATGCTACTGAGGTGTGTGTTCAGCGTATAGTTGACTTGAATTATTTGAATCTCAGTTGCTGCTTTAATAACCATTTTTAAGGAGGCAGCATGAAATGAATATGCTACAGACTGCACAAAATGAAGATAAAACAAATGTAAACTTAGATCAGATAATTAACACATCTTTGTAAAGTACTTGTAACAAATCCTGAGAAACTATTCCATGGTTCTTTAAAGCAGGGAGGTTAAGCTTTGTAAACTTAATGAGGTTCCTCTTTCTCTCTTTGAAGGGATTTAAACTAGAAATAGGGGTTTTTTTGTTTAGGGTCAAGAAAATGTAAATGACAATGGATTTGAAACATTTCAACCTCAAACCAATTCATTTTAACTTCACAAACTGGAAAAAAAAATACAGCTCTTTCCTGTGATATATAAACAGAAAGGTTTAGACTCTTCTTTCAGAGATGCTAAACAGTACAGCAGTGAATTGTAACCATGCTGGTGAGGAATAAGATCTTGATGAACAGAAAAGAGGATAATGTATCTTCTGGAGGATGTCCAGGTTTTTTCTCTTTTGGGAAAGAGACTTTCCAGGTTTTACCATTGAATCAGATAGTTGAACTGAATATCAATCACTGCTTGAATAGAAGAAAAGGCCTGACATATGTCAGAGAAAAAACTGTTCTGAGTAACCTGCAGCAGAGAAAATGGGGATCCCAGTGCAGCTCCGTAATCCATGGCTGTCACGACAGTAGCACCTGCAGTATGTCACTGCAGACTTGGGCAGTGTAGATACACACCCCCAGCAAACCCAGGTGTGTATAAAGGAAAACAGCATTTTACAAGCCAAATAGCACAGGTTGAAGTCACTAGTGGCTACACCCTAAGGAGGTCAGAATTAGACTTTAAGCATTCATTCAATTTTGTTAAATTGAAGTATGTAAAAGAACTTTATTCTTTCCTGTGTATCTAGGGTTTTATCCCATTACATGCTGACCTCACTTATGTAATTGGCAAAAGGGTATTCCATTAAAAGTAAAAGCTTTTTTATTTCATTTTGTCTATATGGTTCAATTTTTAATGTCCATGATCTTAGTGACCAAGCATTCACTAGGTTCAGTAACTTACTGTAGATGACTGTATATCATGGCTCCATCGCTCTGAAGTCAATCTACTTTTTTTTCTATTTATTTACTTAAAGAAATGAACAGACCTTTCTTGTCCGCTCTGGCCATCTTCTAGGATAGTACGTATGTCAGAATAAGCCACAGCTTTCAGCTGCCAGGAATGTTGCATACTGGATATAAGTATACAGTTCTCAGACTGAAGCACGTCAGAACTTTTCATCTTCAGGCTCTTCTCTGACTTTTTTTAGTTAGATAGAAACTGATGAGTGCATAATAGGCTATATGAAAAAGCTGAATTTTAATCCATTTTTTCTGTGGACAACTGTGGAAATCTTTGTTTAGATTGTTGACTTGCACCACTAGGTGATAGTTTGATAGTTGAAGAAAGGCAGAGCTGGAACTACGATATCCCTCCTAGAGGTATCAGATCGGCGATAGCAAGGGAATGCTAACACATCTGGCCAAAATTATCAATTCAAGTGTAAAACTGAGTGTTTAGCTTTGGCAGAAGAGCTACCAATGAAATTTATCTTTGCAATGGAAAACAGTGTATCAGATACTCTAGGTCCTTTATACTACATAATAGATGAAATCTTATCTGAGATGTCCATTGCTATGAACAAATCCTCAGCTGTGCACTGTGAGGAGGCAGGCAGTAGTTGGAAGTCTTTCGATCAGTGGTGTCAAAGCAGCTCGTAACCTGCTCTGAACTGTGCCATAGCTGGGGAATGCGGTCAGCCTCAGGGCTGGGATATGTTGGATACCTCCTCAGTGCTCTCCTCCCAGCTGCAAGAGACTAAAAGAAGTAGCTGTGACTGTTATGGATTTTGTTTTATGCAATTCTGAAAAAAGAAATAGTAAGGAACAGAAAAGAAGTGTTTGAAAATAAATAGGGAGGAATAGCTGTGGTTTTACCTTTGCATTCTTTTTACTTTTAAAAGAATTAAAAACATTTATTTTAAAAATAAACAAAGAATCTTGAGACAAACTCAGGCTTTTGGAGTGACAAATGGAGCTTGTAGCCACAGAGTGTCTATTAGTATCACTGAAAGTTGGACAACTTTTGCAGGGTACTTCAGAAGATCTCAGCACGTCAGCAGACCAGCGCTGCTTCAAAGGCTTCTAGTATGTGTTATCCGTGTTTTCAGCTTTGTTTAGCTAGAGAATAATCTCGGTGTGTACACCTGCAAAACAAATGTGCTACCACTACAGTAGCTTCTTTAAAGCTTTCATAGCCTAGAAGAATTTTGTACCTGGATTTGGGCTAGGAATGGAACAGCATAAGGAGACAGAACTTACTGTTTCACCCATTGTAAAATTCATGATGGTTTTTGGTGTGAACTAAAAATAAGGAACAAGTGCCAGAGATTAAATTTTGAGAAACTGAACAAATTTCTACACTTCTGAATAATTATTTACAATACATACCACATGTTTTGCACAGGACGGAATCTTTTCTCAGAAGAAATAATTAAGCATTCCACATGAAAATTTTTTCCTCTAAGCATTTTCTTAGTATTGGAAATTTTCCTTCTGACTCCATTTTCTCATCTGTTCCTGGTAAAGAATTTAATTCATTTATAAACTTTCCTGTGCCCTGCTTTGATGGCTTTGCTACTAATACACAAGAGTACTGTCAGATACTTGTATGTGTAAAGTGGAGATAGGATCTAGCGGCATATTTATTAGCTGGGTTTCAGAGACCACAGTAGTACCTGTTAGGAAGAATGCATTCTGGGAGAAGGAGGCACTTATATTTATAAATTAGTTTGCTGGTCAGTAGTTACACTTGTGTGGAAGGTGCAACCTGCTATCTGATCGTGTCTTAATTAAATCTTGGGAACAAAGCACAGCCAGTCACTAGATGTCTCATGAATTCATTTCATGAACTGAAATAAATTTAAGTGTAGTACAATACATACATAAAAGACAAAACAATTGTACTAGAGCTGATGGAACAGATCCTAAATTAGATGCATGTGTGTTTTGCTTGTGATCCATCAACTGACAAGGAAGATAGGTGAAGCTTTAGCTTATTTATATCTGGTTCATGGAGGAAAGCAAGAAATAAAGCTGGAGGTGTTTCGGGTAAAAGGAGTTTGTCTTTTGGCATTTGTATGTAGAAGTAGTTTGTGGAAACCAAAGTACTTCTTGTGTTCACAAAGGTTGCCCAGTTGATTGCAAGTCTGATGAAACCTTCCTGAAGCTAGGATCACAGAAGCCAGGGGCATCCCATCCAGGTTACCCCAGAACCATCGATCTTGAAAGGACTTGATACTTACCTTTGGAAAATTGGCTGTCCTAAGATTTTGCCCCAAAAGGGAAGTCTTTGGAGTCTAGGCAGATCACTCCAAGGCTGGGCATAGGCCTGCAACATTTGTCTCTGAGGTTGCCTTGGCAGAAACTCCAAGCTCTGTCCTGAGTGGGAAGCCCCCCCCAGCAGGTTCGGGCCCAAGGGCCAATGGCAGCACGCCTAGCTGGAGCCCTGGCTCCACTTCTGCATGGCTTCCCACTGCAAAGCGTGGGTGAAGACTTGAAGACGTGGGAATAGTTGTCCAGCGCCTGTGACCGCAGAGCTGACCTCCTGGCAGGTCTGTCTAGAATCTATCAGTTTTGAAAATTGCAGAGCTTAAAGAAAAGGAGTCAGTCAGTGCAGCTGTGGGGTCCTGAGAAGTTATTTTCTATGGAAACAAAGTGCTGTTGAAAACGTCTTGCTGTCAAGTCAAATTTGTCGAAACCCAAGCTCTAGAGCAGGCATATTTCCTGCGAATTGGAAACTGCTTTTTGACTAGTTCCCCATATGGCTATAACCGTGAAGGTTTTTTCCTTTCTCATTTTTGCTGTCCTCCTTCACTTTTCCAGCTCAGCATGTTATATTTTTTCCAGAAATGAAGTCTCTTTAGAACAGAGCCCCTTTGACCAAGTATAGAGAGGAATAGTTCCAGGAGAAGCAAAACAGTAAGAGAGGAAAATACCTTTAAGAGCTTCTTAACATGCAGAGAATAAACTCCACATCTTTATGGGGATCAACATACTCTTTTTTTTTTTTTTCTTCTTCTGGAGCAGAGGGTCAGAAGATGGGGAAAAAGCCATTCACCTACTCCATTATAGACTCGCCTTCCACATGGGGCCTCTCGGTTTTAGCCAGCTGAAGGTTTTGCATGCACTTCTGTGTTAGATCTGTAACTTTAACATTCACGGTTGGTGTATGCCTAAACACTGTGATACGCAGAAGTCGTCACCACTTGAGCAGGAGGGCCTTAGTCCAATGCCTGTCAGTGGAATCTTTCCTACTGATTCTGAAGAGCTTTAGGTCAGTCCTTAGGTAAGCACAACCACCAGCTGTAATATTTTTAAGAACACACCAGCTCGGTTATGAAGAAAAATGGACAATATGACTTGATACATAGAATGCTTCCCGATTTGATAAATTATTGGCCAGCTTCTGCATTCTCCCACTCTTAATCTAACAAGAAGTGTGCCAGAGCAAAGGAAGCTGTAAGCACTGAGAAAGGAGTAAAGTCAAGACTTAAATGCAGACAAGCTGCTTTGGAGTTAGTAATGCGTTTTCCCTATTAAAGTGATGCAGCTGCCAGCATTTCGTGTTTTCCTTGCATAAGCACTACCAAATGGGGAGATGCAGAGATGCCCCGTGTACCTTCAGATAAACTGTGCACATTTGGAAGTAATTGAAGCGGAGAGAAGGCGGGGTTTCTATTGGCATTTACTGATATGGTCTGGTTTATATTAGGATGGAATTTCTGAGGCTGAGAATGTATTACTCTAACAAACAGTGGTTGCTATAGGAAATATATGATCATCTGTATTATTCTACATGTACAAAAAAGGCATGCATACTGGCAGTTCCCTGGGATTTAAGTGTGTTAGGGGAAATTAATGGATTCTAGGAGTGTTATGCTTGTAATTTCATATCTTGCATTCGTCGTCTTTACTCTTGTCATTGCTATAATTATAGATAGTCCTCAGGAATCTGTGTGGGCTGTAATCTGTCACCAGTATACCATTTCGTATTTTCTGTCTTCAGTTCTATCTAAAGGATGATTTGGAACAGCCAGAATAGATTCGCCAAGGGCAAATTGTGCCTGACTGACCTGGTAACCTACCTACTAGGATGAAATAACTGGTGGTGTGGACTAGGACAGAAGTGGGTGTCTCTTACCCTGACCCGAACAAGGATGTAAGGGGAAAAAAAATTCTGCAAAGAGGTCAAATTAACATTACTGGATATTTGAAGTCTGCAGTTTGTTCAGAAAATAATATGGCAAACATCTGTCTTGTAAATCTGTAGTTCCTATTAATGTCTGCCGTACCTGTTAATAGTTTAGTTTCCTCAGCCTTCACCTGGATGTCAGGTGGCAGAAGAGGCTGACTGGGGAAGGCAATGCCAAGCAGCTTCCAGTGCTGTCTGTGCCGTAAAGATTCCCCATACCTGTACCTGTGGTAGCTGCAGCCTTCCGATACATCGGGTAACATTTCCCATCCCGTTTCCCAAAGACCAGTGGGTTTGAGGGGTTTGGCTCCAGCATCAGGTGCGTTCAAGCCCCACTTCAAGTTCCCCATCTCAACAGCTTGTGCCGCATACCAAGTGCATTCACAAAGTGCTATAAAAGATTTGATAATATTGTCCCTTGAAGGAATCTGTGTCACTGAACCAGTGTATGGTGACGGCATACACTGCAATCGTCTGTATTTTCCTAACTCTGTGATATAGATGACAAGAAAAAAGAAAGGGGGGGAAGAAGCCAGACATAGCAATGTAAAAAAAACAGGAGAGCCTAGACTGAGGATGCTTGCTACTGATATTGTACGGAAAAACTGAAAATATGTTAGTACAGATAGACCCTGAGAGGATATAGCATTTGAGTTTTGATCATCTTTCCAATCATGCAGCTCTCAAAGTAGCAAGCGTATTTATGAGGTTCAGATTGGATTTATTGTCACAGACGTTGTTTCACGGACATACTCCCTCCCTTCCCTACCCCTGCACAAAATCAACTTATTCTAAGAAGACTTGAAAAGGGGCTCAAAGAGCATCTAAGGGCCATTTTTCCTGTGTTCCGTGCACCCAAAGGCAACTGAAACTGCAACAGAAAGGTGTGGGAAGTGGAGGTAGTGATGCTGAGCTTCCACTAACATCTGGTCGGTAATTTCAGCTTTGGGGACTTCCAAAAAGCTGGCAAGCACAGTCCCAGCTGGCCTGGGGACTGTTGCTTCTCCATGAGCAGGTAAATAGGCCAGATGGTCTCTAATTTTACTACTGTTTCTAGTATGGATGATGAGTCTTGGTCCCTACAGAGCAATACGCCTTCCAAACGCTGAGCATTTTTATCCACCTTCTGACCGCATAGAAACAACGTAATTATTAGGAGAGTAGTGAAATGGTTAGAGCAGTGGCTAAAAGGGAAGTCTGAGAGAGGGGAGCGAAGAAAAGGCATCAATGATCAACTTGCTTTCCTCTTTCCATTTCAGAAAGGCAAAGTCTAGAAATCCATTTTGATGGATTGGAACATTTCCATTTGTGTTTGCTGTAAGCCACAACTGTTTCACTTGGAGGAAGAAACCGCGGGAAACTGTTTGTCTTTGCCATTTCTGCTCCTTTCAGCAAACAAACAACAAAACCAACCACAGAACCAATTGAGAGAACCCCGCCCAGATCCCATCAAGCACTCTATGGACCTCTAGTGCCAAGAAGTGCATTAGAAAGCTGGGAGAATCCCAATTTAAATGCTTTCTCTTCAGTACTTATTGGAGGGAATTTTTGTCGTAGCTGCATGCAGCATGAAAACTTGTAACAGGGTGGGAGGACTCTGGAGATTTGGAGACTCTGGAGCTGGAACCTAAGGCAATTTTCAGGCAGTGATTATGCAATTGTTGCATCCTATGGAGAGTGCTTGCATGAATAATCCTATTAACATTACAGTTTCACAATCAGGCAACTGAACGCTGCGCTGTTCAAAATAGTCTGCATTTATGGTGGAAAAATCAGCAAAATCACCATTTAAAAAAAATAGCAGACTCATAAATATAGACTTTCTCAGCAGGGGATAAGAGTGTAAGAATGTTGGAAAAGAATAGAGGAAAACATTTTCTTGGCTTAGATCTAGTAGGAAGGACTGGTTTTAATGGTTTCCCTTGAGAAAGAGAAAAGTCGGGGAAAAGGTGTAGATGGCTATTATGGGTTGTTGTTAATTTATTTGTTGTTCCTGAGAAGGGCTGTGAACACTGGGATAGACAAACTTGAAAGGAAATGGAGAAAAATTGTACCAGCCACCTGAATTATTTGCAGCTCTTTTTTTTTTTATCTGGAAAGTGCCAGAGCCATCCCAGGCAGCAGGATTCACTCCCATACATTTGATGAGTCTTTGAGCTAACAAAGCAGCAACTGGAGCAGCAGGTGCAGCCTCCTCTCCCTCCCAAGTCGCAAGGTCCCTGTGAAGGAGGAGGCATCTGGTCCCAGGGCTGCCGAGGGGGCTGCTCTCCCTCCTGCTGAAGGCCGGAGCCAAGAGCTTTCCTTCGCAAAACGGCTGCCAATGTCAGCGTGCACAAGTAAAGCGCGGTGTCTGTGCCGAGGCTGGAAAAGCCGCAGCGTCTCTGAGCTGTTTCTGCACTCCCAGTGGGAGAACACCCATGCTGAGCCTGTGTTTGGGCCAAGGGAAGCTCCGGGGTGGGAGCTGCGTTCCCTCTGCAAGGTTCACCTGACACCTCCTGCGACTTTGGCAGCTCCAAACTAGCTGCCCGTTTCCAAGGAACCTCTGCACAAACACAGAGGCGGCAGCAGCAAGGCTGGTGCCAGAGATGCTGTGGAAAACAAGTCATTAAATATCTGATATATGAAGTTTAAGCTACATGCCAATGCAGAAATAAACCTCTGTTAGCTGCTTCCCCCCTCCCCCCAGAAGGTTTAAGGCTATGGAAAATGAGTGGGTCTATAAAGATGCATCTCTAGGCATAGGGAACAAGGCACAGTGACAGCTGAAATTTAACCTGAGTTAATGTTGCCAGAAAGAATTCTAATGTTTAGCTGCTAATAGCTAATGAATTTGTACAGTCATCTGTGCAAAAAAGACTGAGAAAATCTATAGCTGATTGAGGAAAGTCCTCTGCTTTTATTTCATGCCCCAGTCTTTGAAAAAGCAAATCCATCGCCCTGAACACGAATGGCTGCAGAATGCTGGAGCCTTTCAAAGCTAGTTTGCTTCTACCTGGGTTTATTCATTGGCTTTGTAAATCTTTTGACACACCAGAACTTATGACCATTTCCAGACCAAACAGAACTGGTGTAAGACAAAAATAGTATATTTTTATGGTTGTTCCTGTGTGACAGTCCACGATGAATTCTAGTCTGGAGGATAACTATGAGGCAATATTCCCTATTCTGGTTTCTCTTGTCACATCTATGACAATAGTCATCTAGTAGTGTTCCATGCTGGTTGGTTTCTTGGATATATGTAAAGATTTGCGTGTGACAATAGTCTTGATGGAAAGATACACCTGGAGAATGTACAGAAGGCACAGTTCATTTCTTCTCTACTGGCTGGCATGCTTTCTTTGTGCTTTCTAGAGTGCAAATGGAGTTCTTGGTGTGTTCTAGGAAGTAATCTGGAAAAAGGTACCAAAGGCATATCCCTTTGCTTTGAAAGCTGTATTTTAGGGTATAGTAGTTTGCGGTTTTGGGGAGATAATGAATGATTGGTAAGAACAGGCAAATCTCCACTAACATCAGTGCAGCTGTATTCATTTAAATCAGTTGAGGATCTGATTCACTGTGTGACAAAATGTCTTGACTAATATAATTAGCTAAAGCTGCAATCAAAGCCCAGCAGGGATGTGGGTTGTTGCAACAATATAAAATAGAAAGAAAAAAAAAGGAAAGCTGAAAGTTTCCAATATATGTGAATATGTTCAGATACATCTACTGTTCCCTTTTTTTTATTTATTGATGTGATAAGTGGGATACTGCGCCAGGATGAGATGAGGCAGCTAGCTGAGTAGGAGACTCTGCCTCATAATTATGAAAATTACGTTTTCCTTCGCCTTCATTTGAGTAGCAGACATGTAAATGTAGACCTGTGGCTGCTGGATGAGCAGCAGAAAGAGCTGCTATCAGAGCTCACATTATCCGTTTTCTTATTCACTGTTTGCAAGGCTCTATGTTCGGCTCACCGTAGGCAAATCGCTATCCCTGTATGCTTCAGCATTCTCATTCCCTGACCTGTCTGGGTAGATCTTTGAGGCAGAGCTTGCTCTCGCTCTGTGCCTGTCGTTGTGCCTCCTGCAATGAAACCAGCCCTCAAGTAGCTGCTGCTGCTTTCTGCCCCTCTCCAGCAGCACCAATTCGAATGAATGCAGTAATCGCCAGTGATAAATACTTACCACTATAACCCAAATCCCCTAACTATTAAGAACTACAAGCTTGACAAGGACAAAAATTTCCGACCCAGCCTTTGACTCAGTTTATTGAAGTGGACCTCTGCCTCTTGTGGTCGATTTTTTTTCCAGACTATCACAATATCCAGGAGCCTCAGCTTTTCTCTTGGCCGCTGGTCTAAGCGGGAAGGCAGGAGACAAGAGCATAACATGCTTTATCACTGCCATTGTAAACAGTTTGTGTATTTGCTGTGGAGATGTATTTCTGTGAGAGGTCAGACTGTAATACCTTGTACCTTCTCGGCAGAAACCAGCTTCACGGCATCCTACTCCCCCTAACAGGGTTCTTCTTTCGCATCCAGTCCTGGGTAAGAGAGAGCAGAGTTCTTTTAGTTCTCAGTGGTACGGTGGGTATAAAGAGGAAGCTTCTCCTGGTAATATTCGCACATAAAACACAAACCACCATTCAAAACAACGCATTGCGTCTTGGTGTCAGCAAACTGTCACCAAAATCTTTGAAACAAAGATCAGATTATAATGGTGCCATAAGGGACAGGTGAATAATGAATGAATGTTTATTGTCAGCGTTACTCATTTCTGCTGTAGCAACAGAAAGAAACTATGGTGTACGAGAGACTCTAGAACAGAGGAGCACAAAAGCAGACCCCCAAGTACCACGAGGCAGGAGATCGCTCCTTCTCTGGAGCATGGGTCCTCCTCTCTTCCTCCAGGGTCCAGGTTCGGTTCTCCAAGGGTTTGGATTTCCTAGTAACAGATAGAAATCCATGGCTAGTGAAAATAATGGTACACAGGCAAGGTTACCTTGCTTAGCTGAACTTTAGTAACTAGGAGACGGAAAATAAAAACATTAAAGCTAGGGATTTCAAGAGCAAGTGTATACCTGGAAACAGCATCATAAATATTTCCTGTTTGGAGCAAATTTCTGTCCTAAGAATTCTGGTTGTGGTGACTGAGAAATGTCTTAATTTCCCTATGTATCTGTAAGAAGACTACACTACTGGTCTCATATTTTCTATTCCTAGCATTTCTCAGATGACTTACTCTCAGGTTCTCTTTGTTCTAAATACCTTAATTCGTTAATGCCTGAGCTTTTTAAGAAGTATGATTTGTGAATTTTATGTTTCACATTTATTATTATTTCTGAGGGTGGTTAATGATTTTTTCGGATATTATATGGTTTAGGTAAGAATATTAATGGCAAATAGATATACAAAGACAAAAAGATAGTACAAAGGTAGCAAATGGTGGGGTACATTGCTCAAAGCTGACTCTAATATGCTCACCAGGCTATTAAGAAAAAGATGAGAATCTGAGGCATTGTCTGGGAGTTACAGGATTATTGATAGCAGTTTTCAGGCTCTAAAGCTTTAGAACTGTGTGGCTGCTTTCTATCCATCACGCCTTGCAACCTGAGCAGAACTGGACCTTCCACTTCTGGGTGGCTCAAAACAGTGTCAGTTTGGTCAGGAATTTGTGAAGTTAAACAGTAGCTGTTGTAGTTAGTGCTGCCTGCTACCATCAATTGACAGGAAGTTTTTTAGATTAGGGTTTTGTTTTAGTAGCAACTTAGTCCCAGTAAAATCACCAGAATAAACTGCACTTGACTGATATGACAGTACATTAGAGTCTAATAAAAATTAATTTATGGCTAAGTTGTGTAAAATGTTGATTGCTTCGAATTTACAAAAAGAAATGAAATACTTTTAATTCTTTACAGTGTCCCACTCCATAAAAGACATTCTTCTTTCCTTCAAACTGCAGATACGGACACTTAAACACTTTTGTAGCAATAGTTCTATTCTTTTAGAGCATGAAATATAAACTTAGAGAACAAACTTCTGCACATAGATGTCAGGTTTTCTGGTTTATTGTGAAGTATTTTGTTAAACAAATACATCAGTTCCTGTCTTTGTGCTCCTCAGAGCACTCTCTTGAGCACACACGTGTAGTCTTGAATCCAGAAAGACAGGATTGCTTGCAGAGGAGACAAACCTAACATGCATTTTTCTACCAAATATCTGGAAGCATTAGCTCAGGCACTTGCAAATATTTTTCTTGATTTCCAAATTAAAGGAAAAAAGGGTCATGAATGATTTGAATGTGTATATGGATTGAACATCAACTATCTGTTAGTCTGTCCAGGATTTTATGTTTGCACCTATTAACTCATATTTGAGAAAAGGCTAAATTTTATTTTACGTTTGGATGTTGAAACTTTCTTGAGGTGTTAGCTGACAAAGAGCAACAAAGGCAAATACTAATAAAAACAAAAGCTGGCAAACTAAGGGAAAGTTTCTCAAATGCAGTATAACTTATATTGCTGAAGTAACAGAGCTTCAGGCTTCAAAGAAAAGCAAATAGAGCCTTCAGTTGTATCCCTGTGGGATGGAATCCCCTGTTGAGAACTTTTCACATTCCAGACATAATTTCTGGTCCAAAGTCTGAAAACATCTGCAGAGAGCAGATATCTTTAGGTCGCATTATCTGTCTTGTGGAGGGAGAAGTTAAGAACGTTTTGAAAGAGAAGTAATTGTCTTGAGACACTTGTACGCTCTTCAGTGCAAATATCTGTTTTGGCTGCTCTATCAACAAATTGAGAACAGGGTTGGGAAGTGCTACACTGTGACTCACCAAATAGCATAGATTTTAGCTGGCTTTTGACCACAGAAAATGAGAGAAATAAAGTCTCTCTGTGGGTTGATCACTCTTTCCCTGGTTTACCTTTGCACGGTATCTAGCATAGGAACAGAGATCACAGAATGGTTGAGGTTAGCAGGGAGTTTTTGAGATTGTTGGTCCAACCCACAGGTTCGAGCAGGCTCACCTAGAGCAGGTTGCCTGTGACTGTGTCTGGTCAGGTTTTAAGTATCTCCAAGGATGGAGATTCTACAGCCCCTCTGGACAACCTGTTCCATCCTCAGAGTAAGAATGAGTGGTGGTTCTTTTTATTCAAATGGAAATTCATGTATTTCAGCCTGTGCCCGTTGCCTGTTGTTGTGTCTGTGAGCACCACCAACTATTGACTATCAGTCAATAGTTTTTTGCTAACGTTATGCAAAAATAG
>Ga0181612_103133_pt1 | contig 36701 bp, 44 predicted proteins | sample HoacroProtozoa21_FD_119630 | JGI IMG/M metagenome (GOLD analysis project Ga0181612, IMG submission 119630) | Hoatzin crop microbial communities from Cojedes, Venezuel. Combined Assembly of Gp0051906, Gp0051904, Gp0051908
CACTCTCAGGTACGTTATGAACGCCACTCAACGACTCTCCCTGACGCCACGTCACACACACTCTCACGCTCACGGATGGCACCTTGCAAGGTCGGCTCTTCCATACGGTGGCGGTATTCTTTGATGGCGGAATGTCTATCGCTCGCAGGTACGGTGTGAACACCATTCAACGACTCACGCCTGACAGATGTCGCATTTGTCGCATTTGCGATGTTTGCGGTGTGAACACCATTCAACGACTCACGTCTGACACATCGGAACAAATGGAACAAATGGAACAAATGGTGAACACCATTCAACAACTCACGCCTGACACCATATTACACACTCTCTCACGCTCACGGACAATTGTTTGCAAAGGGCATTAACAGCCATTGCACTTGACACACAAAGCGTAAAGTATTGATATATAAAGATATGGGGGTAGTAGGTCTCAATCACAAGCAGGTGAACGGATGAGACCACGCCATCGGTCAAACGCACGCACGTGCAAAATATCGAAACAACCAAGAACAACCAAGAACAACAAAGAACAACCAAGAACAACCTAAGAACAACCTAATTATAATGTTAATGAAAAGGATAATGTTAAATGAGAATGTCTCTGTCTATGTCTCTGTCTATGTCTCTGTTTATGCACATGAAAAAGAATGGGTGTGGGAAGGGAAAGGGCGTCACCACTATCAACGTTAGATGCTCAAATCAAGCAACGCATTCCAATTTTTTTAGCCTAGAGAGCAGGATTTTGCTATTTGACATCGGAATCGCTTCGCTCTCCAATTATTCGCAAAATCCGCTAGGGCGCACAAGCCCACGCAAACGGCGAAAGCCTTGACACAAGAATCGCAAGAATGCGAACAAGTTCGCTCTTGCTATGTGTGGAAAGCGGTAGTCTTTTCGCCTACGGCTCAAAGAATCGCATCCGCCAACGCTCCCTTTCGCCCATAACGGATGGAACGGTGCGTGTGCGGTATTCTCCCACTATGGCGCCACGATATGGCGTCACAAGGGCAAACAGAGCGGATTTTGGAGCGAATGTCGGTCGCATGGTGAACGACACTCAACGGCTCTCCCCCTGACGTCACGTCACGCACGCTCTCACGCTCACGGATGGTACCTTGCAAGGTCGGCTCCCTTCCATGCGGTATCGGTGCTCCCTAATGGCGGAATGGCTATCGCTCGCAGGGTGAACGCCACTCCCTGACGCCACATCGGCACATCCGCCCAAATATCAATGAACGGATTTCAAGTTTTTTCGGAATTTGTGAGCATATCTTTGGAAAATAGATAACTTTGTCGGTGGATTGCGGTGTGAAGATGGCGCAAAAACGGCTAAAATTTCGCCAACTCGCCAAAAACTCGCCAAAAATCGACCAAGCGAAAAGTCAACTGATTGATACAACGCTATTTATTAATTTTGAAACGACAAATGAAGGGGCGAGCAAGGTGACAATCCTGGAATACAGTCCTGAGGATAGCGGGCTCCTTGCAAGGTGCGAGATCATAGCGACATCGGTTTCAAAGACAGGTGAAAGCGAAACCTTCGAACGGAAGACAGTGCTGTACCCGGAGCCCAAAAGGGATGGTATCAAATCTTACTGGGAAGAGATGGACGGGCCGAAGGGGGTAAGGCAGAAGATTACCTACTCTCCCGACAGCATAACTATCACAACTCTTGAAGATGACAACAATGACATGGGCGCCGTAGTGGAAAGGACACTCGTAAACAAAGGCGGAAGGATTGTCAAAGTCAACGAAAGGACACGGAATGGTGGCGAACGCGAATACTCAATGGCTTACAACAAGAAAGGGCATATCGTGAAATTCGGGCACAACATCTTCAAGTACGACAAATCCGACGACAAAGGGAACTGGCTTGACAGGGTAGATATGCTGGACACAAGGGTGCTAAGGGAGATAACCTACAGATAAGGAAGGCCCTACCTACAAAAGGCTATAGAGTTCAGCATCCAATGACGCCATATTGTCTCTCGCATAGAAATCAGCCTCTTTCTCTCTAGGGTCATCCCTGTCATAGTATTTCGTCATGACAAAGGATCCTTCTGGATGATACTTTATATGCCCCAGCTCATGCAACAGATAAAAAGCCTTCTTCGTCATGCGTTCATTTTTCTTGGCTATTGCTATGACCGGGTGGCCGTGTCTCCATGTTGAAAAGGCATCAACTGGCAATTTTTTCAGACTGGGCTCTTCTTACGCGTAAAGCATCCATCAGGAAAAGTAAAACAAAAAAAGGTCGCTTTTCAGCGACCTCATTTTTTTAGTGGGAGCAGAGGGAGTCGAACCCCCGACCCTCTGCTTGTAAGGAAGAAGGACTCTCGTCGCAACTCTCAGCAGGTTAATATGTTATGAAAGTATGATTGCCGTTTGCTGAAAATTTGCTGATTCACTCGATGGTGAACGGGAAAACCCCAGAGTTTCCGACCGCCATTCCGTACATCACGGGGACGAGGCAGTATTCCCCCGGTTCGCCCGTCACCCTCACCTCGTACACCCCTTCGGCCACCCCGCGCCTTTCGATCTCCACCTCGGCCTTCTTAGCCCCTATGGAACTTCCCAGGACCGATGCGCTGGAGTTCTGGAGGAGCCTGTTCCCCTTCCTCACCGTGAACTTCGCCACCGTCATGTCCTCGGCGGAGAAGCTCGGGGAGAACATGAAGTATTTCGCCATCCGCGCAGGGTCGGCGATGCCGTAGTGCAGGCGGAACACGGCGGTCCCCTTCGCCCTGTACGGGCTGGTCTCCCCATCGAACACGAGGCTGCTCTTGGATGCGACCACCACGGATGTCGTCCTGTTCTGGGACGGCTTGACCATCTTCACCTCCACGGCGGAGTCACCCGCCATGATGTATGCACCCAGGCTGTCCGTCTGGGCATGCGCAATCGTGCCTGCGAGCGCGAGCGCCAAAACAAGGAACGTTCCCCTTTTCATTTCTTCTTATGCTTATAATTCGTGAGTTCGATGAGCAGGTCGGAACACGACATGCGGAGCTTCGCGTTCTCGTCCTCCAGCGCGGCCACCTTCCTTTCGAGTTCGAGCTCTCCCTCACTCTTCTCTTCCAGGTACATGGGGCCGTCACCCCTCATAAGGTATTCCGCCGACACGTCCGAGAAGTCCGGATGGTTGAGCATGCCCGACAGGAGTTCCCCCGACACCTTCGAAGGGCCCTGCAACTGGCGTGATATGGTGCTCTTGTCGAGTCCGAGCATCTGTGCCAAGGCATAGTTCGAAATTTCTTTGTCTTCAAGAATCGCGCTAATTCTCTGTGCCAAAGTGAGTTGTGATTTGTTGCTCATAAATATTGCAAATTTGCGCCTAAATTTTTTGCCAAAATTGTTGTTTGGTTGCAAAATTGCAACTACCTTTGTCGCAGAGTTAATCAATTAAGTAAGATTAACGGGATACAAGAAAGGCTGTCGCAGTATTATTGCAACTCAAATATCGGCCAAGTGCAAATATACGACAGTTTTTCTTTTTCCCAAAGGAATTAATCAATCAATTAAGCAATGAGAAGGAAAGACATCGCCAAGACCGCATACTTCGGAGCGTCGCTCCTCGCGGTCATGATCCTGAGCGGAGGGCCCCTTTGGGCGACCGCAATCGCAGCCGTGAACCTTTACGCAGCCTGCCGCGTGGCGGGTGATGTCGACATACCGGAATGACAGGGCGGACTACATATAAAGCTCAAATTCTTCACCCCGGGAGGGGCGCCGCCTTCCCCTCCCTTTTTTTAACGGAAAATTATGACAAGTATGATTGTAATTGACAAGAAGAACGTGACCCGCGAGGACCTGAGGAGCCTCAGGCACGGCGAAACGGTGGCCTTCAGGCTGCCGGACGCAGCCGCCTGCAACTCGGGGAAGAGCACGGTGTCACAGATGGCGAGGCTCCTGAGGTGCCGCTTCCAGGTGGCCACCGACTATGCCGAGAACATCCTTACGGTGACGCGCTATGACGTCGAATAGGCCCGCCATCATCCCCGAAGGGAGATACTCCCAGAGGGAGGCCGCCCAGCTGCTCGGTGTCAACAGGCACACGCTCAGGAACTGGGAGAAGAACCCCGCCTTCACGCTGCCCGCATACAGGCGCAAGACAGGCAAGGGGAAGTTCTACAAGGGGAGAGACCTCCTCAGGATATGGGAAGACCACTATTAATCTTATTATTCATAAAAGATGGAAACCAACTTCAAGATCGGCATCGAGATAAGCGTTTCGGATGCCACACTCGCAGCACTTGGGATGCTGCTGCAACTGAGGCCCGCCGCCCCCATAGCGGTGGAACCCGTAAAGGAAAAACCCGCCAAGGCGAAAAAGGCCAAGGAGGAACCGGCACCCGTAGTTGTGGATGAACCCGCACCCGCCAAGGAGCCAGAACCCGCGCCAGCGCCGAAGGCCGACATCCCCGTTCCCAAAAAGGATCCTTCCATCCTGACGGAGGAGGACGTCCGCGAGGCCATGTTCTCCGCCCGTGACAGGATAGAGGGCAGCGACTGGAGGGAAAAGAAGTCGGAAGGCTTCAAGAAGTACCACAAGATCCTCACGGAATTCTTCGTGAAGTACGCTACGGATTTGGGCTCCGACAGACCCAGCGCACTCCCCCTGGAAAAGAGGGCCGAGTTCATCGAACTCTGCGACGGCCTGCGCCTGAATGACGGTAATGTGGAAGAACTGCCATTCTAGCCATGGGATCACACGCACTTCTGAGCCCTTCGGGGGCCCACCGCTGGATGAACTGCCCACCTTCCCTCAGGCTTGAGGAAAGCATAGTGGACGAGGGCAGCGACTACGCACGCGAAGGGACTTTAGCCCACGCCTACTGCGCAAGGAAACTCCGCGAGTTACTGGGATGGAAGTCCGGTGAAGAGGAGCAGGACATAGCCGAACTCGAGGACACCTACCACACTCCTGAGATGGATGAGCACGTCGACTACTACGTCTCCCTGGTGATGGAGAAGTACAACGCCGCACGGAAGACAGTTAGGGATGCGCAAATCCTCGTGGAGACCCGCCTTGACTTCGGCATGTTCCTGCGTGACGCCTTCGGTACCGCCGACGCCATCATCATGACGGACGGCACCATGGAGATCATCGACTTCAAGTACGGCAAAGGGGTCAAGGTGGAATCCGACCACAACCCTCAGATGATGATATACGCCCTGGGCGCTTATGAGAAATTCTCCTTCGAATACAACATCAGGAGCGTCAGGATGACCATAGTGCAGCCGAGGCTCGACCATGTGTCGGAGTTCGAGATGCCCATGACGGACCTCCTGAAATGGAGGGACGAAGAACTCATACCCGCCGCGAAGAAGGCCTATGCGGGCGAAGGTGAACAGACACCGGGCGACTGGTGCAAGTTCTGCAAGGTGAAAAGGTCCTGCCGCGCTCTCGCCCTCAAGGCGAAAGAGGCCGCCTGCCTGAAGGACAAGGGACTCCTAAAGGATTCGGAGCTCTCGGAGTACCTTCCGCTCATCCCCGTACTCAAGTCATGGCTGGCCGACTTCGAAGGCTACGCCATCCAGAGGGCCCTTTCCGGTGCGGACATCCCCGGCTGGAAAGTGGTGGAAGGAAGGAGCATCCGCGCATACAAGGACCCCGAACAGGTGATGCAGGCCATGCAGGTGTACGGCTACAATCCCGAGGAATACCTCAAGCCCCGCGAACCCAAGGGCATCACGGACATGGAGAAGCTTCTGGGAAAGGGCAAGTTCAAGGAACTGCTCGGATCCTTCGTAGTCAAGCCCCAGGGGAAACCCACACTCGCACCCATGACGGACAAACGCCCAGCCTACAACCAGGCGGCATTGGATTTCGGAGAAATCAACTTAAATGACAATTAATCATGACATTTTTGAAACTGCATCCGTTAGATCACACGGACACGGATGAGATATACATAAACCCGAATTTTATCGTGGACTTCTACGACTTCAAAGAAAGCGGAGGGTCGCTCATACATGTCGCATGCCTGGAGGAGTCACAGTCGACTTCCCACGCCATGTCAGATGAGCAAGGCATAATAACGAGCAAAGGATCCGTCGACTTTTTCCTTCAGGAAATATCAGTGAGAGAGAAGGCGGAGGACTACAAAAACTGTTTGTTTGAATTATGACACTGGAAGATTTACGCAAAGCAAAAAGGTATGAGGTCAAATATGATGAATTGAGAGCCGTAAGAAACCTACTTAAGGTGTTGTATCAAGAAAAATACCCGTCCTCAAATCCGTATAAAATAGAATATGATGGAACTAAGCTAAGTGTTGATTTACCAAAAGCAAAAGGCTGGTACGTCAATAAGTTAGAAACGGACCGTATAAATTACGAAACGGCTTATAATTGCTTAAAGGCTTTTAGAAAGGCCCTTTACGACTATTACCGGAAGGAGATGGACAAATTAAAATCAAAAGTGGAAGACATTGAAAACTATGACAAAGAAGGAATCAGATAAGATGATGACCGAACAGGCGAAGTCCTATGCAGTGAACAACCCGTGGTGGCAGAACACCACCAGCATCAACCTCCCCGACAACCTCCTTGACGAAATCGGCAAGATAGCCTACTGGGACCGGAGGTCCAAAAGCGACGTGGTCGTGAAGGCATTGGAGCAATACATAGAGAGGTGGACACCCGCCACCAAAGACTTCGAGAAGGGACAGGGGTCGGTGCTCATAGGTGAGGAGGCCGAAAAGCTCAAAGCCGAAAACCGACAATTGAGGGATCTGGCCCAAAGGTACAGGAAAGCATGGGACAACTTCCGCCATGACATCATTGGCGAGTTCGAAGGGTGGGACTCCCACTTCACCGATTTGCAGAATGAGACCGATAAAATCTTTGGGGACGATGGAGAACTATGAAGAACAGATCCGAGCCCTCAGGGCCGAGAACATAAGGCTCAGAAGGCACAACGGTGCCCTAATGGAATGGGGCAAGAAATATCAGGAAGAGAACATAAAGCTCCGGAGAAAAATAGCTGAGCTCGGAAACAGACTAATGGAATTAGACAAACAAACCGATGATCAAGAACAGTGAATACAAGATGAACGCGGAGTTCGAGAGCAGGCCGGACGTACTCACCCTAAAGTTGAGCATCACCGAGGATTTGGCGAAGGCGTGGGTGCTCAACGAAGATGAAACCCAAGGGATGATCCTTGGCGCAGCCATCCAGGGCAAACTGAAGGAGTATGTGCTAATGGCCTTACAGGATAAGGCGAAAAGATCCGAAAAGAAATGAACACAATGAAAAAAGGAATGAAGATAGGATGCGTCGATAAGAACGGCAATTCCGTACATGTCGGCGACAAGCTGAGGCACACCGTGACGGGGCATACCGTGGTCATAGGCGATGACGGCAAACCCATAGTCAACGGAATAAGGCAGGAACGCAGGGGCGTTGACCTCATGCACCTGTTGAGGGACTGCGAAATCACAGAACTCGCAGTCAAGGGAAGGCATAAGACGATACCGGTGAATGACAACTTCGACCCCGAAGACCCGTGGCACTTCAAAGGAGAGGAGGCTGAAGAGACCAACGTCCTCCCGGTGGACCCCGACCCCGTTCCCGAAGGATCCCCCACCGTGAGCCACACGCTCAGTGACGGATCCGTGGAGATGTCGCCCGTCCCGGGTGAACCCACATTCGAAATGCAACAGGTTTTCGCGTGGCTCCACAAGGGCTATTGCGTAAAGCTGGAGAACAAGGTCTACAAGTTCTGGAGGGATTAGGCATGAAGACCGACGCCGAACTGTTGGCCTGGATGGAGAAGCAGGACTGGTATGACGTTTATGTCAGCCACTGCAAGGACCCGGAGTGCAACCCTTACAAGGGAGCCCACGAGCCGGAACTCTGCGGGCTCAACACGATGTATGCCGCCTTCCTGTGGGAAAGCACGCCCGAAGGCTACGAATACTGGAAGCAAGTAAACAGCGAACTGAGAAGGTTCTTAATGGAATTCTGATGCTATGAGAAGGGTCACATGGGAAGACGAGGAAGCGATATGCTCCGACTTCCGCCTATGGCTCAGGGAACAGGGCATCATGAGGGACTTCAACTGCGAGGAGGGAAGGATGAAATACGGACTGGCATGGTTCGAAAGGACTCCAAGGGAAAAGGCCCTGGAAGGGTTGAAAATGCAGAAGGCCGCCATACGCCATTTCCTCCGGTGGTTGATCTGCTACATGGACTTCGAAGAAGCCAGGAAGGACGGATACCCCCACCTCGACCACTTCCTCAACCAATACTCTCCCCTGAAGGGATTCCCCCTCACGGGCACCGTCAAGGGGATGCTCTGGTGGATGCACCAGAGCGACTTATACCTAAATCACTTCAAACAAAAATTCTTATGAAGACGAGCGAACTCATACAGCACCTCCAGAAGCTCCAGGACCGCCTGGGCAACGACCCCGAGATCCAGTGCAAGGTCAAGGACCAGGAAGGCATATCCCGCACCTACGGGATCGGGGCGATAGAGGGCGAGGTCACGAAGGACCTCAAGACCGTGATAACACTCTACACTTAGGGCGCCGTGAGGTTCCCTCCGCCCCTGACGACTCGGTAGCCGTGCATGTTTATAGTATTAAAGGAACCTATTTCAAGCCTGTGGTGAATAAGAATTGAGAAAGGGGTTCGACTCCCCGGGGCGGAACCAAAAGGGACAAGTGTCCCGAAACGTAAAACAACCCATAAACTTTTTAACATCATGATCACTCCAAAAGTATCAGACACCAAGGTGGTGTTCGGGCCGTGCAGGCTCAGCTACACTTACGTCTTCCACCCCAGAGTAGGTGACGACGGAAAGGACGAGAAGTACCAGACCAACATCCTCATCCCCGAAGGGGAAAAGGCCACCATCAAGGCCATTGAGAAGGCCATTGAGAAGGCAAGGCAGGACGGCAAACTCTCCAAGTGGGGAGGCAAGGTCCCCGCTGGGATCGGCAGCCCCCTGCATGACGGGTCCGAGAAGGCGGACACCGATGATGCGGACCTCTACGAAGGTCACAAGTACCTCAACGCAAGGTCCAACAACAAGCCCGGCATAGTGGACGCCCAGAAGAACCAGATCTTCGACGAGGACGAGGTTTATTCCGGCTGCTGGGCCATAGTGTCGGTCTCCTTCTTCCCCTACAACAACGGTGGGAACAAGGGCATCGGATGCGGCCTCAACAACATCATGAAGGTGCGTGACGACGTGAGGCTCGGAGGAAGGGCCTCCGCCGAATCCGACTTCGGTGACGTGGACGTGAGCGGCGAACTGGATGACGACGACCTTTAGGGCATGACCGAACTGGGCATCGACATAGAGACCTATTCGAGCTTCGAACTCACCGAATGTGGGGTGTACAGGTACGTCGAGGCGGAGGACTTCACCGTCCTCCTCTTCGGCTACTCTGCGGACGGGGCGCCGGCTGAGTGCGTGGACCTTGCCTCCGGGGAAGAGCTTCCCGGGGAGATCCTCTCCGCACTCACCGACCCTTCGGTAACGAAGACCGCCTACAACGCCATGTTCGAAAGGGTTTGCCTGTCGAAGTACCTGGGCGTGAAGCTGGACGTAAGGCAGTGGAGATGCACCATGGTGAGGGCCGCGAGACTGGGATTCCCCCTGTCACTCGCGCAGTGCGCCAAGGTGCTGGGGCTGGAGCAGCAGAAGATGACCGAAGGGCAGGCGCTCATACGGCTTTTCTCCATGCCGAGGAAAGCGCGTAAGACCGACACCCTGTTCGGATCCGAAAGCAGGCGCGTACCCCCCCAGGAGCATCCCGAAAAGTGGGAGACATTCAAGGAGTACAACAGGCGCGATGTGGACGTGGAACAGGCCGTCCTCGCCAAGGTGAGGAGACTCCCTGTCCCCGACTTCGACGACAGGCTTTACGAAACGGACCAGGCGATCAACGACCGCGGGGTGCTGCTCGACAGGACGCTGGCGGAGAACGCAGACCGGTTCTACCACACCTACAGGGAAGAGCTCATGGCGAAGCTCAAGGGCCTCACGGGACTCGACAACCCGAACTCTCCCACCCAGGTGAAGGAATGGATCCGCAAGACCACCGGCATCAACGTGGACTCCCTCAACAAGAAGGACATCGACTCCCTCATAGGCAGCATACCGTCGAAGAAGGTGAAGGAGGCCCTGACGATCCGAAAAGAACTCGCCAAGACATCCTGCGCCAAGTACGAGGCCATGCTCCAGTGCGTATGCTCCGACGGTAGGATCCGCGGACTCTTCCAGTTCTACGGTGCGGCCCGCACAGGGCGATGGGCGGGAAGGCTCGTGCAGATGCAGAATTTGCCGCAAAACCACCTCAAGGACATCGGCACCGCAAGGGACGCAGTGGTCTTCGGTGACTATGACGAGTTCTGCCTTGAATATTCCCAACCCACCTACGTCCTCTCCGAACTCATCCGCACCGCCTTCATAGCCAAGGAGGGATGCACCTTCCACGTCTGCGACTTCTCCGCCATCGAGGCGAGGGTCGTGGCGTGGCTGGCCGGAGAGGAGTGGGTGCTCGACGTATTTCGCAAGGGAGGCGACGTCTACTGTGCCACCGCTTCGCAGATGTTCGGAGTCCCCGTAGAAAAGCACGGTGCGAACTCCGAGCTCCGGCAGAAGGGTAAGATTGCGGTCCTCGCCCTGGGATACGGAGGGGGCGTAATGGCCCTTGACGCCATGGGAGGCCAAAGGCTCGGACTGTCCGAGGAGGAGGAAAGGGAGATCGTGTGGAAGTGGAGGGACGCCAACGCCAAGATCGTCAAGCTCTGGGGAATCGTGGAGAAGTGCGCCATAGCCGCCATAAGGGGGGAATCCAAGGAGCCGATAGTCTGCAACCGCGGACTCCGCTTCTCCTTCTGGAAAGGCTGCCTGCTCATCACCCTGCCTTCGGGAAGGCCCATCTGCTACCCGAGGGCCAAGGTGGGTGTGGAATACACCCGCAAGGGGGAGAAGGACTCCATCGAATACGAGGGTGTCGACCAGTCGACCAAGAGCTGGTGCACCATCAGGACATTCGGGGGGAAGCTCGTGGAGAACATAGTGCAGGCCGTGGCGAGGGACATCCTCGGATGGGTGCTCCTGAGGGCCGAGGAAAAGGGATACCGCACGGTGTTCCACGTCCATGACGAGATAATTGTCGAAGCCGGTGAAGGCCAGAGGTTGGAAGACGTGGAGGCCCTGTTCTCCGAACCCATACCCTGGGCGAAGGGACTGCCCCTCAAGGGCGCGGGATACTCCACCCCCTATTACCTTAAAGATTAATCAGCAATGAGACTGGAAAACGACAGACAGATAGCCATCGCCACCGGGCGGTCGAGGCTCTCCACACACTGGACCAACAAGACGGTCAAGTGGTCGAAACTGGTGGAGAAGTGCTCGCAGACCCACAGGACTACGGAAACGATGGCGGAGTACCTGTCCATGAGCAAGGACGAGCAGTCCCGGAGGAAGGACATCGGGGGGTTCGTGGGCGGATACCTGACCGACGGCAAGAGGAAGAACGGGATGACTAAGTTCAAGTCCATAGCCACCCTCGACATAGACTTCGGGACGATGGACCTCTGGGACGACTTCACCCTGTCCTTCAACTGCGCCGCCTTCATGTATTCCACCCACAAGCACACCCCGGAGAAGCCGAGGTTCCGCCTGGTGATACTGTTCAGCAGGGACGTCACGCCCGAGGAGTACGAGCCGGTGTGCAGGAAGGTGGCGGGGAACCTGGGGATCGACATGTTCGACGACACGACATTCGAACTTCCCCGGCTCTTCTACTGGCCGAGCACACCGAAGGACGGGGAATACTTCTTCCGCTACCAGGACGGACCCGCCCTTGACGTGGACGGCATACTCGGGGAATACCATAACCCCATGGACGCATCCGAGTGGGCGTTCTCCTCCAGGGCGACCGACAGGATCCGCCATGAGATGAAGAAGCAGGGCGATCCCCTGGACAAGCCCGGCATGATCGGTGCGTTCTGCCGCACCTACACCATAGAGGAAGCGATAGCGCGTTTCCTCTCCGAGGTGTACGAGCCCACGACCGTGCCCGGAAGGTACACCTACAAGAAAGGCAGCGTGGCGGGTGGACTCGTATGCTACGAACACAAGTTCTCCTATTCCCACCACGACACGGACCCCGCCAGCAGGAGGCTCTGCAACGCCTTCGATTTGGTGAGGCTCCACCTGTTCGGGGAGCGGGATGAAGGCGTCAACGCGCAGGATCCTACGAAGCTCCCCTCCTACGCCCTCATGCAGCAGTTCGCGGCCAAGGACAACGCCACGGCGAGAACACTCATGGCCGAAAGGCTCACGGACTTCGACGACATAGACGTCACCTCCCTGGAAAAGGACGGGGAATGGCTTTCCAAGCTTGACTCCGGGAAGAACGGATACAAGCCCACCGCACCGAACATTGTGACGATCCTCGAAAACGACCCCGCCTTCAAGGGGAGGCTCAGGATGAACGAGTTCACGGGATTCGCGGAAGTGGAGGGCGGTCTCCCCTGGAACAAGGACTCGCGGAAGTGGAAGAGCGTTGACACCGCATCCCTCAGGGTGTACATCGAATCGGTCTACGGCATATCCGCACGCGACAAGGTGAGGGACGCCAAGGACTACGTTTTCGGGGTCAACAAGTACCACCCCGTCAAAGAATACCTCAACTCCCTCGTATGGGACGGCAAGGAGAGGCTCGACACCCTGCTCCATGACTACCTCGGGGCGGAAGACACCCCCATCGTGAGGATGATGACGCGCAAGCAGTTCGTGGGGGCGGTGAAACGTGTCTACGAGCCCGGCTGCAAAATGGACTACATGCTCGTGCTCACCGGTCCCGAAGGGATAGGGAAATCCACCCTCGTGTCCGTCATGGGCGGACAGTGGTTCTCGGACTCCCTCGTCACCATGGAGGGCAAGGAAGGGATGGAAGCCCTGCAGAAGTCATGGCTCATCGAAATCGGGGAGCTCTCCGGAATGAAGCGCTCCGATGTGGAGAGCGTCAAGACGTTCCTCTCACGGCAGGACGACATCTACCGCCCCGCCTACGGGGACACGGTGGAGTCACACCCCAGGCACTGCGTGTTTTTCGGCACCACGAATGAGAAGACCTTCCTCAAGGGGGACTTCGGCAACCGCCGCTTCTGGGTGGTGCAACTCAGCGAGAAGGGCGAGAAGAGTCCGAAGGACGACCTCCCGGGGGAGAGGGACCAGCTGTGGGCGGAGGCGGTGGTGCGCTACCGCCGGGGCGAGAGCCTCTACCTCCCCGCGGAACTGGAACTCCAGGCGAGGGAAATCCAGGCCAAGTTCAACGATGCCAACGACGACCCAGTAATCGGCCTGATTGAACAGTTCCTCAACACCCTCCTCCCCATCGAATGGAACTCCATGAGCATGGACGAGCGAAGGGCGTACTTCCAGAACGGCGACGGCATCAAGACCGACGGTTCCGTGCTTCGCACCAAGGTGTGCGCCATGGAGATCAGCCGCGAGCTCTTCGGGGACAAACCCGGGGAGAAGTCCAAGTACACGTCACGCTACATCAACCAGATCATGTCGAAGATGAAGGGGTGGGAGCCAGTCTCCTCCATGCGTTTTTCCGCCTACGGGACGCAGAGGGGATTCAGGCGGATCGCCCTGGAAGATCCCGACGAAGAAAGGCTGTAAGGTATGAGGATTCTCATCATCACGATGGCCGCACTCGGCGCCTACGCACTGGGATATGCAGTGGCCGCCTTCATACTGCTCCGCGCCTTCAGGCGTGAGGGCAGGGACCCCGGAAGGGCGTACAAGGTGGCAATGCTTTCCTGGGTGGCGGTGGCGATAATAGCCGGGATAGCGGTCGTTTCCTTCATCTCAAGGATGGGGGAATACATGGACGAAAGGTCCAAGTGAGTTTACCCCCGTTTTGTTTACGCCAAAAAATGGGGTAAACGGAAGGGTCGAAAATCCGAAAGCGTTTACGAGAGTTGACACTCCGAGTTTGCGGATAAAATTTTGAAACCTAGCGGTTAAGGCCGTTTGTAAACAATGTAAACAGAAATTTATGAAGAAAAACATAAAAGTAATATATATGCCTAAAACGCGCAAAAAACGCGCGTGCGAAGGATATATGCGCTCATATACGCGCGAGAGAGTTTACGGTTTAACCCGGCCATGGACACACACCGCCTGACGCACCATTCGACGGAGAGCGAGAAGGCGATTGAGAAGTACCTCACCGAGCGTGTGAAGAAATCGGGGGGTGTCTGCCTCAAGTTCGCTTCCGCCATACAGACGGGATACCCCGACCGCATAGCGGTACTTCCCGGCGGGAAGGTGGCGTGGGTGGAACTGAAATCCTACGGGGCGAAGATGACGCGCAAGCAGGTCCTGAGGTTCCAGGAACTGACGGAACTCGGACAGAACGTCTACACCGCGGACTCCAAGGAGCAGGTCGACTACATAATGGAAAAAATCACGAAATGATATTCAAGCCGTACACATACCAGAATACAGCGATGGATTGGATCTTCCGCCACAAGAGGTGCTGCCTCTTCTTGGACATGGGACTCGGGAAGACGGTCTCCACCCTCACCGCCGTGCAGGACCTCATGGATCTTGCGGAAGTGAGGAAAACCCTTGTCGTGGCCCCGAAGAAGGTGGCGGAAACGGTGTGGAGCAAGGAGTGCGAGAAGTGGGACCACCTCTTCCTGAGGGTGTCGAAGGTCCTCGGATCTTCTGTCCAAAGGGAGAAGGCCCTTTCGGAGGATGCGGACGTCTACGTCATCGGCAGGGGCAATTTCGTATGGCTCGTAGACTTCTATAAGGCGAAGCTCCCCTTCGATTGTCTGGTCATCGACGAACTGACCTCCTTCAAGTCCAACAGGAGCCAACGCTTCAAGGCCATGAAGGGAGTCTCTACCACATTCGACAGGGTGATAGGCCTCACCGGGACACCCGCGCCCAACGGTCTCATCGACCTATGGGCCCCCATGTACATCATGGACCAGGGGGCGAGACTCGGGAAGTCCCTCACCGCCTACCGCGACACATATTTCAACCTCCGCAAATGGAACAACATCATCGTGAAGTGCACCGTGAAGAAGGGGATGGACCGGGTGATCCGCGACAGGATCTCCGACATCTGCCTGTCGATGCAGGCGAAGGACTACCTCGAACTCCCCGACATGATCGTGCATGACGTTATGGTGGATCTCGGGGAGTCCAAGCCCAAGTACGACCAGTTCGAAAAGGAGCAGGTCCTGACTTTCCTGGAAGAGAATTCGGAAAGCAACGTGATTGCCAACAGTGCGGCGGGCCTCATGAACAAGCTCCAACAGTTCGCGGGAGGGGCGGTCTACGACGATGACGGCAACGCCCATGAGATCCATACCGCGAAGCTCGATTGCCTGCGTGAGATCGTCGAAAGTGCCATGGCGTCCGAGTGCCATGTCCTTGTCTTCTACCAGTTCGTTTCCGAGATTCCGAGGATCGCATCGGCACTCAAGGGCTGGAAGGTCCGCAAGTACGATTCCGGGAGGGATCTCGACGATTGGAACGAAGGGAAGATCGAAGTCCTCCTGGCCCATCCCGCATCGACCGCCTACGGCCTGAACATGCAGCAGGGAGGACACATCATCGTGTGGTATGGCCTCACCTGGAATCTCGAACTCTACCAGCAGGCCAATGCGCGGCTCCACCGCCAAGGGCAGGAGGCCCCCGTGCAGGTGTTCCGCCTCCTTGCTTCGGAAACGGTTGACGAATCCGTGAGGAGGGCCTTGTCGGGGAAGGACGGGGTGCAGGATGCGCTTTTGCACGCGTTAAGTGAGATGGCTTCGAAACACGGGGCCTCTTACGACAATGACAAGGAAGGAAAGAGATAAGCTTATGGCCGTGCTTGGGGAATCCGGAATGGAAGATTGCAGCCGCCACCTGTTCGTGCGCATGCTTGAGCGTAAGGACACCACGCCCGACGACATGGTGGAACTGTGGCGGATGTGCACGAATAAGGGCGGATGCGAATGGACTTCCGATACGACCATCAACTGGTGACATGGGAAGACGACGGCTGAACCTCTCGATGAGCGAAGAGCTCTACGACACGCTCACGCGCATAGCGGGGGACTACAAGTTCCGCAATGCGTGCGAGATGTCCACCGCCCTGCTGGCCATGTTCGCGCGTAAGGTCCTCCATGCCGAGGAGACGAACAGGAATGACGAGGATGCTGACGAGATGGAGATAGACAGGATGTTCGTGGAGTTCGCCGACTGGGAGCCTACGCCCGAAGCGGGCCATGCGCCCAAGGTCAGGAGGCCGAGAAGGAAATGAAAGGGAACGCCACATACAAAAGGATGATCCAGTCACGCCGGTGGCTGAAGCTCAGGAGGGATACGCTCACCGCCCATCCCTGCTGTGTGATGTGCGGGGAGAAGGGCCTGATGGTACCCGCCACCGAAGTGCATCACATAGTCCCAGCCGAGAGCGCGTCCAACGCAAGGGAGATGTCTGCCCTGATGTTCGACCCTTCCAACCTCATGCCCCTTTGCCACACTTGCCATGTGGAGGTGCACAAGGGTATGGGGCGGTCGGGCAAGGCTGCCAACAGGAGGCTCAACGACGCCAAGGTGGAGAGAATCATCAGCCGCTTCTTCGGGGAAGATTCCAAGGAAGCCTCAGCCGGGGATGGGTCTGAGGGTGGAGACCCCGGGGGGAGTATTTTTTAGAGGGGGTGGGGGTGCTGCAAACCTCACCCGCACTCTTTTGTGTCGATTTTGAATTTTTTGAATTTACGGAATTTTGGAACTTTTTGCTTAAAAAATGTAATTATGTCGGAAGAATGCGTAAGATTGATGGATGAATACCGTCAGCAGATAGTGAAGGCCCTGAAATCGGTCAAACGGTACAACAAGGGCCTCGACATGCAGATCAACTCTCTCGCATCCGCCCTCCGGACCGTCGACCTTGCCAACGCCCAGATCGACGGGCTGGTGGAGGTGACGGTCCTTGAGGAGACAAGGTACGGGCACAAGCTCGCGCCCCATCCCGCCTTCAAGATCCTGAAGGATGCGCAGGAGTCGGTGACCCGTCAACTGAAGGCTCTCGGCCTCACCATAGAGAACCTGACCAACGATGACGAGGAGGATCCTCTCATCTCCATCGGGAAGAAGGTGGCGGCATCGGGGAAGAAGCCCCGCATCGTCATGCCCAAGTCCAAGGAGCAGTAAGGCATGACCGAGGAGGAGAAGGACCGGTTGCGGGCGAAGAAGGTCGAGACCGTGGGGTATCTCCGGTCTCTGGACCTTTCCGATTGGCGCCTCGACGAGGTGGACGGTCGTTTGTCCGGCTATGTCTCGGAATGCGTGGGGCATCCCGAGCGGCACAACCTGTTCGAACTGCTCGCGGTCGGCAAGTTCCTCCGGATGGCGACCCGATACGGAATCAACGCCACGGCGGTGCTCCAGTTCTTCACCCTGTACGAATCCCTCTACTTCCCCGGGAAGATGGGCCCCACGAGATACAGGCTCACTCCCGTGCAGTGCTTCCAGTTCGCATCAATCTTCGCCTTCTGGAAGAATGGCTACCGTGTCGTGAGGGAGGTCTGCCTTTATGTCCCGAGGAAGTTCACGAAGACTACGCAGACCGCTGCGCTCGCGGTGTATGACGTCCTCTACGGTGATGCCAATGCGGAAGTCTACACCGGTGCGAATTCAGAGGATCAGGCGCTGAAATGCTTCGAGGTCATAAAGGGGTGCTTCCAAAAATTGGATCCTACGGAAAAGACATTCAAGATAAACGAGAAGACGGTACGCACGAGGATGAAGAACCGGCAGGCATTCGCCCAGTGCCTTACGGCCAATGCCAGGACCAAGGACGGACTGAACGCATCCACCATCATCATGGACGAGTTCTCCCAGGCTCAGGACAGCAACCTCCTCACCGTTCTCACCACTTCGATGGGTGTGAGGGACAATCCCCTCACGGTCATCATCACCACCGCTTCCGACGTGTTCGAGGGTCCCTTCTACGGGATGCTCCAGGGGTACAAGCGGGAACTGCTCGGGGAGTCCCAGGAGGACGAGGCCCTGTTCGCCCATATCTTCGAGCCGGATGTGGACGATGACGAGGGTGACGAGGCCACTTGGATAAAGGTGCATCCCCACATCGGGGTGACGGTCTCCCTTGAGTTCTACCGGCAGGAATGGAAGAAGGCCCTCCGTTCCGCAGACCAAATGCTGGCGTTCCGCACCAAGCAGCTGAACGTCTATGCGGAGAATGAGAGGAAAGCGTGGATCTCGGGGAGCATCGCCCGGAGCGTGGCCATACCCATGGCTCTCGACGGCCTGAAGGGAAGGCCCGACGCCATGTGCGCAATCGACCTCTCGGAGAGTGACGACTTCTCGGCGGTCACGGTGGGAATTTACAGGAAGGAGAAGCAATCGTTCTACTTCCATACGTCATACTTCTTCCCCGAAGGTGCTCTTCCTAACCATCCGAATGAGAGTCTTTACCGCACATGGGCTGAGAAGGGCTACCTCACCCTCACCCCGGGCGACGTCATAGACTATCGCACGATTGTGGGGTACATCCTCAGGGTGAACGGATTCGTGAGGATCCTCCAGATCGGCTACGACGCCTGGAAGTCGCAGGACGTCATCAACATGCTCATTGCCTCCGGTGCGGGCAACGCCCTCAAGCCCGTGAAACAGACATACGGCAACTTTACGGCCCCCGTGGAAAGCTTCGAACACGGGGTGAAGACAGGAAGGATCTACATAAACGACAACCCCATCAACTACTACTGCTTCGGCAACGCCATCCTTGACGAGGACCGCCTTGAGAACCTCAAGCCCATAAAGCGCTCGCCTTTTCACAAGATCGACGGAGTGATCACCTGCCTGATGTGCCTCCGCCTGTTCATCGACTTCGAGCGATAGGTGGTACCACTTTCGCGTTTGTGCGAGTAAAGTAGAAGGCCATCAGTATGGGAAGTTTTACAAAGAAGTTGGTTTCGTTCTTTGAGCGTAGGGAAAAGGCGGGATCCTCCAAGGGTTCTGCCTTCAGCCCGCGCACAGGCCAACTCGGATCTTTTGTCACGGGGAGCTACGAAGCCCTCTGCGTGGCGACCGTCTACAGGTGCGTCACCCTCCTCTGCACCAATATAGCCGCGCTCCCCCTCCGCTATCTGGTGAGGGGCCGTGACGGTGTGTACTCGGAGGACGTGAAGTCACGCCTGCACTATCTCCTGACCGTCCAGCCCAACCAGGACTATTCCGCATTCGACTTCTGGAGCCATGCGGTCTTCCAGATCCTGATGTACGGCAACGCCTACATCTATCCCCGCTGGTCCCGCATGGACGTGGGGGAGATTGACGAGTTCGTCCTACTCACCAGGGGGACGGTATCGTATGACAGCGTGAACGCCACCTATACGGTCCTTGATTCCGAGAACGGTGTGAAGGGAGTGTTCGCGGAGAACGAGATCATCCACCTGAAGAACCTCTCCCTTGACGGCAAGCACGGCCTGTCCGTGATAGGCTTCGCCCGCCAGACCCTCGACATAGCGTCCACCGGTGACAAGGAGACCTTCAATCGTTTCGCCTATGGGGGCAACGTCAGGGGGATTGTCAGCAACGACACTTCGGTGAGGGGATTCGGGGAGTACCAGGACTCCGAGCTCCAGAAGACCGCCGAGAACCTTGACTACAGGTTCCAGAGCGGAGAGAAGATAGTGTCGCTCCCGGGGCAGGCCCAGTTCAATCAGCTGTCCCTTTCATCTGTCGACATGGAATTCCTGAATACGAGGAAATTCACGGTGAGGGACATCTGCCGTTTCTTCGGTGTGCCTCCCACATTCGTATTCGACGACACTTCGCTGAACTACAAGTCCGCCGAGATGGCCAATGTGGCTTTCCTGTCGCAGACCCTTAACCCCATACTCATCAAGATAGAGAACGAACTGCACAGGAAACTCATAGCGCCCTCAAGGTGCTGCAAGTACCGTTTCCAGTTCGACAGGAGGAGCCTTTACGCTTCGGATCTATCTTCCAGGGCGGACTACCAGAACAAGACCATATCTTCGGGAATCTACACCATCAACGATTGGCGCAAATATGAGAACCTACCGGAAGTCGAAGGCGGGGACGAACCGCTCGTGTCGGCGAACCTCAAGTCGCTTGGATCGCTGCTTGCGGAATCTCCAGCGTCAGAAGGTCAGGGTGCAGAAGCCCCCGAAGCCGAAAATAAACCCATTGAACCTGAAATTGAAGACGATGAAAAGGGACAAGACAAAGATACTGAGGCGTGAGATAGTTGCCTCCGACCTGCATGTGAGGGAGGCGTCCGATGATGCTTCCGAAAGCAGGGTGATAGAGGGCTACGCCATAGTGTTCGGCCAGCCTTCCGAAGCGTTCTACGAGGATGAGGACGAGGTGATCCGCGAGACCATCGAGCCTTCGGCGGTCACCAGCGACCTCCTCGACGGGTGCGACATTAGGATGCTTCTCTTCCACGACCGCCATACCATCATGGCAAGGAGCAACAGGGGGAAGGGAACCCTCTCTTACGCAGTGGACAGCAAGGGCGTCAGCTTCTCATTCGAAGCTCCCCACACCGTTGACGGTGACAAGGCCTACGAACTGGTGAAGCGCGGTGACATATCGGGATGTTCCTTCGGGTTCTATGCGGCCTACTATGACGAGGACTGCGTGGAGTGCCAGAGGACGGTCGGCAAGGACGGAAGGGTGGAAGTGCTCTACCGCGTCAAGCAGATTGCCAAGATCGACGACTTCACTCTCACCCCGGATCCCGCCTATCCCGCCACCGAGTGCAACACCCGCGAAGTGCGCGACATGTTCGGGGTGGTGGATCACGAAGAAGAGCATAAACAGGAGGAGCCCGCACCCGTTCCGGAGCCCGAGAAGAAAAACGATGAGAAATATAGGGAGCAGGTCGCAGAAATGCGTACGCTCGCCTCTCATAAAATATCACTCTAATCATTAACCTTTTTTACACAGTATGAGAAAAAACACTGTTAACATGCGCAGCCTCCTGGACAGTTACCAGAAGAACTGCGACCGCATCAGTGAGATTGCTGATGTGTGCGAAAGGGAGCAGCGCGAGCGTACCCAAGCCGAATCTGACGAGTATGCCGCACTTTCCCGCGAGAACCAGATCCTTGAGATGAGGATGCGTTCATCCGCCACCGAGTTCTCCAAGAGCAATGAGAATCCTTCGGCCATGGCCGACAAGATCCTCCGCGAGAACGTGGCCAAGGGAGTCCAGACTAAGATTCACCTGGTACGTGACCTCGTGATGGTGGAGGATGCAGCCGAGGGCGGAATCGTTCCCGTCAAGGTTCAGGAGATCCTCAAGCCCCTCACCGAGGGACTCATCCTTGACAAGGTTGGCATCCCCATGCCCGTAGGTCTTGCCGGTGACTATCTCTGGCCCACTTACGAGGCCGTTGAGGCTACCATCGTTGGCGAGGGTGTGGAACTCACCGACACTCCCGTGAAGCTATCCAAGCTGACCGCTTCCCCCGAGCGTATCGGTATCGCCATCCCCGTAACCAGGGAGACCATCAACCAGACCGAAGGCGTGATCGAGCAGATCGTCCGCGAACTCATTCCCCTTTCGGTTGCCATGCTCCTCAACAAGATCCTGTTCTCCACCGAGAAGGTTACCGGTGCCACCAACCTCGTAGGTCCTTTCGTTGGCCTTGAGGCTACAAGCGTATCCGCCACCCCCACATGGCAGGAGCTCAACAAGATCAAGGCTTCCGTACTCGCCACCGGTGTTGACGGGCAGCACCTCTGCTGGGTTATGACTAAGGCCATGGAGGCTACCCTTGAGGGCGAACCCATCAACTCCAAGGGAATCTTCAAGCCCATGATCGAGAACCACATGCTTTGCGGTCTTCCCGTGTTCACGACCAACTACATAGGCGAAGGCAACATCGGACTCGGCGACTGGAGGTATCAGCCCATGGGACTCTTCGGCCAGATCAACTTTATCGTTGACCCTTATTCCAAGGCCCGTCAGAACGCTGTGGACTTCGTTCTCAACGTGAACTACGGAACCACTACCCTCCGCAAGGAGGCGTTTGCACTTGCAACCGCTGCGAGTGAATAAGGTTAACTGAATTCCCGTTTCATATTTGTTAATGTTTTTGTTGTAATCGCGATGGCGCTGAATCTGGAACTTCTCAAGAAGCATGTGAGGGCTGACGACTTCACAGACGATGACGACTACCTGTCCCATTTGCTGGCAACGGCAAAGGAGGCGGTCGTCATGGCCACCAACCGGGAGGAATCCGAACTCGTCGATGACGAGGGGGAACTTCCTTCCATGCTCCAGCACGCTGTCCTGATGCTCGCGGCCCATTGGTACAACCAGAGGGAGAGCGTGGCCACGGGGCAGATGCACGAAGTTCCGGATTCGCTCGGCGCCCTTGTGAAGCCCTACCGGAAGCTCGTCGATGATGCGGATGATTCCGATGATGAGGAGGATGAGGGATGATAGCCGGGAGGATGACGGAATTCGTGGAACTCTGGAAGCCGGTGGTGTCCCGTGACTCCTACGGATCCGAGACCATGACCTACGAGGATGCCGGAAGGATCCATGCCGAAGTCCGCTGGAGGAGCGGAGGCACTGTGGTCCAGACGTCCGAGTTCTTTCCCGACTACAAGATCGAGGTCCTCATCAGGGATGCGCATTCCGTGAAGGAGGGATGGAGGGTCGAATACTCCGACATCACCTACACCGTCACGGCCATCGAGCACAACAGGGTCAAGGGACTCAAGAGGCTCCTTTGCGAAAGGGTCAACGACTGATGGGTAAGGGTTACTCATACGGTTACGACGATTCGAAGCTCCGGGAACTCTACAAGAGTTTCAGCGAGAAGGAGAGGGTCAAGGCCCTGAGGGGAGCGTTCCGCAAGCAGGCGGGATTTTTCCGCAAGGCTGCGATAGCCAACCTCCGGTCTTCCCTGAGTTCCAACTCCGACCTTGAGAAGGGCATCCGATCCATAGTGTTCAAACGCACCCTCGGATTCAGGGTGACGGTCGGCACAAAGGTGACCAAGAACAAGAGCACTGGCAAGAAGACATACACTGGGTTCCATAAGAACAGGCGTGGTGAGGAGAAGCCTGTGCTGATCTGGGCTGAGGAAGGTACGGCGACAAGGCGCACCAAGAGCGGAAGGGAGAAGCACAGCACCAGGCGGGGATGGAGGACGAGGAACGTCTACATGGGGGCCAACCGAGGCAGGATGCGCAGGTACGCCTTCATGACGAAAACCAAAAGCCAGGTGACCAATACGATAACGGGGAATCTGCATGACGAGATAAGGAATTACGTTTACAAGATAGCTAAGAAGAATGGATGCATCGTCTAATACGGCACTGTCCGCCGGTCTGCTGATCTACGACCTCCTCTCCAATGACGAGGGGGTGTCCAAGGTGTCCAACAAGGTTTTTCCCGTGGTGAGTGAGGAAGGGGCCAAGCTCCCCTACATCTGCTACCGCAGGAGCTCCAACGATGGAAGGCCTGTCAAGACCGGGGCGGGTGCGGACACGACCACCATAGAGGTGGCGTGCTACGCTTCCACCTACGCCCATTCGGTGGCTATGGCCGAGGCCGTGAGGGCTGCCATGGACGGCGTGCAGTACGAGTACGATTCGGATGGCGTGCACCTCGTTGCAAGAGCCATCCAGATGATAGACTCGGAGGAGAGCTGGCAGGATGATGCTTACATGCAAGTGTTGACATTTACTATAAAGATCTAAAACTATGGCAAAGACAGGATATTGCAACGGCAGCGACATGCTGCTGAGCGTAGGTGGCAAGGCCATCGGCCACTGCACCACTCACACACTGACATGCAACTCCGAGACCAAGGACAGGGCAGTGAAGCCGGTTGCTTCCGCCGCCATCTCCGCCGGTCTCTGGAAAGGAAAAGGCGTGGTAGGTCTCTCCATCTCCATTTCGGCTGAGGGACTCCACAACTACGACGAGGAAGAGAACGGATACAAGATCCTTCTCGGGCTCTGGAAGGAAGGGAAGAGCGTGGCCGTGACCTGCTTCGAGAGGGAAAGCGACGAATCACCCTACGCTTCCGGCAACTTCGTGATCACTTCCCTTGAGAAGACCGATCCCGCCCAGGACGACTCCTCTTACTCCATTTCATTGGAGAACGACGGTGAGGTGACCATCGACGAGAGTGTTCTCACGCCCACTTCTAACTCATAGTGCTGATGCCCAAGGCCAACAGCATAAGCGTAGTCATCGGAGACAAGTCGTACCCATGTCGCATGACCATGGGTGCGATGCTCCGGTACCACCGCGAGACCGGTAACGAAGTGTCCGACATCAAAGGCAGCATAAGCGAGTTCGCCACCCTGCTCTATTGCTGTACGAAGTCAGCTTGCCTGGCGGATCATGTCGACTTCGGCCTCACCCTTGACGAGTTCTGCGACAACATAGAAGCATCCGAAATCGAAGGGATGCTCCATGTCATCCAGGGCGAGCCTTCGGAAGGGTCCGGCGAAAGCGGAGAAAAAAAAAGCCTGTAGCGGTCGGTGACCTTCTCGGCATCGCCATGGGGCGGATCGGGATGTCCTATTCGGACTTCTGCTCCCTCCATCCGGACGAGTTCGCCAAGGTCTACGAACACTACATGGATAAGGAGCAGCAGAGGCTGCACGACAGCTGGGAGCGAATGAGGACGCACGCATGCATAGTCGTGCAGCCTCATTGCAAGAAGAAGATGGAGCCCAAGAAGATGCTCCCCTTCCCCTGGGACCACAAGAAGACACCGAAACGGGATGCCCCCGAGTCCACCAGGGAGCGCTTCGAAAAGATTAGGGAAAAAGTAGAAAAGTACAACAACCATGGCGAACTCCACGATATCGATAACGTTCAAGCTGAACAGTGACGCCAAGTCCTTTCAGGACATGGCCAAGAACGCTGACGGGCTGAAGGACGCTCTCGCATCGGCGGTCACCGAGGCGGGGAACCTTAAGTCCTCCCTCATCAATTGGTCGCAGACGGTGCAGGCCCTCGACTCCGTGTCCCGGGCGGTCACTGCCCTGAGCGGTGCGTTCAGCGACGCCATAGCGGCGGGTGAGAGCTTCGACAAGGCGATGCGCCAGGTGAACACCATGGCGAACAAGGATGCGGCTGGTTTCGACGAGATGAAGGCTCAGGTGGCCGAACTCTCCAAGACCATCCCCCTTGCGAGGGAGGAACTCGCGGAAGGTCTCTACCAGACCATATCCAACGGTGTTCCGGAGGACAACTGGCTGACGTTCCTCGAGCAGTCTGCGAAGTCTTCCGTGGGGGGTCTGGCCGATCTCGGTGAGACCGTCAAGGTCACATCCACCATCATCAAGAACTACGGCTTGGACTGGGACAACGCCCTTGAGATCCAAGACAAGATACAGATGACCGCCAAGAACGGTGTCACCTCCTTTGAGCAGTTGGCGATGGCCCTGCCGAGGGTGACGAGCAACGCAGCCGTCTTGGGCGTGTCAATAGACGAACTGATGGCGTCCTTCGCCACCCTCACGGGAGTGTCCGGTAACACGGCGGAGGTCTCCACGCAGATAGCGGCCATATTCACCGCTCTCGTAAAGCCTTCGAGTGAGGCCGGCAAGATGGCCGAGGCCATGGGCATCCAGTTCGACGCCGCTGCGATCAAGGCCGCCGGGGGATTCCAGAACTTCGTCAAGACCCTGAATGAATCCGTGAGGAGCTATGCCGCCTCTTCCGGGATGCTGGAGCAGGAGATCTACGGTAAGCTCTTCGGATCCGCTGAGAGTCTCCGCGCCCTCATACCCCTGACGAACCAGCTCGCGTCGAAGTATGAAGAAAACGTGGAAGCCATGGCGGGCAGCACCGGAACCATCGACGCGGCCTTTGCGGAAATGGCATCCACGGGTGAAGCCGCAAGGCAGGTGCTTCGTAACCAGATGGCGGTCTTTTCGGACTTCGCGTCCAAGGCGGTGGGTTGGGCCGCCCCTTATGTCGATATGTCGGCAAAGGTGCTCTACGTTGCCGTCAACTTCACCACCCTCACCACTTCCATCAAGAAGGCCGTTACGAGCATAGGCAGGGTCACCACCGTGTCGAAGCTCGCAAGCGCAGCCCTCCGCGCCTTCGGGGTGTCGGAAAGTAGGGTGGCAGCCATCACGAGGGTGTTTGCGGGTGCCGCCAAGAATGCCGCTTACCAGGCCACCGCCCTGAAGATAGCCATCAAGGGGCTCATGGTCGCCACCGGGGTCGGCGTGGCCGTGGCGGCCCTCACTTCTGCCATAGGTTTCCTCATGAACAGGTCGGAGGATGCGACGGGATCCGTGGAGGAACTTTCCGAGGAGCAGGAAGCCTACGCCAACAGCGCGGCCAACGCCAAGGTCGCCATGGACAAGGAGATCTCTTCCCTTAAAAAACTCATCGACAGCCATGCCGACACCGCTTCGGAGGTCAACAGGCTGAACGCCGAATACGGCAATATTTTCGGGAGCCACCGCACGGCAGCAGAATGGTACGACACCCTCACAAAGAAGTCCGAGGTGTATTGCCGTCAGCTGGGCTACGAAGCCCAGGCGAGGGTGTTGGCCCAGAAGGCAGCCGACCTTGAGATAAAGAGGCAGATGGCAGCCGACAAGATGAGCGACATGGAGCGTGACGGCTCCGCCTACACCAAGGAGACCACCATCAGCGTGCAGGGATCCTCCCAGTTCGGAGGGGGATATACCCATACCTTCAAGGGTGGAGAGGAGACAAGCGCATATAAGGCGGTCAAGGATGAGGCAAAATCCTACGAGGACCAACTCGGGGAGGTCCAGAAGCAGATAGACGTCTGCACCGGGAAGATCAAGGAGAACGCCAAGGCGCTCGGATCCGTGACGGTCACCACCAATGCCACCGTCGCATCCACCGAGAAGGAAACCAAGGCGGTGAAGGACAACAGGAGCGAACTTGAGAAGCTCGCGGCTGAGAGGCCCAAGGAACTCAAGACGCTCGGAGACATAGACGCCGAACTGGCGTACCAGAGGAAACTCAAGGAGACGGTGGCCCTTTCCGATGTGGCCAACGTCAACGCCGAGATAAAGAAGCTTGAGGAACTGAGGGCGAAGTACGATGAGACCGGCAAGACCATTCAGAAGGTCAAGGAGACCGTATCGGCTCCCGGCGACATTTCCACCCTCAACGCCATAGGGGAACTTGACGACGCCATATCCTACTACACCGACCTTCAGAAGAAGTCCTCCGAGGAGGAGGTCTACTCCATCCAGAAGGTGGTGGCCGCTCTTGAGAAGAAGCGCGAAGCGTATTCGAGGTCATCCAAGATTACGTCCATGCAGGACGAACTCGGAGAGTTCCAGGGACTCGGGGAGAAGGAACTCAAGGTGAAGCTTGAGGCGGTAGGCTTCGATACCATCAGTGACAGGCTGAAGGAGCTCCGTGAGATGCTCGACGACATGGACCATCCCGTCACCGTCAACCAGCGCAAGGACATACAGGAGATGATAGCGACCTACGAGCAGTACCAGTCGGTGGTCGCGCGGTCATTCGAGACATACAAGTCCGGATGGAGTTCCATCAAGGGAGTGGGCGATTCCATCTCCAGCATGACGTCCGCCCTGGAAGGCAACAGTGACGCCTGGAGCAAGGTGACGGCCATAGTTGACGGGTTCATCTCACTGTACGAGGCCATAAAGGGTATCGTACAGGTGATCGACATGATGTCAGCCGCTTCTGCCGCCCATGCCGCCGCAAAAGGGGTGGAAGCCGGGAGTGAAACGGCTGAGGCGGGAACAAGGGCCGCGGCATCAGCCGCCAATGTGGCAGCCGCCACCGCCGAGACCGTAGCCAATGATGCGGCCACCGCTTCGTGGACGGCCCTTGCCGTGGCGCAGACATTCGCGGCCCATTCGTCCATCCCCTTCGTGGGAGTCCCTACGGCAGCAGCCTATTCGGCCACCATCCAGGCGGCGATACTCGCGGCGAGGATACCCAAGTTCGCGGAGGGAGGTATAGCCTACGGTCCCACCATCGGTCTGTTCGGCGAGTATTCGGGAGCATCCGCCAACCCTGAGGTGGTGGCTCCGCTCGACAAGCTTCGCAGCCTGATGGAAGTCCCGGATGACAATAAGGAGAAGGAGCGGCTCACGTTCCGTGTGAAGGGGCGTGACCTTGTGGCCGTGTCTGAAAGATATAACAAGGAAAGGAGGAGAGGCTGATGGCGATGACGTTGCAATATAAGGGCGAGTTCCTTTCCAGGGCAGGAGTCACATGGAGGGTGGAGATCCTCCGCGAGACCGAAGACACCCTTGACGTGGAGGAACTGGTGTTCCCCGCCGAGGAGCCTCTTCTGTTAGACTGGGATGAGAAGTCCAAGGAGGAGGTGATGTGTTCCTCCACCGCCACGCTCACCATAGAGTCCCAGAGTGACCGTGAGTTCATAGACCTCTACAGCATAGCCCCGGGACAGATAAGGATGGACGTTTACAGGGAGGACTCCCTCTATTGGAGCGGGTGTCTTGATCCCGAATTTTATGAGGAGCCCTACGACAGGGGAGCATATTATGACGTGTCTCTTACGTTCTCCGACTTCGGCATCCTGAAGCGCATACCCTACGCCCTGTCGGGAAGGCATTCCCTGGAAGAAATATTGGCGGAGGCCCTCGACAGGTCGAAGCTCAATTACTCGAAAGTGGATTCTTCCCTCATCTCGACATATATGGAGGACGGGACTACGGCCCTTACGCTATCAGGCATCGCCTTGTCCTCCGACAATTTCTTCGACGAGGACGGCATAGCCTTCACCTACTTTGAGGTGCTTGAGGGTATGTTCCAACCCCTGGGGCTCCGCATGATCCAAAGGGCGGGGAAAATCTATATCTATGACCTGAACGCCTTATATGAGTCAGGGGGTTCATCGGAGATCTACTGGGAGTCCACCGGCCAGGTGATGGGCACCGACAAGGTCTATAACAATATCAAGATAACGTTCTCCCCCTATGCAAGCGGGGAAATCGTGGCGGGCGCATTCGAGTACCAGGACACCTACGGATCCGAGTGGACGAATCTCCAGAACACATCGGACGGTGTGAAGTACAACGGGAGCGATGTCCCTTCGGGAGTCACCGCTCCGGAATGCTATTCCTACTATGTGGATTATGACGAGAGCCACCGGAGGAAGGGCAAATGGGACTACAACCTCATCGACTTCACCATATTCATTTCATCTGATCACACCAAGTGCTCGGGCCTTGCCGAAATAGGATCCGGGAACTACATCTTCAAGATCCTCCCGAATCTCGGAGGTACGGAAAGCGAAGGAGTGGTGGGGGGCTTCTACACCGGTGGCCACGGCAATCTCAGCAAGGGATGGTCGAAGCTCAAGGGCATAAGCCCTACCACCCACGGACAGACCATGGCGTTCAAAACCTATGGCACATACCTTCCAGCCCTGTCGGACACCGACACCGCCAACCACTTTATCCGCATCAGGATGGAGACCATGTTCGACGTGAGGTACAATCCTTTCGAAGCTGCCTCGTCTTCCGAGGACGACACTTCGGACACCAATCAGAACGCCAACTATGCGGATACGCAGGAGCTCGCACCCCTCATCTTCGTTCCCGTGGCCATAGTGGTCAAGGACGATGACGGCAATGTGCTCTGCCATTACTCCAACGAGACGATAATGACGGAGGGTTCGGCAGCCGATTCCATCAAGGGGACCGCGGGCGAGTGGAAGGATGGCGAAGCCTCATGGGGCGAGGCATGGCTGTCATATTACGATACGGGATGCTTCGAGACTTCCAAGGGCAACACCTACATAACGGTCTCGGACGATTCGTGGAGCGGTGGCTGGAAGACCAACAGGCAGAACTTCGGGCCGATCAACGTCAACAGCGCCAAGGGCATCCTTGCCTGTTTCATTCCCATCCCCATGGAGATGCTGAACGACAACTTGCTCCTTTTCGACTCGTTCCTGCAAGCGCCGGAAGGGCAGTTCATTCCCTACCCTCCCTATGAGGGGCACCTTGAGGTGACGGTGTATAACGGATTCTGGTTCACCCCTTGGTGGGATAAATTCTATACGGACACGTCCAAGTCGGTCGTGGGTACGGCAGCCTACACGGTCACCAGGTGGTGGCTCTACAAGGCACCCGTCATTTCAGTGGTACGCAATGGGCTGAATTTCGATGAGGCCGAAGTCGATGACGTGGAATACACCGGTGTGCTCAACGAGGACGCAAAGGATGACCTTGAGCTCTCCACCATTTGCGGCACCACCGATTCGGCCAGCCCTACGGCAAAAGGGGTATACATGGAGTCGGATTCGGGCAGCCAGATAACGAAGCTTACAAGGGCTGGCGTGACGGATCATCCCGAGCAGCTGTTCATAGCGACGCTTTATTCCCAGTTCTCTGACAGGATGACCACCCTTGAGGGCGAAGTTTCCCTGGAGAGTGGGGGGATCAAGACATATACGGAAGAGGCGCAGGACTCCGACGTCAAGTTCATGATGGTGGCCGATTCGCAGAATCCCATAGCGGATACTTCCGATAGCAAGTTCATAGAACTCAGACCCGACGAATACGAAGGAAAATAGGCATGAGCAAGAAGGAATATACCAAAGGCCAATACAACAGGACCGCAAGGCCGAGGAGTAAGAGGCTCCAGGCTCTGGGGGTGTCGGCGTCAAGCGTGTCGTCGTCATCCTCTTTCTCATCATCCTCCAGCCTTGACGTGTTCAGCAGGTATTTCTCCATCACGAACATAGGTACGGATGACGATCCCGTTCAGGTGCTCACCCTGCTTGACGATCTTCCGCTGGTCGTGTCGGGGGGAATCACCGGAGACCTTACCGGGAACGCATCGACAGCCTCCGCCCTGAAGACCGCCGTGGAGCTGTGGGGACAGGAGTTCGACGGATCAGCCAACGTTTATGGAAGGATCTATCTCGATTCCGACAAGACTGTCTACATAGAGCTGGATGACAACGGATACCTGCATACCAACGGCTCCTTCTATGCCGATGGGTTCGTATCGGCTCTCGGCCTGTCGGGAATGACGTTCTACACCTTCAAGGATAGTGTGGACTCCTATTCGGACCTTCCGTCCGATGCCGACACCGGTGACGTCTACTATGTCAAGGATGAGGGAGCATCCTACGCTTACAACGGCTCCACATGGAGCAACGTGGGAAGCACCATGTCCCTTGACGGATTGTACGAGGTGCTGACGGAGGATGAATACGAGGCCCTTACGGAATACGACAGTAAGTTCTACTATACATACGAGGACGAATGATATACACTCAGGACAAGAAGGAAATCAGCGGGGTCTACTACGGCTCCAAAGTGATTACCGCGGTCTACTACGGCGGAAGGCTCGTGTGGCAGCTTGTCAGGAGTTGTTTCGGACGCGGCTATTGGATAAACAAGTTTCCGTGGCTGAATGACGATGCTTGGAAGAATAACGAATAACAGACAGATATGGCAAAGGTTTCACCCAACAGCATAACCAGTCTCGACCAGGACTGGGGCAATGACGAGAGCGTTTCCCTCCCTTTCTCTGGGCAGGCGGTACAGGCGTTCATCAAGCAGTATCTCGGAGCGATAGCGAAGGCGTGCTACTATGACGGAAGCACGAACACCCTTTACTTCTTCATGACCGAGGAGGACAAGGAAAGCTACATCCAAGACCCGACTTCGGTGACTCCCCTGTACTCGGAGACTTTCAACTACTCTTCGGAATTGAAGCGAATCTACCTCAGCAACACGGGAGAGACGACCCAGCAGACCGCAACCAACGTGGAAAGCCTCATCCTGTCGCAAGACTTTGCGGTACAGACTAAGGTCATAGGAGATTCCGAATGGGTGACGACCAATGACGGTGTGATTGTAAAGGCGTTCATCGACAAGGGCGCCACGGGTAACTACACCCAGATAATGGATGCCACCACCTACATTTACGGCCAGACCATAGAACTGGAAGTGCGCCCGCTCCTTGCAACGGGAACGAACCGAATCAAGTTCACCTATGTCGCCGAGTCGGATTCCAGCATAACGGCCACCCTCGTCTACACCATCACAATGAGCGAGATGTACATAGAGATCTTCGACGACCAGTGGGCGAAGGCCATCGTGGAAGGCGACTCCTCCAACTACATGCTCGGAGGGTATAAGATAGTGGGGGCCGTGAGCAAGGTGCTTCACATGGACATCTATTCGTGTTCCAGCGGTACGCTCATCGGCTCATTTGTCAAGTCGCTCGGAACGACACAGTATGCCTCATCCCCTTACTACTACACCTTCGGGGACGGAACGACATTAAAGGACATATTGACGGAGAGCGGAACGTACTATTGCGACGCCTACCTTGTCACCACGAGCGGGAGCCTTGAGAGCCAGCACGTTTCCTACAACTTCATGTATGTCGCTTCGGGAGAGTCCGCCACCGCTCAACTGGTGTGCATCAACAACAAGGCGGATTTCGTATACAACTACGCCACGTCATCCCTTTGCGACTACGCCATCTACAACAAGGGCCTGTCTACGGGAGACCCCGACGTCACCATCTACCATGTCCTCAACGGCACTTCCACGAAGGCTTACAGTGCCACCCTTTCCGGTGTCACCACCGGCGAATCCCATTCGCTGGAGTATGCGCTTGAGTGGATTACAAACGACATCACCGGTTTGCAGGTTATGTTCAACATAACGCTCGGCGATTCGGTAGGCACCGGAACTGTCGATGTGGATAACTCCCTGACCTACCCTCCGACTTCGGACTACGACTTTTACGTCAATTCATCCTCACGCTCCAATGCCGACGCCAACAAGGAAAATCTTGTAAACGTGAAGAACGAGGCGGAACTCACTCCCACCTGGAAGACCATCAACCGTGTGGGCGACACCGACTACGACACCCTGTCTTGGACCGATGGAATCGACGGATGGACCGTGGACGATGAGGGCCGCTCCTGCCTTTTGCTCAGGGGAGGCTCGTCAATGGAACTGCCCTATTCGGCCATCAAGTTCCTGTCGGGGAGCGCAATCACATTTGAGATTGCCTATAAGATACTGAACGTGTCGGACTACGATGAGAACGTCATAACGATTGCCCTCAACCCTACGGAGGAAGGATTCAAGGGGCTCAGGATAAAGCCCACCAACATAACGGTCCACTCGGACCTTGACACCACTTCCACGAATGACTCTGCGAGGGGAACCAACGTCAACGATGAGGAATTCGTGCATCTCGCCATCACCATCAGCCCTTCGACCGGCTCCACCCCGAATCTCGTAACGGGCTACATCAACGGGTGCAAGAACTTCCAGATTGACGCATCGGGGGCGAATTGGAACATCAACGCGCCCCTTGTAATCGGTGCGGAAAGGAGCGACGTGTGCATCTACCTCATAAGGAAATATTCTTCCGCCCTGGAAGCCTCAGCCATCGAGAACAACTACGTTTCCTCCCTAACTTCTGTCGACCAGAGGAAGGCGATGTACGACCTCCTCACTTCCTGTATGGAAGAGGCGAGGGCATCCGTAGACTATGAAGCGGTCAAGAACGGAGGGTACAACTTCTTTGTGCTGGAGATGACAGACGACACCTACAACGGAGTGCCTTCGATGGCCAACGGCTGGGGAAAGTCAAGCAAGGGGACATCCAACCTTGAGATGCACTACGGGGAGCACCCCGAATGGGACTTCAAGGTCGAGGGCATAGGCGACACGGCAGGGCAGGGGACGACCTCAATGAACTACTACCGCTGGAACATAAGGTGGAGGCTCGACAAGTCCAAGACCACCCCTTCCGTGGCCTACCTTGAGTCAAGGACGGTGAGCGGTGGTTCCTATTCCTACGAATGGAAGGATGCCGCAAGTTCCAAGACGGTCTATTTCGATGGGGAAGGCAATCACCCCGCGTGTAAGCGAATTACCGCCAAGATTAACATGGCTTCATCCATGCAATCGCACAAAATCGGTGCGACAAGGGCCTACAATGATTTGCATGATGCTCTGGTCGGCTACAACGAGGCCCAGCAGGATGCTTCCGACAACGGCAACCCTGTTCCAGTCGTGGCGGTGTACCAATATCCCGCTTTCGGGTTCGAACTCCGAAACGGCACATACTCATTCATCGGCCTGTTCACCATCGGCCCCGACAAGGGTGACAAGCCTTCCTTCGGCTTCGACAATTCGACAATAAAGGGCAACCTCCTGTCGATGGAGGGAACGGACCACTCGCAGAGATTGGTGCAATTCCGCTACCCGTGGAATGACAACGTGGTCTATGACACCGACACGGAGTGCCTTTCCATCCAACTTTCCGACAGTGTGGAGAAGGCGTGGGAGGTCGGAATATGCAACCTTGACGGGACTGAATACGAGCCCGACACCGACAAGGACGGCATCTATTCGGCATTGGCGCAGGAGTTCAAGCCGGCCTACGATTTGGCGTACCAGAACAACATCCTCCTGTTCGGAATCGATGTGGACGACAACACCTACGGCACTTCCGAGAGCGCAATCCTCTCTGCCATCAACGCCGATGTCAACACGTTCCAAGCCACGCAGTACGACAACCGCTTCACCTATGCGGACATGCAGTTCTTCATCGTGGACCGTACGGCGGGAACGGCCAACCTCTACTACTACGACGTGCCTTCGGGCGCATACGTCAAGGACCACGACCTTGCGTCCGACACCACCCTTGACTTGACCGCCACGATGGATAGCATCCTCTCGGCAATCAAGGAATACCGCATCACGACCTTCAAGGCGAGCGCGGAAAACTACTGGGATGTTCAAGAGGCTATCTTCCATTTGGTGTATTGCTTAATCTTCGGGGCGAAGGACAACTTTGGTAAGAACTCCTATCCCTACAAGATGGGCAAGCTCTCCGATGGCGGAAGGTGGAGATGGAGGCAGGACGACCTTGACACCATCCTTGACATCGACAACTCAGGAGGTGCCACCGCTCCCTATTACATGGAGTTCATTGACGACAACAACGGAACGGTCTATTTTTCGGGAGGCAACTCCGTATTTTGGAACCTCATATACGAATCGTATTGGAGCAAGTATTACGACCAGAGCGGAACGGAGCAGAACGGCATCAAGGCGATGGGCGCAGAGATGCTCTCAAAGATGTCAAGTGTCGCGGGAGGCTCCAACACATTCGACGGCTGCGTGGCCTACCTGAAAAAGTATTATTGGGAAAACGCGCAGGAATACTTCCCGCAATCCGCCTACAATGCGGACGCATCCTTCAAATACGAAACCGCTTGGCTCGACACCACCCACGTCCAGAGTACCGTTCCTCCCTTAACGCAGTCGCTCGGCAACCACTACCTTGCCGAAGAGTTGTGGGTGAGAAGGAGGGTGATATACATGATGTCGTTATTCCAGTGCGGTCCTTACGGTGACGTATCAGATTCCACTCTTGGCGTGATTGCCTTCCGCCCTGTGGGTGCGCTCACCCTTGAGTTGCAACCCGCTCTGATGCTCTACCCCGGCTACGCCATAGGACAGGCCGCGGGAAGCACCCAGAGGACAGACGTGGACGAATACTTCGAAGTGAGCGCCACGGGAGGCAACGACACCACCCACTACATCATGGCGAGCAACATGCTCACGGAACTGGGCAACTTGGGGAACATCTCCCTTTCTACGGTGGTGTCGCTCACCCTCAACGGGAAGAAGCTCCGTGACGTGCTGATAGGCGGGGAGGATGCGACGCCAACGACCAACATCCCTGGAGTGGTATTGCCGAACAACGCTTGTCTTGAGACCTTCGACATAAGGAACGCCTCAAGCATATCGGGCCTCATAAGTTTCGCATCCTGCACGCGCCTTGCCGAGATATACATGGAAGGCAGCGGGGCCACCGCGTCAATAAGCGACGGTGCGCTCGTTCAGGCGCTCCACCTTTCCGAGAAGGCTTCGTCCATTAAGCTCATAAGGCTCGCCTTCCTTTCCGACTTCTCGGTGGGTGACTACTCGTCAATCGAATCGCTCTGGGTGTCGGGATGCGACAGCATCAACGGAATCGACCTGCTCTGCAACTGTGCGGACGCGGAAGGCTCCAAGCTTGACGCCATCCGTATCGTGTGGAACGGGACCTATGACGCCACACTGTCGCAGATGGAAACCGTGGTATCGCTCCTTTCCGGGAATTACCACGGCCTTGATTCCAGCGGCACGGAGACGAGCATTCCCGTACTTGAGGGAGATATTGCTGCTGCGGGCATGTACACGTCGACGATGGATGCCCTTGAGCTCACCGATGAGGAGGAACTCGAAAGCGGCCTCGTCCGAGCGCGTTCAGCGGTCTTCGGGCAGCTTTATGTCATATATGACGAATCGAAGATATACATCGTGTTTGCGGATAGTAACGTGGAAAGCATTTGCGTTTCGACCTGGGGTGACGGTACCGGGCTGACGTTGAAACAGGCGGCGGCGGTGACTACCCTCTCCACCACGTTCAAAGGCAAGACGGCAATCACATCATTCGATGAGCTCAAATACTTTACGAATTTGAAGTCAATAGCCGAGAACGCCTTCAGCGGATGCACGGCCCTCACCTCAGTCACGCTGCCCGATACGCTGACTACGATTCAGTATTCCGCCTTCTACGGATGCACGGCCCTCACCTCAGTCACGCTGCCCGATACGCTGACTACGATA
>Ga0181612_151030_pt1 | contig 36658 bp, 22 predicted proteins | sample HoacroProtozoa21_FD_119630 | JGI IMG/M metagenome (GOLD analysis project Ga0181612, IMG submission 119630) | Hoatzin crop microbial communities from Cojedes, Venezuel. Combined Assembly of Gp0051906, Gp0051904, Gp0051908
ATCTTCTACGAAGCAGTACTGTGAGGTGCCATAGCCAGATGATCTTCTGAACACTTGGTTCAGAGAGTTTGTCCAGAATAACCTGGAGAGTGTCATTAATTGGAGACGCATAACAACAGACCTCCAGCCTCCCTGAAAACTGAGATTTGCACATGGGACAAGGAGTTCAGGGGAAAACCAAGGTAAAGACAAACAGTCAGTTCAAGTAAAATACAGAAGCTGCAACAATACATTGCCCTTCACATGGCACAATTAACAATTACAAAAGACCAGCTCTAAGAAGTTGTTTAATATGCAAATATGTCAATAAATACTAGTTTTAAGCAGCATGAAAATTTTAACAGGGAGACTATTATTCACAGCTGTTTAATTCTGACTAACAAAGAAAAAGGTATATGTATTTTTATGTTTCAAAGTACGTAACTTTAGTCCCTTCTTACCCCAACCTGAAACATCACCTACTAGGAATGGCTGGGCCTGGAGCTGCCATTGTTTCTTTGGGTTCTTTCTGGGCTCTGTCTTTTCCTGGGTCTGCAGCAAGGTGAGATGGGATGGACAGCGGAAGCACAATAGCCACAGTTTTTCTCTCTCTCCTTCCTGTTCAACAAGGAAAGCTATCCCTCAGTTGGACAGACATCACACATCTTCACATCTTATTACACATATCAGTTCAGAGCAAGTTAAACTTTGCAGCAGAGTGAATGCAAAGTACTAAATAAGGAAGCAATAAACATACAGGTGTCTCGGACATTTCTGAGTCTCCATTCTCAAATACATGAGTTTTCTTCATATTTCTTCAATGAAGAAATTCAGTCTTGTTGCAGTGGACAGGTTTACAAAAGATCAAATTTTGCCGTCTTACTCCTAGCCAATCCAAGCTTGAGTTACAATGTATAAGCAGAACAAAGACCAGTGTTTTTAAAACAGACCCAGGCAGTCCTGTGGCTTACATTAGCTTGTCTCCCACCCTCCATATTAACAGTACTCCAAAAGACATGGAGCAGTTGCACTATTTTTCGTAACTAAGTTTACCACCATATTGACAGTATTATAACACAACATAACATTTATGATTAACTCCATAGACACACTGCATTGGAAGCTATCCACAGAGTTAACTGCTTTCACATCAGTTAGAAGCCAAAACAGTATTGGGGAAAAAAAAAAAATCTGTAGTAGGTAATATTTAAAAGTTTTACTCCAGGACAAATTTGGGTCTTAGCTGTACCATCATCAGCCCAGCATAGCTCCAGTGTAGGTATGCTGATTCAGACATACCCAGCTGTAATCAAAATACTTCCCTGAATTTTACTCACAGATTTCATATCTCAAACCTATGCAACTTCCTCCCTACATTTGCAGGCTAAAGAATCCACCACCCAGTGCAGAAGAAGGCAGGCAACAACACTCTTCAGTTATGCTTGATATTAATTAGTAGAAATGAGTTAATAGAGAGTCTCTTCCCCCCATAAAGACAATAACACATCCACGCTGCACTCAGCACCCTAGAGATAATCCCACACCAGACCATGCACCCATAATAGATCCAGTCCCAGACAAAAGTTTTAGAGAAGATGCAAGGAGAGCAGAAAGCATTTGGGGTGTTGTAAATAAAGCAAGTTACTACCACTAGCTCAGGGGTTAGTAAATCAGAAAACTGTGTTCAAGCTTTGCTGTTAGTGTCAGGCAGCAGGCTCTTTTTCAAACTGTGCAGGCAGAAGACAGGTGCTATGTTGGAAGGCAGCATGTTCCCCCTATCAACCTAAGAGGAAAGGCTAGGAAGCAAGGTAAAATGCAAAACCTTCCCCTGGATTGTTTTTTTCTTTTCTGCAAGACGGTAAATACCCTTATCTTTTAAGTGTTAAGAGGTTTTAAGTTATAAAAGTAATTCTTAGCCTTTCCTTGCACTTCATATGTCATTATAGGTACACCGTAAACTGAATTTCATCAGGTATCGTGCTCACTATGGTGTGCCTTGGCTACAGCTCGCATATTACACATAGCCAAATGAACAGTTATGGGTTTCATGAAGTGCGCCCAACACAAAAGAACTTATGATTTCTGGTTCAGTTTAATTGAAGGTCATGCTCAGGTTCCAAAGAAAATTAGGTTGGAAAGGATTTGCTCTGGGGTTCAATAACACTGGTCAATCTCCACCCAAAAGAAAGTTTCCAGCCCTATTTGTTTAGCTACAGCTCTTTCGTCTTCTTCTTGGAAGCATTCCTGATGTCTTTCCCCAAATAACTCAACTGTTTGTTTAGCTGAGAAACTCTCCTAGTAGCATGGAACAGTTTTTCTTCAGCTGGTGGGTGACATCATCTTAATGCCTTTCACATGAGAAAAGAAGCACAAACCACATCACTAACGCATGTAACATGCCCAGGTCATCTGCCTTGCTATGTAATGGAAGGGGTCCCACATGTTAATCCTCGTGTCACACTAAGACCCTAAATACTTCCACTACACTTAGGAAAGAAGTGATTTACCCACTTTGGCTAGATGGTCGATTCCTACAGAAGTCTGACTCGGTGACCTGCCTCCCAGCATGGCTACCATGTCCGGTTACGTAGAAGCCTTGTCATGAGGTGGGAGATAGAGAAGAAGGCAATGTTGTACCTGAGCCTATTGTATGTCCAACGGAGTCAAAGGAAAGAACCACTGAATCTGTAACACAAGAGTACAAGTTCATTTTCCCCTTTTTCTTAGCACCATTTCTTGCTGTAATATTTTGTTATTTTGCTTAAATAACTCCTTATGCTCCCTTCTGCCAGGAAGCAGACCAACTCCTTCACCAGCCAGACAAAACAACAGGCATCCAGCAAAGGCAGAACGCTGGAGTATGCAACAAATCACAATGTCATTACCCAATGAAGTAGCTACAATTTAGTGAAAATAATTTTATTTTATGCCTAATAAGCTTGGTTGACCTTAACAAAACTGAATCACAATATGCTTTTGACTGCTAGACTGAAGAGCTTTTTCTTATCAATTTTATTATCAACATTTTGTCTCCATTTAGAGGACTCACTTGTTACAACCAGCTCTTCTCTGACACTGTTTGCTAAGCCAAATATTTTCTTCTCCTTGCAGCTCTCACCACATTTTCTACATCTTTACTCCCACTTGTGGCTCCCCAGTTGAACGTATTTCAACTTACCAATATCCTTCACCTTTGTACTATACGCAGCATCACGCATCAAGAAAATATAACCTCTCTACGTGACATCCTTTATTTTGCCAGCTGGGGATCACAACAGCATTTTTATACACGATCGCAATGACAACTATTGCTTACCAGTTAAAGCCAAATACTTTAAGTCACTGTTTCATATGATGGGGCACACTTTGCTTCATTTGTGGTTTATAGTTCCTAGTTTTCATACACGCACCTTGACATTTGGCCATGTAAAAACCCTTATCGTCTCCTTGCACTTTGCTCACACCATGATCCAGACCCCTTTATTAGTCATTCATTTTCCTCACATACCACTCTCCCAGCATAGAACCTGTACAAAGTACTCAAATGATGGGGTCTTTTTCCAGTTTTATTATTACTTAAGACAAACCAACACTTATTTTGGTAGCAGGCCTCCCGGTTTGCCACTACCAGTGGAGCAGAATTCGGCCCAGAACTTAAAGACAACTTGTCAACGGGTAAGACACAGCAAAGAACAAACCACCATGATAGGATTAATAATTTTATGGAACGAGGAGATTTAAACTGACACAGCAATAGCAAAACTGCCTTTCATCTTCAGCTAAATGAGTAGATTGAATCCTGTAAAGTTTCTCTTTGTAATTCAGGCCTCAGATGTGATCAGCCGACCACACATCCTTTGCACAGCAGCTGCCTTGGTGCAAGCCCTCAGTGCCAGTCAAAAAGCCCAAGCACAATCAGATCTAGCGTGCTGAAATGAAGTCAAGCTCCCGCTGCATCACCTTATATTAAGGCAGGCTACAATTGCAGACTTTGACAGTTGCCACGTTTCAGCTGATAATAACTTCACATAGGACTGAGCCCTTGGCTTTTCTATGCTGTACATCACCCTCATGCTTGTTTTCCAGTTCTTACAAGTTCAATAAAAAAGTGCTAATTTTCAAAATAAACATAGTAAAACTTTTCATGTAACTGGATTTAAAACAATTTCAAAAATGAAGCTCTGTGCTGTCCCAGATCCAATACTATGGTAGTAACATTTAAAAAAAAAAAAGACATTACTTGACTCAAAACTTATTCCAATAAAAATAAAAATCCATCTGGACTTAACAACTGTATTTCCTCTTTTGGGAATAAAATTCAGACATCTATATATTATTCTAAATAGCAAGGGTTTAACTCATTTTAACTGCGTTAAATTCATCTGCCATCAATTAATTCTGAAGTATCTCTGTGGGGTTCTACTTTTTAAAATCTGTTGAGATTTTTATCAACATAAAGTATTACTTTGTAGTTAATGCCAAATTGAAATGTTGTTCATTTTCCTACAATACATTTTGCACTCAAACACTGCGCATGAAATATTAGGACTTCTCCAAGAATGGCTGAAAAGCATTGCAAGCACCAAATTAATACCATTATTGCAGCCCACAAGAATAATATGCTTCAGTCTCTTTGCCAAGAACCTTATCTTCCTCATATAAACAAAAAAAATTACAAGCAGAGTAAGCACGTGAGCTCCCTTTTCCAGTCCTCCATGTGACTATTAGTTTCACAGTTCCAACGTCAAACTCACTGTGAACAACCTGTATTACAGTCAATTCCCCCTCCACCCCCATGAGTAATTTCACAAACCATGCATCTTTATTAAAACACTGTGTTTATTTCTGGCATTAACACTTCAAAAGGGAAGAAGCTATAAACTTGAAAAAGGCTGAGAAGATAATGATGTGACACCTTTCTTCCACCCAGACAGCTACTCGCATTCAGCCAAATGCAGAGCTACAGGTAATTTTGTCAGAAGTTAATGGACATCAGCATTTCATTGAGGCAAGCCAGATTTATTTGCAAATATGCCAAGTCCTGCTTCCACGAACATAAGAAGAAAAGTTTCTGTGCTTCTAGCCTCAAATCTCTTCCAGTCATCACTCAGTTTAAAACCCTCCCAGCTTTCTAGACTTTTTTGTGTTTTTTTCACAGAGACAAATTGGCGGCTCAGTCTGTGCCCAGTGCCTTCCCCCAAGGCCTGGAGTCTGCTCTGTCTTTCAAAGGCAATCTTCAAGGGCTCTGTCTTTCAAAACTTAGTACGACACGATGTAAAACATACCCACTTACATGTGTCCTTGCATTAGGTGTCAAGCAGTGTTTCTGTCTGAAGGAGCAGCCCCTAACCTTTCAGCTACTTACTTCCACCAAGCAGCTCAGATGTTTTTTCTCCTGCCTTCTAAACTGAAGAGCAGTCTTTATGCCCAAATCATGAAATCTGACAATAACTTACCAATATGCACAGCTTAAGGCTGCACACACTACAATGCCAGCCTTTTACATTTGTTCTCACGTTATCTACAATAATTTTTTCAGTGGTTACAGCAGTTTAAAAGAGAAAAGACACAAGATACAGCAAAATTCAAACGCAATTCTGGATCTGATCCAATCCATCAGAAGAAGCAAAGACAGCAGCAATACTCAGTTATTTAGAAGGCACTGAGTGCCAGGAATAACAATGGCTGAGACCTCACCCGGCAGACCGCTAACTTGCTTTAGGTCACTTTGTGTTAACTTTGGGTCAAAGTTGCGTTGGGACCTATGCTCCAGGTCACCAGGTTAACTATTTAACTGCTATTCCTTACAGATTGCCCCATCTTCTCCACTACTCTAGTCTCCGAACAGAAAAATATAGGATGATTTGGGTCTTCATAAAGGAGTGATGATCCTGACCAACAAAGTGCACATTTGTAGGAGACAAAGAGGAACAAGGCCATGCTGGAAAACATCTTAAGTTTCATACTCCAGGAGAGAGATATGGACACCATAGGATAAGCATTTAACAGCATGCGTGGGTAGTGCACTCAAGATGTGTGGAATTGGCTCTTAAAGCCCAATTGTGTCAAATTCCTGAAATTGCATAAGAGCAAATATGTGGACCAACTTCCAATGCAAATACTGTCCTTGCTTTGATTTCATCATTGATGAAAATGCAATACATAAACTGAAAACAAGCACACATTTATCAAGTACTGTATACAACCTGGGTGTTTACCTAAGTGCTGTTTCAGAATTTCAGTTAAGACTTTTACAGTAAGCCCTTCTGAGAAGCCACTAACTTTTTTTTTGCTTTTTACGGATTTTCCCTACAAGGATTTGTAGATATTCATCTCATCCTACTGGAAACCAAAGAAGCTGAAGCAATAACTTCTCTTATCCTTTTTATTTTTCCCTTTTTTTTAAAAAACAAAACAGAAAAAAAAAAAAAAAAAACAAAAAAGAAAAAAAAAAAAAACACCAAAAAAAACAACCAACACCAGACTTTAGCAATAAACCAACTTCCCCTGGAAAGAAAAAAAAGTAAAAAAAAATGATTGCGTGCTGCTTTGGAAGTGGTCCTGAGAAACCACAAACCATCAGTCCCACAGGAGTTATAAGAGTTTAATAATAAAGGCTTAACACAGCCTCGATACCACATACCATTACAGCAATACGCTCCACAGACTGAGCCAAACAGGGAATACAATAATACATCACAACATAAGGCTGTAATTTGGCACATCCTCATACAGAGACTCCAGCTCTGAGGTCTGCATTGCTTTCTTGAATGCATGATCACTGTTAAGTTTCTCATTCCACAGCCCTGCTCTCCAGATACTCAGATGGACTCCCACAGAACTGCAACTTATATTTAATAACATTTCATGTAATTTCTACCTCCGGAGCTTGATCAGAGACCAGATATCCTGCAGAACTCCATCACCTGGACTGAGGATGGCAACTGCAGTAACAACATTAAAGAATAAACTTTTAATTCAGAGTCAGCATGAAAAGACAGATTTTAGATGCTGCTTTTTTACCATGGAATTAGCAGACCATCCACAAAGACAAGGGTTTGCCATTCAGCTGAGTACTGAAAAGGATAGCATCAAACACCCCATTAGCCAACTAAATTTATTTCCTATTTGAGATCAATATTCTACAACATGACATATAGCAGAGAAGGTATACTTCATGCACAAAATGCTTCGTAACTTAGTGACAAAGCAATAACAAATGACAGAGTAATAAAGTGCCAGTAATAACAGAAACTACCCTTCTGTTTCATCTAGTCAGAAAATGAAGCTCACAAAAGCAGTACCACTCAGAAAACATGCTACTGTTGAGATGCATTTGGCAAGAAGATCTGTCTCAGAACATCCCCTGCCCACTCCCAAAAAAAAAAAAGGATCTGGAAAAAAAATATTCTTATTATGGCTACACAAAAGTAGATAATTCTTATATCCATGGAATTGAAGGGAACTAAATCATTTCAGTTCTATTTCACAGAGATCTCGCTTAGATATCTAAAGCATGAACATCCTTCCTCAGATTTGGTAAAACACAGCAACTCCATCTCCAAAACAATGAAGCTAAAAATTTTCAGACTAAAATAATAAAATACCATACCATAAATACTAGCCATCTTTAGCTAAGATACAGCAAAGGCAGCATTACAGAAATCTCTAGGAAGGTAAGCATCTTTCGTGCATGAACCAAGCAGCCCTTCTACTTTCCCATACAAAGAAAGACAGGTATGCAACGGGATCGCTCTCAAGAAACACCACACCAACATGTTGCAGTCCTTTTATTTGAACTGGATCTTTGCTTCACTCTCTACTCACCCAAAGCTGAAACATTCTTACTTGAGCACTGAAATAATTAATTCATCTACAGGCAGAGATCAAATCAAGTTTTGCCATTGAAAATAGGAGTGCAACAAAACTATGGGTATCTAAAAACTAAGAATTAAGTTAGAAACAGCAACAGTATATTCCCAGTAACAATCACACCTCTGCACTATAAGCACTAATAAGTTAACTGGAAGACATCAAGCAAACACAGAAAAAAACATTTTACTAAAACTAGAAAATTAATTGCTAGAGTTGCTGTGGTCACACTTGACTGAGGATGTTTTACTTCGGCCTCACGCACTCACTGGATACATCACACTTCAATCCACGCATCTGTTTCCTACATCTGTGTCACAGGTGAGAAATTATTTTCTGCAGCTTTTTGTTAACACTTCCCTGTAATCTACAGGTGCCACCTAACTTTTTCCCTCACACTCATCAATTAACAACCTTAAGTAAAATACAAAGTAGCAGTTCCTCATCTAAACTTAGCCTGACTTGTTCTGCTCCGATTCAGACCTAGAGCAGCCCATGCACCCGAATGCTCACCTGCTTCTTCCAAACATATCTATCAGTCAGTTTAATATATTAGACAGATTTAATATCAAGGCCAATCTAACTGGATTGATTGATCAGTCTAACAAATCAAGAAAACCTAGAAAGGTGCCAAAAGGTCCTAATTAAAATTAGGCATCACAATGCTAACTGCTACCCAAAAAGAAAAAGAAATTCTGGCCAGTGCGTGACTATTAAACACAAGAAGGAACACCCCAAAAACCCCCAATTAAGAACAGATAAATTTATAGACAAGAATATAAGCAACTATTCACACATGCAAAGAAGTGACAACTTTTGTAATTCATACAACTTTTTTTTCAAACAGATGTCAAGCATATTCCTCTGATTTCCCAAACATAAGAGAAGGATATTTTATGCATTATTTTCTTGTTGTTACATTATTGTAGCATTCCCTGCCTGCACTTCTAAGTTACTTTTCCGCGTATCCTTCATTTCCTAATGCTTTGTTTTACTTGCTGAAGACAGATTTAGGGAAGGGCTAAGTCATTTATTCAGCCTAACGATAAATGCCATCCTACTAATTTATTAAGTATCCTTCTTCTGCACTGATGTTGTGCGTGTGTCCCCCACTGCTTGGTTTATTCTGCTTTACTAAGCTCTTTCTTCTACAGGGCAACTGATTTTCCTGCTTCTCCACCTTTATCTGAACACAGTGAGATGGCTCTGTGCTAAGGGCACTAACCACTACAATAACATCTGCACCATGGCCTCAAGGATGCTCTGTGTTACTCATTCTTTATTGAAAACTCAACGCACTCTTTCTGACATCCTCTACGCACCACTTCACACAGCGCCAGTGAAGGTCAAAGGAAACACATATAAGACACTCTTACCAGTAATGTCAGCTCCTACATACGTACTCTATGAAAAACAATCAGTAGTGTTCCCATGCTTAGGCACCACAGGAAGTTAAAATCTCAAATGTATTCTTTGAGCAGCGTTCCTCTAACTTTCTCAGTATCTAAGATGAGGACTGTATCATGACAACACACACAGAGCACAGGCACACCTCCTAATCACGGACGTCCAAGCGAACAGCAGTAAACACAGGGACTGGAAGTTTTGGCAAGCAAAGCACATGCACACTTTCAGTCCGGTGCTGTCTGCAACTGACAGGAGACCCAGGTTCAAAGTCCAAACCTATTCCCTTTATGGGAGAGGAAAAGTCACTCAGCAACAGGACACATCTTCAGCAACAGGAAACATCTGATTGTAAAGAACACTTCCAATAAACTCCGGATTTTCTACTTTAATAAACTGTCTTAAAACAAGGCCGCACTACATTGTTGCTGTTGCACTCAAGTTGACCGCCTGTCCTCTGTGCCACCTGGCCATAGTTGTATCGGTACAGAGACGTGGGAACGGATGGGTGCTTGATTCACACAGCACACCTGTGGGGCAAGACTCACCCTCGCTTGAGAACGTGCATCATTGTGAAATATCGCAAAAATGGAAAAACTTCATTCTGATCTAACTACTAATTCACTTATGCACTGAACAAAGTTGAAAAGTTTCTGCGTTTTTACTCTAGTCAGCACCTCTTTGAATACTACCCTCGTTCATGTAGCGCTAACTCTGTAAGCACGCAGGACTAAAGCAGGCCACACAGCTTTTCTCTCCATTCCATGGCTGACCCAGAACTACACCCTTTTTACTGACAGATGACTTCACGGCCAAGCTTAGAGCTGAACCCACATTCCTTGGTCATCCACTCTGCCCAGACATGAGATCCCTTTTTTGCTTCAGCCTGGAGCCAGCCAGTCTCCACACTGAGACACCAGACACGGAGCGACGAGGCTCACGCACCAGCTCTGCCCAGCAAGCGCAGGCACAACTGGTTCAAAGCTCCTGCAAGCTCACGGCCAAACTAAAGCATGGCCAGGATGGATAATCTTGCTATGACCTGTGCAACCCTGAACAACTCCTTTGATGAAACCAAGTGTTTCTCATCTGTAAAAATAAACAATTTGCTTTTTTCCCCAGACCCTTGGAAAAAAGGCTTGAGAGCCAAGAATGGATACAGGGCAGTATTATCACTTGTCTCAAGAACTTCATGTGGCATCAAGTGGTTACATTGTAAAATGCAAAGTAATTCTTTATCAAGTCTCAATTTCCTGTCATTTCATTGAAACTACAGCTCTTAGCGATACAGAACATGAAACATGTAGTAATATTTCTTTAACGAATTTTTGTGAATTTCATGGAACCAAACCAACTTTTACACTTGCTGTTGTGCGCATTGCTCCTTTTCCATCAGGACGTTCGTAATGAAGTGGCAGATCAGCTAAGCAAGAAACAACGCTCATGTTCTGAACAGATGTATTTTTTAATGCTCTGAGCATGCCAATTTTCTTTATCCTGCAATCAATGAACTGAATGAAAAGATGTGGTGCCCTGTGCCAGCTGGCAACTGCTTCAGAAGAATAGTACGTTGCTATTGTCTTCAGCAGTGCCTAAATAACTGTTCAGCAGCAGGAAGGGCTGGTATGTTTTGCTCAAAAGATCACTATTTATTTGGATCTACTACACAACGTTGCAGTGCCATGACAACAAAACTCTGGGCACAAGGACAACATGGTGCTTCACCCCAAGCATGCGGTATGCGTAGCTCCTTGGTGTCCATCCCCGCTCCCTGTTCCAGGGGAAGGACAACAGCACCGGCCTCTTAGGCTGCTCTTTCCAGAAGAGGTGGACAAAGAGCCCCCAAATGCAAAGGAAAAGGGGAGATCAAGGGGCTGCACAAGTTCAATGAAAATATACTTGGCTTTGAGGAACACAACTGTAGAGAAGGTACGGATCTACCATAAAGTCACAAAACGAAACAGGCCAAACTGTACCAATGACGCTGGTATCTGAGAGGTTTCTCTCTGAACAGAGAGAAATCCTTTAATTAATCCCAAGCAGATTCTCAGTATTTTAAGGAGCTCATGTCCTCCTAAGACAAGTCTCATATTTTGGTTTCAATTATTATTGTAGCACTAAGTCAGTCACACACCCAAATTCCATAGTGGAACACGTAATAAATTACAAACCAGTAAAACCTCTCTTCTAAGCACAATCCATGTGCAAGACAGAAAATGGATACTGGCAGCTGGGGAATTACACAGGAACAAATGTGACAACATGGGTCAGTAAGATGGGACCAGCTCAGTGCAAGAACATTTTCCTGAGCATCCATGGTGGTACCAGTCTTTAATCAAAGCAATATGATGTGAACCCCTATTTTGTTTCTGAATGATTCACTCTTTTCATCAAGAAATACAGCATTTGTACACTCAAATGTAAAGCACTTGCCTTAGGTTCAGAATATGTATCTTCTTCTGAACGTGTATCTCCAGCTAATACTTCAAAATTATGAATACCTTAATACATTTATTTTAAAAGGGTCTCTACAAGTGTTTCCTAGATAACCTCAGTAACAAGAACACTGGAGCTGTCTTTATAATTAAAATTAACAGCAAACTTGTACATTGGATATATCAGGGGACACAAGGGAAACTGTATTTAAACTTACCTGTGTATGACTGTTGGATCTAACTATTAACAATATTTAGAGGATAGATTAATTTAACCTCTGACATGACTTAAGACAGAAAACTACTGAATTAATGGCAAAATTCATTATCCTGCATGGAATGTGTCTAATAATCATTAGTATAGCTGTTATTTAGTTCAGACAAGAATACTGGACAGGAAGGTTACAGATCACAACTAAATTGTTTGTTTGTTTGTTTTTAATTAAAGCACCTAACAACACTCATTTGGATATAAGCCCTTGAAAATACTCCCATACGTCATTTGCAATCAAGTGCCAGACTCAACATAATATTTTGCTGATGTAAAACACATGTAAACAAAAATTAATTGGCCAATGCTCTCTGGCTGCTTTCAATCACACTTCAAAAGGTGCAAACTGTTCTTAAAGTATTTTTAAAGTAACTTTAACCTAATAATACCTGTTTATTTCAGTCATTAGAAAAATTCAAGTACCATACTCCCTTTGGTTTTCTTGGTTAGCGCTCACGCATGTAACTTTCACATAACTTCGAGAATACCAAACAATTTCCACATAAAAAAACCCTCAAACTTTCAAACATTATTACTCTTTACTATATACTAGCAGCTTGAAACTAAGAAGAAAGCAAATATTAAATTTGTCCTTAAAAAAAGTTCAGTTTCAAACTAAAGACAAATACGCTCAAATTTCTTCATTAGGTTCTTGCACAGCACTGGCACAAGGAAAACTAATTCTGTATTTTCATAGCACAAACAAAGTATATATTGTCACCTTAGACATTATAAAATACAAAGCATTCATAATTAGAAATAAATTGCTTTACTCTTGCAGTATTTCTATTAAATATGGACCCGGGCTTTTAACCTTAACAAAGCACAGTCTAAGAACTGTACTACTGACAGTGTCTCAAACTTACATAAACTCAGACAACTGTCAGAGAGCTCTGGAAGGCTGCTGCACATTATCTTTGTTTTACACAAATAAAGATACCTACTTGCAATTAATGGCAGTTAGGACAACAACTGTTTTAACAGCCTGCTCTTGCTTTCTTGTCTGCTGGAGCCATTCAACTATTTTTTTCTCCCTCTCCCTGGTATGGAAAAAACTTTTTCTGTGTGTTGGGTTTTCCAAGCTAGCTCTCTCAGAAACCTCTCCTTCCTCAAAAGCAAAAATAAATATACTTCCATCAGGAAACTCACATTCTTGAGTTTGTTTGAAATGATGTACTACTTATGATATTAAGCCAGTGGGCAAAAGCCTCCCAAAACCTTAAAGCACACTGCCTCTGTCCCAGCTGCCAGAATAACTGCCAACAAGTTCATATACACAGCTTTACAGTGACACTTCTCACCTCTCCCGGCTCTGCCCAAAACACAAACAAATGACAGGAAGGAATAAGGTACAAGAAAAGTGTATGGGCATAAAACATCTCCTGAATACAAATGCTTTATAGGCATCTTCTCTAGAAAATGGCAATGTTCTCCTTTATTTTGCATTACAAGGATCCAGACCATTTATTAACATAAAAGGTGATACTGAACAGAAAGTCCGCTAGATCCATTTTTCACCCATGTTTTTTGCAGTCTGGGGCCAGGGGGAAGTTTGGGGTTTTTTATTTTGTTTTTAACAGCATCACCACAACTGATTCCAAAATCTTCTGGCCCATCAAATCCTAAAACTCATTAAGTTTCCAAAATGTCCACTAAAATTTGGATTTGAGAGGTCCTATACAGTACCTGATTTTATAGGTAGTAGATATACACAGAGATATACCGAGCATATCTCTTTCAAAGCCAAATGTCTCGAAGAGCAGCTTGCGTGCCTTCAGCTTCTCTCCACCTTCCACCCACGCTGCTAACTGGTCCTACATGGGGCATTATGTCTACGCAAAAGCCTTGCATTGTCCTAAATCAAACAAACATTGACACATGCAAATCTGAAATAAAGATGTTCCAGAAGTCATATGTGCATCCTAGAATGATACCAAAGCCAAATACTATTCTCTTCCCAGAGTATCTGCTTGACCATGCAAGCTCCCACGCTCAGAGGAATAAACAAAAAAAAGCCCCCAAAACAAAACAAAAAAACCCCAAACTCCCACAAAACCACAGTAACTTCGAACAGTGCATATACAGATTCTCATTTCCTATTATTTTCTTTTACAAATGTTTGATTTGAAGGAGAAAAAAAAGGGTTCATCAAAACGTAAGAAAAACAACTCAGAGATGGACTGAATACTGTCAGTAGCACCTCACTTCCACATGCAGAAATTACAGGACAATGAAAAACTTCTTCAAATAGCGGCAGCGGAAGCTGATCATCACACCAGCCAGCCCCTGGACAAATACAGCTGGAGACGATCGAAAAGTGTTCCTCCTATCATACCACATACAAAAATACAATGAATCCCTTTAAATTAGCACTTGGCAGAGAAACAAGCCAGTGAGAAAACAAATGTCAAGGCACCCAGAAGGTTAAACACTAAGAAACATTGGTTCCAGCCTAGGATCAATGGAATTAAACTGCTGAACACCTAACTAAATACCCCGTAGTGTAGTTTCCAAGTCGGCAGCGGCTAAAAGCACAACCAAGCTGCCACTCCCCCAAAGGGGGGGAAAGCACTGAAAAAACAGGCCAGCCTCACCTCCAGCTACAAGAACATTTACTGCCTAAGGAGAAATTGTATTGAAAAGATCCTTGTCTGTCAGAAACGAAGCTTACAGCGACACAAAACTCATGTGCAAAACTGAAATAGGCAGTAAATGACCGCAGTACTCCACGCAGATGTGGTGTGACCAGTCTCATCTGCCACACTGCGTCCAAATATCTTGGGTGACCCTATCTGGGAAAGCCACAATCTCTTGCATGTTTGCAACAAGTGAACATAATAGGTAACATTATTATTATATGCTGGAACAATATCGAAGGAAAGAAACTGAAATTTCACAAATTCAGCAGAAGGGCAGTTATTGATGCAGTTCCTTTTGCTTGGTCACACACATTCACACACATTTTTCTCAGATCTGCCACAATGCAACGTGCAATGATCTGCACTGCTCAGTTATGCCTCTGAAAATCCGTATTAGCTTCACTCTTTTGAGTGGCCACGTAGACTTTCAGGACTTCAAGGGCCTCTGGGGAAAAACAAAACAAAACAAAACCCACCCCAAAAACAGAAAGCAAAACCCATTCCAGATCAATGGACTACTTAGATCAAAATATCCAGACAAGGGAACAGCTTGCTAGCATCCAGCAGTACCAGCATCACTGAAACATCAAATGGTTTTGATGAAGATTATGTGAAACCGCCAACTCCATTTCACCAAAAGCTGGAACTTCAGAAACTGAGACCTGCCAAGCGTAACTCCCATTCTTAAATTAATTCAATTTCCACAAAGAAAACCCACTGTAATCTCAGAAAGACAAACCTTCCACAGCACTCCACGACAGACTCCATTCCTTATTAGCATTTCCAGCCACCTGCTGAGGTATGCTCCCAGCCAGGATTTCACAGGCTCGGTGGGATTCACAAATTTTAGAGTTTTGCCATTTCTGGATTACTCCACTAGCAGAACTCCTTATAAAAGGCAACAGACATTTTATTAACCTTATTCTAAACCAGCTGCCTCATCTAACGCTACTTCATTTGACTGGCAAAAAAACCCAACAGCTTGATGTTGGCAGGTCTGGGATCAATTCAGAAATGGAAAATGGCCTCTTCTTGGTTTGTGACAAGCCATCAACATAGGCAACTTTTTGGCCATAAGTTTGACTATGAAATTTCTTGCACAACTGAACAGATGATCGGGAAAGAAAGGAGAGGATTAAGTGAGGGAGATAGTGACGAGCAGGGCATTCTATGAATAAAAAATACTGCAGAAGCCTGAGACACCAGTTCACAAAACACAAAGGACTGCTGGTCATTCAAAGAAAGCAAACCGTATGTTTCTAAATGGCTTAAGCTGCTGGTTTTTAAGGTCAGAGTTTGGGTGTGGGGGAAGAGGTTCTTTTGGTTTTGTGAGGTTTCTGAACTTTAATAAAAGAGCATCTTTCTCAGGCTGCATAACCTTGACATTCTTTCTAAGCTGTACTAAAACAAACATGCCCACTACTTCTCCCAAATCAAATCAAGTAACAGCAACACTAACCATAATAGATGCTATTCAACGCAATACAAAAACCCGAGTATCTCAAGGCCAAGGACTCCATATGGAGAAATGCGAGCCAAAAGCAGGATTTAGGGCCAACTTCAAAATTGCACATATGGAAGAGAACTGCAACCACCTTAAGATCCTCACTGCATCCAAGCAGGCAGTTATCACCAGCTCCAGGCCCACTGACACTTGAGAGAAGGAAATGAGATTTATCAGTTGCAGCAGATCACTTTCCCACAGCTGGTTTTAATTAAGCTAAATTGGTGGTAGTGACTAACAGCAAGCAGAGCCTTCTCAAATCACTCTGCAAGTATTTTTGCCAGCACTTCACCATCTGTGCTGACCAGGAATACTGGATATCAAGTAGGATGTATCCACTCCCCTTAAGTATCAGCTGGTATAGCCACTGCTTACAGGTAACCAGGTGTGGGGAGAAGATGCAGAACTTGAAGAAAGCTACCAGACAAACTCCACTGAGAAAAACACTGCTGAAAAGGCATTTGGATCACTTGCCAGAATCACATTATACCTTGGCCATACCCATGCTACATGAAACTTATTAATGACCATGTGGATATCAAACAGTTTAGGAACTGTAAGAAACAGAACAGCCTATATAATTCCTAGGCTAGTTGTGCAGTCAACTCCTCTAGGCCATTTTTTTCTTTTGTGGATACATTCAGGATAGGATAGCTTTACTGTGAAAAAATGCTTTGGGTTACACCACGATTTCACAACAATCCAGGGAATGGCTAGACTGTGTGAATGTAAGACACATTTCCAGGCACACATAAGGTGATGGAAATGGGTCTAGCAAGGGACTAATTTTAATAATAACATTTAACTAGATAGAAGTTTTTCGAAGGCAGATCTGTGTACAGCAATGGGAATCAGAGAGACTAATGGCATCAGTTCCAGCATTGGTACATAAGACTGACACACGTAAGGAACAGATATATCAGTAAATATAAATTAATAACATGACAAAAGAAAGTATAGCCTCCTGCAGGAATATTTAGCACTTACCCAGACCTGGCCTGTCTGGTTCACTGAAGGCATGAATTTCAGATACAAAAATCTCTAGTTCAGATTAAAACATGAAACCTAGCCAGCTCACCACAAATGCAGGTTGAGGTATTAACACTACTGATGCTCAAGCCAGGGAAGTCACAACCAAGGCAAAGGAAACAAGACAAATTGCAGGATAATAAGTCTGGGCCTAAGAAGAATATAATTCAGCCTACTCAGGGACCTGCTTTAGAGAAACCCATAGGATACGGGCCTGGAGAGAAGACAGGTGCAGGACAGTTGGTTTTTGAGGGATGACCTCCTCCAAGCTCAAGAATGGTCTAGCCCAATGTGCAGGAAATCAAGCAAGGGAACCAGGAGACCTGCATGGATGAACAATGAGCTTCTGACAAAACTTCAACATAACAAGAATGCATAGAAGAGATGGAAGCAGGGTCAGGAGAGCTAGGATGAATATAGGGACAGTGCCCCAGGGTACAAAGACAGTCTGAGGAAGGTCAAGGCCTGCCTGGAATTGAAAACGGTGAGGGATGTGAAGGGTAACAAGAAGCGCTTCTACAGGTAATTTAGCAGCAAAAGGAAGACTAAGGAAAACGTAGGCCTCCTGTGGACACAAATTATGTAAGAGGTCTGGAGAAATGGGCAGACGGATCTCATGAAGTTCAGCAAAGGGAAATGCAAAGTCCTGCTCCTGGGGTGGAATAACTCTACACCGTACAGGCTGGGTGCCAACCTACTAGAAAACAGCTTTGCAGAGGAGGTGGAGGACCAGGACTGGCGGAGTAGCTGGACTGAGCCAGCAACGTGTCCCTGCAGCAAAGGCAAGCCAACAGCACCCCGGGCTGCGGGAGGCTGAGGGCTGCGAGGAGCGGAGGCGGGGATCCTTCCCCTCGGCTCAGCACCAGGCTGGCACCACCGGAGCGCTGGGTCCAGTGCTGGGCCCCTGCTACAGGAGAGAAATGGACATATTGGAGCAAATCCAACAAGCTAAAATGATTAAGGGATTGGAGCATCTGCCATACGAGAGGCTGAGAGAGCTGGGATTGATTAGCTGTGAGCAGAGAAGGCTCAGGAGGCTCTTACCAGAGGTGCATAAATACCTGATCGGGGCAGTCAAGAAGGCAGAGACTCTTCTCAGTGGTGCCCAATGTACAGGACAAGAGGCAATAGGAAAAAACTGAAATACAAGAACTTCCATTCAAAATAAGAACAACAATTTATACTGCAAGGGTGGTCAAACACCAGCACAGGCTACCCAGAGAGGTTGTGGAGTCTCTGGAGATACGCAACCCAACAGAAAAAAGCCCTAAGCAACCTGTCCCAGGTGACCCTGCTCACCCTGCTTTGAGCAGGGGGATTGGACTAGACCACCTCCAGAGGTCCCTGCCCACCCCACCTACTCAGTGATTCCGTGATCCTTCTTCTCACCGAGCAAGGAACATTAAAGTTGCAAGAGCTCAATTCCTATCTAGGTCAAATCTCAGAAACAAGGGTCTGCTAAAACTCCATTTTATACAAATGCTGTAATTCTTGCTGACCTCAATCAGCTTCATCAAGTGAAAGATAACAAAATGGAAAAGAGGCATTTAATTTGATCAACACCAGTAGCTCTTCCACTGACCTAATGCTTGGCCAGAGAGAACTTGTGAAAACTGGATTCATGCATATACGACTACAGGATTTTGTCCTCTGGAAATCATAGCTTAAATTTGCCATTCATCAAAACTGGAAATGTGTAGCTTTGATGTCATCCCATTGCCAATGGGCATATTTATCTGACATAAAACACAGAAGGATAATTTCACCAATCAAGGCACGTGTTTAAGTGTCAATCCCTAGACTCCTACTCTGAACTGAGGGTGCCCATACAAATTCAATGCCTCCTGCAGAACAGATATAAGCAAAGCAATGACTACTTTCAGTTGACACTGGAGAGGAGAAATTAATTAATTAACCAAAATGGGGAAGTGAGAGTCTCAATATTTGCAGCTTAGTCAAAGGTCTAAGTATGCAAATGCCCAATGTCTACCCAGACCATTTAACACCTTCACAGTTTAAGTGCAGCGGTAGGACTGATCAGTAAGTTAACATCAGAGCTCTGTGACACAACTGGGAGCTGTATCAGGAGACGTCAGGCTACAACGCAGCCAGCAGTGCTGCTGCAGGCAAGGGCGAAAGGACAGTGCCAGAGCGGAGATTAAAAGAAGAAGAAAGCCCAGCACGTCCAGCAAGTGTGCACATTACGGCATCACTGCAAAATCTTATGTTTTGTTGTAAAGGAATCACATAGTGAAAGCAACAACAACTGCTCCCTAATGCGTTGTGGTTTGGTGTTTTTTTTCAGCTACTCTTCAGCACAGTCTTCTGACAAACAACAGAAACTGTGCAAGTGCACAGGGAAAGCTAATAAAAAGTATAAACAGGGAAGCCGCTCCACTTTTGTCCTCGAGCCAAACTAATAATTCAACAATCTGCCAACTCCTCTATTAGCTGTAGCTCCCAATACCCTTACGAAACATTAGAGAGATCAGAAATTTGCAAATGATGTAGCTCAGACATGTGATCTGGTTTCATAATTTCTATCCATGAATCATCTTGGCCAGCACAAAACAGGACATCTCCTGAATCCAAACACACCACGGGAGCAGTAGGGACTTCAATTTACCTGATTTGAGGTTTCATTTCTACATCATTTCAGCATCGAGCCAGCTGATCTGACAAAAGGTATAAAGGAAGAGACTGGAGAAAAGAAATAGTCAGCACGCGGGTAACACTGGCAGCTAGATGGCAGGTTTCATTCTCTAGAAATACTATCAAAGCCGGAGTCCAAAAATGCCTTAGAGGCCAGAGTCTCTCAGGCATGAAAGAGCCCGTGGACGTCCAAAAAGTTGGTAGCTCACTTAGGACCGTAACATTCCCACGCAGAGCCCCTGTGATGAAGCCAAGGTTCCTGACAACACGAACACCACGTTTCAGTGATTTAGCAAAGGCTGTCAAAGGCACACATGGCTGCTGCTTCTGTAAATCACGGGGCACAGAACTGCCCTTCGTCCAGAGCTTTGCCCCTTCTGCTTCCCAGAAGGGGAAAGAGCAGGCCCTGTTATCTTCTGCTGGAAGCACCTTGGTCTGATTAGCTCTTACTTCATTATCTTTCCCTATCCGAATGAAGGAGGCAGAAAAGCTGAAGTTAATCCTTTGCCTGCTTGTGAAGTAGGCACCAAGTCTGTTACATTTATTCCTAAGCCATCTGTAACTCTCTTGGACTATTTTCTCTTGAATAGTCCTATGGCAAGACTGACTCAGAAGTCATTTTGAGGTAAATTTTATCGAAACAGTTCAACCATTACCTGATTGCATCATTTGAAGGCACAGGCAGCGTGCAGGATGCCTTTCCATCTCCACGTGAAATTTTGTGCTTTAGTAACTTTCAGTGGTTGGGGTCAACATTTTCAAAATAGGATACCCGGAGTTCAGTTTTCTAAGTCAATTTAAGTAAAATAAGTCTAAAATTCTTTGGTCTAGATTTCAGAGGTATTGAATGCATCCAGCTCTTACAGCTCTGCAGCACATATAGCTAAAAAATCAGACTTTAAGGTACGTAAAACACGGATATAGACTAAACTTTGGAAATGTTGGTTTAAAGTCAAAGATTTGAAACTGATCACAAAAGAAACAAGAGTCAGCTTGTGAAAATATTTTCTATGCATTTTTTCTTAGCACATTTATGCCACAGCATTACACAGCATCATGCACACAGCAAAGAATTATTGAGTTAAGGCTTCATTGGGCACATTCTTCTCTCTCTTTTTAAATAAATTTTAAAAACTAACATTAATATTACATTGCAGTGGGGGATTCATGCCCACAAACTTCCCCTTTTTGAACCATAATCCATAATGGATACGCTTTTAATAAGCGCATTAGACATCAGGGAAATGTCACCAGAAGTACTAATGGACTATTAAATGTCCGCTGTGAAATATACTGACTGCTTCCACATCGCTGTGCTAAGGCTTGTTTTTGTAGATAATCCCTAGTGCTTGCAAGAGTGTGACACGCGCACTTTGAATCTTGCTCTGGTACCTCCGCTGGTGTCCTTCCTTCTGTAACTACTTTTTACAGCACTGGCAGGAGATGTGCTCCTTTAGAAAGGAATTAAAAGAAATCTATACTTTACTGTGGCACAGGTCCCAGCAGGCAGAGCTCTTCTGCTTGTAATTGAACTCTTCTACTTCCCCTTCAGCCTTCCAGATACCAAGCTACAGGCATAACTACTGGGCTTTGTTTTTTTATTACCACTCCAATGTAGGCAAACCAAGACAGTAAGTTCAGAGTTGCATCAATTAAACTCAGATGGTACAATCAAGCACTGCAGAAAACAAATCACAAACCGCATTAAATTAGCACCTTACAAGAATTTCCATTATTAGTCTTCTCATTTTCTGCCTAGTTCCAAACTAGAGGACTAAACCACTATGCTTAACTGACACAGGCGAGAAGAAAACTTCTTCTCTTTCCCTGTGGCCAAAATGCTTTGCCAATTGTCTGCAAATGGAAAGACACCAAAGTAAGAGCCTCTCTTCCCCCCTCATCAGCATAATTCAGAGCATCTGTAGATGAAAACTGTAAGAAGAAATAGCAAAGACAGCAAAGGATTCGACATTTAGAAATTTCCCATGAGGCTGCTCCTTAACATTTATAGCCTTGTATTAGTACCATGGTCACTTTACAATGATTTTCCTCATTGTTGTGCTTTTCTGTTACTAGTTAATAAAATGTGGTTTCACTCTGCAATGCAGAACTCACTGCAATGCAGTGTCCTTCAGCCCACCTCCCTCCGATTGACAAACACAACTGAGAAATACAACATAAAACCCTCTGGATGCTCTAACCTATCTTGAGGTCAGAGACCTTACAGCACACTCACTTTATGTAACACAACGTTGTGCAAGGACCTCAAGCTACTGCCGAGACAACCTGGCACGCACGCACCCCAGCATGCCATGCTGAGGTAGGAGCTCGGTCCCAAACGCAGCAGAGCCACGTCAGAGAGAATAAAGCTACCCATGGGGCCTGTGAGCTCTGGCACAAGAGCCACCGACGAGCTCCTCCTCCTTCCAAAGGCAGCTTCATCTCCACTGTTTCATGCCTCGTGCGTGCGCTACATAACGTGCTGCTCAAACTCAGCACATTGAAACTCGCAGGGTGGTTTGTGGCAACACTGGGCAGACAAAGAGTATGCAATTCAAATCGAGTTTCTTTTGCTTCTGCCAGACAGATCAGCCCTCTTCTGCCTCATCTTGTTTTCCTCCCTTGTCTCAGGTACCCAGATATAGGGATTAAATAATTCTGAATATTTTACAGGAAAATATCATCTAATAATTTATCTTTGCAATTAAATCCACTGTAGGCTTGCAAACAGCTTGCATGAGCTGTCAGGACGTTCCCAGATTTGCTTGGAAAGACAAAAAGATTTTACGTTTAACTCGGCTAACAGTTAAGTGCTGGCAGTAACTGTCCGCAGAGTCCTGCAGAGGCCAATAAGCCTGAATTTAATAGGGTGGAAAAGAGAGTTAGTGAAAGGAAGCAGATCTTGTCGCTGAAAGTATGACAAATGAGGAGGATGAACTTAACAGCAGTTTTACAAGAGCCTAAAAGAGCAATACAAGTGTAAACAAGAGGAGAAAGAAGCACATTACTGTAACAATCCTAAAAAGAGAAAGTCCCAGCTCAGGGCTTAGCTATGTGAAGAGGGGGCAGCTTGATGTTTTTTGTAGATCAATTTTGGAGCAGAATCCCATGGGTTATGCCTCTACATGGGTATACTATTTGGGTTACATTTAGCAATCGGGCCTTGTTATTTAGCAACACAGATGCAGGAGTTGCCGATTTGTACAAGCCAATGCAGAATGCAAAGTGTTTGGGTTCTCTTTTCCTGTTAAAGTCTTTGTTATTTACTGCCTGCAAGATTGCACTGAAGTTCCAGCCAAAACTCATTTCTGCTGTTTCCAATGTACATTCCAAACACAAAAAACATGGCACCACATCAAATGTTGAAGAAAGATCATTATCATCCAGCTGCCAAACAGTTCCTGCAGGTTCAGAGGCAGAGAGCAACAGAAATCATGCACAGTGGTTCACCAGAATGAGCTGACAAGTGTTTTCACACTTGTAGTATTACACCGGAGTATCACAGCACAGCAGGAGCCATGGTGGTTTACAGGACAAACAGAAGATTTTACCATGGAAGGAAAAGTATAGATAAGGCAGTGGCTCATAACTCCAGGGCTACCCAGAGAGGACGGCATGCAGAACTGCAGAACAGGCTGGAAGGCTCGGCACAGAAAGGGCAGAATAATCTTTTGCCAGCAGAATAATCCAGTAGCCTCCAGGAATGTTACTCACCACGTTAATCACGGCAGAGCCTGAGGACCAAAGCTGAGGTTCTATTGTGCTATGCAGCATAAAACCACTGACCAGCCCATGCAAAAATGTCTGTCACTCATTTAGACAGATAAGGGAAAGGCAATACAAATCTCACAGCAGAGGGAACTAGACAATGGCAGCAGTTATTCTAGCTCCAGAATTTGAGCAACAGGTTTAGGTCAAAATGGCATGGCACAGCGTGATGAAACTAAGGCAACAGTACAAGAATAATTGTAATGAAATACTGTAATTTAAGAAAACCTGGAAAGTTCTAAGGGAGCTGTAGGCAATAAAGCCAGGAAGGCCTTAGAATACAGATGTAAATAAGTCGGTTCAGTAATTTGGCAAATTTAAGGAGATTCAGACTGAAAAGCTGAAACTAATTCCACAGTCCAACCACCTTCAGGATTTGTTTGAATTTCTTGTATCTATTTAGCTGTTGCAGCTCTTTAAACTTTCCTAAACCCAAGGTGACCTTTAAAAAAAAAAAAAAACTGAAAAATTTGCCAGCACATACAAACATATTCTAAAACATGCTGTCCGGAACAAACAGTCTTCAGAGCAGGGCACCAGATAGTCTCTGTAATAAACCACGAGCAATTAGCCTGCTGGGAAACAAATTAGCTCATTTCATTTCAGCAGAGTAAAGGTGGCTGTCATGCTCCCAGGATGATGTGAACTGTGGGGCTTTTCCTGAGCAACCTTTAATGGAAGCCCACCAGTTTGTACCTGCCAGAGGGAACGGAGAGAGCTTCCAGAGCCTGGGAGGCAAAGCTCTGCACTGGCCCGCTACAGCTCAGCAAAGCACTCTCTCCCTAGCCCTCCTGCTCCCTTCAAATGCCCTGGAGAGCCAGAACCCTCTGGTCCACCAGCATATGCTCTCTCAGTCTTATCTGCTGCCTCCGAGTCTGCCCATTCCATCCCATTCCTCCTTGCTTCCTAAAAGTAGAGAATTTGTAAAGTGAAAATGTATCAAACTTGATATAAAGTCAAGATTTCAGATACAGAGGTAGAAATATACAATGCACACGCAAATAAAGAAACATAAAAAGTAACTCTAATCTACACCTCCCAACATAATCGTCTCCTCGCTCTTTTCACCACCACTGCTCTAAAATGCCTGTACTCAAATTTAAACATGAAAGCCACATACTCACAATTCAGTTACTTCACCCTCTAATACACTTAGTCCTGCCATCTTCCATCTTCCAGGGAATTCAAGACTGGAGGTGACTTTCAGCTTTTTTTATGCCCTCCTACATTGTTTTTGCTCTAAGGTTTGGGTGGGCATGTGGTGTCTAGAACCAGCTGTTTCAGAATGGCATAGCTGGAGATCCAAAACTCCCCCATAAAGTTGAGAAGAGAGACCCATCTCTGGCTTTCAGTTGTACCATTACTGTGCTTTGGGGAGTCTACAGGGAGCTAGGAAGCAGCATGACGAGGACGTAGGCACACTAAACACATCTGCTGTTGCAGGACTTATGAAGTGCTGTAGAAGACTTAGAAATGCTGTGAACAAGAAAGGTTACTATTTTATTTATAAAAAAAGTAAACAGAGATGTACCCCAAGAAGGGTAAAGGAGGGCCATATCCTACACAATCTGTGTGCTCCACCCACATGGAAAGGCAGATGGAGCCAAGAGGAGAGCTCTGAGGACAAACTGAGAGGGAGGGAGGGAAGCAATTGTTTTGCATGAGAGAGAAACCAGGAACAAACCCTGGAAGGTGGAGACAGGGAACAAGCATCTTCCTCCCTAGGACAGCTGTGAAAGCAGCATTATGGAGTCAGAGTATTGTAGAGCTGACACTTGGCTTCCACAGTCCAGAAAAGCCTCCAAAATCTTCTAGCAGCTGATGAAATTAAGAGATCAGTGCCAAGTATATTCAGAAGTCTGTATTTGGTTAATTTTATGCTTCTATTCTGTAGCTATTTCAAAGCTACTGACCAAGAATTGAAACTGTGATCTGCTAGAGATTTTTTTATTTTGTTTAGTGGTCTGACAAGCAGAAGGTGCACTGCAATCTACACAAAAACCCCAAACCTAAATAAAATGTAGCAGACAAACCCTCTCAACATCTGCAAACTGGGACAAGTTTGGAAACCTCCACTCTTGCGTATCTAACTCTTTAGATGGCCTGACATGTTGGGCTTTTGGCATTAGGAAGAACACTCAGTAGCAGTTGAAAGTCAGTGCCATGCTAAAAAAATAACTTACAGAAGCAAGAGATTCCCACAACTCTAGAACAACCTGAAGTGCCCTGCTACTTAACATTGATTTTCCCCCTTAATTTTTTACCCCTTAAGAGCCACAGAGTGGTCATTATGAACAAGCTGTGGGGGGCTCTTCCTAGGCCAGATGTCTTGGATACTCTGGGGTCATCTCCCCTACCACGGCAGAAGGTCTCATCAGTGATGGCTGCTTCACAGTCTCCAGATTACAGGCAACTCTGATCATTACTCAGTTTATCAGCTGCAGGCAACAATGCCTTGTGCACTTCTAGAGAGGCCAGACAACATTGTTAACTAAAGTTAGATATGTTAATCAATAATTTTGTCTCCAGGAACCTTTTGCTCTTCATTTCCTTTCACACTTCTCACCTCTACTCTGCCTTTTATTGGGGTTCTTGCATCTTCAGTGAGCACGATTTCTTTAGATTAGTTAAAGACAGGATTATCTCAATAAACTGCCCTCCTAGTATCACTTTATTTGAATTACTGGATCTTCTAACTGTTTATCATAAAACAACATTCAAATATTTTGAGATCTTAACTGAATAAAGACAGTTCTGTCAGTGAAAATATTTACAGTAGCCTCACTAATTGAGACTGATTTCAGCTTCCTGAATCTCATTACGGTAAGCTGGGCACTGCTGTCAAAGGGAAACAAATAGGAGATGAATGAAAATAAACATGTAGAAACACAAACAACTGCTTAGAGTGACATTAATCATTACAAAAAAATCTGTCAAAAACATCCCTCTGACTGGCATCTGTCAAAACATCTCAGCAGTTCATCATCGCACAGCCACTGTTCAGATGGAGACAGAGTGTGCAACAGCCAGCAGTGCAAATCTCACACAGCTCTGAATTTCTAAGTGAATTATTCTGCATCTTAGAGCACTCCAGACATGGCTTGTTCCACAGCATTTCTCTCCTCTTTCTCCTGGACAGCCTGGAACCATCACTGTTCCCTCCTCCTCAGAGGGTGCACCATCTGACAGCTAATAATGCAGAATGAAGTGCTGCTCACCCTCTGTGTTTTCTGTCCATCAGCCCACAAGAGATGGTAAAACACTGGAAATCAAGTCCTATTAACACGAAGAAAAAAAAAAACCACCCAAACTATTATCCCTATTTCCTCTCATTTCCTGCCTGGACACGGTTTAGGAGTCCCCCAGTTACAGGAAATCCTAATAATGCAGTACCGAAGAACAAAGAACCGGCTTCTCAGAGAGGAGACAGAGGAGATCGGCATTTCAAACCTTTCCCCGACACCTCCATGACAAGCAGACGCCAGCCCTGGGAGGAGTGAAGCAGAATAGTTCTTCCTTTCCTCTTAGAAAATATGACATTATTTTTTTTCTGCTAAAACACCTTCCTTCCTCAAAACAGGTGGAAGATTTTGCTGGTTGAGCAGGACAGATCTTCTGCCAGGATACCATGGCAGAGCAAGGCTAACTACTTCTTTACAGAAGTGTCTACTCAGCCAAGTTTCTTTACCCTTGACAGATGAGGAAACCCCTATGTGAAATGAGCAGCCACAGAGCAGAAGTAAACAAGCCTAGTGTTTATTAACTGTTCCATATCCTGTTGTTCCACAAATGGTTATTATTACCCAGGAGATCAGATCTGTCCAAAGGAGAAGAAATGCCTGATACATGTGCTGACTAAAATCCCTAACAAGAGGAAAAAAACAGGGAAAGTTTGTGGTTTTCTTATTTTAGTTTTCTTTGCTTCAACCAGGACCCGTAAGCACCCCTTGTCTCTTTCAAATTCTGGACATCCTTTCTCAGCTGTTCCAAGAGCAGCAGGAACAAGTCTAGTGATGACGGACTGCGTGCTGGCCAGTGGAATCAGAGCCCTGGGACCAGCGTCTTCCTCTGCAGATGCCTAAGCTTCGCAGACACTGTTTAAGACAAATCAAAAGCAAAAAGAGCTGGCCACCACTAGCTCTAAGGAGTTGGCTGTTTTGCCACAGGTGTCATTAAGACTGCCTGGAGCTGTATACCGTAGCTTTAAATAGCTACCCATACATCAGGTTACACATTTACAAACAAATTCTTAAAATATAAACAGAACTTGCAGAACAGATATATGCTGTGCAACTTCTCTCTAATTCACCGCCTGGTGAATCATCTGGTGTGGCTTTGAGCATCCCTGAGACCATTCCAAAGTTGGTGCTCTCTTTCCAAAACGGATCCGGAGACTCTCCCACCACACCAGCTGCTGTCCTATGGACTTGCTTGTGCTGCAGGTTCGGGGCCAGCAGTGCCCGACCAGCCCAGGACAGCCCATCACAGATCCCTACGGTGGCTGCAGGGACAAGGAAAGCCATCGTGTCCCAAACAGCTTTCCTGTGCTTCTCATTTTTAGGTGACTTAACACTACTGCACCTTTCCTGAATCGTTCATGGGAACTGTTTCTATTTGGAACTGCTCATCCATGGGCCAGGATTTGCTCTCAGTGTAAACCTCTCGTAACAAAAAAAAAAAGAAAGATCCAAGCCTAGAAACGAACACTTCTGGTGGTTAACACAGCATCACCTTTCATTAAAGACAGCAGAGATTCTGTAACAGAGGCAGGCCCAAAGAAAAAAAGATGCATACTCACCTTTTTATTTCGGAGGGCAATAGGTAAAGCATTGTGGTTTTGTGCACTGGCATATTTATATATTCTTCTGGTTTTAGGCTCTCTGAGACCCCACAGAAGGTCACAGATATTTTAATCTGTTTCAGTCCTAGATAAATTAATTCATCTCTCAGGAATCTCTTTACCACTTTGACATCATTTTCAGCAGTGCAATTCTACATCTATTCCTAGGTATGCCCTGGTGTAAACATGAACCTCGGCTGGCACAGCTGATAAACAGGTTACAAACATGCTAAAAATGGTGTGACAAAATACGACTTTAGAAAGGGGAAACCATATGCACCTCTCAAAATCTTTTTTCTTTTTTCTAAGAACAGCACAAGATGTGGTATTTGAAATCTACACAATTCTGAAGCTTACATCAGTTGTTTAAGCTTAGAAGAATAACAAATTAGCATAGCAGATGCAATTATTTTCAGGAAAATCACAATGCAGCACTTCTCTTCAAAGAGCTGGACACTGCAGCAAGCCACAGCCCTGACTTGCACACAGAAGGCTCCTGCGCAAGTACCTCAGTAACTCCAAGTGCTTCAGGAGAGAAACAGACATCATCATTCTTAAAGGCATGGCAGATTACACAAAAAGGAAACAACTTTCTTTCTGAATGCATAAATCCTCAGAAATTTAGCAAAATAGAAGCAGCATTAAAAACCATGGTGAGTAATACTAGTGAAATATGCCATCCCATTGCAGTCAGCTTCACTGCAGTATGTGGTAACACTCTTGCCTTGGTTTCCAGCATTACAAGTGATGTGGGTCGGGTTGAACCAGGGAGCAAGAGTCCTTGGGAAACTACAGGAACTTCACCAAGCTACTGTGATCCCTGATGCTATTCCAACAGTTCCAGCATTGCTTCTATAGTATTTAGCAATTAATTTATGGATTTTATTTTGCTGCATGGGCAGCTCAGATTTACAGTAAAAGGTACCAAGAAAACAATTGCCAAAGGAGCTTATGCTGTCCACACTGCAGTGGAATCAGAGCTTCTCCAATATTACCTAAACAACATTCTCAAGTGACTTCTCACACTGCTACAAAGAGAATTATTAATCTTTTCAGTTTCTACCTTCATTTGCATAATGCGGAGTTGGAGGGCTCCCCAGACTGTTTCTAATTTGGCCTAATAATCTTTTCATCCATATTCTTAGCCAATGTACATTGGCTCGGTGACAGCATTTGCATGCACTGACACTCCTGAAGTGTTTCAATAATAGAACAAAGTGTGACAGCAAGAGAAGAGGAGGGAAAGGTAGAAGAGCAAAATAAATTGACTTGAAGTCTACCTAAAGATAGGAAACTTATTGAAAACCACCAGCAGGGAGTTCAGAAGGAACAACTGCCCACTCTTGAACACAATTCAGAGAACTCTGAGGGAAGTCGCATGCTTTTCTACGGCCAGAGGAAATCCCGGGTGAGGTACAGAGCCTCAGAGGTACCAGGGAACTTCCTGGGGCTCTGGGGAGATGATGGGCTGGATCAATAACGATGAACCTTCGGAGAGTCAAAGTCAGAGTTTTAACAAAAAGAGATAACCAAACCCACTTTCTTAGTGGTATTTGAGAAAAAGAAAAGAAGGCAGGACATGCATATCGAAACCACAGTGTTATTACATACAGTGCTTGACTTTCATACTCACTGATATTTTTCTTTTGTTTCATTTCACGCTCACTGGTATTTTCATTCACTCAAATGCATTTAGATCCTCAAGCAATCTTTGCTGTAAGATTTTTCCTGAAAGTTAAACATTCTTACTGGTATAGCTTTAGAGCAGATGGGCCACAGCAACCGAGCCCAAACACACATGCACAATAAAATATGCTTATTTGGTGGCACAGATTGTTTATTGTTTCTATTGCAATCATGCTAACACAAATACGGTTATTTATTTGTGCATTTGCAAAGCTGTACCTTTTTGGGGGGGTTAAAGTTCGCAATTTAGAAATAACTGTAGAACTCTGGAAAACAAAAAAAAATGCGAAACAAAACAAAAACCCCATCCTGTTCCCACTCTGGCATACGATGCTGTGTACTCACACCAAAGCGAGAGTGCATGTGCTCTGCACCTTTTTTGAAGCCAGCAAGGAACACGCTCAGTAAGGTCCTTGTGTCCATATTCCAGCTTTCATCTAACAGTCTCACTTAATTCAGAAGTCACGAAAAGGAATCTGAAGACAAGCTTTTCAAGCACAAAGCCTGCACATCACATGGATTCACATGCCTTTTCTTTTTTAAACACTTGAGAGAAGTTAAGCATGAAAGATTTCAGCTCCAAAAATGGATCTGATGTAGAATCTATTGTCACTGCACTAAATTGCACACTTTTTTAAAGACTGAAAAGTCAACATGGGATAGAGAGAACCAGCTGCATGAACTGAAGGAGAAACCAGATCTCTACTTCCTGAGCAGCAGCTCCCCACACTCTGTCCTGGTGCCCAGCTGCCTTACGGAGCTGTTGCAGTCCCAGCACCTTGGCTTTTCACCTCTCAGCTGCACCCTTGGCGGGATTGGTATAACGATCTGGTCATTCCATAAAATGGATCAGTGAACTGATCTGGGTTAAAAATAGTCTTGCACAGAACAAGTAGATGGATGGATGAGGGAAAACTCACGCTCGGACATAAGGATTATTTAACTTATCCAGTTTATTGCACTGTCCGCAGGCAATTACGCTAGCTCAGGTAATGGAGCAGCACAAGGTGCAGCATGAACTCCTTAACCTAACAGTGCCATGTAGAGAAGGGGAGAAAAGGGAATGCAGACACAGAATCTGAGCCTTTTTTTGTTTTTTTAAATCTGCTCTTGCATTACGCCACATCTATTCCAACCTGACTGCAGCAGCATGCACATCTTCAGAGGCTGCCAGAAGTGAAGAAATTGGCTGTTTCCATCGAAGTTTGTTCTTCAGTACAAGCTCCAGCTGGCTGATCGGTGCTATGAATTTAAGAGCTAGCAGTGAAGTTCTGTATACACAGTCTCATCTGCTCATCTCTGGAATTACATTCCCAATCATTGCTCTCTACAAACAAAAAAAAAGAATGCTGGGAATCTGTCACAGAGAAATTAGTTATTTGACCACACTCTTTAAACGGAGCTTTGGTTACCACCGCCTCCGTACCACAGGTTTGCAACGCTCTGAACATGAGTTATCAAATGTTGCCCCTAATCCCAGCTTCCTCCTGCAGACAAGGCAGGTGGAAGGGGCTGAAGCAGTCGGGGTGTTGTGAAGGGCAATCTAATTGCCCGCGTTATACATAGCAACAACAGGCCAGACAACAATCCTAGTCTGAACACTGAAAGCAAATGTCTCCTAACAGACTGTGTTCCATGTTCACTAAAGTACAGCCACCTGAGACAAAACATTTTGTGAGATAAAGTACATTTCAGCATTAGGAAGAAGTATGAGAGATTTAAGTCTCTCCAATGAGCATGTGACAATAAAACAAACAGAGGAATTCTGCCCAGGGAGGTTGTGGAGTCTCCTGCTCTGGAGATATTCAAGACCTGCCTGGACGAGGTCCTGTGCAGCCTGCTGTAGGTGACCCTGCTTCAGCAGGGGGGTTGGACTAGATGACCCATAGAGGTCCCTTCCAACCCCTACCATTCTGTGATTCTGTGATTATATCCGTTGTATACTCTGACCCAATTCTGTCATTCAAAATCTACATTAATATATATTTTTAAAAGCCATTCTCTTTGTAAGTGCCTCTAAATTGTATACAATACCCAACACACTAACTGCAGAAGTGAAAAAATAAGAAAATCTTCACTCCAGAACCAACATATAAGGGAGAAAAAAGGCACCACTTCATAAAAATCATAAGGAAAGAAAGGTAGAGCAGTGCAAAACGCTCCCCTTGCCAGAGAGGCAGTGGGTCGGCAGCTCACGCATCGGCAGATGTGTTATTGGAAAGGCCACAGAGCTCCGGGTGCAGCGGTGCTGCCCAGACACCAGAAGTGATTTGAGCAGAATTACAGTGTGCATGTTTTGGCTCGCATGATAATTTAACCTGGGTTTTACAATACACAGAGTACGGAGGTGACAGGAGGTAAACATGAGCAGCAGCATGCTCCGATGCCCCTGGCATGAGCCAGGCACCGAACAGCTTGGAGAAATGGGAAACATCGCCGGCTTAACAGACCAGGGCACCGTCAATTCCTCTTTCATCCCTCCTTCCCTGTCCTGTGAGTCCTGGACTCCTTAAAGCTAGAGTTAACCAAGGAACTGAGGGAACCTCATGATGTTCAGCACTGCCCAGGAGAAAATACACCCCCATCAACTTGTCCCTGCAAATTCAAACCTCAGTAATGCAACAACAGATATTTCCTTTGTCTTTACTATGGACATAGGCAGCACAATCAAGATAACAGGATCTGAGGGGAGTAGTGATGATGGCTCCAGCTCAGCGCTCCGGCACCCCCAAACACCCTTTTGGGCACCGGCACAGACAAATTTCCTTACAGAGCTGTGATTACAGCAGTTACTGGGACAGCAAATGTAACTTTGAGCTCTGAAACGATCCCCGCTATCATCGTACACTGTTCCTGAATGCACAAGCACAGATCAAGACACTTAAAGAAGTGACAGGGGTTCCTAGCACAGGAGTAATCTCATTTTGAAGCAAAGCAGAAGGTCTTTCTCACAGCAGCGTATGGGACACAGGGACCCTGACTTCAGTGTGAGCCTTGAGAACTGCCCACTTTCACTGGACACAGGCTGCTTTCACAGTTCAAATTCACAAAATGAACCACTTCAGTGTATTTCAAAATGAGATGTACATTATACATGTATCTAGAAGACAAAAAAACCCCTACTATCAATAACTAATTCAGCATATACATACAATTTTATGTATCTTTAAAAATTAAGAGCTACTACCCATTGCACCTGAAGAGATCGCGAAACACGCAGCAGATGGATCACTCTGCAGTCAGGGAATAGTTTTGAATTCCCATAGCAATCCTCAGTGGCAAACTAATTATCCAGCCTATTTCTTCGGTGAGCTCTGATGAACCACATGCGGCTGCCATCCTTTGGCTTCCTCTGCTCTCCTTAGATCGCTCACCACAAAGGATGCAGCCCCCACCTGCGCTGGCAGTCTCTGAGCTCTGAGCTCCGGCCCTGTCACTTCAGTACAAGCCCATGCTGGGCACAGCAGTAATTCATGAGGCACCGAGACAGCCAAACATGAATAAATTCACTCCTAAGCAGAGGGTTAAGAATTCTCTTTTTAAACTATTTTTTTCTAAATATCTAAGTAAGAAAGCAGGCAAGTGCAGAATGAAAAGATGCTCTTGTGTGCTTAGTATGAGAGGCACAGCTTCCTAGAAGGGGATATGGAAACAAATGAGGGAGTATTTGGGATGAGGGGACCACATACTGAAATCATCTCGATCCCTATTAAAGCCCTTGCTAAAGCTCCAGTTCCAGCTGGAGCCCCCTTCTGCCATTTCCATGTAAGAATGCATGTAAGAATTTTTTGGGGCATGTAAGAATGCTTTTTTCCTAAAGTACAAAAGGTGCATAAACTATACCTGCAAGACAGCAATGGCAAAGAAACTTTTGCCAAGCTCTGGTATCAAGAAGACTGCAGTCTACCCTGTGCGCTCTAGAGCAAGGCCTTCTGGAGCTGTCTGAGCTATACTCGCCTGGCCTGAGGAAAGGGAGAAGTGCACAGGAATCTATGAACTACAATATCAAGGGGGAACTAAACATCAGAAACACACGGAAGCACGACTCCAGAGAAAGCCACTGAAATTCCTATGTCCAGCATCAATCTGTGCCATGTATTCTCCACTGATACGAAAGTTTTAAAAATGTTGAACTTTATGTACAAATTCACCATGAAAATATAAATGCAGGGGAGTTTACAGGAGAGCTGGTTTTCCTCAGAATGGGGAGTGGGCTGCTATATTGAAAAATAACAAAAAAAAAAGTGAAGAAAGTGGCAATTGCTAATCGATAGAAGGTTTGCACCAGAATAATCAAACAAACCAAACTGATTTTGTTTCTGAACTGACCTAACAAAGAAGTTTGTGATTCACATATATAAGACTATTTCTTAGCACCAATTCACTAGAAAAAGATGTTTAACATCATATGCCTGGTGCTAAAAAACACTCTTACATATCTGAATCACAAATGTTAAATTTACTATTTTGGTCACAACGCCTATAGATTGGTTGTACATTGAACTTTCCCTTTCCCCCTTATTCTGAAATCTTTTCAGATTCTCTTTATCTTCTTTAAATATTTTTTCCCATGTTCTTTCACCAAACACAGATTGAACAGTCTGCAGGCTGCAGACATTCTCTCTCTATTTACCACCTCCTTTAATTTCTGGTATTAGCTGCCAGTTTACAAGAGCTTGTGGTTGGAAAATTGTCAGTAGCTGAACTGCACCAGGCTGGCATGCCAGCCGCACACCATGGGCAGAAGTCTCCTTTCTCATTTGATAAAGAATAGGGCACAGAAAAAGACAGAGAACTGTACACAGGCAGCATCGTTTCCACAGTAAGGCCAGACATGCAGGAGACTGCAGCGTTACCACTGCAAACACAAGTTAGTGCCTTCTACAAAAAGGTCAAAGCATTAGCTCCAGACTTGTAGGTGACCTCAGACCTACTAAAAATAGTCTAATTCACTGAACAAAGACCTACTGATGCCGTTTTACCAAAGACGTTTGTCATCTTCTTCGTATCATTCTGAAACCAGTAACCTTACTTCAGGCACTTTGACTCATTATCTACTGCTGGGAGATTTGCAAGAGGCAGAATAATACCGCCCTGGAAAGTGAAAAATTAGATAACTCCCTCGGTTACAACAAGCAGCCGATGCAGCCCAGCTAGCCAGCTCCTACACCGAGATGCTGTGCTGAGATCGTGCAGCCACTTCTCTTGGTGGGGAGCCACTGTCATCATTCAGATTACAGCATGTTCTTCTGAAGCTATGCCAGTCTGCCTTTGAGGCATCATGGTTAAAAAACCCAGAACCAAACCAAACCAAACACCAGGCATGGGCACAACGGATTAGACCAAACGTCCATTTAGCCTCATACTCCACGTCTGTGTTCATTGGCCAAGACTTCAGTAAAAAGCCCACAAAACAGGGTATATATAAAGCCACAGTTTTCTCTCATCATCCATTTAGGTTCCAGGCTCTGTAATGTAGAGATTTCCTTGCCTGTTTCTGAATCCTTATGGTCAATAGAACCTGACTGTCAATCTCTCTGTTTGTTTGTTTGTTTGTTTGGGGTTTTTTAATCTTTTCCTCACCATGGAACTCATTCTCAGAATAATGTAACTGGAAATAGCATGAAATAGCACTTCCCTGTATTTTAAATCTGACACACAATATTCCCATTTAATACCTCTGAATCTTGCACCGAGAGAAGCAATCACCTAAACACCTTCTCTGCGCCATTCACTGTTTTACACATACTTGTGAATACCTTTTGCCCTCTGCTTGCTCTACCTCAAACTGAAAGTCTGTACCTATTCAGCCTTTCTGAGCATGGAAATGGCTCGATGTTTTTGTTTACTCTTTTATTACCACTATATATACTTAATTCTTCTAGATCTGTTTCAAAATTAGTTGAAGAGAATTACATGTGTTATTGAACATGGAGGCACAAGGGGTATTTATACAGTGGCATGACATATTCTTGGGTTTTGTATAATTGTCTCCTAATACGTCCACGGTCTTTTAACCATCACTGCTAAATAGTTGCAGAACCATTCACAGTAATTCCAAGATCTCTTTCCGGATTTGCAAGTCATAACTAAGTCCAACATTAGGTGTATGCTGTCAGAACAATCTTCTCAACAAACCCTGCCTTACATCTAGCAGAACTGAATCTGGCCTGCTAGTTTGTTGCCCGATCACCTAGCCCTGCGAGATGCCTCTGACATTCCTCACAGTCAGCTTTTGGTTTTGCTACCTGGAAAAATATGTCAGCACTTTATTAGTCATCCTGTTCCAGATCCTTTACGAGCACTTGGAACAGCAGAGATCCCAGCACGCATTCTCAGGAATGTGGAGGAAAAGAAGTGGAGGAAAAGAAGGTTATCAGGAGTAGTCAGCATGGATTCACCAAGGGGAAATCATGCCTGACCAATCTGATAGCTTTCTACAATGGCATGACGGGCTGGCTAGATGAAGGGAGAGCAGTGGATGTTGTCTACCTCGACTTCAGCAAGGCTTTCAACACTGTCTCCCATAACATCCTCCTAGGGAAGCTCAGGAAGTGTGGGCTGGATGAGTGGTCGGTG
>Ga0181612_137383_pt1 | contig 36642 bp, 28 predicted proteins | sample HoacroProtozoa21_FD_119630 | JGI IMG/M metagenome (GOLD analysis project Ga0181612, IMG submission 119630) | Hoatzin crop microbial communities from Cojedes, Venezuel. Combined Assembly of Gp0051906, Gp0051904, Gp0051908
CAGGGATGCAGCATCCTCTGGGCTCAGCCCCACCGGCAGCCACCCTGCGTGGGGACAGTCCCCAGCCCCCGGTCCCTGCGAGGATGGACCCTGTGGGTCTCCAGCCCCATGTTGGGGTCAGATCTAGATGTGAAGCTGGTGGATGCTGGGAGATGAGCTGAGCCCGAGCAGGAAGGCTCTGGTGCCCAAGTGGGGTTGTGATTTTGCTCCTTTGTAAATCACCAACATTGTCTTGAGTCTCTGGATGAAAAATGAGGACAATTCTCACCATTCTGGATATAACATAAAATCATATGTTATATATAATTTATATACAAAATTTCCCTCCTTTCCTGGCTGACCCTTTGCCCCATCTCTTCTCTTTTACCTTCTCCTCCCTTCTTCCCTTTTCTGTTTTCTTTTTTTTTCCTTCCTCTCTCTCTCTCTTTCTTTTATTCCCTTTATTTCTTGCCTCAGCCCGTGGTTTGCTACAACTCCTGTGCCACACTCTGCATTGCTCTCGCGAAGGTGCTCGTGGTCTGATTTACAGTAGATACCTGCATTCCTAATGCAATTTTTATCTCCTTCCCCCCCTCTCTGAATTAATACGCTTGTTAATCACATGGAATTGCTAACTTTAGGAAGTCACTAAGTGCTCAGATTTATTTTTTATGTAAATATTTTCAAAGCTATAATTCTGAGCGCTGTCTCGCAGCACGGGAGCGGAGGTGGCAGGGGAGGCTTCGCTGTGGCACATGTCCAGAGGCACACAGGCTTGGATGGTGTTAAAAATGAAATGGGGTGTCTGTGTATGGCTCCCCCAGAGCCACGGCAGCTGCTTGCTGTTGGCGTCGATGGAAGCAGATGATGGCTGCAGGCCTTCAGCAACCAGTTTGCGTTGTTCTTCCGCTTTGCAGCAGCTCCTCTTCCCTTTTACACCTCTTTGGATTAAAACTGTGACTGTTGCATTGCACTAGGTCCACTCTATTTGGTAGTTAAAATTCAGCCACTTCTCTTTCGCTCTTCATAAACTGGTGAGCATCTCCCCACCTGGAGGAGCATCGGTGCTGGACCCGCTGCCGGGCAGCAGCGCCGGGATGCTCAGGAGCGCCCATCCATCCTGCGAGCCAAGGACTGTGCAGTGCCGGCGCGGAAACAGGAGCTTTGAGAATTGTAAAAGCCATAAATCCAGTGGACCAAATTAGTTAAATTTTTCTATTCTATGCCTCACAAAATCCAGCCGTTCTTGAGATGAATTCTCCGCATGTAAGCGGAACTACTGGCAGGTATAAGATGGATATTTTGCACATGCACACGAGAGCACAGGGACGAATTTGTGCCATGCGGTTTTTCCTGGCAGGGTTTTTTTTTTCAGTTTTTTGTGTTTGTTATGTTGATGATCTATTATTACTGTTGTTACTATTACTTAATACTGGAAGACAGGTGGTCCCATAAATTCCAGCACCCTCTTTTGAAAAAAAAAGAAAAGGGGGGGCATGTTTGCAATTCAAGTTTAATAGTGCATTCATCAAGAGCAATAAAGCATTTTATTGCACAAGTATTTCAAGGGATGTGCTGGCCCTGGTAAAAGCATTAGTAAAGGGGTGCATCAGCAATCTCATTTAAAACTGTCGACCCAACGTGAAAAATGTTGCGTTGAAGAATAAACTGCTATTAAGCATGATTAGATTGACCTGCAGGACAGATATTTTAGCTGCAGCAGCACAAGTCGATCAAAGTGAGCATCGCTTAGATTGCAAATTTTTTTTTTTAATGCCCTAAATTAAAAATGAAAGAGCCTTAGAATATTTAGGACCAGAGAGTGACTTTGGGGGTAAGATTTGTGCATTCAATTCGAAGAGGTTTGGAAAGGTGGGGAAAGGGGGGAAATGTATTAATTGCTGCCCCTTTAGCATACATTGAAAGTATGTTACTCAGATCAACCAATCAAAAAAGAAATTGTGCTGACTCAGCATTCGGGCTAGTCTGCACGTCCGATTGCAGAAGAGATCAGCACTGCACTGCAGTATCTTTCCCTGCCTTTGACACCAGCCTAGCTGGGCAGGGCTTCCCTTGTGTTTCCCAGGACTGGTTTAGGCCAAGAACAAGCGAAGGCCCTGAAGAGAGGAGGGGAGAGTCAAGGTTGTACAAGCCTCAGGCTGGTAATGATCCTTTTTAGTCAGTAAGCAAGAGCTGCCATGCTAAGTTTGCCCTGCCAGATGCAAGCGGCATGAATTGCTTGGGAATATATCTATTTTTAAAGACTTTCACCACATCTTGCACTTAGCAGTGACTGTGGGCGAGGGGGTGGTGTGTTCCTCGCAAGAGAAATATCCTCGCTCCTCAGCTCTGATCCCTCCCCTGAAAGCCCAGGGCTGATTTAAGTATGTGAAGACGGTAGCGTTAATGTTTGCTGCTTGAGGCTGAAGTTGCTCTTGACCTCAGCCAAGCGGGCAGCAATGCTGCAAGATGCTTTCCCTTTGGGATGCGGGCGGTCATGGTGAGAGCAGCCCTGCGCTCCAGGGCTGGGAGCCGAGGGCACAGGCTCCCCTGCCAGCTCGCTGGGCTTGCGAACGAGTCGTGGAGCTCCCCTGCCTCAGTTTCCCCCAGAGGCACAGCAGGTGCTCACCGTGGAGCTGTTAAAGCCACTGCTTGCACTGTGAGGCTAAAGCCGGAGGAGGCCAAGGCGGGTTGATGTAACTATCCAAGGACAAGCTTGTTCTGGTTTGTAAGGACTTCCCTGCTTTGGTGTTGGCTTGCACAGTGATGTCCAGCACGGGTTCTGGGGACATGGCACAGCCTGGCTGGACTTTGCCCCCTCTGCCCTTGTGACAAAAGGCAAATTCTTGTGTGGGATCCCCAGCATCTCTGAGCGGGTGCAGGGTGCGAGACGCAGAGGCCGGACCTCAACCAGGACCCCGCGGGGCCGTGGCTGCCTGGGCGGTACCTGGGCGGGAGTGAGCCAGGTGACGGGGTCCATGAGATGCTCCAGCACGGCGGGGCTGCTCGCTGTCTCACGGGGGCTGGTTGCCAGTCTGGGCCCCATGCTGCGCTGTGCCGCATTGCTGGGTGGCTCTGCCGGCGCTGGGGAGGTTGAGCAGTGCCCGCCCAGCCATGAGCACCTCGGTGGGTACCGTGGGCAGGCAGAGCAGCGTCCCTGTGGGGTCCCTCCTCCCGACCGCTGCTGCGGCCCGTGATGCTCTGAAGGCATTTGTGCTTGCACTGTTTAACCAGTGTCGGCGTGCATCCCCGCTCTAATCTGTATTTTTGCAAAGCGGTCTGTATGGAGGAGCAGAGGCTGATGGCGGATATCCTTGTGTACGAGGGGAAGGCTTTCAGACACAGCTACATCTTGAAGAAAGCAGAATTTAGTAGTCGAAGGTGTAAGCAGTTGGAGCAGTTGCTGGTGGTGCTCAGGAGGCAAGCTAGGCGCTGGGGCTCGGGGGAAGCGGAGTGACTGACATCCCTGACAGATGCAGGGATTTCCTTTTTTTTCCCTTCTTTTTTTTCCTGAAGCACAGGGCCGTGCCTGTAAACGCCTCGCCATGCCCAGATATGGCCTGCGCTGGGACCCGTGCCGCTATCTAAAAACGCCCTGGGCAGAGTGATGAGCCTGGGGGAACTGGGGAACAACTGCTATAAATAGTGCTCATTCTCAGCTGCCCTTCTGGTGGGACTGGATTAGGTGGCATCTGGGCAGCCAAGAGGCGCAGGGCTCGTGACCACCGACCGCAGAAGTCACCCAGCAGCTGTAAGGACAGGAGCCATCCCTGCAAAGCCCTTACATAGGCAAGTCAACCCTGGCATTTGGGGAGTCGGATAAAGTATGGGAGCAGGAATCCAGTGACCTAAGAGCAATCAAGAATAAAGTTCATTGTGGCGGCTGGGGCAGCGCTTCCAATCTGGGAAGCGACCGGGCACCGGAGGCAGGACTTGGCCTTCGGCTGCGGACGCTGTTCGGTGCGAGCTGAGGAAGGCGTCGGGAGGGAGCTGCGACGCGGGAAGCAAAACGTCGCAAGGAGTTGCCGAGATGAAGAGACTGGTGTCGCCTTCTGGGTTAATTTGCTGGCAGTGAGATTATTGGAAGCTCTGATTTAACATTTGTGTTTACCTCGGGTAAACAAATTAACAAAAAAACCTGAGTCTTAATAATTTAAGGCACTGACTTGATTGCGGCTAATAGAAAATAATGAATCTCGTGCAGGATTTTCACTCCTAACCTTGCAGAAGGTGGACAGTGTGTGTAGCTAATGTCCATGTGGATGCAATAGAAGTGGTCCCTATATGTTGAGGGGTACGTGTAGATATAGGCTGCGGGAGCACAACCCAGCTCCCGTAACAGCAGTGGAAAAGGACTGTATTTTGCTGGAATTAAGCTCAGCCTTGAATATTTGAAGGGAAAAAGTGAAGCAGGGATGGTTTGGCCAAGCAGAGGAGATGACTGTGCAAGCGATAGCTGAGGGGAAAGTCCTAAAAGATGTGCAGTGGGGCACTGCGGATAAAAAGCAGGGAGCGACGCTGCAGCTCGGCCCTGAGTGGGTCTGTTGCGGGACGGGGACCGGGATGCGCGGGCAGGCAGGGCGAGAGGGGTGTTTATATCCAGACTTTGTCCCCTCCCTTCCTCATGGGCGTCAGGGCTCCCTGACGGGGAGCTGCACCGCTTTGCTTTCTTTAAATTAAGCCAGCTTTGTCCCAAAGCCTTGTCTTTGAGACAATGAGACGCACTCGCACCCGCACCCGCTAAAATCTATTGTGCCATTTTTGCAAAGACCAGCAAAAGTCGCCCGTGTGCTGTCCCCTCCCTGTCCTCCACGCTCATTTGGCCTATTTGAAGCTGAATTTATTCCTGGGAAGGTCCCCATCAATTTGCCTTGCTCTTTTGTTGACAAGTTTATTAAAAACCTGGGCAACTACGTATTAAACTTTTATCAGTGTCGAGGAAGAATACGTCCTTTGAGCGGCCACAAAAGTTATGGATTGGGTCTTAACATTTCTTGTTCCACCGTTCGGCTGAGTCAGCGTAACAAATAAAAGCTGCCACTTCTTTTTTTTCCCTTTCTTGAGAGACAGTTCCCTTAGCAGTGTAAGTAACGGTGTCCCATAACACAAAAAGGTTTTGAGTCTGGGTAAACATGAGTTTTTTTTTGTGTGTGACCATAAGTCCTTAAAAATTTGAATTATTAACTTAGAAAGGGAATATGAACCCTGGAGAAAGTTATTGCTTCTTAGCTCACAACCAATAGTTATGGTAAAATAACTGATACTTTATAGTATTTAAATGAAGACATGCCCCCCAAATTAATAATGTTTGTTGTACCACAAGTGACGTACTTCTATCCACCGTGAGGACACGAAGGGGTTGGAGCGGTGCTTGGTTGGGGGTGTACCTCTGGTGCCGCTGCGATGTGGGAGCTTTGCACTTTTTCGTTAGTCAGAAGATGAAACAAAGACGAGGCCAATATGTTGCACCAAAGATGTTAAAAATAAAGCGTTAGAATCGCATAACCTAGTTCCCATTTTGCTGTGCAGCTGAGTTTTCAGGAGTTGAAAGAAACCTGAAAAATAGTCGGTGAGAAGGAGTTTGAACTGATATAACAACAGACAGGCAGGGAAAAAAGTGAATTTCCACGGGACTGAGCCACAATTCTTAAACTCTGCCGGATAAATAAATAAATAACTGTCCCCAGACAGCATCTTTCAATGCCTGTCACCGTGTCCAAGGATTTTTTAGTTCTTAAACAGGTTTGCTGGCATAATTTGTCAAGTCCAACAGGGAGGTTTCCGTGTGACAGAGGATCATTTTTCACCACGCACAGTGGTGCACCAAGGCAGTCCGGCAGGCTCCGAGCAACTCCATAATTAGATAACAGTTAACATACGTGTATTAGATGGATCATCATTCATGCTATAGGATACAGCAGAGCCCGCCGCTGCCGACGCTGTGCCCTGCCGAAAGCAGGCAGGGAGCGTTCTGGACAAACACGTCTTCCTCCCAGAGTTTATCTGCATCACCATTTGCTCCAATTATAACTAATTGGGCACATATTGCATTTTCATAGCATCTAATTTTCTATTGATTTTAACGGGACTGCTGGTGTTTTGTACTATTAAGTGGTATCTCCTATCAGTTGCTGTTTAAAAATGCTGAGTACACTCCCCTGTATGGAATTATGCAGTCAGCAGATGTTTTAAAACCTACTTAATTGTTTGGTCCATAAAATGCACAAACTGTATTAGGGAAGGGCTTTGTTCTCTTTTGAGTGTGTGAGTTGAAAAAAAAACCAAAATCCAACGCCACAACTATTTCCACCACTGGTTTCGGGAGATGCAGCTCCTGGAGACCTGCTCAGAGCCTGGCGTTCCAGGCAAAGAGCTGCGGAGGGTCCGTCTCGGTCCCACGTGCAGCCAGAGCGTTTGCAGCTCCCTCCAGGTACCGATGCTCTGCAGGGCCAGAACAGATCAGGTCTGTGCTTGAAACAGGACCTTTATTTTTACAAGAGGCTTAGGAACAAAATTTGGATTAAGACAGAGACTGTCTTATTGAGAGCCACGATTTTGATAAGGTCACTTTTGACTTTCTGTGTAACTAAGGAATAAGGTGATAACTGCAGGTTTTGGGGCTTTATCCTCTAACAAGGATATTGCTGTGTACCTCGGTGATACATCCAATAAAACTGGACTATCAAATTAGCCACTGCATTTCATCAAATACTCAGTGAAGCAGGATGAAAGCAATAGTCCTCTGTTCAGCATCATTTAAAGAAGAAAAGATTTAAAAGAGAGATTTAGGGGAGGAGCTGAGAGGTGGCCTGGCAAAAAGCATTTCCAGCATCGCGCAGTGGGTCATTGGATCATGAATATTGGATAACTGTATTAACAGCAGAGAAGGCAGGTAGAAGGTGATGGAAATTATATTCCGGGGCAGCTGAGTTACCCCGGGGTGCTGGTGAGTTTGGCATCAACTTGCTGCCTTCGCTGGTCATTAGCAAGAAGCACGTTGTGTCTGTGGGAGACAGGTGAGTTCACGGGGCTGTATAAATTAAACAGACACTTTATTAAGTTCAGGTAATAGTTTTGGTTTGAAAGACTGAGTGGCTACTGCAATGTCAGCAACTACTTTAGTGCTCAAAGGAGCTGAGTGCTTTTTAATTAAGTCAAATAAAATCTGAGCGGAAGACTCCCAAGCCTTGTCTGGAGTCTACTTTTTGGGTTGAATATCTATAATTTTAGAAATGTTAATAAAACACAGTCCACTTTTTCCCTGCAACAATGTAAGTTAAATTAATATTTGATGTCTGTAAGGCAAAGGATAAAAGCAGCGAGGTTGTATTTTCTGGTTTACAAATGGCACATTGTGCAGAATACAGCGGCTGTGGCATTGATTTAAGCATCCTCGCAAAGACACCGTGCAATAAAGTTGAATCATCTGCAGTACAAGTATGGCTGTTTGGTGGAAAAAATAGCAAAGTGAGAGAGGAGACATTTTCCTGTGTTATCAAAAGCCACTTAATTTTGGGGAAATTTCCTCCGATTTAGTAATGTTTGGATGGAAATCAAATAACACATTAGCTTGAGGAAAGGGGAAAAAAAACCCTTCCAAAGCTAATTACGAAGGGAATGTGCACTTCATTAAGATAAAGCTGTAGGAAATCAATGTTCTGTATTGTTGTTTTTTCCCTTTGATTGGATTTTAGGATGATAAATTGTTAATGCATTTGATCTAAAAATGATTTGTTTATTCAGATGAAGAGCAACAGTACTTTGTCTCATTTGGCCTTTTAGCTTATAATGATAATGGCTTCAAGGGATGCTCATTTCTCAAAAGGGTATCGGACTGGAATAGGCAGGAGATTTCTGGGCTCAGAAGGATGGGCCCTATGCAAGGGTTCGTTGTAGGCTAATTCTATTGCATGTTGAATCTTCTGCTTCATTAGGAATATCGACAAACGCTGATAAATTCTTTGGCTTTGCTGTACTGTCTATAACACGTCTTTATCAGAACATTGAGGCTGAAGTGGCAAGGTCTTCAGTAGATCAGATCCTCTTACGATGCCTGCTGCTGATGCTGCTTGCCATGGCAGTGGTTTGGTAACACGGGGATGTTGCCTGTTCTCATGCCCATGATCGTTAACAGCGGAGCTGACTGTTGGGCCAAAAGCAAAACAGAGACCCTGCACAATGGTCAACAGAGAGAGAGAAGTGATGCACAGGTTCATTTTGTTATTTTGGCGTTGATTTGCCACTAATAAGTTGCTTATCAGTGTGCCTATGGCTCCCCAATGCCATTCTGCAGCGTGCGTGGACTTTGCCCAGCTTGGGGATGTGCTGGTGCGATGGGCAGGCAGGGCTTGGAGCAGGGTCCTGCGAAGGGTGGTACCAGCAGCTGACCCTGGCCCTTGGGGACAGAGCAGCCAGAAAGGACCTTTCCCATGTGAGACCCAATTTCACAAGGAAATGACAGGACCTGGCTTCACTTTGGACAACAAACCTAAATTTGGTGGTGTTGGATGGTTGAGGTTCTGGACGCGGGACATGGTGCTGTCGCAGACTGTACTTACAACACAGCACAGGCAGGAGAGGAGAGCGACAGCAAGCCCCTGCCTGGCTGTTAGAGCTGGGCAAAGCTCTCTGCCAGATCCTGCCTGCTGAACCTGGCAGCGCTGAGCAGGCAGAGGTGAACCCCGTACCCCCACATTTCACAGGGCTGGGGGCCCACAGGCACGCAAGGGATGAGCACTGCCTCATGGGAGAGATCTGGAGCTTCGACACAGCTCAGACTTTTGAAGATGTCTGAGTGCAGCCTCTGTAATTCACCTTGTCCTGACGGCTTGTACAGCCTCAGAGCCCAGTCTGGTGGTCCCTGGGCTGGTGGAGAGCTGTGCTTGCCCTGCCGGGAGGCTACAAGCCTCGTCGTGCTGCAGCCCTCTCCATCCGACAATGTGGACTGCTCTTTCTCGGCTGCTGGGAAAGCCTCACCACCAGAGAGACATCATTAGTTTTGATTAATGGCATCCAGAAGAGAAAAACTAATTTTCTAAAAAGGAAAATCTCACTCATAACTCACCACAGAGAATTTAAACAAAACGTTACAGAGCATCCATGCCGACTTGCATTGATTTCAGATGTGTTCCTGGGCACTCCCCGAAGCAAAGAGTGGGGGAGAGGGGACAGCACTTGTCCCTGGCAGAAGATGCTCGGTTTAATCTTCCCCCTCCTTACTCTCCCACAGCGCTGCTTTCAAATGACTCTCCCCAGATCAATGGGACTGGGACAGACCACGCGTTCCTGGGGAGTAGAGCATGTTTTAAGGGCGCAGTGGTGATGCTCAGGCAGCTTGGTGCACGCTACCCCAAAAAACGTGTGCCCATCAGGGTTTAGCTCGCACCCTCAGTGCAGCATCAGTCACCAATGGCACTTCCACCGCCCCACAATCACCAGTAAATAATTACTTTCCTTTGCCTCCTGTAACTCACCAAAGGATGAATTTAATACTTCCAGGTCCTCACTGTCTAAGTTTCCATTTAGTTGCTTGGCTTGATTGTCTCTTGAAAAGGTACCTAGAGATAACTCGATTAAATTAATTGTAGAGCTCTTTTTAAAAAGCTATTCTCTCTCTCTTTCTCTCTCTCTCTGTCTCTCTCTCTCCATTTATTTATAGGCAGCTTAGAGTAACGGGTTTGGGCAGTTAAGTGATCTGCAGTACTTACCGTTACAATACAAAGCCTGTATTTCTTGGGGAGCTATAATGCTGGCCCACTTGCAATATTTCTGTGTGCAGTGGTTATAAGCGCAGGTGCTTTTTCCTAGTCTCATCTTGCAGCGTGGTGGGCTGCGAGGAAGAGGGGGGAAAAGTCACCTTTGCCTTATGACGCATATAAATTCTTTAAATAGGTTATGCACATGGCAATGTGCAATATCTGCGCATGGCTCTAGGTTAAGGAGGAAAGGCCTGACTTTATTGGCTCCCACTGCAGAAATGATCGGAGCTGCTGTGATTTTTAAATTTGATTTACCGAGTTATTTTTACCAGTGGGGTGGTCATGCTGCAGGGCTCTCCAGCAGCAATTAACTCCCCAGCACGGCAACACGAACCATCGGGCGAGTGGCTTGGGCAGCGGCGGTGTGGCAAGGCTGCCGGGCAGGGGCTTGCTTTGGCCGTTCGGGGGCAAATTGCCCGATTATGAGATTGCAAGAAAGAAAAGCCATTTTTCTGTTTCCCATCTGTGTTTCTTTTCCTTTCCACCCCTTTCCTGTTGGTTTCTGGTGATGGCAAATACAACCATTGCTCGTCTGAAACAGATCTTAAAACCGCTGAAACCACTGATTTGAATGCCAGAGGAGAAAACACGGGAGGCTACAGGGTAGGAAGGCAGAGTCTGTTAACCTCTAAAAAAGATTTCACATATTTCAGCCTTTTCCTTCCCGTCTGCCAAGGAGAGTCCCGAGGGGAGAAGAGCTCTGCAGCCCTGAGTTGCTCAGCTGCGGGCTGGGCGGGCCATGGCAAGGGACATCTCTCTGCTTTACCTGCTGCTGCGTGTTAGGTGGCACTTCAGATACCGACATGGAGGAGGACAGCAGACCATAAAACACTGAGAGGAAGAAGGCAGAAGGTGACAATTAAAGTATCTGGATTAAAACAATAGCCTTTACTTATGTCATGCTGTAATAGCAATGTAGCTCTCAAAACAGATGGAGCCAAATATCAGGTTTAAAAATGCTGCAGGCTGGTGGTTACTGCTGCAGACTATTCCACTGCTGTTAAACCTGCCTCTTTAATTCAGACCTGCTCTTCAACCGTAGCCTCTAAGAAGCTTAAATAAATCCTGACTGCCTGAAAGTGAAGCCATTTGAACCAGTGCAACGGCAGGCAGCAAGTTCAGAAGAGGTCCAGGCAAATGGGAAAGAAAAGACCCCAAGGAATTCCCCTCTGTGCTGGCCACAGCCCATGAGGCCAAATGCTTTGCTAAAGCTGGTAAAATGGAACCAAATCAACTGTTCAATGGATTTGGTCCCCTTCAACCAGCTGTAGCTGTGCATTGATCTCTCTGACGCGCCTTGGAGGAAAAAACACTTGAACTGGACTGGCACAACTCAGGTAGCAGAAGACGTATGGCCACGTGGATGCTGCCGATAAGGAAATTATGATGACTGGCATCTGCAGATCTATCACTCGGGCTCTAAACTGTTGGGCTGAGCCCGAGTCATTATGTGGTTGCCAGTCAATTCTGCCTAACGGAGACCACTCGAGATTGATAATCTCTATCGTCCTCCTGTATTGATCTCAGCTGCAACGCAGGACTCTGTATTTCAACTGCATATGCTGTGCGTTTTCTTATGTATTTACTCACGCCCACCTGGGACCCCTGTGCCTCAGTGTTTCATCTGCTGCAGTGAAGAATAAAGGTTTTGATCTGAAGTTCCCTGCTTGTGTTTTGTACCACGCGCCGAGCTTCTCATTTAATAGGCTCTAGTGAAGGAATTGGGAGTTACGGGGCTAGTAGAGCAGGGAATGAGTTGGGAACACCAGCTATTTCCTAACTGCTCCAAATTGCAAATATCCACAGCCTACTGGACAATAATGCTTTTTTGTCTGGGAGGTAAAAGCTATGCTCCTGAAAAAAGGGTCCCCAGTTTGACTTTGTTGACCTAAAAGACATGTAAAGTGTCTGCCCCAGTCTGGCCCTTATACGCACTAATGTTATGCTAATGGACTTAAAGAAAATCGCTCACTTCCCCGTGTAGTAATGATTGGTGGGAAAGTAAGCTGGGCATCATCTTTTCCTAACCATCGTAAATCTATAGGACTATCACAGGCCATGAATATTGCTGGTATAATGAGCTGTTTGGATGCAGGTCTGATTTGAGATTATTCAGGTCTTTACTTCTTAACTACAGCTGGCCCAGGTTAACCCCTGGCATGAGACAGTGCCGAGATTTGTATCTTTTCACCCACCGGAAATCTGGTTCACTTGGCTCCACGTCTCCGGTCCTTTAGGTACCATTTAAATGTTCTTACTAGGGCCAAGAGTATTTATGTGCTTCAGGAGAAGGAGCTATTTGCTGGATCTGAGGCTTAACATGCATCTAATATTTATGTCACTGGATGTTTAAAAGGCAAAGACATCAGGAGCAATGTTACTGCAGGAACACCTTTCCTCAGCTAAAAGGAAAACGGTGCTTACCCACTTCTGCTAGCTCATTTTTCTGCAATTTAACAGTGCCTAAACATCCATTCTGAAATCCTACTGAAGTCTACATGTTTGGGTTTTGTCCACATACTTCGATTAGATCAGGCACGTACACAGTGTTTCTGCCCAAGAACAAGTTCCGACTGAAGAGCACAAGCAGAACTGAGAGCTCAGGTCTCCAGCTCTCTCTTTTGGGATGCAGTGATCAGTTCTCATACTGAACAGACTGCTAAGATGTCAAAATTTCCTTAAATGTGACTATAGCCTCTATAGCTGCCATGCGGTGCGACCATCGTCTGTGGTGAAACCCGCTTTTGCCAGAGCCCAGGTCTGTACAGCGGGTATGCCAGACACATTTCCAGGGAGCTGCCAGGAAGGTGGAGGTACTAAGTTGTTCTGTGACTTCTCTTCCCTTTTTGCTGTTCATCAGTATTGAAGTGTAAATACACCAGCAAGGAGAAGCAATTCTATCAGAACCTATCAGAAATATTTTCTGTTTTTTTTTTTTGAAAATGCAAAAATGAGAAGCAACGGATGAACTCTTGGGGAAGGATGTTTTCCTTCATGTCACCAGCTGATTTCTTGGAGACTTGTAAAAGAAATTACTGGGGTTTTTATTTACTTGTTTCTCACAAATGCAACTTCTTTCCAAACACCCAACAGTGCATGCAAAAGCGCTTTGACCTAGCCTAATAGAAGAGACCCTAGCCTTAGCAACATGCATTTGCTGAAATTTATGCCTGCAAACAGAGGAAAATGAGCAGGTCCAACAAATCCCTGCGTTAGCTTGGAGCCAGTTTGCAGCCATGGGTAGTAAGAATGCTCGTGGCTTTCCAGCTGCAGCCACACAGCACAACTCTGCCCTTGGCAAAATAGCCAAGTGGCCACCAGCTCTGTAGCTGCAAGCCATAGTGTCTTTCCCAGCCAGTTCTTTGCTTTGCAATTAGTAGTGCCGGTTTCCGAACACTACCCAGTCCCACCTCCCGATTTCCATCTCAGAAGCATTAAGCGAAGGCATCTGCTGAGACAGGAGTGACTGCATGAGTAGCAGTCGCTGAGCAAACGTCACCCTAACGCTGTTGCTGTCAGTCCCGAGATTCATGAACAAGGAAGGATAGGGACAAAAGGACAAGGGAAGGGGAATCCTGAGCACAAGTCCCTAATTGCTGACAGTCTGGGCTGTGAACGATATCGAGATTCTAGAGGAAAAGGTTGAGTAGAAACAGATGCTTCCAGCAGGCTGTGGCCTGGGTTTCCAAAATACCATGCTCCTCCCTCTTGCTCCTGCAATATGGGTTATTCTCTCTCATTCCCTAGGGCTGCATCCAATGTAAACAACACCGTTATTAAAATTCTACCTTGGTAATGATAATTAAGTTACTAAAAAATGTCAAATGGGGAAGCTGGAGGCATTGTGATTTGAACAAAACCATGGAAAGTAAATGAAAATGCTTTCTCCTTAAAGCAGTATGGTCCATATTTAGGTACCTCCAAAGTCACCTGAGCCTCGAAGCCTGGGAAAGCTTCCAGTTCTCTTGAAGCTGGAGGAGACAGGAATACATGGGGGCTACAAAAGTTGGGCTGTACATTTAGATGCTTAAATGTGGATCCCACATTCAGGCACCTATGCGTGAAGATTTCTGCCAGTAGTTTTATTGTCTAATTATATCTTTATGGAATGGGAAATCCAATTCACTTAGCAAGGAATTTCTATAAGAATACAGGCTATCATGGTCTAATCGAGGAAATACGAGGCCCATGTAGAAGGCAGCCAGTAGACTTCTGGGAAACTCTCTAGGGACTGCTAACATATAGAGACAAACAGAAAACATTGGCCAAAAAATGATAAAAATCCCTCCCAACAGTTTGTGTTTCAGCCCTGCTCACTCCCAAATCCCTCCTGATGCACCGCAGGGTTTCGGAGCAAATGGAGCTGGCTGATGGCTGCCCGTTGCAGCCAGGAGCTGCCTAGGCCCTGAACCTGCCCATGGTCTGAAAACTGGATCGGCTGCAGTCAGTTTCCCATAAAGCACAGCTCTGAGTGGAAGTTTTACTGCTGATTTTGAAAACCCCGGGATCAGGTCCTGCCAAAGTCACTATAAGCCTTTAGCCAACCACCTTTAACTGCATCAAATCTAACTGGCCTCCATCTCCACTAAGAGGCTGCTCTGATGGCCCACCAGACACTGCTGCTTTCCTGGAAACCCTATCAGCATCTCAGACAAGGCAATCCTGAGAACTCAGTCCTGCAAACATTTTGTGTAAATATTAAACAACAGTGAATAATTAGCAGGAATTTTTCTTGACCCTTTTCTGTAATAAAGACCTTTCTTGGCAAATGCAAACACTATTTTGAGGAGCAATTCATAATCTAGAGCTGCTAAACACATCAGCCTAAATACACTAATGCTCTAATATCCACCATATTTATACAGGACTTAAGACAGATAAAACCAGACACATTATCTGTCCCAAAGACCTGAAAGCATTCATCAGTCAAGTGTAGGAAAAGAAGGTGGCAAAAGAGGTGGTAAAGAAGGGACTCACTTTTACCTTTGATACATCTGCAAGCACATCTCTGGATGGAGCAATCAGATCAGCTGGATTCTCTCTATGGAGCTTTATTATGTGCGTCCTTTTCTTTCGTCTGTTTTTTTTCTGAGAGGAGAGAAAAGAAGGGACAAGCAAACCAACAGGCAGATAATTGTTCTGTGCTGACAGTTTGTCAAGTGAAGGAAGCACAATTTTAGTCAAGAGATCTGCATTACCATAGCACTTGAGCAGAAGTCTCTTCTTTTCCTTCCAGATGACATTGACAGATAGCCTGAAGGGGCTATCAGGACACAAAGCTAAAGATGGTTAAAGACATTAAAAACTGTACAATATAAACACCATCTACACCAGGACCATCATCTAGGGCGAAGATTCATCCTGACATATTGGGCAGAAAACAGGCCTTCTACTGGTGTTACGTATAGCTGTTGAGCCAAAGGTATTTTCAAGATAGGCAAAAAATATATATAATCCTGTTACTAACCATGCCTTTCCTCGTGGGTCTTTGCTGACTCTTGAAAATCTATGACCAATAAATGTAATGATCTCCCTTCCCCTTTCTTTCTGGGTGAATGATAGGTCCTGTGGTGTGTTCATGAGTGGCTTCATTCATTCATATCTGACTTCACTTCCCAGCAAGCTATTGAATGCATCCTCTTCATCACAGGGCCACCAGCGTTGCCCAGGTCCTGCTACTACTTCTGTTAATAATAAATATTGCACTCAGAATAAGATGGTAAATCTTGTGATAGGGTGGAGGGAATTTGTGTTTCTGCATTCCTGGAGTTTGGTGTTGCATAAGTCGCTGTAATTTACTTGCACAGATAATGGCTTTAATACTCTCACATTTTTTTAATAAGCTGTACAGCCCTTTCGTACAGTGGGTGCAGCTGGAGGGACAGAGAACTGCAAAGAGGGGACTTCATCTGCAGGAAAATATCCTCTACTTCCCTCAAAAGTGATAAAAATGTCAATACTATTGACATAACCCCTAATTAAAAATGACTGCCATAATTATGCATATGATAGCCGTAGGACGTTGTTTGGATTAAATGTAAACAGTGGGATGTGCTGCACGTGTTTTCCAAAGGAATAAAGGGCTGGATGGTGGTATCTTCTGTACATCCAAGCAAGAACAGAAGAAGGATGCCTCGGCTCCTACGTGTGGGCTGCTCCTCTGCCGCCCAGCCCCGACGAGCTGTGCGACGGCGACTGCCTGCTCAGCCTGAGCTATTTGTGACCGCGAGATAAAACGTGTCCACGTGTACTCCTTTGGCTGGGGTTTAAGCAAACGTCCTTTCCTTAGTGTTTGACATGGCCAGACAGCACGCGCGCAGCCGGTCGTGGCAGCTTGGCGGGTTCCTGCATTACCTCAGTTACTGCGGCAGTGCTGAGCTGTAGTAACACCGCAGCCTGGGGTGTGGAGAAGTCCTCCTTTTCCTCGCAAGGAATAAAATCCTTCATTTTGGGGTATTCAGCAAACAGAATTACAACAGAAAATAGCCTGTCAATGCCCCATGCAAATTATTATCTTGTGCAATTGGTCTGCCTGGATTGGCCAGACTCGCTATTTTAATGTTCGTCTGCTCTTATGCTTGTGATGTTAATGTATGCCCAGGTATCTCAGCTGGCTATCGGTAGTTGTCTTTTATTGTACAACACCAAAAAAACCCCACTACGATGTTCCATGTAGTCCCAGGGCTGCAAGGTGGGATTGCACCACAGAGCTGGGGCTGAGCACAGTAGCTGCTGTGCCCATAGATGGGCTACACCGAGCTGCATAATCGAATGATGGGAGAAGAGCATGGCCAGTATTTCTCTTGAAGGTACAAGAGACTGAACACCAAGAACTTCTTGTCCACCTCCATGTGGGACAGGTATTTCACATCACTTAGCCCCTTCCTCTGATAAAATTTGCCGCCAGCTCTTTCTGCCCTCCCACTCCCATAAATCATTTTGTGCAGTGCATGACAGATAGCTTCTGCTTTCTCCTTTTACTGCTGGGGGGGGGGGAAATAGTGAGAGAGGGAGAGATTTGAAACTATTTCCCAAATATGCAAATATTCAGCCATGAGCTGATATCCTGCCAAGGGTAAGAGGTGGCCCCGTGTTGCACATGCACAGGAACAAATAATGAATTATCCTGCAGTCTGTCCTCAACATTGTAGGAGGAATTAATTTCTACCCTCCCTTCGTGAGGCAGCTCATTCCCCCGAGCCCGCTTTTTCCCAGCCTCTGTCACCCCTTGCTAAGGGACACTTGGTTGCTGGACAATTTACTGCAGGACGATTAGCTCACGCTGTCTGCTCGTGCCCCTGACTGTGGATGGAAACAGGTCTGAGTTTCCCAGGGCACCCACTCTAAAGTTTGACAACCCCTCTTTTCAATCTCTTTTGCTCCCCTGATTTTGTGCCATCCTAGTTTACTCAAAGAGCAGGAAGGAGAGCTGTGTCCCTTCATGGGGTGGCTTACGTGGCTGGTGGTGCCCTGCGCTGAGCTGACCTACCTGCCTGTTTGCTTTAGCAAGTTGTGCTCATCGCTTTGGGTCCGAGTGCTGATGGCTGGGACATGTCTAATGAAGAAACTTTCCACTACAGGGACCCCTGCAGAATTGAAGTTGAATTTCCAACCCTGAGCCCTCTTCTCCCTTCCTGTGCTAAACTCCTTTTCTGTGAAATTCCAGCATGCTCTGTGCTTTAGTAATAAAACACAGCGATGAAATATAAGTAGACTTTTGCCTAATACCATGGCAGCATCATTCCTAGATGGACAGTAATCATAGCTACTTTGCTCCATCTATCTCTGCAAGAAAGTATGAGGTTTTTACACAACGAAAAGAGGAGGGGAACTTTTTAGTTGTTAAGTATTTAGGGGGAAAAGTGAATCACCTGGAAAGTAAAGGCATAATCCATCCTTCCACAATGAGGAGCGTGGCCCAATGAACCAAAAAAGCCCAGGAGAGAAAAACCTGGGACAACCCTTTGAGCTGGGACATCTGACAGTCTTAGAAAGAAGCAGGAAAAGAAAAAAACCCAAACTGCTCCATTTGTGCCATGGGACAGTGTCCAAAAGCCAGCACTTCCCAAATCCCGTGATGCTGACCCCAGAACTACCCCTGTAGATGCTTAATATTTGTATCCTTCTCCATTTTAAAGCAGATGATGGAGTGTGAAGTAGTCAATAAAAAAAGGCGGATTTTAGGAAACCAGGTAACAGCCAGAATGTAACTATTAACTGAAAGCTGGGCAGAGACTTAAACCGACTCCAGACCCTGTACATTTTCAACCTGGGAGATTAGTTCAATCTGGATCCAGAGCTTCTGCATCGTGGCTGAGGTCCATCACCAGCAACTGCAGAGGATTTATCTGGTGAATGCATCCAGCCTGACTTTGCAGATTCCCCAGGGGCAAATGCCCCCCATGGCACCCACGGGAGCCTTGCCTTCGCCAGGGCTGCAGAGAAGCTGGGGCTTGCTGAAGCCTCCCATCGATCTGCTGGCAGGGTTACTGCAGGGTCGCAGCAGCCACACTGCCAGCTCTTCGGGCTTGTAATGGGTTGTCAGACTACGTGGTGCAGTTAGGAAGGAGCCGGCAGGTGTCCTGGCCCTGATTTTAGGCACTGTTTGTTTCCAGAGCTCTTCCACTTGCAGTTGTGCGTGCGTTTTGCCCTGCTGAATGGGCAGGGTGAGGCTGGAAAAGCCCAGCGGTTTGCTGCTTGCGCTGCTGTTGGTGGATGCAGTTCCATGACTTTATTCAGATGGCTTCGTCTCCTGTGAGAGAAGCTGGGCTTAAGCCTGGTGTAGCACCCTCACTTGACTTTGGGAACGAGCATTTCATTCGCAGCTGTTTTGGAAGTACTAAAGCCTTCCCAATAACACCTTTTCGTCATTTTAAAACTTTGATTACTGTATCCAGCTTGCAGTTTGGCACTAGGAATTTTTATGTGGAATGTTAGTAGGTTTTCATGCATGAACAAATTGATTCATGAGTGGATTAATCTGATGCACCTTTTAAATGGAAAACCGACACAGTTTTCCATCAGAGACCCACTAATAAAGCGCATTTACTTGGTTAATCCATTTTTTTCACTTCTAAGTGCAATACATAAGGTATAAAAATATCAAATCAATAGCCAAAGGCTATATAAAAATGAGACTGAGTGATCAGAAACCATGTGTGAACGACCTTCTCCTTGGCTTGTGTGAGTGACCTTCTCCTTGGCTTCTTGGAGGACTCTGATTTCTCTTTCTGCTGCCGAAAGATCCATTCCTAGATTCGCCCCAGGACGGTGAGGCTGCAAAGCCCCAGGTGTCCTTGCAAGTCCCCAAGGGGAGCGGGTGTAAGGAGCCACCTGCTTCCAGGGCTCTCCCGGCATCGGCTCTCCTGCAGCCCTCCCTATTTTCAGAAGTGGCTAGTTTGAAGGTATTGGGGTTTTCTTCTTCATTAGTTTTTTTTATCATCACAGAAGGAACTTGGTAGCAGGAATGTGTGTAAAAGACAAAGGCGTCTTCCAGTACGTCTGCTCAAGGAGCCTGTCCCAGTCTGCCAGGGAAGCTGCACAAACTCCCCTTTTTTATTTTCCAGCTAGAGTACAGCAGTGTTATTTCAGAGAAAATGCCTGCACAGCCTTCTCTCTGCAAACACTGCAACCATCATTCGATCAGCGCAACTCTCTCGTGTGAGCTAATTTAACAAGCAGTTGCTTTGCAGGCTGTGGAGAATTGCCTCTTACCTAATAATTCTGCTAATTTGCTTAACTTTCCCAGATTGCAAACAGCCCTGCTCTGAACAAGCAGCTTTCTAAATGAACCCCTAGACAATTTCTTGACAAGGGGGGAAAGGAAAAGTGGATGGCTCGAGAGGTTGCAGCTCACAGTCTTTTATTTTTGACCTTTGGGCCAGCATTCAGATTTGCTTGTTGGGAAAGCTGCATTCAGGATATATTTTCTTCAGGGATTTACGCTACCCTTTTGCTTGTAATTATTCTCACTTGATGTCTTCCATAAATTAAAGATGCTTCTGTTAGTGAGTTCCAGTCCTCTCAACTATTTTGCTAAAGTCTCCTTATTTGTGGCCGTGAGCTACAACACCAGGATTGCCGTTCTTGCAGAGCTCCTGTTCGGTGGCTACAGGCAGAGAAGTAAGGAAGGTACATGGCTAATACAAATGTCTAACCATTTCCAGAAAGAAATGGAAACTGCAGTAAAGGTAAATGTCAGACTATTTAAAGACAATGTTAACTATTGATTTTTTAGAGGAGACTACCTCTTCAAAGGATGGCAAGCATGCCTTGAGATACTGACAAGGCAACCTAGATGGATGGGGGAGAGAGGGAGACGAGTGAATAGGGAAGACAGAGATTTTCCTGGAGAGCAAAATGAACCCTTTACGAAGCCTTTGGGATTAAAAAGGTGGCTTAGTTCTTTCACACAGTCCACCCTCCAACCCGCTCCAGCCCCATGCCTTTTCCAAGAAATGAAGTGCAAAGAAGCACCGATGAGCAATAAAGAGAAGCAGCAAAATACTCGTTTCACCTGCATTTTCCAATGAAAAATGAACCCTCAAGCACACCCAGTGATTTGTTCTCTAAGTGGCAAAGCTCACCCAAGTTCCTGATTTCGCTTCCAGCAGAGATGCTCATTGCTCATTCTCACACCCCGCAGCAACGTGGACTTATTACGCGGCACTCGCTCTTCCCACCTGCGCTCGCTGCTGGTGCGGAGATCCAGGCAGCTAGAAAAAAGGTGGGGGCAAAACTATCATTCTCCTTGTACCTACAACTAGGAACTTGTGGGACATTATAAGCAGCTTGGCAATTTTTATTACCCTTTAGTACAACAGAATAGACTATGGCTTCATATGGTTTAACAGAAAATCAAGCCTAGAATAAAAGCCTTGGTTTTTAAGAAATACTTGCGTGTGTATATATATTAGAAAAAAAATCCATATATATGTACATATACATTATATACATATACAGACACATACCTTACGGCCCATGCTGTGATCTCCCTGCCACAGCACCTGGGAGCAGATGTTCCCGGCCTCGGATGCATGCGCCTGCAGGGAATTGTTCCTTTCAAGCTGTAGCGCAGAGGCGATGCTATACCTGGTGCTTTGGGAATACGGCAAGATAAGAATTTAGTTAGGGGATTTAAAGGTCTTCCAGACCTGCATTTTCAAAAAGGGAATCTTCTTATCTCGATGGCTGTTTTGGAACAAGAGGAATGAAGAATCTAATCTAAGGAAGCGTAATGTCAGTGAGGGTAAATTAGTTTTGTATTTGGATACAATACTTATTTTAGAGGTTAATTTGGATGTTAAAAGAAAAATTATTATACACATCCACATGGCAAAGGAAACAGGCAATGCTGGGGGGTCACTACTCGCTTTGACAGGCTTTGAAGTGGGTGCATGAGAGGAACAGACCCTCCCAGCACCCTGCCTTTCCCCTCTACAAGTCTTTTGGGTGTTTCAGCTTGAAGATCCCCATAGGGTTTATAAACCCAGCTCATCGCCTTTGGTAGCCAGCTCCGGCTGCAGAAAACCCCAGTTCCTGGTAGATCCTAAACACGGAGCAATACGGTATTGCTGCCTGGGGTAACTTTTGGTTTAGATGTATTATTTCAATAAGGAGGTCTTCACACAGTGTTAAATGACAGATGATATAATTTTTGAATGTGATGTTCATCTGAATTTTATTTTCTGATGTTTTGACTCATTGACTTGATGTCTCTCTATTATGCACACACCTCTGGAGATGTTGCTGGCAATGATTATGCATAGCATTGAGTTAGTGAATAAAACCACTCCAGGAACTGCTTTACAGATCACAGTATCGTTTTCTCTATAATTGTCCCACAAACGGTGGAAGTTATATGGAGAGAGCAGTGTGCTCTGACAGACTGCATATTTTTGCAGCGCGCATCAGATCTCACTTTGGCTTCTGAGACTTATATCTGATGGTTCTTGGGGATTTAACTTTAAGACCAATGTATTTTAGTATCCATATACACTCCACTGTTCATGTCATCCAGCAGCAACCGAGGATGAGCTGTCTCCTTAATATGGATGAGACACCAATTTATCTAAGTTATCACCTCCCAATCTCTCATTCATCTCTGCTGTTAACTGCTGTGTTTCTGACATCCATACCTAAGCTATCAGCAACTTCTTCTCCTTCAATTGAAACCATAAGTAATTTTTGGCTGGAAGTTCTTGTTATGTATATAGTACTTTCTTCATCTCCCAGCTGGAATTCAACCAGCAGGTGACTGAATCAGGCTCTGGACACCGCATTTTAAACCCACAACATTGCACAGATCCATGCAGCACACTAAATCAAAAGTGAGGGTGTCTTTCCACCATCTGAAAATATACGACCAAATTAACCTGTCCCAGGCTTCCTTTGAGCAGCACTGCAGCCCCGGCTGCGTACAGCCCAGGCATTTGGCTGCAGAGTCAGCAATACTTTCCCCCTTCCTGATGCATTCCCAAACTGGCGAAATTTAGCCCTACTCCTGGTATTCTCTTTATAGATGCTCCCAGTGGTATTATGTATCAAATAAAGGTCTCATTACTTCCTTTCTGGTTCCTTCATGCCATTGCTCTCATTAATCATCCTGCTCTTCAAGCCGGTGCTACAAGGCATTAGAACTGCCTCGCTCCCCATCCCTAAATTAGAGATTCCCTCCCCTGCAGTTCCCCTGCCCCTCCGAGCTGCACGTGCCAGGGGAGCACCCACCCGCTGGGGACCACTGCTGCTGGCCGGGCCAGTGCTGGTGGCTGGGGACTTACTGGCCGTGAGCTCTGGGCTTGAGTCTTCCTGACAAGAGATGGTCTCCCCTTTCTGCCCAGTCTCGTCTCGGGGCACCCAGGGGTGCCTCCGCTGCTGAACACCCCGGCGCTGTCAGCCTTGTGCCTCGTATCGTCTCTAGCTGCAGCCCTCCCCCCAGGCAAAAAGAATAACTCTTTGGTTGTGACCCAAACCTGTCAATTTAGTCCCCAGTTTCCCTCCAAAATTTCCTGCAAGCAATTGAGGACAGGGAATCCGCATCACCTCCTTATCCCCCATTCGGGTTCCCGTTTGGTTTGATTTCCAGGGAGCTCCGAGGTCCGGCACGGAGATTGCTCGGAGGAGCCCCACTCCGCGTGTCCCCCCGGCAGCAGTGCTGCAGCCCACCCTTCCCAGCCCCGCTCCCACCAGCCCCGGCCCTGCCCTCGCCACGCAGCAACCCTTCTGTTTGCAGTGTGGGACCCAGGGATGCTGCTGCTTTCTCTGGGTAATATATTTTTCAGGAGCGCAAACGACTTGCTTAAAGCACTGGAATGTAATTCTCTTCGTGCTGGGGATGAAATGCAAAAAGGCAGAAGAGCAGGGGAGAGCAGATTCTCCCTCAGCTCTATGAATTCACCAGATCTGATGGTTTATTCATTTTAATTAGCCTTGGAATTCATATATAAGTATATATATATATATGCACACACACATGAATTCATATAATGACACATAATTAATTTAGAGTTTGGCATTTCAGAACAGGTAATTAAAATAGTTCATTGTTGATTAATCACTTGCAAAATAAATTATTAGCAATATCACTGTTAGTATTATGTTTATTACTACAATTTAGAGAAATTAAGGCAGTTCACTTACATTAAATTAAAAATGAAAGCACAGATGTAATGTACCCTAGACAATATCTATTTACTTGGAGAACAAATGTGATGTGTGCATTACAGTACATTTGCTAGGTCATACATCTTGGATGGCCTCTTCATGTCACCACCAGAAACCTAATACCGGCACACAGACGATTCCCTTCTCTTTCCGTAAATGTAAAAATAGGATCTGCTGGACTTTAGCACTTGTTCCGCACTGCAGAGTACTCCAGGCAGCTCTGGCTGATCTGCAGGTGCTGAGGGCAGCTCGGGCACACGTGGGATGGAGGGTGGCTCTGCGGCACCGCAGCCGGACCCAGGGAGTGGGGAGCTAACAGGGGCAGGAAGGGCCACACCAAATGCAACACCTCAAAAAACAGAAAGAAAATCAATTTTACCACTCCTCTGCAGGACCCTGGGCCATCATTATGAGCCAGATTATATCCAAACTACACAGAAATGGAATAAATCTCAGCCTGACTCTACGAGGTGCTAAAGGCTTAAACAGATCATTTAAGTATAAGTTGAGCTTGATTTTTAAGCAGCTCTCTGCTGGTGTGGGGAGAGATTTTGCCCTGTGGGGAAATATGTATCCCTTGCTTTTGACAACTGTTTCGTCTGGAGGACATTCAGCCTGGAGCCTAAGGAAGCAATAGACAGAAGTCAGTAGAGATGAAGAGGACACAGAGCACCTCACGACACGTTTTCTGGATCTGTCTCACTGTGGCTTTATAGCTATGGGAAATAATCTATAATTAGGTGTATAAAATAGCTCTCTGATCTCTTTGCTTCTGGCCCAAAAGAGCACAAAATTGATAACTCAATTATCGCTGCTGGAAATACAAATAAATTAAAAGCACCTGGAAGGAGGAACTTTGTCGGAGGGACACCCATGCAGCACAGCGGATGCTGCTCTCTGACTGCAAGCGCAGAGGCACTTCAAGCCCTGGAGCCCTGGAGCGGGTGCAGACCGAGCCCTTCGCTCCCAGACACATGGGAACAGTCACAGTGCGATGGAGCCGAATGTCTCCCCGAGCTGATGGCACAGGAGACGGGGATATCACCTTCTCAACCCAGGAGCAAAGCTGGGGTGAAAGCTTTGGAAGCGGTGATGCCCTCTGGAAAGTGAGGGACCAGATGAACGACCGGTGAGCTTAGCTTGGTTATGCAGCGAGGAAAAGCAGGGTTGGGTTTCAACAGTGTTCAGCATAAGAAAGTAATAAGTGCCTAGTCCTGTCCCTGGAAAATCCCTGGGAGTTTTTGAGCTGAATTTACAAGCAGAGCAGCACAGGATATTGAGGGTCGTCTTCATTTTTGTGCCAAGTCATCTAGAATTTACAAAAAACCCTTTCTGCAGTGAGGCTTGTTTTTAATGACTCCTGTGCTGAATTAACAGTCTACACCAGTGTGGCAATGACAACAGTCACTAATGACCACTCTGTTTGTCTAAGCCACATGCTGAGCACTGATTTCGGTCCCTGACACAGACTGTCTTGGCGAAAAGGCTTCTGGGCCTTTTTAAGAAATTTAAAATGTGTAGGAGGAGCTGGCCTGTCCATACCTGCTCCTTTGATATTCTGCTGCCTGGAAGCATCCTTGAGTCAACAGGGAGCACCTGTAGGGAAGTGTGACCTGGACTGATGTGAAGAGCAGGAGGAGAAAAGGCTTTGAAATTCATACCCCATTCTGACAACCCACTCACTAACCAGTGAAACTATATTTAAATAATCTGCCCCTTGACGCAATCTCAACCAGATCAGAAGGGCAAGTGCAGTTTCATGGGACGGTGTGTTTTTATTGTGTGACACATTTCGTGGCCCCATTGAGAGCATGTGATGGTGCAGACACAGGGGATACATGCAGGTTTTGTTTTAAAAAGGAAAGCAAAAGTACTCCAGATGATCCCCAAAATCTTTGCGCCTGAACAATTCCACCATATCACATCGAACAGGGCGTTTTCACCCATGAAATTGTTTCTTGGGTGAGGGAGGGCGTAGATTTAGCTTTGTGTAGTGCCATTGCACGGTTCAGGTGGTGCAAAACCCAGCCGGGGCCGCACGCAGCCCGTGACGGCCGGGTAGGGGAGGAGGCATCACCTGGGGAAGGTGCCAGCTCTTCTCATCCCAAGCACCCTTCCTCCCACTCACCCTGCCCGTAGGCATGCATTGCTTTTCTGCTGGAGCGAAAACAGGGCTGCACAAGAATATTCACTTTCTGAACATGGCAGGTTTCTATTTAGGCAGCAACATTGCCCACGACGCAGCCTGGTGCACCTCATCCTTCCTCTGCCCATTGCTTGGGGCAGATGTTAGAGCATTTCTGTCTGAAAGCTTTTAGCTCCTGTAACTGATGATTTATATTTGTGCTGTAATAGCCAGACACTGCAATAATAGTAAGGATTTAATTGTTTTAATGAAAGTAGCTTTTTCTTCATTCGAATCAATTTGTTAACTTTGGATGATGGAATTTGGCCGTGCTTTTCATGTGCCCTGAACAAAAAGGCACAAGCCATTTCAAAAGAACTAGCTTGGCATACTGAAACTTTTAAGAAGTAATATCTGCATAACTACAGGCAATAGGAACAGCCCAACCTGAAGAAAAAGGGTTTTACAGGAATTAGCGTCTCGCTGTCACATTTGTAAAAGGGACACATGCATTTTTCAGATCTTTGCACATTAATGGCTGTATTTGATTCAAAATACAGTCAGTGAACCCTCAGTAAATGGAATTAAATGGTATGTGTCTGATTTGAGGGTGACAATCCACCAATTGTTTCTTGTTTGAGTTACTACCTGCGTGGCTGGGCACAGCGGTAATTGAAACCATAATGTTTCATTCCTCTTTAGCTATAATTTATCTGAAAAGTTCATTCACCACTCTTCTATTCTCCTTCCTGAAATCTCTCCCTTTGCCATTACTGTGCTGTCAGGGACCACATCCTTTCTGTGTGCCCAGATTTTGACCTGGCGTGGGCTCAGCAATTCAAGCACACCAGCAACCAGCGTTTCACTGGGCCAGCCCCATCTGCCCCCTCTTGCTCTGGCCGCGGGCGATCGGGGGCTTGGCTGCTCTGCAGGGTATGGGCCTCCCTTTATTCAACCTCAGGTCTCTGCTTTGCCTTTGGCTCAGAGCTCAGGTGAGCACATCCTTACCAACGTTCTTCAAATTCCCTTCAAGACCAATAATTTGCAGTGGCTTTGAGGCCATCTCATTTTGTGTGACCACGACTATCGACTGCCGGACCTGAACCTACTTGTACAGCAACAGCTGTAAATGGAGAGTATCTGGGGTTACTCTTCCATCAGTGCCTTGTTTTGTTGCTTTACGTGGTTCTTACACACTGTGCAGAGGTGGCTGTGGCTGTGGCAGTACTAGGCATGTGCTGGGGTAGGAAATAGATTGCCTCTCTCTTGACACTACCCATTTATAAGTAATTGCTGGTCTGTTTTCACCCAATATTGATAAACAGAAGAAAATGGAATGTGTTTTATTCACCCATAAAATCTGACATTTCCAAAGATGGAATCAAATTATCCTCCTCATCTATCTGCAGATAGCTGTGTTGCTGGCCAGGTGCGACTTTACTCCCGCAGAGTAATGTCACCAAGTAATGACACCTAATTTCTAAAATTCCAGAACGAACTGGTCTGAGACAAACAGGGTTATTTTCCTTGCAAATAATACAAATCACAAAAGCCAGACTCTGTCTCCCACGATGACAGCACTTTTTTCTCCCATGGGACTAGGCTGGAAATCCCTGCAAAGCCCTTGTCAGCAATGGGGCATGATGTTGGCAGAGGCATTTCTACAAAGGGATTTGCATCTTCTTGAGTTGGTGTCTCCGCCTGTGGTCTGGCTGTGATTCAGGAGCAATGAAACTTGGATTTTGTCCTTGCTTTTGGGGTGATTTACATGAAAATCCCATGTGGCTCATATGCAAGTTGTCCTGGAACGCGGTAGTGTTATGAGGAATTGCAGTGAGAGACAGAGCTCTCCACTGCCTGTAGACACAGAGGGGTGGAAGGAGGAACAAAGAGGGGATCGTAGGAAAGAGGATAATGAGATTTAAGACAGTTAAGTCTGCTGGTTCCCAAATACCGCAATGCTCATAGCTGGGCTGGTGAGCCCAGGGGAAAGCCAAATGCTGGAGTAAAGCTGGCAGCTGAGGTGGGGCTGCAAATCTGGAAGTGCTGCTGCAGGGAGGGTCCTCAGCACATCTGGTCCCTCTCTCCGGACTCAAGATGTGCAGAGATGCCCATGCTGTGGGAGACATTCATGGCATTGGTATACCAACCTTCATCTCTACCGGGGGAGCCTGGCACCTTGACAAAGCATTTGCATTTGAAACTAGGCTGAGCTAACGAGATGGGTGGAGAATAGCAATGAGCAAGGCCAGACTGGTGTCTAAATGTGGAAGGAGTGTGGCAGCCCATGAAGAGAGAGCTGGGGAAGGTGTGGGGATGGAGTGAGACAAAGCACCTGGAGGACCAGTGCTAAAAGGGGAATACATCACCCAAGGACAGAGGAGGGCAGTTCCTTCCCAGGAATTCCCGGTGTTTCCATACCAGCATCTGCAGGATTCCTTGGTCCCTGTGGCGATGGTAGATCATGGGAAGGAAGACTCTTCTCCATCCTCCTCTGGACCCAAAGGCTCTTGGGTTTGCCTTTTCAAAGCTGATGATGCCACATCCACCAGCGCAGGAAAGCATAGGGCTCTTGGTGGGCTTGAATGGAGTAATTGTGCTAGGCAGAGAGAGAAATACCAAGCCAGGTCATGGCACTGTTTTCTCTAACCAAATCCCCAACAGCAAAAGCAATCACCTCAGCTGCCTGAGACAGGAAAGTCACCCAGAATGAGACCTCAGGAGTTCATCTACAATGTTCTCCCACCCCTTCCACACCTTCACATACAGACAGCTGCATACACACACACTGTCTTTTTTAGGGGTTGTACTTCTTCATGCCTGGAGTCACAAGCATACCAATCTAAACCACCCCTTGCCTTTTCAAGTTTACCTACTATGTATTTTCTTTTTGCTCGTCTTAGAGTGCAGGCTGAATACTTAAAGCAAGTGGCTGCATTTCTCAAAATAAAACTGGGATTTGTAAGTGCCAGAGGACGTCGGCGGTGCTGGAAGGGAAAGGTAATTGACATTCCCTTCGGGAAACCTGTTTAAAAATTCGGGCCCCAGTTGGTTTGGATTTATTGTCAGTGGTGCAGTACAGGCAGGGAATAAGATAATCCTTGCAAGCAAACAACACAACCAAAAGCAACCAACGCAGAAGCTTTTTCATATCAACAAAGATGTTAGGGCATTACAGTGCAAAAAAAAAGCTATTAAGGTACTTCTAAATGGGACTGAAAGGTCTCACCATCAAGGCTGTGACCTCGCAGGTGAAGCCCACGAGGGGCTGAGCGCTCAGCCATCCCTAGGGCGCTGGGGGGAATGTGGGTGTCTGGGCTATGGCTGCTCCAGGGCTGCCCGAAACGCCGCAGCGATGTCTGGCTGCCAATGGCGGTGCCTGGTGACACGGCGCTGATTGACTGCAGGCTCCCCCGGGCTTGCCAGGATTTCCAAAGAAGCAATGGAGAGAATTCTTGCGGCATCCCACACCCCACCGTGGTGAGAGGAGAGCCTGTCTGCTCCCCAGCCCACATGCCACAGATAGATAAATACCTGTGTATGTGAGATAGATATGTGTACGCACCCACCCCGCTGGAAGGACAGTGTTTATGTGCTAGGTGCACAGGACAGCCATGATCAACCCCTGCCTGAGTCACCCCTCCTCTTGCAACAAAATGTGCATTATAAGTTATTCTTATGAGATGAGTTTGCACCAGCCTCTCAGCAGCTTCTGCTTAAAGGGCAGCTCTGATGTCCTTGCCCTTGGGATATTTCCAAAAGGGAATAAATTGTTGTCGCTTATCCCAGTCCCTCTGTCACAAATCGCTTCGTGTTTCTGAGATGGACACTTGCTGTCGGTACCTGCACCAGGGCTTTGCAGTACCCGGCAACCCAGTCTTCGTGTGTTAAGAGGTTTTGCTCCAAGTTGGGTTGAAGCAAAGGCTCAGCTATTGCTCATTCATCTGGATTTACACAAGAACTTGCAGTGTCTTGAGGACCAAACTTTTGCAAAACGAATAATATGTAAGAAAAAATTTCAAACCCAAATTGAAGCAGAACAGCTCACCACAACACAGTCCCAACAACCCCGCTGTATCAGATGCTCCACTCTTGCAGTGCTGGGGGCCGAGGAAGGGGTTTTCTGGGTGCTGGGGTGCAGTGACCTTGGGGCAGCTTGGGCAGGGAGTTGGTGCCGGGGACTGAGAGACCTTGCAGCAACTCCAGCTTTCCCTTCCCCACCCGCAAAGGGTTTTAGTGAGTTTTCCAGTGACTCCCATTCAGCTGCCCATTTACTAGGGGCAGAGGAGAGTCTCCTCCCCTGCCTGCTTTCGCAGGTACTGCTCCTCACCCCAGGCTGCCCAAGCCTTTGACGTTGCCACGTCTTTGCCACTCACGACTTGATGGACCACACACCTCATTTCTGCCCAGGATCTGTCTTTTCCTATTAGATGATTTTTTAAAAGGGTGGCTCCAAATCTCCCCTCACTGTACCTCTGTTTCCAAACTGCAATTGGGTGTCTTATGGTTTAACTGCTGCCGAGAGAGGAGAAGCTCTGCTGCATCTACATAGCTGATTTTTTCAGGATCTGATTCGGGTCTTGCCTCCAGTGATACCAGCTTGGCTGCTGTGGTGGGAACACGGTGTTAAATGTGTTGAAGTGAAGGAGAAAAACACTTGGGAGTGTCAAGTGCAGTGCAGGGAAGGGGCTGGTGGGCTGCACCTTGGCTCCCCTCCACCCGTGCTGCCCTGGACATTGAGGTCCCTGGGCCTCCCACTGCTCCCAGTCTAAATTGGGAACATGCCTCAAGCACAAAGTGATGTCTGCCCTCTCGGGCTGCGGAGCTTCTGCCTGGGCAAAGACGAACACAGTCCGTCCCTGGTGGTGTTATGGACATCCCGCTTTGCCTCCAGCTCAAATGCCAAGGTGGTGCCATTATATCATCCCCATGTCCCTGTGTATTTTTCCATGCTCTGGAGGCACATATGTGCCTGCGAGATTGCCACGCACCATCCCCTTGGCCTCAGAACTAGGAGCACCAAGAGTTGTGTGTGCAGCTAAATGCCTCCCCGTGCGGGCCTGAGAAGAGAAGGGCAGACAGAGGGGCTGTCCACAGTCATCACTTCCAAGAAGCAGGTCGCACTCAGTTGCTTTCCCCCGACCCAAGCAGGGTTTCCCGGTGGGAGACCTGGAGGAGCCCAGCACTTCAGGTGCAGCTGGTCCCCACAACCCACACACATGCACGCACCCTGGGAGAGCTGCACACACTGCTGTAGCTCCAAGAGGGCTTTAGGAATGCAGAGAAATGATTAGCTTTAGAAACAGCCTGGGAAGCACTTAATTCGTGATTATCTGCAAGCCACTTATCCCATGGAAAAGCATCTGCAGCGAGCCAGGCACGGGGCAGGGCAACTCCGGCAACACTTAGCTCCGGTGGCAAAGATTGACTTGAGACCCTCAGCAAGCTTCAGGAACCATGACCTTCTGCTCCTGGCTGTGAGCAGAAGGGGTGTGATCCAGCAGCATGGACCCTGCCAAGATCAGTGGGAGGCTCTGGAGCAGGGCAGGGAAGGAGGAAAGCCTCCGGTGGGACAGCGATGGGAGAGCTGCTGTGCTCCCGGCCAGTTTGCAGCCAGGACACGCAGAGGCACAGCTGCCCACGGAGCCACCGTGGCTGTCACTGGAGGCCACGTGGGTCCCGCGCTGGCTGTGCTGGCCAGGGGTCTGGCCACCACATGCTCGCACATAATTCCTGACCTCAAGTCGAAAATATAATTCTTTCTGCCACAACTGACATTTAGCTGTACAGCGATCTTTGCCAGGAAATTGCCATCATTTCTGTTCTGCTCCCAGCTACCGTTCTGATTTATATTTTTGTTTTTATCCAATTTTTCTGACTTGTTTTGGTAGGGTGGACAAAATGTTCTCACTCAAGATAGATGACAGTTTGCCGATAAGAGGAGCAACTTATCACAAAGAGCTCCGATTCTTTCTCAAATGCTTAGTCTGTTGGAACACCTTTAAAGTCTAATGTGATATTGTAGGTTAGCCCCAAATCTGCTTTCCCTCCTGTATTTCATACTTTACGACTCCAAGCATCAGTCCTTTTAAAACAAAACACTTCAATCTTTTTCAGATCATCCATGCTTTTCTTCCTTTTATTTTTTTCACCCCTCCTCTTAATTTAACTGTTTTAAAACTTCTTTTAGTGTGGTAAATAAAATAAACCCTGTAGATGAGTGACCTCTTGGAAGCTTGGTGTCCTTGAGTCTAACTTTAGAAATCATTTGTCACAGGCACAGAAATGTGCACTGCAATCAGAATTAGCTGCCAGATTTTTTTTTTCAGACAATTATATTGTAATTTGAGTGGCATTCTTGATAATAGTTCAGGTTCTCCAGCCTTCTCCCCATACCCCAGCAAACTGTGCACTAAAAAAGAAGTCTTCTGTCCTATTCTGTTTTAAAAAAACTTTTTTTTATTATTATTTATCATATGGAAAATAAATGAGAGGGAGAAGAGACACAAGGAAGCTGAACAGCTTTGAGCTCTGGAGATCAGCCCAGTAGGCTAAAAGGGTATTATAAGGTCGGTTTTAGTTCAGCGAAAACAGGACATTCTACAAGAACTGGGTGAATAATTTGCAATTAGTAATTTGGGCCAGAAAAATTCAGGTTATTTCAAAACATGTGGCTTTACTGAATGAAATGCCCTCTTCTTCTTGTTCTTTGTATACTAGGAAAGCATAACATACTCTGATCAGGTGCTTTCACTGCTTGAAATTGTAGATTTCATAGCAAAATCACTTCTGGTCTGCAAATGTGTTATTTTGATGCTATGGATCATCGCTAACACTCCGGCTGCATCGGTGCCTTGCACAGGACATGGGATGCGCCGGTGTCTGTGAAGGGACAAGCCCTCAGGCACACATACCAATGAGGAACTCAGGCATGTTGAAACCGGTGTCCGAAGCTCAGAGTTCAAACCTCCTCCTCTGCCCGGGTAGTGACGCGGCTGGAGCTCTCTTCAGACACCCGTACCAACATCCGTGCTGCAGATGCATTTTTATGATATTCATTCCTGGAGTGCAAGTGCCCGGGTGCATGGGGACAGGGCCACAGCTCTGTTAAAATTGAAGCAGGATTGAATCTTTACAAACAATCTGCTGGATTGTTCCCTCTGCCCTCCATTAATTAAATTGTTTCAATTTTTACACATCACTACCATATCCAGTTGCTGAAACCACCCTGCGAGTCTGCATGTACCAGAGTGACCGAGTAAGCAAACACTGGAGATCTCTGCTGGATGCACATCGGCTGCAGGACAGGCCAGAGGGATAGGGTCCATCGTCCTCCTTGGGTGCAGGATCTGTCCTTGCACCCCAGAAAGCTCCTGAAATCCTTTTAGAATCCTTACAGAGTTATTGCGGGTGGGTTTGCAACGCCCCAGGGTGTATGGGGTAGGACGAGCACATTCCTGATCGCTGGGTTTGGATCATGGGTGAAGACTGGACAGCAAACCCACCCTCATTTAATGTATTTTGGGGGAAAAGCCTCTGGATTTGTAGCATTAACTGAGAGCAGGAAAACAAGTCAGTGTCCTGAAACTAGAGTTGCTGAAGCTGCTACACTTCAGTTGCTCAGGGGTTGGGTCACTTGGAGGATTTTGGCAGTCCATTTCAAAACCTTGCAAGACCTTTTTGGGGCTCAAAATAGAGTTGCCAGCCTCCATTGCTAATCACATCACTACAAATGTCTCTCACATGCATTTGGAAGGAAAGTGTTTGGTGAAAAGCAAACCTGCCCAGCCCCACTTACCGCACGTGTCAGGGGAGGGTTCATCCATCAGATGTGCCGGAGCATCGCTCCTGGATGCCACCGCAAAGCGGCTGCACCTGAGCAGCACTAACCTGTCCCAAAGGGGATTTCACAGCTGCGTCCTGGCCGGTGCGGAGCCGGGCTGAGCATCCCGGCGGGCACAGCACGGATCCTGCCATCGCAGGAGACAGCGTGAGCCGCAGCCTGCACCGCACCAGCAAACCTCTCCCAAGGTCAAATCCCCCCAGGCAGCGTGAAGGAGCCTCCAGGGACCCCTAAGACTAACGAAGCATGAAATTCAGGTCTAAGCACATGTACAGCCAACAAGGTGCCTTTTTCACCCCCAGTTTTTACCTGGAAATAGGGCACGCAGTGTCTTGTGAGGGCATGAGCTTCATTTCCCTGTGCTTGACCCCCCGCTGCTGGCAGCTCCCTCCGTGACTTCCCCGGCCCCGTGTTTGCAGAGGCAATTGAAAAAGACATGTTCACTCCTCTGTGTGATGGAGTTATCCTCCTTCCAGTAAATAAATATCCGTGTGTGTACTTCTCACTTGTATCTGAAGAGGAGATACTGTCTGCCCGGCTCTTTCAATTTTTCATCCTCCTGGAGGGAAAATGCAATAAGAAAAGCCTAAAAATTAAAAAAAGACAGAGTGAACAGACATACCTCGCACCTTTTTCAGCACAATCCACCCAATTATTTTCCTTTCTCTGCCTTTCTTAATTTCAAAGCTTGTTCTGAATGTAGGTCCCCGGTCAGCAAAGCATTAAGGCACTCCTGAAGTACCTCAACTTTAAACCATATCCCACAGAAAGGACACTAATCATCTCTTGCATCTTCCACTGAAGACACAGCATTTTATCTGGGATCCAGAGTGTGTCTATAAATATCAGCTCATCTCACAGCCAGGCAAGTGCTCGGTCCATTACAGAAATGGGTAATCTAAATCATGGAGCTGGCCGGGGCTTGCCCATGGTTAATCTTTATAATGGGACGGAGCTGGACCAAAATCTGTGTATAGCTGAGATGGCAGGAGGTCCAGAGGATATATACAGTGCAAACACCAGGGAAAGATATTCCCATAAAGATTCCCAGAATAATCCCATCTTCTCCAGATTCTCTTGCAGCCCCGTGAGCCACCTCGGGACAGAGGTACCTGCAGAGGCAAGCGGTGACGGCTGCTCCAGAGGTGCGCAGGTAGAGGACACATCTCAAGGGGACCTTTCAGAAAATAAGATAAGCAAAAACCTATTTCTCAGCTCTTCCGCTGATGGGTGACTGCAGTGAAGGGAAAGTGAGCACCCTGCTTGCTATTGCACTGTGTCTAGATTACAGACAGAGAGCTCCTGAGACACATCTGTACATCTAAATGCAAAATCCAATGAGATTCTAATCTCAAGATTTCCTTCCCTTTGATTTTTGCTAGCATTTTGCTTGCTTTTTATTACCCTAAATGAGTAGTTTTTTAAGGCACTGCTCCCTCAGAGAGGGAAAACCTGTACAACACCAAAAAGAAAGCCTTTCATGAAGCGGAGTGGGCTGTGGGTTAGGCTGGAAGAGGAGACCTCCCTTATTCCCCAAGCACTGCCTGGGGTGGTTCTGCAAACCCCAGGGCAGATGTTGACTGGGGCTGTTCCCAGGGACATGCTGCCGTCAGCGGCGATGCTGCCAGGGACGATACTGGGCCATCAGGTACAATGTGCTGCTCTGTACCTTGTTAGAGTCATTTGTTGGTGTGGTTAGTAAGCGAAGGCACCCGAGCTCATTTCTGCTCCATATGGAAAAGAAAAAAAGGGAATAAAATAAGTCGTTTTGAGGTAATTTGCTGACGATTTTGTATATGATCAAGAGGTCTGCAAAAAGTGGGAGTAGTTGCAAAAATCTAACATGGCCCTTTAGAGAAAAGGATGGCAAAGTTCTCAAACACCGACAAAGTGAGACCAAAGTGCGGTGGTTTCAATGTATTTTGCACGTCTATAGATCACAAATTGCCCAGGTCCTGTTTGGCCAGCCCAGGAGCTGCTTTTGTGATTAGTTTACTGCGGTTTTGGTCGAATGTCAGAGGAGCTGACGGCTCCTTGGCAAGGATTCAGTCCTGGGGGTTGGCACGTATAGGGTGTGATCCTCCTCCTGCATGATCAGCCACCACATGGACCTGGCGCAGGTTCTGCCGCTTTTTTCCGGTTTCCCTCATCTCTGGGGAATGGAGATTCGGGATGGGAGAGGTCCCCTTCCCTTGGAACACAGAGCACAAGAGTCCCTCCAAATGTGGAGATAAATTTCAAAACCACCCCCGAAAGACAGCCACGTCCCATCAAGTGCTGGCTGCTTTTAGGAATGAAATGGAGATTTCTCCCGCTAATTATAAAAATGGCAGGCAAAACCCTGCACGATGATTTCTTACATTAAACAAATTTTATGGCAGAGAAGACTTTTAGTGGCACTATTTGCAGACCTGGCCTTTCGCCAGCTTGCTGTCATTAAATCTGACGATCTTAAGTATCAGCTGCACTTATTCAAAGGGGCTATAAATAAAACCCTGAAGCCTATTAAAGGAGCCGGCTTCCTCGGGCTGTTTGTCAAGCCTGCGGACAGACCGACATCGCCAGCGTTCGGGCGACCCTGGCTGGTGCTGAGCATGGGCAGCGCCGAATGTCTTGGGATGAGTCTTTCGCATGCCCACAGATTTGTCTTTCATGCTGCAAGACACACGCGACTTTTTCATTAAAAGAAAACCCCAGTTTACGCTGGAACAAATAGGGCTTGCTCTCTTAGGGCTGGATGCGTCCTTGACCACGTGCCTGAAGCCTGAAGCTGTCTAACCTTTGCCTAGCTCAAGGGTTAAAAATGAACAGGAGCACAGGGAGAGGGGAAGAAATGGAGCTGGGCTATTTTATAAGACAAGGAGGTGTTTTAATGTGAAATACAGCAGAAGTCACCACTCCCAGGGCGTTTATACGCTATCAGCTACACTTGCACTCAGGAGTGCAGCCGCTCTGGCTCTCCTCTGGGATTTGCCTGGTAAAAACCTGCCAAGCCCACAGGCTGTGGGTGCCCCCCACCCCCCTGAGATGTCCATGGGTCACAGGCAGGATGCTCTGGGATGCAGCAGCCTTGCTCCGTGTCGCTGGTGCAACCCCTGTGAAAAACGGCTGGCAGTACTAATGTGTGGTTAATGACCCATGGCTCAGAAATGACTAAGATGCAGGAATTAAATTTACAATCAAGTTCCTTTTCTTCCCCCCCCCCCCCCCCTCAACCCTTACAACCAAATTCTCCAATTAAAAAACTCCTTAAAATATATCTTTACCTTACACAA